>Ga0302279_10000005_pt1 | contig 326491 bp, 271 predicted proteins | sample III_Bog_N3_3_FD_194541 | JGI IMG/M metagenome (GOLD analysis project Ga0302279, IMG submission 194541) | Peat permafrost microbial communities from Stordalen Mire near Abisko, Sweden - III_Bog_N3_3 | ecosystem: Environmental > Terrestrial > Soil > Wetlands > Peat | place: Sweden: Abisko... | reverse complement strand
GACGTCGCTCCTCTCGCAGCGCCGCTCTGCAAGAGGCTCGGCGACGTCGCTCCTCTCGCAGCGCCGCCCTGCAAGAGGCTCGGCGACGTCGCTCCTCTCGCAGCGCCGCCCTGCAAGAGGCTCGGCGACGTCGCTCCTCTCGCAGCGCCGCCCTGCAAGAGGCACGGCGACGTCGCTCCTCTCGCAGCGACGCCCGGCTCCTACCGCGGCTCAACCGACGAGGAGCGCGACGAGCTCGCTGAGCTCGCCGACCCCAGCTCTGGTCCGCGTGTGGCACCGGGGAAGAGATCGCGGGTCCTGGCCGCATGAGCTGTGACCTCCGTGTCGGCCCGCACGGTGCGCTCGAGGTCGACCCAGACCACCCCGTCGGTCGAGCGACGACGCAAATCGACCGCCCCTGTGCGCTTTCCTGGCAACTCGGCGCGCGTTGCACCGATGGGAGGAACGAGGCCAGCACCGGCCCCCTCACGGAAGGAAAGAGCAGCCATGGACGCGAAGATTCCCACGATGAAGTCGGATGTCGTCACCGTCACGAGCGAGCCGCGCCCGACGGCGACGCCCGTGCGGACGTCGTTCTCGGAGGTGCTGGCGCGCGGATCGGGGACCGTCGTCGGCGGCGCGGAGTCCGCGATGACGGCGCTTCCCGGGACGTCGATGATGGCGCTCGCGGTGCGCGGCGGTGCGACGGGGATGACCGCGCCGCCGATGTCTCCGATGGCAGGGGTCGGCGGGATCGGCCTGGCGCCGATGGGGGGTATGGCCGAGGGGCCAGGCGCTGCCGGCGCGACCGGGTTCGGCGCGCAGTTCCTGTCGAGCGCCACCGCGGCCAGCTCGGGGGGTGACGGCGGAGCGGCAGCGTCGCTGCAGCAGAGCCAGCAGCAGAACCTCTACTATCTTCAGCTCCAGCAGCAGGTCAGCCAGCAGAGTCAGCAGTTCGAGACGCTCTCGAACGTCATGAAGAGCGAGAGCGACACGGTGAAGAACGCCATCAGCAACATGCACTGAAGCGCCGCGCCGTCGGCGGGACGGATCGTGCGAGGCCGCGGCGTACGCACCGTGGGAATACGCGGGGACGGCGTTTTGCCGTAGCATTGCGAAGACGGAGGCACACTTTGGGTATCGATCGAGTCGGAAGCGGAGGCGTGCCGCCGGAAGCGCCGGTTGCCGAGCAGGGTACGGGGCGCTCGTCCGCCACCCGTGCCGAAGCTCCGCAGTTCGACGTGAGTCGCGGCGCCCGACCGGTGGATGCGCCGACCGAGGTGAAGCCGAGCGCGGCGCTGGAGGGGGTGCGGAACGGCTCGCTCGACGTGAACGGGTACGTCGACGCCAAGGTGCACGACGCCACGGCGCACCTGTCGCACCTCACGCCGACGCAGCTCGCCACCGTGCAGGGCCTGGTGCGGAGTCAGCTCCTCGCCGACCCGCATCTCCGCGACCTCGTGCAGCACGCCACCGGGATCGCGCCGCCCAAGGAAGACGAGTAGGCGCGGCGCCTCTCTTCCGCGTGACGGTCTCGTTCAGTTCGACGACGGCGGCGGCGCGATCTCCGCGAGGTCGAGCCCGGCGGGGTACTGGTAGCTGGTGTATGCGCCGTACCCGATGACCTGGATCCCGAACGGTCGCGTGCCCGAGATGACGTGCGCGCCCGCCTGGCCTGCCGTCAGCGTGATGCGGACGATCGACCAGGTCGCATTGAGGGGCGTGGGCGTCACGGTGACCGGGTTGCCGTCGAGCGTCAGCGCGGTGCCGGCCGGGATGACGACGTCGGCGTAGCTCTGGGCGTAGTCCGTCGGCGCGAGGAAGTCGTACTGGGAGCGATACTGCTCCGTCGCCACGATCGGGCTCATCGACGGGTCGCCCAGCGCCGCGCTGGTGGCGGACCCGTTCGGGTCGACCGCGGAGCCGCCCAGCATGAACGAGCTCACGGCGAACTCGTGGGTGCCGGTGACCTCGAAGCTCACGGGCGTGCACGCGACGGTCACGGGGTCACCCTGGTTCGTGCCGGAGTTGGAGGTCCCCGTCGCGCAGCTCGGGTTGCTCAGGCACTCGACCACCTGCCCCGCGTTGATTGTCGACGGGCATCCGGTCGGCTGCGTCGGTGAGTAGGTAAGGAGCGTGCCGTCGACGTTGCCGTAGAACCGCACCTTGTGTCCGATGACGGTCGCGTTCGGGCTGGTCGGGACGGTCACCACGTAGTTCTTGCCGAGGGTCTCCGCAGGGAACACGCTCGACTCGAGGTGGTCGCACGCCGCGATCGGGTCGGGCTGGTCGGCGCACTGGCGGGCCGCGATAACCTGGATCGGCTTGTTCGCCTGTACGAGCGACCCGCTGAGGTCGACGGTGTCGGTCGCCGTCCCCATCAGCTCGACGACGTCGCCGGCGTTCATGTTGAAGTGCATCGTCGTGTTGGCGTTCGCGGCCGGGATCACGCCGGCGTCGCCCGCGCTCGCGGTCCCGCCGTCCGCAGTCGTGACCGTCGCGGCGCTCGCGACGACGGCCGCGGTCGTGGACAGCGTGACGGTGACGGTCGTGCCGCTCGCGGTCGCCGTGATGGAGATGATCCCGCCGCTCGTGAGCGTGGTCGAGCCGTGCTCGCCGGTGACGCGGTAATTGCCGGTCATCGAGGTGCTCGGGAAGAGCACCGTCGCATCGTTGCTGTACGAGAAGCAGCCCGTCCCGCCGAGCACGGGGCACGTGCTCCAGTCCTTCCCGGGCGGGCCGCCGACGCCCTGGTACTCGAGCGCGTTGAACTGGTAGACGGCGACCGGGAGCGTGCTCACCAGGTGGTATGCGCCGCCTCGCACCGAGACCGAGTTGAGGAACTCCTGGCTGGTCTGGCTGACGTCCGGCCCCTTGAGCGCTTGCACCCAGGGCAGATAGACGTCCGTGAGCGAGTTCGGTGCCGCCGTGACGGTCGTGGCGAACCCTCCCGGGCCAGTCACCATGATCGACACCGGGACCGGCTGCAGGTTCGCGATGACGGCGGTGAAGTCGAAGATCGAGGCGACGAGGTTCGCCGTCACGGTCGGCCAGAAGTCGCAGCCGATGTACGACCGAGCCGCGGCGGCAGCGGAGCACGTCGAAGGGGTGCCCTGGCTGCCGATGGGTGCGTCGACGGTGGCGTCGACCCCGCCGTCGAGCCCGGGGCCGACCGCGACGCACATGCCGTTCGACTGGTAGACGCCGAGCGACGCGTTGCAGCTCGCGGTGACGCCTGCGGCGACGACCGCGATGCACGACGACTCTTCCGAGGCAGGGAGCTTCGCGCAACATGCGGCGAGGCCACCGCACCCCATTGGAGCGACGGTCGAGCTCGTGGTCGAGTTGCTCTGCGTGCCCGTCGTCGTGTGAGTGCTGCTGCCCGTGCCCGTGCCGCTGCCCGTGTGCGCCGCGCAGAGCCCGAGGGTCTGGTAGGTGGTGAGCTGCGAGCTGCAGGCGGCGGCGTTCCCCATCGCCGCAGCGCTGAAGCACGCCTGCTCCTCGGCGCCGGTCAGGGTCGCGCAGCAGCTCGTGAGCGTCTGGCATCCGGTCCCGGACGCGGCCGACGTGCTGCACGCGGCAGCGAGCGCGCCGCACGCACCCATGACGACGGCGGCTACTGCGAGTGAATTCAATGAGACTCTGGCCATGGTGCGCACTTCTCCGCGATTCGGTTCCACCGGCGCGACCCGGATGGGGCAAGCTACCACTTCATCATGCTCGATGGACGCGATCGGCGAACCCGCCACGAGGCAGCGAGATGACGCGCGTGTCGCGACGGAGCCTCGCGGTGGGCGCTCTGGCGGCGCTTGTCGGCTGCCAGCGCCGAAGCGAGGCGTCGCCGACGCCGGCAGCAGAGAATCGCGCGGGGACACGTGAGGCGGGGACACGCGGAAGCACGCACCTTTTGGAGTGGACGTTCGAGGGGGCGGTCTCGACGCGGACGGCGGTGCTCGTTCCGAGCTGGGGAGCCGCGAGCGCGCGTTTCCCCGTCCTGATCGCGCTTCACGGTCGAGGTGAGGCGCGCAAGTCTCCGGCCGAGGGGGCGCTCGGCTGGCCACGGGACTACGCGCTCACGCACGCCATCGAGCGCGTGTCCGCGCCCCCGCTCGGGCCCGCGGACTTCGAGGGGTTCGTCGACGGCATTCGGCTCGACCACCTGAACCGTGGCCTGGCGGCGAGGCCGTTCGGTGGGCTGATCGTCGCGTGCCCGTACGTGCCCGACCTGGACCTCGCGGACGACGTCGGCATCGCAGCCTTCGGACGATTCCTGCAAACGACGCTCCTCGCGCGCCTCCGACACGAGACGCCCGCGCTCGACAGCGCCGCGTCGACCGGCATCGACGGCGTCTCGCTCGGCGGAGCGGTGGCCCTAGGCGTGGGGCTGGACTCGGCGCCGAGCTTCGGAGCGGTCGGCACGCTTCAACCGGCGATCGACGCGCACGACGCAGCTCGGTGGACGACCCGCGCGCAGGCAGCCCGGCGCGTCAATCCCACGCTCGCGCTGCGGTTGCTCACGAGCGACGGGGACTACTTTCGCGACGCGGTCCGCGCGACGTCGGAGGCATGGACGGCGGGAGGGGTGACCCACGACTTCGAGCAGGTGATCGGCCCGCACGACTACCCGTTCAACCGCGGCCCCGGCGCCATCGAGATGCTGCTGTGGCACGACCGCGTGCTGCGTCACTGAGCTCTGGCTGAGAACCCTCGGCTGGGGTCGAGGGGAGCGGCCGCGCTCCCCCGCGAATTCTCGCGGCGTGGACGGCGCTTCGCCGGAAGCGACGCGAGAATTCCGAGACCAGATTCGCCGGAAGCGACGCGAGAATTCCGAGACCAGGAGACCAAGATTACTGCTGCGTCTCGAGCCTCTTGATGTCCGTGGCGTCGATGCGAAGGTCGCCTTTCCAGCCGCCGCAGGTGCTCCTCGGGAGCTCGGAGCCGAGCCGGGCCGTGAACCGGTCGATCGCGTCCTCGAGGGAGCCACCCGAATAGCTCATTCGGATCGCGGCGACGGACTTGTGGGCCTTCACCGAGAACACGATGCCGACGGCTTCGAACTGAGCCGCTTCGACCGTGGTCTTCACAGGTGCAGCGCCACGCTGGCCGCGGCCGCTACGCATCGGAGCGGCGGGAGGAGCCCCTGGCCCGCCCGGGCCCCCGCCGGGCCCCTCGGAGGCAGGCTTCGCTCCGGGGCGGCCGGTCATCGTGATGAGGAGCACGAGATCGCCTTTGGCCATGGGAGCAAGCTTGTCGAGGAGCTCGTCGGTCACGCCGTTCGAGCGACTGAAGTCATCGACGGCCTGGAGGGTGGGCGTGCCGGAAGCGGTCAGGATATCGGGGTAGCCTGGCTCGCAGGAGGACGTGCCGAAGATCGGCGCGAGGTGCGAGCGGAACACGTCCCACGCCTCGGGCGCGAGGCGGCCGTCCCGGTAGACGCCGAACACGGACACGGACGAGCCACCCCCTCGCGGGAACTCGGGGGCGCGCTCGACGTGGAAGGAGTCGTCACACGCGGTCGCCGCGAAGAGCAGCGGGAGCGCGAGCGCGAGACGTGCGAGACGGCGGAGCATGGGGCTCCATACGCCAGGAGACCCGCAAGATCGAGGGCTGCGACGGGGCGACCGGCGGTCACGGACGTGCGGGGTCGTTACCGTGGCTGCTGCATCCGTGCCTTCACTCCCACGATGCGCATCTCGCCGGCCCCCGCTGCGTCGACGGTCACGTCCAGCAGCCCGTCGAACCCCTGCGTCCACTCCTCCGGCGACGCGAGCCAGATGTCGACCTTCGCCCCCGTCGCATCGTCGACGAAGCTGCCCCGTCCACCCTGCTCACAAACCACGCGCGTGGCGCCCGCTTCGCTCTCGCGGGCGGCTCCCTCGAGCCAGGCAAGCGTCGGCATCTCCGCGACGAAGACTCCGCCCGGCCTCAGCACTCTCGCGACCTCTCGAGGGAAACGGCTCCTTCCTTCCGCGTCCGACGGGTGCGCGAGCGTCCCATGGAGGGCGACCACGGCGTCGAACGTACCCGCCTCGAACGGCAACGGGCCCCAGAGATCCGCCTGGACGAGCGGGATCGGCCGCGCCCGTCTGGAGCACAGGGCGAGCATCTCGCCCGAGATGTCGAGGCCCACCGGCCGGTGACCCGCGTCGAGCAGCGCCGGGAGCTCGCGCCCCGTGCCGACGCCAAGATCGAGGACGTCCGATGCGGCCGGCAGTCGCGACAGGAGCCACGCGAGGCTCTTCGCCATCTCCTCGCGGCTGCGCGCGTAGACGCGGTCGTACTTCCGCGCGATCGCGTCGAAGAAGCGTGCCGACGACGATGCGGCCAGCGCGGCTCCGGTCAACGGCGAACTTCTTTGCAGATCGCCAGGTAGATCGCCTCGTGCAGGCCGGCGAGCGTGATCGCGTGGTCGACGATGCCGGCGCGCGCCTCGTCGGACCAGGGCTTCTTCGGGAGCTTGGTCGCGCCGTGCCGATGCGCGCGGCCGAGGAGCGAGCCGAGCGCGGCGGCCAGGAGCGAGAGATCCTTGTGCTCCAGGTGACGGAGGTCGAGCTTGTCCTCCTGGGGCGCGAGGCGTCGACCGAACATCGGCGTCTTCCCGACCCTCGTCATGCCGAGCATGCGCGGCGGATGCGCCAGGCACGCGCGCGCAGCGGTGATGACGCGCACGACAGGCTCGAGGTCCGGCTTCCCGAGGAGGACCGAGGCCGACGGGGACCCCTGCTCCTTGAGGTCGAAGATCCACTGTCCGTCCTTCCCGCCCTTTCCCTGCACGAGCACTGCGATGCGGAGGCACCCGAGGCTCCCGGTGCCCGCGACCCGACGCGCGACGTCGAGGATCTCGATCTGCTCCGGCGAGGTCGGGCGCTCGTCCTTGTGGAGGCTCGCGACGTAGCTCGGGAACGCCGCCCGCACCTGCTTCTCGAGCGCGGGCGTGAGCCTCGGGTAACGCTCGCCGTGCAGGAACCGCCGACGCCCCCCCTCTCCCTCGGTGCGGGCGTCGAGCAGCACGCTCTGCGGACGGTCCTTCACCTGCGCGACGAGCCGGGAGATCGACTGCGGCATGACGCGCGAGACCTTCCCTCCCGACAGCGTCTTCACGTAGGCGTTCAGGAGAGAGTGCGAGAGCTCGAGCACACGCACGCCGTCAGCCCCGAGCTCGCGTCCACCGAGAATGAGGCTCGTCGTGAGGCGCAGCACGTCCAGATAGAAGGGCCCGATCACTGCGTCGTCGAAATCGTTCAGATCGAAGACGGCGTGAGACGCGTGCCCGTCGACGTCGACGTCGTGGTTGGGCCGGTACGCGCCGAAGTTCTCGAGGTGCATGTCCCCCGTGAGCCACCCCTTCCCCTTCGGTCCGCTCGCCAGCTCCGGTCGCGCCTGCAGTATCCGGTAGTAAAGCGGCGCCGCACCGCGCAGGAACGCGAGCGGTGACGCGGACATTCTCTCGAGCTTGTGCTCGAACAGGCCAGGCACACCGCGCGTGGCGGCGCGGTCACGTTCAAGCTGGAAGCGGGCGAGGGCGTTCGGGTCGAGGGGGGTCATCGACGCGCGAGAGTACCCGGCTTTTCCGTGGCCGGCCTATGCTCGCGCGCGATGATGCTCGCCGCCCGGGTCGCGCGGTCTCTCGAGGAGGGGCGCGGGGGGCTCGTCTCGAGTGCCCTCGCGAACGTCTGGGGCACGATAGCGTCGCGGTCGCTGGTGAAGTCGCTCGCGTTTCGCGGTGACCGGTGTGTGATCGCCGTCGGAGGAGCCACCCTCGGGGGCTCGGGGAAGACGCCCCTCGCGATCGCCTGCGCGCGAGAGCTTTCCGCGCAAGGCGTGCGCGTGGCGCTCGTGGGTCATGCGTACCGCGCGCACCCGCTCCGAGCGCGCCTCGTCCGCGCGGGAGATGACGTCGAGGTCGTCGGCGACGAGGCGCTGCTCGCGGCCCGCGCGCTGGCGCCCTTCCGCGTACCCGTGTTCGTCGCGCCGAACCGACAGGCCGCACTCGACCTCGCGCTCGCGCACGCAGACGTCGCGATCCTCGACGGCATCGCGCAGCTCGAACCGCTCCGCGCCAACCTCGCGCTCCTCGCCGTCGACAGCGACCGCCCGTGGGGCGCAGGAGCGTGCCCGCCACGTGGAGACCTTCGCGCGCCCGTGGTCGAGCTGACGGCGCTGAGCGACATGATTGTGCGTGTCGGGAAGACGGAGAACGCGGGCGCCAGGGTCATCGGCGAGGGCGCGTGGCTCGGCGCCCGGAAGCTCTCGTGGGACAAGGTGCGCTCGCATCGGGTGGGGCTGTGGACGAGCATCGCGCGGCCAGAGCGCGTGCTCGCGGACCTCGTGGATGCAGGCGTGACGCCCGCGTTCGTCGTGACACACGCGGACCACGGCGAGGTCGGCGACCGACCGCGGGCGGCGATCGCAAGGGCAGCGCGCGACCGAGGCGTCAATCTGTGGGTGTGCACCCCGAAGTGTGCGGTGAGCGCGTCGCGCAACAGGACGCTGTCGCTCGCGGGCGTGCCGTTCGCCACGCTCGAGCACGAAGTGGAGCTCGACGCCGCGCTGAAGGCCGTCCTCGCCGGCGTCGTTACGCGCTGGCGACCCGAGACTCCGTCCCGTACGCCTTCTCCCACGCGATGACGAGCGGGTTCGAGTCGATGTCGTTCGGGTGGAAGTCTCTGCGAAAGTATTCGAAGTACTGACGCATCACCCCTCCCATGCCGCCGGGTTTCACGAACATGAAGCCGGCGAGCGCGGCCCATTCCTGGGGGGACCAGAGCGTGCCGTCGACGTCCATCATCCGCACCTGGTGCTCGAGCACCTTCGCCCAGAAGATGACGGTGACGAGCGCCATGATGCCGACCCGCTCCTCGTACGTGCCACCGACGGCCGTGAACAGATCGAACGCGACCGCCTTGTGCTCGTTCTCCTCGGCCGAGTGCCAGCGCCAGAGCGCGGCCATCGTCGGGTCGGCGCCTTCGAGAATGCCGGGGTTCTTCAGCACGAGCTCTCCGAGCAGGGCGGTGAAGTGCTCGAGCGCGCAGGTGATGGCGAGCTGTCGTCGCTTCGGCAGCAGGCGGGACGCGCGCCGGAGCCGGCCCTTCACCCGCTCTTCCATCTCGGCGACCGGATACCCCTTCGCGGCAAGCATCTCGTTGTAGCGGACGTGCTCCCTCGAGTGGATCCCCTCCTGGCCGCAGAACGCGCGCATCGCAGCCTTGAGGTTCGGCCCTTTGATGCGACCGTCGTACGCGTGGACGGTCGCGACGAAGAAGCGCTCGCCTGCAGGGAAGAACACGGACAGGTTGTCGAAGAAGGTCGTCACCGAGCGACGTCCGCCGTGCCAGTGGCGCGGGATCGCGGCGTCGAGGGCGAAGCGGAGGTTCCGGATCTCGGGGACTGCGCTCATGTCGTCAAACCTCGCTGACATCCTAGCGCGGGACGCGTGTCAGCGCAGGTCGACGGGGCCGTCGAACGGCGGCTTCTGCATCTGCCCGAGCGGGGACCAGCGGACGCGGGCGTCCGGGCGGAGCACGGCACGCAACGCGGCCTCGTCGTCGGTGCCGACCGCCACCACGAGCCGCTCGATCGGCGTCAGCACGCCGAGCACTTCGCAGAGCTCGCCCACGGTCGCGACGTGCACGTGCCGCCCGGGCGGCGGCACCACGAGTGGCATTCCCTCGGGCGCGAGGCCCACGGCGTACGTGTCGCCACGCGCGACGCTCCCCGCGAAGCGCATCGTCTCGACGTAGCGCGCGGCGTCTCGCGCCTCGTCCCGATCCAGAACACCGCGCGCCGCGACGGGCTCCCAGGCCGCGAGCTCGAGTGCCAGTGCGTCCGCGAACGCAGCTCCGCGCGAGGCATCGCCGACGACGAGGACCACGCGCGGGCTCAGGCACCCCCGTTGATCGAAAACGACGACATCGTCGGCCACGCGGCGCGCGGCCTCCTCGAGCGCCGCACCGCCCGTGACGATGGCGACGCCAAGCCCCGCTCCGTGTGCGCGCACGAGCACTCCTCTCGGGGCAGCGCTCCGCACGGCGAGCACGGTCTCGTCCCGCCCGTAGACATGCACCTCCCCGTCGGACAGCGTCGCTGCGTCCACGGCATCGCGGACGGTGATCTCCAGGTCCGGCACGCGACGCACGAGGGCACGGGTGAACGCCGGGTCGCGTCGCGACGGCTTCACCGACACCCGTATCGATGCCGCACAGGCGACGGCGAGGGCGCGGAGCGGAGCGGTGAAGACGTTCGCCGAGAGGATCACGTGCACCTGCGACGACGGCGTCGCACCGTGGACGAGCTTGGCGATCTCGCCCGGAGACGGATCGCGCTCGAGGTACCGCCGCATCGCGAGGCTCACTCCACCGGGGGATAGGCCGGTCGACCGGGCGATCTCTTCCGCGAGCACCGCGTCGTGCACGAGCCCCCGCGCCCCCTCGAGCAACCGCTCCACCCGTGCGCGCGCGTCGAGCATGTCGGCGTCGTCTCAGGAAGGCCCGAGGATCTCGTCGACCGCGATCGAGCACCCGCGCGGCGAAGCCCCGGGCCAGCGTCCGAGGAGCTCGAAGCCCCCGGCCACGCGCCTCACGCGGTCCGAGGCGAGCACGGCGAACGCACTGTCGACGTTCATCAGATCCTCGATGCGCGCGAGCCCAGGCTCTCCCTCCTTCACCGGCAGGAGCGACTCGGGGTCCACCGGGACGACGCGCGCCCACGGTGGCTCCACGTAAACGCCGGCGGCGAGAGCGTGGCCCGCGAGCGTCCCCTCGTAGAACTGGCTCGAGAGCTCGGTCATCCCGTACTCGCTCACGACGGACCGCCCCGGGATGGCGAGCGCCGAGGCGAGATCGCGCCGCAGCTCGGCGGCGTCGACCTCGCGCGACCGACCCTTGAAGCCACCCGTCTGCATCACCCGGCTCCCCTCGGGCAACCGGAACCCGGCCTCGCCCACCGCGTCGAGCAGGTGAACGAACGCGAACGACGTCCCGAGGAGGAGCACGGGCTCCTTCCTGACGAGCGCTCGGGACACGCGCGCATCGAGCGCGACGAGCTCGAGCACCCCGTCGCGGATGAAGAAGTCGGCGTCTCCGCCCGCTCCCCCGAATGCTCCCGCGAAGAGGTGCATCATGTGCGTGAGCGACGAGTCGGGGAGCTCGGCCTTCGAGGGTGCCAGCACGAGCACCGGGCTGCGTTCGGGGAGCGGTGGCGTGCCGAGCGTTAGCGCCCATCGGCCGAAAGCGAGCGCTGCGGCGTCGTAGGTGGACGTACGACGCATCGGGTGCGATCCGCGTGCGCCGAGCGTGGTGCCACTCGTGCGGAAAGTGACCTGCGTGAGCGCCTCGGGGAACGTCGCCACGCGCGAGACCTTGAACGCCTCCGTCGGCACGGCAGGCGCGTCGGTTGCCGCGCGAAAGCGTTGCGGGTCGGCGTGTCGAGCGACGCAGAGCCGCGCAACCCCGGGGATGCTCGCCGCCTGAAACCGCGCGAGGTCGCACGCCAGCGCGTCGAACGACTCGGGCATTGCCTGCCCCGCCTCGAACGCTCGAACGAACCCGAGCGCGCGCTCGTGCAGCGCGTCGCTCTCGGTCGTGTCCCAGGCCATGAAACGAGGTAGCACGAGACGGGCCGGATCAGACCAGCTCTCACGGCGCTTCGTGAGCAGCGACCTCGGCCGCCTCGCGTCGGCGCCGCGGCCTAGACCAGCGCGTGCTTCATCACACGGGTGAACCTCTCGAGCATCCCGGCCTCGATCGTCAGCGGCGGCGTCAGCGTCAGCACGTCTCCTCCCGACCCTCCCGTCAGCACGATGTAGCCGGCGCCCAGCAGGACGCGCGCTGCAGCCAGCGCCCGACCGGACCCTCCCTCGAGCGCGATCCCCACCATCAGCCCCCGACCCCGCACCTCGACCACGCGCTGCCCCTCGAGCGCCGCGCGGAGGTCCGCCATCCACCGGTCGCCCACCCGCTTCGCACGCTCGGGCAAGCGCGCGCGCCGCAGCTCGACCAGGGTCGCCAGCGCGGCCGCACACGCGGTTGGCGCGCCGAAATGAGTGGCCGTGTGAATCGCGCCGCCGCCTCGCGTGTCCCACGCCCGCATCACCTCTTCACGACCGATGCAGGCGGAGATCGGGTGTCCCCCGCCGAGGCCTTTCCCCAGGCACACGACGTCCGGCGTCACTCCCTCGTCGACCGAGGCGAGCCAGGCGCCCGAGCGCCCCAGCCCCGTCCAGATCTCGTCCGCGATCAGCAGCGCTCCGGCCTCGGTGCACGCATCACGTAAGCCCTGGAGGAAGCCCGCGGGTGGCACGATGCAGCCTCCACGCCCGAGCACAGGTTCGACGAGCACGGCGCCCGTCTCCCCGCGGGCGAGCTCGGCGCGGACGAGCGTGAGGACGCGATCGAGGTCGTTCGCGTGGCCCGGATACGGCGCGAACCGGACGAACGGCGCGAGCTGCTCGAGGAAGGGCTCACGGAATGCGCGCGCGAGCCCACACGCCGCGAGCGGCGCATAGCTGAGCCCGTGATACGCGCCCTCGAAGGCGATCACCTTCGGCTTCCCTGTCGCGAGGACCGCGGTCTTCATCGCGGCGGTGATCGCGTCCGCGCCCGACAGCCCAAGCATCACGCGGGCACCCTTCTCGGGGAAGAGCTTCGACAGCACGATCGACAGCGCGATCTTCGGCTCGGACGCATAGACGTCGCCCAGCGCCAGCCACAGCTTCCGCTGCTGGCGCGCGACCGCAGCCGCAACGACCGGCGGCCGATGCCCCAGGAGCAGCGCGCCGAAACCGGCGGTCAGGTCGACGTAACGGTTCCGGTCGACGTCGACCACGTTCGCGCCAGTACCCCGCGTATAGACGATCGGGCTCTGATCGCTGCCGCTCTCCCTCGCCCTCCTCCCCCGCCGAGCCTCGAACGCGGGAGACTCCGAGGCGCTCATCCGAGCCCCCAGCCGACGAGACTCGGGCCCCGGGGGCTCCGTCACCATCCAAGGCTCCTGCGAGCCGATCTTCACGCGTCCCTTCTTCATGATCTCGCAGTGGGCGTAGGCGGGGTGGTTTTCGTCGAGACCAAGCGAGCGCGAGGAGCGGATGAGGAACCGTACTCCTGTACGGAGACGATTCCCGACGAAGCGATCGCGCCGGGTTCGGCGAAAAACACCCCGCCTACGAGACGACTTTGTTGCGGCCGCCGCGCTTCGCTTCGTAGAGCTTCGCGTCGGCGTCGCGAATGAGGTCGGTGGCGGTCTTGTCTGCCTCGGCAAGCATCGACACGCCGATGGAGATCGTCACGCGGATCGTCTCGTTCTGGAACGTGAACGACGACTGCTCGACCTTCTCGCGCAGCCCGTCCGCGAGCGCCTTCGCGCCCTCGATGTTCGTCTCGGGGAGAACGAGCGCGAACTCCTCTCCCCCGTACCGCGCGAAGACCTCGTCGCGTCGTATGCGGCCTTGCACGATGCGCGCGAGCTCCTTGAGCACGAAGTCGCCCGCGAGGTGGCCGTGAACGTCGTTGATCTTCTTGAAGTGATCGATGTCGAACATGATGAACGACAGGTCGCGCACATGGCGCCGAGCCCTGACGATCTCCTTCTCGAGCGACTCGAGGAGATAGCGCTTCACGTGCGCCTGCGTGAGACCATCGATGATGGTCATCCGGTAGATCTCCTCGTGGTACTGCGCCTCCACGTCCTGGCCGGACAGGTACTTGAAGATGGTCGGCCCGACCTTCACGCGGTCGCCGTTGGCGAGCAGCTGCTGACCTACGATCTGTTCGTCGTTGACGTACGTGCCGTTGGTCGACCCGTCGTCGACCCCGTACCAGACCGGCCCACGCTGCTCGAGGTGGGCGTGCCGTCTCGACACCGAGTCACCGTCGAGGACGATGTGGTTCTCCGTGCCTCTCCCGATGCGGATCGGCGTCGTGTCGAGCACGAAGCGCTTCCCGAGGAGGGTGGGCTCCTTGGTGTAGATGACGACGAGGCAGTCGCCTCCTTTGTGCCCGTCGCCCTCGCCCGCAGGCTTCTGGACGATGGCTGTGACGCGGGTCTTCTCGCCCTCGTCCTCGCTCACGCGCGCCTCATGAAGCCACGCTCCGACGTCGGTCGGTTCGGGCATGGGGTGCAGGTGAGAGATGCAAGCGTGGTCCCTTGGTCTTGCCGTAAGCGTGCTTTGTTAGGCTACAAGCCAGGCCATGGGGGCGTCAACGGTCCGGAAGACGACGCGTGCACCTCGGGCTATCGCAAGACCCTGTAACTACTGCGGAACGAGATCCACCACGATTGTCCGACCCTCTCGCCGCAACGTCCCGACGACCGTCCCGAACGGAAGGTCCGGCGGGACGAAGGGGAGGGCATGCACGTCGAGCTCGACTCGGAGCGGCGGCGCCGAGCCAGCTTGCAGCTTCAGCTTGAGCGACCGCGCGTCGGCTGCGCGGAGCAGGACGTAGCGGCCTTCTACCTGCGTGAGGAGGACGCGCGCGCCGGCGTCCTTCGTGACCGACCCCACCGCGAGCTTGTGCGCGCCGCACGGAGCGGCACCGACGAGCACACACTCCGCCGCGGCGCGCGTCGTCCCGTCGGGGAGGACACCGAAGAAAACACGCGGGACGGGGTTCGCCGTGCTCGCGCTAGCGTTCGCAGGGGTCTCGGCGCGGGTCACGCCGAACCGCGCCAGGCGGCCGAGCACCTCGCGGTTGGGAGCGAGCTCGTGGCTCCCAAGCATCCCCGCGCCGCTCACGCCGAGGTCTGGCGCGGCGGCGACGAGCGCGGACGCACCGCCGTCGCGAAGGGTCCGAAGAAATGCCGTGCCGTCGAACGCACTCGTCGCGGCGCCGGGGACCTTCCACGCTTCGAGAAACGGTCGCGATACGTCGGCGATCGGCGACGACACGGCGGTGAAGGTCGTGCCCCACGCCTCGTCCGGCGGCCCCTCGAACCCAGGTCCCGGCTCCGACCGCAACGTCGACGGACTGTGAACGGGGTCGGCGGACACGCGGAGCTCGACCCGCTCGAACCGGGCGCCACGCGCGTTCCTCACGATGACGAGGTTCTGCGCGGACTCCCAGAGCCCCTCCACAGCGATGCGCTCACGCTGCTGGGCCTCGATGCTGACGCCGGCGAGCGCGTGCGTGGTCGTGCTCGCGCCAGCGAGAAAGCCGAGCTCCGCGACCCGCTCGGGCACGTAGGCAATGCGGAGCGCGTCGTGCTCGAGCGGCACGGGCTCGTCGTGCTGCGCGTGCGCCGAAGCCCGGAGCGCCGCGAGGGCCGTTCGCGGATCGTCGCCTAGCGCGAGATCGAACGCGACGGTATCTCCGTCTCCCGTGACGATCGCGAGCGCGTGCCGACGCGTGAACTCGCCCGCGGTCGCCCCCTTGGTCCAGCCCGAGAGCAAGAGGAGCGCGTCGAGCGTCCCTCGGACGCGCTCGGCACTCTTTGCCGGGATGAGGACGCGGTAGACCGCGATTGCCGGGACCTTCTCGAGCGTGGTCTTCATCGCAAGGAAGAGGCCGGGCGTGGGAGACGCCTTCCCGACTCCTTCCGGCTCGGCGGGCGGCACGAGCGCACGGAGTGCCGCGATCGCAACGAGGCCTTCGTCGCTCGTCGCTGCCTCCGCGAGCGCGATCGGGCGAGACGGGTCGATCCCGACTGCATCGAGCACCGCCGCGGTGCCGCCCGTCCGGAGCTGCGGGACGAGCGAAGTGAGCTCCGCGCGCAGCGGCTGATCGAGAGGGCCGAGAAGATCAAGGATGGCTGCGAAATTCACGCTGGCGAGATCACAGCTCGCCGTGACGCTCGCCCCTGCAGGAAGCACGAAGTCGAACGGTGCCGGGGCAGGAGCGACTGCAACCGGCGGAGCAGCCGCAGGCGAGGAAGCGGCGACGGGGACCGCCCCACCACAAGAGAGGAGCGTTGCCAGCCCCGCAACCAGCGCCGACCGGACGAGAAGCATGGGCATTCCGCGTCGTAGCCGAGATGCGCAAACAGTGCACCGCCATGCGCGTCGCTTCGGCGTGAGCAGCCGCGGGACCGCGCCGCATCAAAGGCCATCGCGCTCGGATCGAACCTGGAGAGTCACGCCGTCGGTCCATGCGGTGACGGCTCCGTCCGCGTCCGTTCGAAACGTCTTCACGCCGGCCTTCTTCAGCGTGGCCAGCGTGTTCGGGTGAGGATGCCCGAAGCGGTTGCGTACGCCGACCGAGATGACCGCGAACTCGGGCGCGACCGCAGCGACGAAGGGCTCCGTGCTCGACGTGCGGCTCCCGTGGTGCCCGACCTTCAGAACGTCGGCGCGGATGCGGTCGCGCCCGAGGGCGACGAGATCGCCCTCCGCCGCGTGCTCGCTGTCACCCACGAAGAGGAACGCGCGGCTCCCGTATTGCAGCCTGACGACGATCGAGTTGTCGTTCGGTCCGCGGTCCGGTGTCGGGCCAGGGCACGGCGCGAGGACGTCGACGATCGCGCCGCCGAGGGTGCGCCGGCCGCAGAGACTCTCGGGGCGGAGGATCGGCACGTGCCTGCCACGCATCGTGGCGAGCAGCGTCGCGTAGCCACCACGGACGCTCTCACGCTCGCCTTGCCCCGTATCCCAGAGCGCGCCCACCCGTACGCCGTCCAGCCCCGAGACGAGGCCCGTGAAGTGATCCGGGTGCGGGTGAGAGAGCACGACTGCTGCGAGCGCCGCGCGACGTCGATCTCGGAGCACCGGCCCGATGACGCGCGTGCCAGTGTCCACGGGGCTCCCGACCAGCCCGCCCCCGTCGATGAGGATCGCCTGGCCGTCCGGAAGGTCGACGAGCGCGGCATCCCCCTGGCCCACGTCGAGGAAGGTCGCGCGCATCACTCCGGTCGGCGCCCCCGACCGGGTGCGCCCGACCTCCGCGAGGACCGTCATGATCGCGAGCGCGACCAGCACCTCGCGCCGACGCCGCCCCTCCAGGCCCACGAGGCTCACGAAGACGAGCGCGAAGAGCCCGAGCTGCCAGCTGCCGGGGGGCGGCACCGGAATGAGAAGCGGACGAAAATGTGCGAAGCCGTGCGCGATGAGTCGGACGAGCCGCAGTGCTCCGGTGGCGACGAACGCCGAGCCACGCTCGACGGGCGGAAGCGGCGCCGCGACAGCGTGCAGGAGGCAGATCGGGAGAGCGATCGCCTCGCCGAGCGGGACCGCCAGCAGGTTTGCCACGACTCCGCCGAGCGGCTGCGTCGGGGCGAAGCGCGCGAGGATCGGGGCGCACGGGAACGTCGCAGCGAGGGTCGGCGAGATCGCGCTGGCGAGCCAGGCCGCCGCCGGGCGAACGCGGAGCGGCAGCCGCTCGGCGTGGCCCGAAAGCCAGGCGTCGATCGGTCTCGACAGCGCGATGAGGCCACCGGTGGCGCCGCCCGAAAGGAGGAACGACAGATCGAACGCGACCAGCGGGTCTGCCACGGCCATCGCGACGAGGGACAGCCCGAACGCGCGAGGCGCGGTGGAGCGCCGACCGAACGCGCGCGCCGCGAGCGCGGCCGTCATCATCCATGCAGCCCGCAGCGTCGAACCGCCAGCGCCTGCGAGCTCGGCGTACGCCCACACGAGCGGCATCGAGAGCGTCGCCGCCCACCGGCCGACGTCGTGCGCCGCCGCGATCCGAGGGATCCGCACGAGCACCGCACGCGCGACCTTCATGGCCCCCGCGACGACGAGAACGAGGTGCATGCCCGACACGGCGAGCAGGTGGGCGAGGCCGCTCGCGCGAAAGTCCGCGTCGTCCGTGTCCGAGAGGTCCGACTCGCCGAGCACGAGCGCCCGCGCCATCGCGCTCGTGTCGGACGGGAACGTCTCCTCGATGCGCGCGCGGACATACGCGCGGGCCCGGTCGATCGACGCGGCGATACCCACGCCGCGCTGCAGGAGAGTCAGGTCGACAACCGAGCCCGACCACAGTGCGCCATGGCGCGCGTCCCCGGGCCGAGGGTCTCCGGTGGCGTCGTTCCAGAACCTCTCCACCGTCGCGAGCTGCCCCGTGAGCGCGACCCGATCGCCTCGCGCGAGATCGGTCGGGCCGCCGTAGAGCCCTGCGCGCACCTTGCCGCCGAGGACGACCTCGCGACCGTCGCAGGTCACGTTGTCGAGGTCACCGTCCCATCGAACGAGCGAATGGGTCTCGACGGGCGACGACACGACCACGGCGGTCGCGGTGCACCGGCTCGGCGCCGGGAGACTCCCCCACGCGGCCGACCGCGCGGCTTCATGACGGACGATCGCGTGCGAGGAGCGCCACGCACCGATCGCGAGGGCGACCAACGCGCACGCCAGCGTGACGCGAGAGAGGCGGTGGCCACCTGCGCGCGCGACCATTGCGGCGGCGGCGCAGGTGAAGACGAGTGGCGCGGGGCTGACCGAGAACGTCCCTCCCGCAACGAGCATCACGCCGACCGCGAGCACGAGGTCCATCCGGCGCCTCCAGCACGCGCCGTGCCGGTCTGGTTGAACGGAGAGCGTGGCGGCTCCGCCGACCTCACGTGAGCCTGCTGTCTGTCCGGGTCAATTTGGGGGGTGTCTCCGGACAGGCTTTGGTTCCCGAACGGCTCGTGCGAGCATTGGCGCGATGAACGAGCGGTTCATTCGCTGCTCGGAGTGCGGCATGCCTCACGAGGAAGGGCTCCGGACGTGCCCCGCCACCGGCCGGGCCATCGTCCGCGCACCGGCTCCCCCCGCGCCGCGAGTCGCGCCGTCCATCCGGCCTCCACCCGCGCCGCCGCCGCCTGTCGCGGCGTACGCACCGCCGGCGGCCTCACCGCGCGCGGCGCGGGAGTCGGTCGACTTCGACCTCGTCGGCACGCTGATCGGCGGCAAGTACCGCGTTCGAGACATCCTCGGTCAGGGCGGGATGGGGACGGTGTTCGAGGCGTTGCGCGAGGGACTGGGGAACATGGTGGCCATCAAGGTCCTCCATCCGAACCAGCTCCAGAAGAAAGACGCCGTTCAGCGCTTCCACCACGAGGCCCGCGCCGCCGCCCGCATCGGCCACCCGAACATCTGCGAGGTCTACGACGTCGGCACGCTCGACGACGGTCGACCGTACCTCGTCATGGATCGGCTGACGGGCGTCACGCTCGCCGACAGGATCCAGTCGCTCGGCGGGCTCCCGTTCCAGGAGGTCATCGACACGCTCACCCAGGTGCTCTCGGGCCTCCACGCGGCGCACGAGAAGGGGATCATCCACCGCGACATCAAGCCGGAGAACGTCTTCCTGAGCCAGCGCGTGGGTTGCCCGCCGCTCGCGAAGATCCTCGACTTCGGCGTCTCCAAGGTCATGACCCATCACGCCGGCGCCGCCGGCTTCTCGGACGTCGAGGTGACACGGACCGGGATCGTCCTCGGCACGCCATACTACCTTGCCCCGGAGCAGGCTCGAGGCGAGCGCAACCTCGACGCGAGGGTCGACCTCTACGCCTGCGGCATCCTGCTCTACGAGGCGCTCACGGGGCGGCGGCCGTTTCGCGCGCCGAACTACAACGCGCTCCTCATCGCGATCCTCACGAGCACGCCGCGACCGGCGCGCGAGATACGCCCGGACATCCCCGGAGGCTTCACGCGCATCCTCGAGAAGTCGATCGAGCGGGACTCTAAGGATCGGTACCAGACGGCGCTCGACTTTCAGGCCGCGCTGCAGCCGTACTCGCACACGCCGCTCCCGACGAGGACGACCCCCCCGTCACGGCCTCCTCCTCGCCGCGCCACCTCGGTCGCGCCCGCCGCTATCGCACCTCGCCCGGAACCCATCTCCAGCGTGGAAGACCTCCAGTCGCTCCTCGAGAGCGCTTCGAGCGACGCGCTCGTCCCCCCTCCTCCCGCGCCGCCGCCGCCACCGCGATCCCCGTCGTTCGTGCCGCCACCGTTTCGACCCGCGGGCAACGCTCCGAACGTCTCGAAGGTCCCTTCGCGCGTACCCCCGAGGCCGACGCCGGCGCCTCCGGCCGGCCCCGCGCCGCGCCCCGCGTCGATGCGCCCCCCGACGACGGCCGTCGCGCCCGTCGTCGCGATCCCGAAGGCCCCGTACGCGGCGCCGGCGCCGGTCGCCGAGAAGCCGCCCGCGCAGAAGCCCGTGCCCGAGAAGCCTGTGCCCGAGAAACGGCCTCACCTGGCGCCGCGCAAGGCGAGTCAGAACTTCGACGAGCAGGCGACCGAGGTCGATCTTCCGCGCTCGTTCCACACCGACGCGGCTCCGGCACATCGCTCTTCCAGCACGGCGCCGAGGACGGCCGCCATCGACGCCTTCGCTCCGCGACGTGCGGCGCCGGTCCTGGGACCTCCGCTTCAGCCGCCGGCGAAGCTCCTCGACGAGGACGAGAGCGCCACCGAGATCATGTCCGCCGCCGTCCGTGGCAGCCTCCCCGAGCCCGAAGGCCCGAGAAAGCCAGCGGACGCCGCTCGGCCGCATCCAGGGACGCCCCGTCCGCCGCGTCGCTGACGGAATGGACTCGCGACTCCGCGCAAGTGGTACGATGAGACCCTGAGATGAGTGATCGCGGGCCGCGCTGCGTGCACTGCGCCCAGTATCACGGGGCCGAGGTGCAGTCGTGTCCGTGGACGAACAAGCCACTGCCGCGGACCTCGTCGCCGTCCCTGTCGGACTCCGCAGGCCTCTCGCGCGCGATGGTGGAGGACGAAGGGCGCGCGCTCATCGGCCAGACGATCGGGGGCGGGAAGTACTTCGTCCGCTCCGTCCTCGGGCGCGGCGGAATGGGCACGGTCTACGAAGGCGTCAACGTCCAGATGGGACGTGTCGTCGCCCTCAAGGTGCTGCACCCGAAACAGGTCAAGAAGCGCGAGAGCGTCAAGCGCTTCTACCAGGAGGCGCGAGCCGCCGGCGCCATCGGCCACCCGAACATCTGCGAGGTCTACGATCTCGGGTCGCTCGAGGACGGATGCCCGTACCTGGTGATGGAACGGCTCGTGGGGTCGACGCTCGCTCAGCACGTGAAGGCGAGCGTGCTCCCGTTCGACTCGGCCATCGACATCATGATCCAGGTGCTCTCGGGGCTCGTCGCCGCCCACGACAAGGGCATCGTCCACCGCGATCTGAAGCCCGACAACATCTTCCTCACCGAGCGCGTGGGGTGCCCGCCGGTCGCCAAGGTGCTCGACTTCGGGGTGTCGAAGGTCGTCTCGAGCGCGCCGATGCAGCCGCGCGACGCCGATCTCGATCTGACCCGCACCGGGATGGTGATGGGCACGCCTTATTACATGTCTCCCGAGCAGGCGAGCGGCGCGCGCGACCTCGACGGGCGGGTCGATCTCTACGCGTGCGGCGTCATTCTCTACGAGACCCTCACCGGTCGTCGGCCGTTTCTCGCGGCGAACTACCACATCCTCCTGTGGAACATCCTGAAGACGGAGCCTCCGCCGCCGAGCGAGCTCCGCCCCGACCTCCCGCTTGCGCTCGAGGCCGTCATCGCGCGCGCCATGGCTCGCGAGCGCGAGGCGCGGTATGCGAGCGCGCACGAGTTCATCGCGGCCCTGGCGCACGTGAGAGCCAACCTCACGCAGTATGCCGCCATTCGCAGGCCTCCTCCGCAGACGGCCCGTGCCGCCCCCACGCCGCCCGCGTCGAGCTCCGCTCCGGCGCACCAGCAGCGCTCCTCCTCGGCGGCGTCGGTGCGTATCGCCACGATGCCGCTCCCTTCGCGACCGATGGCCGAGCCCGCGCGACCGACCCCGGCCTCCACGCCGTCCTCGTCGGCGCCCTCGCGTCGAGGTCCGCCTCGCGGCTTCGAGGACGTCGCCACCGAGATCGACGGGCTGAAGGACTTCTCGGTGCCGCCCGACGACAACGACGTGGCCACGACGCTCATGAACGATCGAGAGCGTGTACGGGTCGCGAAGAACGCTGCGGAGCCGCCGCCAAGCTTCGACCACAACACGACGGACGTCTCGAGATCCCCGTCGTCGAACGCTCGACCGGTCGACATCTACGCCGACGAGACCGTCAAGATCGCTCGACCGGACCCCCCGAAGCGTCGGTAGCCAGGGAGGGGACGGTCACGAGGCCGACGCCCTCGTGTACCGCGCGTCGACGCAGCGCACCTGTCCGTCCTCGACGAGCTTCGCGAGGTGCGCGCGGAGACTGAAGAGCGCGAACGGCCAGGCTGTCTTCGGCGTGTCGGCATAGGCGATCGGCACGAGCTCGATGTCCGTCGCACCGTCCTCCCCCGCCGCGCGCACAGCGGCGAGCACTCGAGCTTCGCGGCCCAGCCGGTGGGCGATGTAGCGCTCGAAGTGTGCGTTCGGGTCGTCGATCGGCTCCCCGTGCGCAGGGAGCGCGAGGCTCGCGTCCAGCTCGTGCAGCCGCCGCAGCTGCTCGAGGTACATGCGCATGTCGCCGTCGCCGGGGATGATGACGATGGTTCCTTCGCTCGCGACCATGTCCCCCACGACGAGCGTCCGCTGCGCGGCCTCCCATAGCGAGAGGTGCCCCCACGCATGCCCGGGCGTCTCGAGCACGCGCCAGCGCTGAGGCACGGGGCCATCGAGGACGACCTCGTCGCCGTCCTCGAGCCTCCTCGCCACCTTCTCGGGCCCGATCCGCTTCGCCGTCTCCTCGTGCGTCCATAACGGGAGCCCGAGCTCTCGCGACAGCACGTCGACGCCGCCGACGTGATCGGCGTGGTAGTGCGTGGCGAAGAGCGCGATGGGGGTCCGGCCCGCGCTCGGCAGCGCCCTGGCCCACGACACCCACGCACGGAGCTCGTCCTCGTACGGCGTCGCAGGCTCGACGAGCACGACCTCGCGGCCACCGAGGGCGTAGCTGTTGGTGTGCGTCGCCGGCGCGAGGGTCGGCGTCCTCGCCGCGAAGAGCGTGAGGCCCGCCCCCAGCTCTCGCGGCCTCCTCATGGGCTTGCCTACCGCTCGACGACGACCGCGAGCGCCTCGCCGCCACCGATGCAGAGGGTGGCCAGACCACGCTTCTTGTTCTGGTCCTTCATCGTGTGGACGAGGGTCGTCAGGATCCGCGCGCCGCTCGCGCCGATCGGGTGGCCCAGGGCGACCGCGCCGCCGCGCACGTTGACCCGCTCGAGGTCGATGTGGGTCAGCCGGGCGCACACCATCGCGACGACGGCGAAGGCCTCGTTGATCTCGTAGAGGTCAATCTGGTCGGTCGTGATGCCGAGCTTCGTCGTCACGTTCGTGATCGCCTTCGCCGGCGCCGTGGTGAACCACTCGGGCGCACCGGCCGCGGACGCGTAGCCGACGATGCGGGCGAGCGGCTCGAGCTTGTGCTGCTTCACCGCCGCCTCGCTCGCGAGGACGAGGGCGCTGGCGCCGTCGTTGATGGGCGATGCGTTGGCCGCCGTGACGGTGCCGTCCTTCGCGAAGGCCGGCCGGAGCGACGCGAACTTCGAGGCGTCCCCCTTCGAGGGCCCTTCGTCGAGCTTCACCAGGAGCGGGTCGCCCTTCTTCTGCGGAATGGACACCGGCTCGATCTCGCGGTCGAACAGCCCCTCCTTCTGCGCGGCCAGCGCGCGCCGGAAGCTCTCCTTCGCGTACTCGTCCTGCTGCTCGCGCGTGAACTTGTACTCGGCCGCGCACTTGTCGCCGCACGTCCCCATGTGGACGTTGTTGTACGGGTCCCAGAGGCCGTCGAAGATCATCCCGTCGACGAGCTTGCCGTCCCCCATGCGGTAGCCCGTGCGCGCCTTCTCCAGGTAGTAGGGCACGTTCGACATCGACTCCATGCCGCCCGCCACCACGAGGTCGGCGTCGCCGAGCGCCACGGTCTTGGCGCCGAGCACGACGGCCTGCAGGCCGGAGCCGCACACCTTGCCTACGGTCGTCGCGGGGACGGTGTCAGGGAGGCCGGCGTAGATCATCGCCTGACGCGCCGGAGCCTGGCCGATGCCGGCCGACAGCACGTTCCCCATGAAGACTTCGCCGATGAGCTCGGGGCCAAGCTTCGCGCGGCCGAGGGCGCCTTGAATGGCGATGGCACCGAGCCTCGGCGCGGCCAGCGCAGAGAGCGATCCGAGGTAGGCCCCGATGGGCGTGCGAGCGGCAGAGACGATGTAGACGGGCGGGAAGGATTGAGGCATGGCGCGAGCTCTCTGGTGGATGGTCGAAGCAGCGTAGGGCCGACACGATGAGTGTGCCAGGGGGTGCCGAGCCGGTGGCCCTGTCCTGGCAGGTGCGTGGTCGGTGCTACGTTGACCGGGACCCTTCCATGACCGCTCCCGACGACAAGTACTCGCGCGAAGAGATGGACGCGATCCTCGGGCGCGCCCTCGACCAGTCGGGCAAGGAGTCCGACAAGGTCGACCACGAGACGCTCGTCGCCGCTGCGGGCGAGGTCGGAATTCCGCGCGCGGCGGTCGAGGCGGCCGCCCGGGACGTGCGTGCGCCAAAGTCGCGCTCGCGCTCGCGGCGCGCGTGGGCGATCGTCGCGATCGTCGCGGCCACCGTGTCGGTGCTGTCGATCGGGATCGTGGTCGCGCGGCGGCAGTGGAGCGGCGGCGCGCTCCCGTCGGGCGTCTACGTCCTGCGGTCCAGCTCGGGCGACACCTGCCTCGACGGCCCGGGGTGGACGAAGGCCTTGTGGACTTCCCAGGACGGAGTCCTCAGCGGCCGCACATGCTCGGCGTCAGGCACCCAGCTGTGGGCCATGCACGCCCAGACGGACGGCACCTACACGGTCGAGTCGACGCTCGGGAAGAAGTGCCTCGACGTCCCCCGGTTCAGCCGCGACGAGGGGCTACCGCTCCAGCAGTGGGGCTGCACGGGCGCCCCCAACCAGCGCTGGCGGCTCGCGCCGGCAGCCGACGGATCGATCGCGGTCGTCTCGGTCTCGACTGGCAAGTGCGCCTCGGTCGACGACAAGAGCAGGCTCGTCCAGTCGAGCTGCCGCGACAGCCCGCACCAGCGCTGGCAGGCGGTCGCTCAGCCCTTGTGAACCTCGATGACGCTCTCCTCGGGCGGCACGCCTAGCCGGAGGGGGAAGCCGTAGTGGCCGGTGCCCCGGTGGATGTAGAGGCGGTCCTTCCCGCGCGCCCAGAGCCCATGATCCGGGACGCTCGAGAACGCGGACACGAAGGTGTGGGGGAGGCCGAACCAGAGGAGGCCGAGCTGCCCACCGTGCGTGTGGCCCGAGAGGACGAGGTCCGCCGTTCCCTCGGGAAGATGGCGGAACGCGCCGGGGTCGTGGAGAAGGCCGATGCGAAGCACGCCCGCCTTCCGCGGGTAGTGGCGGCTGACCCCGTCGAGGTGGGCGGCGCGGTCTCTCCAGCGGAAGTCGAAGCCGAGGATCTCGACGGGACCCGTCTCCGTCTCGATCGTGGTCATGTCATCCATCAAGAGATGCACGCCCGCCGAGACCAGCCCCGCGCGCACGTGCTCGGGCGCCTCGTGGTCGTGGTTGCCGAAGCACGCGAAGCAGCGGCCTTCGAGCGCCTTCAGCGGGGCGAGCGCCTGACCGAGGAGCGTCGCGTCGGACTGCGACTCCATCGTCAAGAAGTCGCCGGTCAGGAACACCAGGTCCGGCTTCGCGGCCACGGCGCGCTCGCAGATGCGCCGGAGCCGCTCGACCGACATGAACGGGCCGAGGTGCGGGTCGGTGATCTGCACGATGCGTAGCGGTCGCGGGTCTGCGCCACGCGTCCGCGTCGCACGCCCGAGCGCGAGCTTCTGCTCGGGGCCCACGACGATGTGCTCGATCGTGCGCCGGGGGATGAACGTGTCGACGAGGCCCAAGAGGCCGATCACGTACGGCAGCCAAACGAGCGAGGGGTGAAAGCCCAGCCCCAGCGCAATCGCCCACGGGAACGCGAGCAGGGTGCTGCCGAGGAACCACGACGCGGGCCAGCTCACCAGAATGCGGAACGGCAGCGGCCGCATCCGGGGTCGAGCGAGGATGAGGAAGTTCGCGTACACGCTCGCGTGCACGTAGGCGTACGCCGGGAACAGCGCCCCCGCGTCTCTGACGAGCGTCGTCGCGACCAGCGTGTAGACGCCCAGGAGGACCGTGATGAAGAACACGAACGGGCGGCCTCGCACGACCCAGGCGACGGTGACGACCAGCGCCCATGCGGCGAGGCTGGCGATGCGGAAGGTGCTCATGCGAAGGCCAACGGTCGTTCGATGCGGCCGGGATGTCCAGCGTCGCTGTCATCGTGCGCCGCCCGGCAAATGGTGATGCGCCATCACGAAGTGGGGACAGGTTGTCGCCACTTGCCGATGGGGGCATCACAAACTGGGACAGACTGTCGCCACTTGCCGATACGGCATCACGAAGTGCGGGCAGGTCGTCGCCACCTGCCGGTGCGCCATCGCGAAGTGCGGACAGGTTGTCGCCGACTGCCGGCGCGGCATCGCCAGGTGGGGACGAGCCCTCTCCAGCGCGTGGCGCTACGGCACCGGTTCGGGCTTCACCCCGTGCGACACGGCGTTCGCGCACCCGAGCTCGACGCCCGTCGGGCCGTCCTTGGTCTTCACTATCTTGAACTCGACGCGGCGGTTCGTCTCCCAGGCCGCGGCGTTGTGGCCGGGGTCCTCGGGGCAGTACTCCCCGTAGCCCTTGCTGCGGAGGTGGTCCTTCGCGACGCCGCGCTGGACGAGCGCCGCCATGACGGAGTTCACGCGCGCCTGCGTGAGGTTCAGGTTGAGCAGGTCGCCGCCGCGCTCGTCCGCGTGCCCGTCGACCTCGAGGAGGAGGAACTCGGGGTGGTGGGTGATGGCGGACGCGACCGCGTCGAGGATGGCGTTCGACTCGGGGAGGATCTTCGCGGACCCGGTCTCGAACTTGATTTTCTCGAGGATGACGATGTTGTTGTCCTGGATGATGACGCTCCCCTTGTCGGGGCAGCCGTCCTCGTCCTGGAAGCCGTTGAACGTCTCGGGCTCGTTCGGGCACTTGTCGATGACGTCGGGGATGCCGTCCTTGTCGTTGTCGGGGTCCGGGCAGCCGTCCGCGTCCTCGAAGCCGTCCTTGTCCTCGGGGTCGTTCGGGCACTGGTCGAGCTTGTCGGGGATGCCGTCCTTGTCGTTGTCGGGGTCGGGGCAGCCGTCGTGGTCCTGGAAGCCGTCCTTGTCCTCCGGCTCGTCCGGGCACTTGTCGTTCTTGTCGAGGATGCCGTCGCCGTCCCGGTCGCCGTCCTCGCCCTCGGGGCAGCCGTCGGCGTCCTGAACGCCGTCGCGGTCCTCGGGGACATTCGGGCACTTGTCGTCGACGTCGGGGATGCCGTCGTTGTCGTTGTCGGGGTCGGGGCAGCCGTCGGCGTCCTGGAAGCCGTCGAAGTCCTCCGGCTCGTCGGGGCACTTGTCGACGTCGTCCTTGATGCCGTCGCCGTCACGGTCGCCGATCGACGGCTCGAAGATGAAGCCGATGAAGGCCCGGATGTTCGCCGCTTCGAAGCCGGGCGTGTATCCGGCGCCCGCCCCGAGCATCAGGTAGGAGTTGCGCTCGACGTAGACCTTGATGCCGCCGACCGCCTCGTTCGAGGCCCGCACCCCGGAGCTCGCGCCCGCGCTGGTCAGGTAGGTGCCGTACGTCTCGCCGACGAGGTCGAGCGGCTCGAGGACGCGGACCGCGATGCCGCCGCCGTACGTGATGAGGTTGCCGTCGACGTACTCGCCGTTGAGGAGGTTGAGCGTCGTGCCGCTGCCGGTGTGCCCGCGGAAGCCGCCGTTGAGGTCGATCTTGACGCGACCGGTCCGGCCGAAGCGGCGCTCGATGATCGCCTGCGGCCAGAACCAGAAGCCCGGGTCGGCCCCCGCGTTCGCCGGTGCGGAGGTCGGGTTACCGCCAATCTGGGCCGCCAGCGCCAGGCCGAGCCCCTTCTCGACCCGGAGGATCCGCCACTTCGCGTGCGCGGCGAGGTAGCCGAGGTTCTGCGAGTCGAGCTGGGTCGTCCCCCACTGCCCCGGGAGCACGGCGCCGCCGGGGTTCGCGGCGTTGTTGCCTTGCACCTGCGCGTCGCCCGCCATCAGGATGGCCGGGATGTCGAGCCCGACCGAGAGGACGTTGGCGACGCCGTAGTTGAACTGGAACGTCCCCTGGAACGAGTGGGTGACGAGCGACGGGGTGGCCTGCCCGAGGTTGGGGACCTTGAGGAGCGTGTTGCCGTAGTCGAGGACGAGGCCGAAGCTGATCTCGTTGCGCCCGAGGATCTCGCTGCCGTTCGTGACGAAGAGCCCCTTGGAGTCCATCGCGGGGCGAAAGAGGTGGGTGTCCATGCCCGCGCCGTTCCCCGCGAGGAGGTTCTGCGCGGCCGCGGCGCGCGACGCGCCGACGATCGCCGCCAGAGACGCCGCTGCCGCGACCGCAACCCCCCGCCACGCTCCCGACGACCGCGGCGACCGACTTTGAACGACCATTCGCACACTCATTTGCGACGGGCACGCGCCCGCGGACCTACGGCTCGGAACGGTACCATAGTGAGCATGCGGCCCAACATTTTGGGCAAGGATCGGGGGCTACCGCGCGGGCACGGGCTCAGGATGGGGAGGGGTGTCGCGGTCCGAGGTGCGGAGGAAGATAGCGCTGGTGGCGCCCATCAAGAGGAGCGCGGCGAGGGCGACCAGCCAGCGGATGACGATGAATCTCGCCGACGGGCCCGGGCGCGCGGGTCGCTCTGGCTTGCCCCGCGGGGCGGCGTCGAGCGGAGCGGGAGGAGGCGTACTCATCGCAGGCGAGCGCCGAGGATACATCGGTCGCGCGGAGTTGCGGTAATGTGCCTCCCCAACCGCCGTGCGCTCCAGGTTCCCTCGCCTCCTCTCGCTCGTCGTGCTCGTGGCGTGCGTCACGCTGGCGATGCTCGCGACGCCTCGCCTCGCGCGGGCGGACTCGCCGTTCGACGGCAAGTGGACGCAGGGCCCGATGAAGGAGGAGTTCACCATCATCAAGTGGCAGTGCGAGGGGAAGCCGGTGAGCGGCTCGTCGGGAGGCGGGGAGTCGATCAGCATCCACGCGGAGGGGGACGAGCTCTCCTTCGTCGGCGGCGGCCGCGTGTTCAAGACGAACCAGTGTTACGACCAGTCGATGCCCACGCTGACGCGTGAGACGCACACGCGGAACCCGTCCGGCCGGGAGTGGCGGACGCGGTGCACGACGCCGCCGAACGACCCGCGCCACGCCGTGATGAACACGCTGGTCGTGGCGACCAGCGACACGCACATCGACGTCATCGAGACGGGTCGCTACGAGAGCCAGCTCGTCGCGGGCAACTGCACGGCCGACGTGAAGCGCTCGCGCTCGTTCGACCTCGTGGCACGCGACAACCCGGTCCCCGCACCCGCCGCCTCGCCGCCTCCGGTCGTGGCGCCGCCGCCGAAGCCGGTCCCGGAAGCGCCGACTCCCGAGCCGGGGCGCTGCACCGCTCCGGGCGAGCCGACGCGCCTCGAGGCTCGCCCCTCGCGAAAGCTGATGAGGACGGGCGAGAGCTACGTCTTCCGCGCCGTCGTGCTCGACGCGGCGGGGTGCAACACGAAGACGGCGACGGCCTGGACTGTCGACGACCACGCAGCCACCGCGTTGAGCGTGGACGCGAGCGGCAAGGTGACGGTCGCGGACGGCGCTCCGGAAGGCTCGTTCGACGTGGTGGTCACGGCGGCGGGCAAGAGCACGCACGTGACCGTGGAGGTGAGCTCACCGGGGAGCTACGACGCGCTCCTCCAGCAGTCGGGCCTCAACGACGCCGGCGAGAACGACGTCGCCTCGGTCGTGGTCATCGCAGCGCAGCAGATCGGCGGGAGCGACGTCCGAGCAGACGACGGATCGCGCCGAAGGCGTACGATCTTCCTCACGATTGTCGGTGTCCTGGCCGTCGCGCTCGGCGCGGTGATGGTCGTCGCCTCGAAGCGCACGCGGCGGGCGTCGGAGCTCGAGCGAGAGGCGCAGGAGCGGTACGTCGAGAAGGTCGAGGCCGCGGAGGCGCGGCGCAAGGAGAAGGTCGCGCAGCATGCCGTGGCGATGCGTGCCCACGAGGAGAGCGTGGAGCGGGCCAAGCGCATCGCTGCGGAAGCGGCGGCGGTGGTGCCGGATCGGATGGTGTGTCCGGCGTGTCGGCGCGAGTACCCGGCAGGGAGCGCGTTCTGCCCGAGCGACGCGAACCGTCTCGTCGCAGTCGGTACGAGCATCGCGGCGGCGCCGGGGCCGAGCGGGAGCATCTGCCCGACCTGCAAGCGTGGCTACGACCCGGGCGTGAAGGTATGCCCCCACGACAAGGACGAGCTCGTCCCTTACGCGCTGTACGCCAGCCGGCAGCCGGCGACAGCGGCCGCGGCGCGCGGGAAGATCTGCCCGACGTGCGGGGGTCGCTTCGAGGGGAGCGTCGAGTTCTGCGGCAAGGACGGGACGGCGCTCGTTCTCCTGAATTAAGCCAACAGACTCAGGGCCTGCGGCGTCCAAGAGGTAGAGCGTACGAGACGTGCGGGGTAGAGGACGCGGGAGGGGCCGACATCGGCCGCGCTTCGAGCGCCGCCAAAGGTCCAGTTGAGTTTTCTGGGCGCCGAATTTCCCCGACCGCTATACTTCCCGGCAAGATCCTGCTCGACGCTCCGTTTGCTCGCTCCCAGATATTCCCACCACCCAGCAACAGCCGAAACGCTTCGTACGTGCCGCGCAGGTTAAGGACGATTCCGCGATGAAGATTGCGTGCCAGTCTTGTCAGGCCAAGTACACGATTGCGGACGAGAAGGTCGTCGGCAAAGTCGTAAAGATCCGCTGCAAGAAGTGCGGCTCCACGATCGTGGTGAACGGTCAGGACGGCGGGCAGGCCGCCCCCGTGGAAGAGCCCACCGAGGTCCGTAGCAGCTCGGCCGAGCTGGGCGCCGCCGGCGACCCCGAGGCGTGGACGGTGAACGTCGCCGACAACGATCAGCGGACGATGACGACGCATCAGATCGTCGCCGAGTTCGCGACGGGGACCGTCACCGACGAGACCTACTGCTGGCGTGACGGCATGGGAGACTGGCTCCCCCTCCGCGAGATCGAGGAGCTCTCGTCCGCGTGTGGTCTCTCCGCAGCCTCGACGTTCGCGCAGCAATCGGCGGCTCCTCAGCCGGCCGCGGGAAGGACTCCGTCCGTCCGGCCCCAGGCTGGCGGCGCGAGCCCGCTCGCAGGTCTCTTCGGGTCCTCGCCTCCCGCCGCGGCAGCTGCCGCTGCAGGGAGCGCCGCGGCCGCCCGCCGCGGAGGTCGCGCGGGCGGGGCTGACCTGTTCGGCTCTGCTGCCGAGGCCGGCGGCGAGAACGACGTGATGACGAGCGCGCCCAACAGCGCGCATGGAGCGCGTGCCCCCGTCGACGACGGCAAGATGAAGGGGGAGCGCAACGAGAACAGCGTCCTCTTCTCGCTGAACGCGCTCACCGCGAGTGAGCCGAAAAAGAACGGCGCCGACAGCAAGCTCGTCGGCGCAGCCGAAGGCGACGGCTCGGGCCTCATCGACATTCGCGCGCTCAGCTCGGGGATGAGCGGCGGCAGCAGCGGGCCCAAGAAGGCCAACCACGCCGACGACATCATGAACCTCGGTGGAGGAGGCGCCTTCAGCGCCGCCCTTGCGGCTCCGGTCCTGACGGCTCCGCCGCTCGACTCCGGCGATCCGGCATCGCCGGGGGCTGCGGCCAGCAACAAGAAGATGATGATGATGTTCGCGGGGATGGCCGCGCTCCTGTGCTTCGGCATGGTCGGCATGTACTTCGCGCTCAAGCCCAGCACCCCGGCCGTCGCCGTTGCGACGGAGGGTACGGGAGCGCCGGCGACCACGGCCTCGAGCCCGGCTGCGGCCGCGGCGACGACACCCACGGCGGCGCCCACCGTTGCGACCGCACCGACGCCCGATCCGAGCGCGATTGCCGCGGCCGATCCGATGAAGCCTGCAAAGCATGCCGGCGGGGGCGGAGGCGGCGGTGGGGGCGGCGGTTCTGCACCGGTTGCGGTCGCAGTGAACAACCCTCCTCCCACACCTGCGCCTCCCTCCGGCGGTGGCGGTGGCGGCGGCGGGAAGAGCCTCGACCAGCTGATGCAGCAAGCGGCAGGTGGCGGAAACGCCCCGAGCAACCCGGCTCCGTCCACGGGCTCTTCGGCCCCGTTCGATCGAGGCGCGGCCTCGGCCACTCTCGGGACGATCGCCGAAGGAGTCTCGAGCTGCAAGAAGCCGAGCGGCCCGACCGGCGAGGGTCACGTGTCGATCACATTCTCGCCGAGCGGCTCGGTCGTCTCGGCGATCGTCGACCAGCCCCCCTTCGCGGGCACGGCGGTCGGCGGGTGTGTGGCAGGGAAGTTCCGCGGTGCACACGTGCCGGCGTTCGCAGGCGGCAACCTGACGATCGGCAAGCGCTTCAACATCAACTGAGAGCGTAGACGGCCGGGATGGTTCTCCTCCTCGGCGCGATCGCGGGCTTCGTCCTGGGCCTCAAGGTCGGGATCACGCTCGGCCACCGTGCCGAGCGGAGAGCCCGCCGGCTTCCGGCCGTCTTTCCCGCGAAAGGTGACGAAGCGCCGTCCCGGGGGTAGGCATCTCTGGATGCCGGTCCGTCGCCCGACAGCCTCGCTCGCGACCTGCGCGCTCATCCTTGCGGTCGAGGGTGCCTCGCACGCCGACCCGCCGCGCACCGTCGAGCCGCCGTGGGTGTGGACGACCGAGGTCGCCTCGCCGCGACACCTCGACCTTGCGACCCTGTCGGACCACGAGGCCGACCTGCAGCGCACGTGCGGTCGAGCAGACGCCGGTTTGCGCGCGGTGGCGCTCCGGCTCGTCGAGCGGAAGCTACGGGATCTGCCGTATCTCGACGGCGACGAGCTGGGGCAGGCGCAGCGGGTGGCGGGGGAGCCGCATGTCTGGCCCCGTGCCTGGATCGTCTCGGGGCGCGCGCTCGACCACGAGGCGTCGCGACAGAAGCTCGGCGAGTGGAGCCTGACGTTCCACGAGGCGGGCGAGCGTCGGTGCGGGGTCGCGATCGCGTATGGCGCGGACGGGACGGAGGCGATCGCCGCCATCGCCGTCGACGCGCAGGCCGACCTCGCGCCCCTGCCGATCCTGACGCGGGTAGGGGCGTGGCTCTCGATCGATGCGAAGCTCCTCGTCCAGGCGACCGCAGCCCGCGTCGTCGTGATCGGACCCACGGGACGCCCGCGAACGGTCCCGATGCAGTTCGATCTCTCCGACCACGCCCACGCGCGATTCTCCCCCGACCAGCCGGGCGCGTTCATCGTTCAGGTCGTCGCCGACCTTCCGAGCGGCCCGCGACCGGTGCTCGAGGCGGAGGTGTTCGCGGACGCGATTCCATGGACACAGCTCCCCGACCTGACTGCGCCTGGCGAGACGGCAACGGCGTCCGACCCGAGCGACCGCTCCGTGCTCCTCGCGATGGTGGGGACGCTGCGTGCGACCGAACAGCTACGGGCCCTCGTCCCCGATCGCCGGCTCGATGCGATCGCGCTCGCCCACGCCCGACGCATGCAAGCGGCGAGGTCCGTCGCGCACGACGTCGGCGACGGAGATCCGCTGCAGCGCGTCGGGGCTGCAGGCCTTCGCGTGAGGGAGTGCGGGGAGAACGTCGCCCATGCGACATCCGTCCCGCTCGCTCATCGCGCCCTGTACGCCAGCCCTTCCCACCGGTCGAACTTGCTCTCGACCTCGTTCGATCGCGTGGGCGTCGGCATCGTCCGCGACCCTGACGGCAGCGTCTGGGTCACGGAGGAGCTCGCCGGCGGCGTCCAGTAGGGAAGCTCGCTCTTCCCTTTACAGCTCGACGTCAGGCTTGCCCGACGACGGCGCGGGCGCCTTCTTCGGTGCAGTGGCCGGTGCCGGCGCGGATGCCGGCGGGGACGAGGCATCCCCTTCGGCCTTGATGTTGAATTCGACGCGACGGTTCGCGGTGCGCCCCTCGTCGGTGTTGTTGTCCTCGATCGGCTTCGTCATGCCGTAGCCGTGCGCCTCGAGCCGCTTGGCCTCGATGCCACCACGCCCGACGAGCCAGTTCATCACCGACTCCGAGCGGGCCTGCGACAGGTGCAGGTTGAGCGCAGCGGCGCCGCGGTTGTCCGTGTGCCCTTCGATCGCCATGCGCTTTATGCTCGGCGTGACCTTGAGGAGGTTGGCGATCTCCTGGAGGATCGGGAAGCTGTCGGGGAGGATGTCTGCCTTGCCCGTCGCGAAGTGGACCTGCTGCAGGACGCGAACGCTCGACCCTTCGAGGCGAATGAACTGCGGGCAGCCGTTCTTCTTCGGATCCGGCGAAGGCTGCCCTGGCTCGTGCGGGCACGCGTCGACGGAGTCGGGGATGCCGTCCTTGTCCGTATCCGGATCGGGGCAGCCGTCGTTCGGCTCCGCGCCCTTGTGGTCCTCGGGCTCGTCCGGGCACTTGTCGAACTGATCGGGGATGCCGTCGTGATCGCGATCGGGCGGGAGCGGGCAGCCGTCGTTCGGGTCGGCGCCGAGGTGGTCCTCCGGCTCGTCCGGGCAGGCGTCGATGTCGTCGGGGATGCCGTCGTGGTCCCTGTCCTGGATCTCGATCGGCCGCTTGCGTCGCGCGGCCTTGGCCTGCTCCGGCGAAGGGGCGTCGACGTCGAAGATGGGCCACTGCACCCCGACGACCGCGACGATGCGGAAGTCGGGAGCGCCGTAGCCCTGATCGAGGCGCGAGCCTGCTCCGGCTCCGGCCCAGAAGCGGTCGTACTTGCCGAACCGCATCCGACCTTCGGCCTGCCACTCGATGGGGTTGTTCTCGTTCGCGAAGATGGTGTCGCCCGTCCCGGCGTCGTTCTCGAGCCCTGTCTGCCCGAAGATCGTCAGTCCGAGTCGGTACTTGTTCTCCTTGAACGGCACGAATGCCGCGACGGCCCACCGGAGCTCGTCGCCGACAGCGAGACCACCATTGGCCGGCAGGTTGAACGTCGCCGTCGGTCGCAGGTCGACGCCGAGGTTCCCGACGAGCGTGAGGTTGAAGCCCTCGGTGATGTGGAAGGTGTACTCGCCGGACACGCCGAACATCGCGGTCGTCTGGCCGTCACCGCCGAACGACGCCGTCGTGCCGGTCGGCACGAGGAGGCTCGCCTGCGCACCGAACGCGGCGCGACGGTCGCGCGTCCGGAAGAGGATGGCGCGCGCATCGATTCGAGTGTCGCCCGCCGAGGGGCCGGCGATGTTCGCGCTCGCGTTGTTGGCCTGACCTACGAAACCCACGGCCTCGTAGGTAGGGTTGGTTCCCCACTGACCCCACGTCACGGGCAGCGTGACGGAGGCCATGAACCGATCGAGAAACTCGATCCCGACGGTAGAGTACTGCGTGATCTGGCCCTGGACGAGACCGGCAGGGGAGGCGGCGAGGGTGGCCGCGTCGTGCACGACGTTCACCGTGTGGAGCGGATTGGCCGAGTAGCCGAGCCCCACCTGGGCGAAAAACAGTGTCTTGTCCTGCGTGACGGGCCGGTAGACCGCGATACCATCGTCAGGTCCGCCCGGCGTGACCATGCGGTCGAGCGTGAACGTCGTCGTCTGGGCGTGCGCGTCACGCGGCGCCAAGAGGCCCGTTGCCCACGCGAGCGAGAGAAGAACCCCTGCCGAGCGACGTGTCCACGTCGCAGTCCCGGTGCGCCAGCGTCCCATGTCGACGGCATCGTACACGGATACGGATACGGCAGGGATTCGAAGGAGCACGGGGAGGAGGCGACCCGACGTCACGCTCGACACCTCGCGCTTGACAGCGCTTGACACCCACGGCGAGGGGTGGTTGTCTCCGCGGCCCTTCCGAGGCTCCGAGGAACTGCACCATGAAAAGGACGTACCAGCCCCACAACCTTCGTCGCGTCCGCACCCACGGCTTCCGCGCCCGCATGTCGACGGCCGGCGGCCAGAAGGTTCTCGCGAACCGTCGCCGCAAGGGTCGCAAGCGACTCGCCGTCTCACTCTACAAGAAGTGACGTCGGCGCGGGTGCTCTCGCGGCGCCCGTGAACGCCTGTAGCTCGCTCGTCCGGCTCGTTCCTTCATGGGCCGTACGTTTCCGCCTGGCCTGCGCGTCCGGAAGCACTCGGACTTCCAGCGAATCCAGTCGGCAGCGTCGCGTTCGGGACGAGCCACGAGCGCTCATTTCGTCTTCCTCGTCGCGCGGTCTCCCGCAGGCGTCGGCACCTCCGGCACGTTTGGCCCCGCGAGGCTCGGCCTCGTCGTCACCAAGAAGATCGGGTGTGCGCCCGAGCGCAACCGCGTCAAGCGGCTGTGCCGCGAATGCTTCAGGCTCTGGCCCGACTTCGTTCCTCCGGGCGTCGATCTCCTCGTGATCGCACGCCAGGGCGCGCCGCAGCTCAGCCTCGCAGACGTGAGGGGAGAATGGAGCCGCGCCCAGGGGGCCCTGCGACATCGCGTGCGCGAGGTACTGGCGCGAGAGTCTTTGCAGCCTCATGTTTCGGCGCGTCCGGCCTCTTCAGAGCTCGACGACGACCCAACGCCCTCATGATTGCTCAGCTGCTCGTCGTCCTCATCCGCATCTACCAGCGGACGCTTTCGCCTCTTCTCGGGAACGTCTGCCGCTTCGAGCCCTCGTGCTCCCGGTACGCCGTTGCCTGTCTCGAAGGGCACGGCGCGGTCCGCGGCGGCTTGCTTTCGATCGGTCGCCTGTGTAAGTGCCACCCCTTTCATCCCGGCGGCTTCGACCCGCCCCCGCGACCGAGCCCGAAGCCGAGCCCGTCGCGTCTCCGCGCGTGACCGAGAAAGTAGCTGATGGATCGATCCAGCCTAGTGCGCATCCTCCTGCTCGCGCTCCTCGTCGTCGGCGGGTTCTACTACCTCGGCCCAGGCATGGGGCTCGGGGGGAAGAAGGAGGCCTCGCAACCCATCGGGCTCGAGTCGTACGTCAACGCGCCCGGCTTCGCGCCCGACGACGTCGACTCGGTGCCTGCAGGAGAGCCCACGCCCGCGCCCGCCGTCGAGGGGACGCTCTGCTACATCAAGGGGGATCGATTCGACGCCGTCCTCTCGGGCCGCGGCGCCGCGCTCGTCCACTTCCAGCTCCGTGACCCGCAGTACGCCGGCGTCGACGGTGACCTCATCTCGACGAATGGCGAGCCGCCGCGCCCGATCGAGCGCTGGCGTTCGCTGCGCACGCTCTTTCGAGGGCCGAAAGGCGGCGACCAGCTCAAGTACGACCGCTTCAACTGGACGCTCGAGGCGAGCACCCCCACCTCGTGCACGTTCTCGTACGCCGATGACCTCGTGAAGATCGAGAAGCGCATCGCGGCCGACGACCGACCGTTCGAGCTCACGGTGTCGACCACGCTGACGAACCTGAGCGACGCGCCCAAGACGCACGAGCTGTCGATCGAGGCGTTCGCGTATCACACCAACAAGCAGGTGAAGAGCGGCATGGGGCGGCAATCGCCGCTGTCGACGGAGCTCTCGTGCGCTCGTGGCAGCGACATCAAGCGGAAGCCCAAGGACGACTTCAAGGAGGGCTGGTTCTCGCTCCCGGTCGTCGACCGATACGTCGCGATCTCGAACCCGTACTTCACCGAAGCCATCATGCCGGGCGAAGCGCCCGACGGCGCGCACCCTACCTGTGACCTGCTCGCCGAGCAGTGGTACACGAGTGCGCAGAAGGCCGACGACGACGACGCGGGGGCCGTCTATCACGGCCGCCTCGAGTACCCACCGAAGGAGCTGAAGCCGCAGCAGTCCGCGACGTACACGCAGGCCGCCTTCTTCGGGCCGAAGGAGCGCGCGGTCCTCGCGAAGGCCGACGGCGGCACGCCTCACCTCGGCGACGTCATCAACCTCGGCTTCTTCTCGCCGGTGGCGAAGGTGCTCGTCGGCGTCCTCGTGTTCTTCCACGACCACGTCTCGATGGGGAACTGGGGGCTGGCGATCATCTCGATGACCGTGAGCCTGCGCCTCTTGCTGCTCCCGCTCTCCATCAAGCCGGTGATGACGTCGATCGCGATGCGCAAGCTGAAGCCGGAGATCGACCTGCTCAGCATCAAGTTCAAGGACGACGCGCAGGCCAAGAACATGGCCACGATGGAGCTGTACCGGAAGCACGGCGTGAACCCGCTCGGCGGGTGTCTGCCGCAGCTCGTGCAGATGCCGATCTGGTTCGCGATGTACACGACGCTCCAGACGGCGGTGGAGATGTATCACGAGCACTTCTTGTGGTTCAGGGACCTCTCGGCGCCCGATAGCCTCATCACGCTGCCGTGGGTCCACATGGCGATCGGCCCGCTGCCGCTGCTCATCGGCGGGTTCATGATCGTGCAGCAGAAGATCGTGCCGCAGCAGGGAATGGACCCGATGCAGGCCAAGATGATGATGTACATGATGCCCATCATGTTCACGGGGATGATGATCTTCCTGCCGGCCGCGCTGGGGGTCTACATGCTCACCAACAGCGTGCTGGGGATCACGCAACAGCTCGTCATCGAGCGCATCGCGCCGCGCGGCGGGAAGCCCGCGAGCGGCGAGATCACAGTGAAGGCCGTCGACAAGAGCGACGGCGACAAGAACGGCGGCGACGGGCCGCTGAGCGGCACATTCGGAAAGGGAAAAGCGCGTGTCTGAGAACGATGTGAAGAACGAGGGAGAGACGAGCACCGGCGCAGCGGCGCCCCATTCTCCGAACGCTGCGGCCGAAGGGTCGCTCGATCCGCAGACCGCGCGATCGCTCGAGTTCGTGCGCAAGCTCGTGGTCGGCATGCAGATGGACGCCGACGTCAGCCTCGCTCCCGACGACGGGGAAGGCTCGGAGGACGAGATCCGGCTCGAGATCGAGGGGCCCGACGCAGGGCGCATCATCGGCAAGCGCGGCGCGGTGCTCGAGGCGATCCAGTACCTCACGAGCCGCATCGCGCATCGGCCGGGCGAGCCGCGCAAGCACGTGGCGGTCGACGCGGAGGGCTACAGGGCCCGCCACGAGGACCAGCTCGGCGAGATGGCGCGACGCCTCGGCGAGCGCGTGGCGTCCGAGGGAAAGATCATCACCTTCGACCCGATGAACGCGCGCGATCGACGCGTCGTTCACATGGCGCTCAAGGACGTGACGGGCGTGCGCACCGAGAGCAGCGGCGAAGGCCCTGATCGCCGCGTGCAGATCATCCCCGCGAAGGCCTGACCGGCCGGACGGACCTGCCGGAAGAAGCTCCCTTACGAGGGGGCTTCTTCTGTCTTCGTGGTCTCGGGCTTCGCGGGGTCGACGGGGTCCTCCGTGGCTCGCTCGCTGGGCTTCGTTTCGCTCGTCGGTTCACCCTTGGCCTTGGCCTTGGCCTTCGCGGGTTCGGAGGCGCCCTCCAGCACCGCGTCACGCTGGCCTTCCAGCGACGCTCCGCAGGCGCAGGCCTCCGGGACCGTGGTGCGGTAGTACACGCGCTCGCAGCGCACGCAGACGCGCGCGTCGGGCTCGTACGCGATGATGCGGTTGCTCTCCGCGCAGCGCTTGCCGACGACCTGGATGGGGTCCATCGCGAGGATCTCGCCGTCGCCCTGCTGCGCGACCGGCATGCCGTGCGCCTCCTCGGGGACGTCGACCGACAGCGGGATGCGGCTCTGCCCCTCGCGGATGATCCATCCGATCGCCGCAGGGTGCACCTTCGGGGCGAGGGCGAGGTGTTGCTCGCGCCCGGCCTCGTCCTTCCCGTTCACCAGGAGGACGCTGCGATCGGGGTCCCACACGATGCGGTCGATCTTGTGCCAGGGGATGCGCACGACGTCCTTCGACTTCTCGATCCCGATGCCGCCCGACCCGACCCGCAGCACGGCCTCGCCGCTCGTGCCCAGCCAGACCGCCGCCGCGCATGCGACCGCGCCGCCGGCGATGAGGCCGGGGGCAAACGGGTACGGAGGGGCCGGGTTGTCGAGCCATCCGTGCCCGAACTGCGCGAACACGCCGGCGCCGAGCACGGCCGCCGCGAGCCCGCCGAACACGTTGACGATCGTCTCGTTGGCGGCCGGCAGCGGCAGGAACCTGCGCTCCTGACGCTCCTTGACGCGCGCCGCCTTGCTCTTCTTCGACTTGGCCATGTGTGCTCTCTATACCCAGCTCGCTCCGAGCAAGTTGAACCCATTGTCGGCGAAGACCGTCGCGCCCGTGATGCAGCGCGACTTCTCGCTCGCGAGGAACACCGCGACCTCGCCGATGTCCTCCAGGGTGACGTTGCGGCGAAGCGGCGCCTTCTGCTCCACCGCCTCGCGGAGCGCGCTGATCCCCTTCACGGCGCTCGACGCGATGGTCTTGATGGCGCCGGCCGAGATGCAGTTCACCCGCACGTTCTCGGGCCCGAGGTCCGCCGCCAGGTAGCGCGTGGTCGTCTCGAGCCCCGCCTTCGCGACGGCCATCGCGTTGTAGTTCGGAACGACCTTGTTCACGGCGTCGAAGCTGAGGCACATCACCGAGCCTCCGCCCGCCTTCGCGAAGAGCGGCATCGCCGGCTTCGTGATGGCGATGAGCGAGTAGGCGCTCACGTCGTGCGCGACCCGCATCCCCTCGCGGGTCGTGTCGATGAAGCGCCCCTTGAGGTCGTCGATGGGCGCGAACCCGATGCTGTGGACCAGGATGTCGAGCTTCCCCCAGACTTCACCGAGCTTCGCGTAGGTCGCGTCGATCTCCTCCTGCTTCGACACGTCGCACGGGAAGACCGGCACGCTCGTCGGGTTCGGGAGCGTCGCGACGAGCTCCTCCACGTTCCCCCGGAGCCGCTCGATGGCATAGGTGAAGGCGAGCTCGCACCCCTCGCGCTGAAACGCCGAGGCGATGCCCCACGCGATGCTTCGCTTGTTCGCGACCCCCATGATGAGGGCTTTCTTGCCGTCCAGTAGTCCCACGGTGGCTCCTTCTCAGAGCTTGGATAGCTCGTCGTACAGATACGCGGCGCTCTTGATTCCCAGGTGGTAGTTCTCGAGATCGAGCCACTCGTTCGGGGCGTGGGCATTCTCGTCCGGCTGGCCGAAGCCCATGAGAAGGCACGGCTTTCCGGTCGCGTCGGCGATCGTCCGCACGAACGGGATCGACCCGCCTTCGCGGATGAACACGGTCGGGCGACCGAACGCCTTCGCGAAGGCCCGCTTGGCGACCTCGAAGACGGGGTGGTCGGTCGGGGCGAGGTAGGGGCGGCCGCCGTGGAGGTACGTCACCGTCACGCGCACGCCGGGCGGCGCGACCTGCTTCAGGAAGGCGCCGACGACGCGCTCGATCTCCTCGGGCTCCTGGTCGGGCACCAGCCTGCAGCTGACCTTGGCGCTCGCGAACGACGGGATGATCGTCTTGGCCCCCTCGCCCGAGAAGCCGCCCGTGATGCCGCAGCAGTCGAGCGTCGGCCGCGCCCACACGCGCTCGAGCGTGGAGTAGCCCTTCTCGCCGAACACCTCGGGCGCCCCGGTCGACGCGAGCCACTCGGCCTCGTTGAACGGCAGCCCCGCGATCTCCTGGCGCTCGGCCGGAGACAGCTCGCGCACCTTCTCGTAGAACCCCGGCGCGAGGATGCGCCCGTCGTCGTCGTGCAGCCGCGCGATCATGCGGGCGAGCGCGTTGACGGGGTTCGTGACGCCGCCGCCGAACGAGCCCGAGTGGAGGTCGGTCGTGGGGCCGTCGACGCGCACCTCGAGGTACATCAGCCCGCGAAGCCCGACGCAGAGCGAGGGGATGCCGCGCCCGAACATGGCGGTGTCACTCACGCAGACGAAATCGGCCTCGAGGTCCTTCGCCTTGTCGCGCATCAGCGCGTCGAGGTTCTCGCTGCCGATCTCCTCTTCCCCCTCGACGATGAGCTTCAGGTTGAGCGGGAGGTTGCCGGCCGTCTTGATGAACGACTCGATCGCCTTCACGTGGATGTGGACCTGCCCCTTGTCGTCCACGACCCCGCGCCCCCACATGCGCCCCTCGCGCACCGAAGGCTCGAACGGCGGCGTGATCCACTTCTCGAGCGGGTCGACCGGCTGCACGTCGTGGTGCCCGTAGACGAGCAGCGTCGGACGCTTCGGCGCCCCCTTCGGCTGCAGCCACTCCGCGAAGACGGCCGGGTGCCCCGCGGTCGGCCAGATCTCCACGCGACCGGCCCCGAGCTGACGGAGCTCCGCGGCGAGGTGCTCCGCGTTCTTGAGCATGTCGGTCTTGTGGGCCGGATCGCTCGAGATCGCAGGGATCTTCACCCACTCGGCCAGCTCGGAGACGAAGCGCTCCCGGTGCTGGTCGATGTACGCGAGAACTGAGTCCATGAGAGCTTCCTAGAGCGATTCGCCGCTGGATGGAACGAGGAAGCGATGGCGGGCGCCGAGCGCGCTATCGACTCCGACTCGACTGGAAAGGTCCGAACCGGGCGCTCTGGTGACACTCGAGACCGGGCGGCGAGGTAACGCTGACCGGACGCTCTGGTGACACATTTGGGTGATGGGTCGGCCCTGCGGCTGGCTGGCGACGAAGGAGGTCGCCGATGCCGTGGAAAGAGACCCATGTCGTGGACGAGAGAATGAAGTTCATCGTGGCCGTGCAGAATCCGAAGCGCCCTGTCTGTGTCGCGCCCTTCCCGGGCAATGGTGCGTCCCGCCAGGACAGTGTCACCCAGGCTCCCGGTCTGCGCTTGCCCGGAGGTCACTTTGTGTCCACACAGCCGGTAGATCTGTCACCCAGGCTCCCGGTCTGAAGTGTCACCAAGGCTCCCGGTCGGACAGAACCGACTCCGACTCGACTGGAACCGACTCCGACTCGACTGGAACCGACTCCGACTCGACTGGGATCGACTCCGACTCGACTGGAACCGACTCCGACTCGACTGGAACCGACTCCGACTCGACTGGAACCGACTCCGACTCGACTGGAACCGACTCCGACTCGACTGGAACCGACTCCGACTCGACTGGAACCGACTCCGACTCGACTGGGGTCGACTTCGAGTCGATTGCGGTCAACTCTGGATCGATGACGCCGGGTGCCAGGTGGGTCGGGCTCGTTGCGCTGCCGCTCGCGATGGCGTGCGCGCCGTCGACGTACCTCGTCCGGGCTCCGCCGACCGGGGGCTTCGACGCCATCGTCATCCCGGGCTGCCCGAGCGCCGACGACGGGAGCCCGTCGCGCTGCCAGCTCGGGCGTGCAGGGCAGGCGGCGCTGCTCTGGAGGGACGGCTGGACGCGAGGATTCATCGTCTCCGGCTCGGACGTGCACACGCCCTATGTCGAAGCGGAAGCGATCGCGCAGGCCATGACCCTGCTCGGCGTCCCCGCCACGCGCATCTGGCTCGAGCGTGACGCGCTGCACACCGACGAGAACGTCTACTACTCGGTGCTCCTCGCGAGGCAGGCGGGCTTCGACCGGCTCGCGGTCGTGTCGTACGGGCCGGCGGCGAGCTGGATGTGCCGCGTGATGGTGCAATGGGGCCACACGTGCGCGGCGATCTCGATGGACACCGAGGCCATCGAGCAGCTGCTGTCACCGCTCGAAGCGACCCTCCACGCCCTCCGCGCGCGTCGCGTGCAGCCGTGGGAGGGTCTCGCCACACGCGAGGAGCGCATCGCGCGGGTCAACGGGCACGGCCGTCCGCCGTCGGCATGGCTCTACCCGCTCTACCCCTGGATCGGCGCGTCGCACCGACCGATCGCGCCGGAGCACCCAGCGCTGCTCACGTGGGCAGAGCGGCTCCAGCAGCTTCCGTGAGCGCCGGCAGGAAGCTCGTCCCCTGCCGTGGTACCAGATCGTGCATGGCGAGAGGGCTGGAGGTGCACTCATGAACGCGACTCTCCGGGCAGCGTCTCGAGCGTGCGGGTTCGCCTCGGTCGTCGTGGGTCTCGTGGGCCTTGTGGCGTGCTCGGGCGCAGGTGGCCGAGCGAACGGTGGGGCTCCGGTCGTGGCGCAGTCTCCTGCCGTTCCGTTCGGGGAGTGGGAAACGGCGTGGCTCGGGGAGCTGGGCGCGACCGACCCGCGCCTCGCGATGCGGATGCCAGAGAAGCCGAGCGCCGACGCCGTGCGGAAGGTGGCGGGCGCGGCGGTGGTTCGAGGCGGCGACGACATCGGCATCGTCGGAGGGGCGCTCGACGTGTTCTCGTTCGGCGAGCGCGAGCGACTGCTCCACCTGCTCGGCAACGAGCTCGTGAGCCAGCACGACGACGGAGCGGGCGCGAGCGCGCCGGCTCGCGAGGAGAGGACGCTGCTGTCGCGGCTCCTCGACGGCGAAGAGCTTCGCGTCGCGCGCGAGCGGCTGTCGCCGGACGCGGGGAGCGAGCGAGTGCGCGCCATCGTGGCGACGTGGGGGAACGTGTCGCGCGGGCGAGAGGTGGCCGAGCGCGAGGCGTTGATTCAGCGCGGGCTGCTCGAGATCGTCTCGGACGTGGCGACCGGTGCGCTGGAGCGGCCGAGGGTCCTCGAGCTCGAGGATGCGCTCGACGCGCTCGAGCGCCTCGCGGTGGCCGAGGGATACCCGGACGCGACCAAGCTCATCACGTCGCTCCGCGTCGAGCTCGGCAAGGCGCACCCGCGCGTCGCGCCTCGACCGCCCCCGGCGTCGGTCTCGCTCGACGTGCAGCTTCACACCTACCTCGGCGTCCACGAGGATCGACAGACGCTGATGGGCCGCCTCGAAGACGAGGAAGCGTCACTCCGGAGCGACGCAAAGTCGCGCCTCGGAGCGCTCTCGGACGCCGTCCAGCGTGGGGCTCTCGAGGCTGCGGCGACGCACGTGGGGGAGGAGACGGCCTGCGCCGCGTCGGACGAAGCCCTGCGCGCGTCGCGAGCGCGCACGCTGAGGCCACCGCCGGAGCGAGCGCTCGTCTGCCAGGCGCTCCAGGTGGCGGCGGCGAGCGCGACAGCCTCCGAAGCGATGGCGACCGTCGTCCTGCATGACGACGTGGCGATCGCGCTGTGGGCGCTCACTCTCGACAGCGGCGCGACGGACCTCGATGCGACGCGGACCGCTCACGCGCTCCTCGCGTCGGTGCCCGCGGATCGTCAGGACCGCCTCGTCCGCGCCGCGCTCGTCTCGCCGGTGCGCGCGATCGCGCCAGGGCTGGCCACCGCGCTGGTCGACGCGGAAGGGCCGGGCGAACGGCACGAGCGCGCGACCCGCTGGCTCGCCTACGGAGACGCGCCGTTCGATCTCGTCGCAGCGAGAATCGCGCGCTAGCTGTCCCGAATTCTCGCGGCGTCCGTCGCCGTCCTTCCTTCCGCGAGAATTCACTGGGGAGCGCGGCCGCTCCCCCGACCCCAGCCGGAACCCTTTAGTGGCCCACTGGCGGGTGACCCGGCGGCATTCCGCCCGGCATCCCCATGCCCGGCGGCATCCTCGGCGGGGCCTTCGCCGACGCCGTGGCGGCGCCGGCATCGGCGACCTTCTGGAACTTGGACACGTCCGCGGTCGCCCACTCTGCGACGGCCTTGGAGACCGTGTAGATCGTCGGGTCGCCTTCCTTCTGGGCGTAGAACGACGTCGCCGACGCGGACTTGCCGACGTGGAGGACGTACTTCCCGGCGTTGTCCTTGAGCGTGATGGTGATCGTGCCCGCCGGGTGGTCGAGACCCGTGTCCGCGGGGGCCTTGCCGTCGCCGAAGTCGTCGGCCTGGAGCGCCTTGTGCGCGGTCACCATCAGCGGGACCTTCGTGTCGTCGTAGCGGTCGATGGGCTGCCCCTTGAACGTGCCCGCCCACTTGTCCCCCTTGGTGAAGGAGAAGGAGCCATTCGCGTTCTCGATCGTCACGGACGTCGCGTTGCCGTCGTCGAACTTGAAGATCTCGGCGTCACGCCACCCCTTCTGCTCGCGGTTGTAGAGCGAGACCGAGAAGCCCTTCGCTGCGTAGACGGACGGCTTGTCGCCGACCATCACCATCTCGCCGCGGCTCCCGAGCTTGCCGAAGGTGTCGTCCACCTTCTGGTCTGCTCCCTTCCACGCCACGATGTGGACGGCGTGGGCGGGGTCGAGGTCGTAGCTCTTCTTGATGTCGTCCGTCGCGGCGCTCGCGACGACTTCCGTCGCCTTGAGCTCCTTGAGGTTGTCGATCATCTGCTTGACGTTGGTCTGGTTGGCGAGCGCGTGGACGGGCTTGGTGATCATCCACTTCTCCCCCTCCTTCGCGAGGACGAACTCCCCCTTCTCGCCGTTCGTGACGCTGAACTTGTCGATGTCCTCCGGCCCGCTGATGGTGGGGAGATCGGCCGATGCCTTCGCCGACGTCCCGACCTCCGCGTCCTTCTTCTGCTGGAAGTAGGCGGCCGCGCCGAGCCCTGCGAGGACCACGAGCGCCACACCGATCTGCTTGTCCCGAGAGAGTGCCATGTTCGTCTTTCTCTGAGTTCTCTGTGAAGTTCCGTCGAGTCCCCCAGCGACTCCACGCGTGAAGACGATCGACTGGCGTCATGTTCCCCCCGCCTTGCTTGCGAGGCGGGGGGCTAGGGGGGTGGAGTCTGGGTTACGCGAGCGACATATTTTCCCGCGCCGCGAGCCGCATGCGCCAGCGGGTGATGCCGTAGAGGCCGAAGAGCAGCGGGACGCCGAGGATGAGAATGAGCTCCACCCAGTACTGCTGGCGCTTCCGCGTGTTGCGGAGCTCCTCGAGCTGCTTCTTCAGCTGCTCATCGGTCTCGTTCGGGTCGAACTTGGGCTTGCCGATGTCGTAGGTCAGGTTCGGCTCCGAGAGGAGCTTGGCCGACGCCGCGAGGAGATCGGTGTCACCGGTGAGCCAGTCGAGCGTGTCCTTGAAGGAGAGGATCATCGCCGTGAGGACGGTCTTCGACAGATAGTTCTGCGCGAGCTGCTGGAGCTCTTTGTCGCCGCCGACCATCTGCTGCATCCCGTACTTCGACATGTCCTGCCCCTCGCCGGCCCGCGCGAACGGGTTCGCGAGGTACTGGCTCGAAGAGAGCACGAAGACTCGCGCGGGCTGCGCGCTCTTCTCGGGCGCGTCGACGCCCTGCTTGTCGCCGGTGGGGAACGCCGAGGTCAGCGTCCCTTCGACGGTCGCCGCGACGTTGAACTGGTCGGGCTTCTCCGCCTTCGGCTTCCAGTGCTGGTTGACCCTGAGGTCGACGGTGTCGGTCGTCTCGCGGAACGCGTACGGCGAGGTGCGCGCCACGACCTTCATCGTCTTCGCCTCTGCCTGCTTCTCCTTGTGGAGGACGAGCGACGAGACGAACGGGAACATGAGCTCCTCGAGCCGGAAGAACGCCGGGAACGAGGTGTCGAGCAGCGCCTCGTTGCCCGTGAAGCGCGAGTCGTCCGTGATGTGGAGGAACTGCGGGAACGCGCGCCTGACGATGCCCGACTCGGTCATCTCGAGGACCGTGAACGCGTGGCTGAAGTCGAGCACCACGTCCTTGCGCATCTCGATGCCGTAGCCGTCGAGCAGCTTCTCGAGGCCGTGCGTGCTCAGCGTCGCGTTCATCGTGGCGTCGCTCGGCTTGACGTTCACCGCGCTGGCGATGACGGCGAGCGATTTGCCCTTCATGACGAACTGGTCGATGCGGCGGAGCTCCTTCTCGGTGAGGTCCTTGCCGGGCTGCGTGATGATGAGGCCGTCGAGGCTCTCGTCGATCGCCGAGTCGCCGTTCTTGAGGTCGACGTTCACGAACTCGTAGAACTTGAAGTTGTTCGCGACGATGTCCTGCACGCTCGGGCCCTTGCCGCGCGCGCCGCCACCGGGGACGAGGTTCGACTCGGTGAGCTTGATCTCGTCGTGACCGGTGAGCACGCCGACCTTGTGCTTGTTGTTGTCGGCCTTGTCGCGGATCTCGCGGAGCTTGTTCGTGATCCAGAACTCGAGGCCGTCCGAGTGGTCCGGCGAGAGGCTCGGGATGGTGTCCTTCTCGGAGCCGTACTTGAACACGAGGCCCATGTAGCCCTGCGTGACTGCGCCCTTCTCGTCCTCGGTGGCGCTGGCCTCACCCATCTGCTGCTCCTGGATGCCGGCCTCCTTCGCCTCCTTCTTCTGGTCCTCGTCCTTCGCCTCGATGAGGCGGTAGTCGAAGTGCCCGCCGCTCGCGTCCTTGTACTCCTGGAGGAGATCACGGAGGTCGCGGACGAACGCGTCGAGCTTCGGCAGCCCGCGCGCGACGTACGCGTCGACCTGCATGTTCTGCTTCAGGGTCTTGACGAGGTTGCCGCTACCCTTCGACAGCGTGAAGCGCTCGGTCTTGGTGGTGTCGATCCGCTTGTATCCGCCGAGGGCCGACAGCGCGTTGATCGCGATCAGGATCCCCGCGACGACGAGGAGGAGGACGCCGCTCTCGGCGGCTGCGCGTTGCTTCTTTTCCATGACGGGTCAGCTCCACTTCCGGCTCTCGAGAGAGCGGAAAGCGTAGAGGAGGCAGATGACGGCGACCGAGATGAAGTAGACGATCGCCCGCGTATCGATGAGGCCTCGCTCGAACGGCGCGTAGCGCGCCTGGAAGCTGAGGAACGAGGTGACGTCGCCGAGGACGCCGGGGAGGTACTCGACGAAGTAGCCGAGGACGTGGATGAGGACGAGCGTGAACGCCGTCAGGAAGAACGCGATGATCTGGCTGTCGGTGATGCTCGAGAAGAGCATCCCCACTGCCGTGCCGGCGCTCGCGTAGAGGAACAGGCCGAGGTAGCCCGCCCACACGGGGCCCCAGTCGAGCGCGCCGAGGTGCCACGGCCAGATGAACATCGCGATCGGGTACGCGAGGGTCGCCGCGAGGAGGATGACGATCATCGCGAGCGCCGCGAAGTACTTGCCGAGGATGACGTCGGCGTCCGTGACGGGGAGCGTGATGAGCAGCTCGATGGTGCCCGCGCGCTTCTCTTCGGCGAGGGCGCGCATCGTCACGAGCGGCACGACGAGGACGGCGAGCGTCCACGGCATGAACTCGAACATGCGGGCCATCGTGACGCGGTCGACCTGCCAGAAGCCGCCCCCCTGGAAGAGGAAGAAGAACATCCCCATCCCGAGGAGGCTGCCGCCGATGACGACGTACGCCACGAGCGAGTCGAAGTACGCGCGGAGCTCGCGGCGCGCGATGGTGAGGATGTTGTTCTGTGTGCCGCCTGAGCCTGCGATCTCGCTGCGCTCACGGACGCCCACGAGGCCCGGCTCTGCGGTTGCCGTCGACTCTTTCATTTCGAGCTCTCCTCGTCTTCTTCTTCGTCGTCCTCTTCGTCCGCTTCGGCCGCGGCAGCTGCCTTTGCGCGCGCGCTCTTGGGGGCGTCCTTGCCGCCGACGACGCGGTTCCTCCGCTCGTCGCCGATGGTGAGATCGCGGAAGACGTCCTCCAGCTTCTGCGTGTCGCGGTGGAGCTCGAGGAGCACCCACCCCTTGTCGACGATGAGCCGAAAGAGCTCGGGGCGGAGGTCGACGCTGCGCTCGGTCGTGAGCTCGTAGGTGGCCGACTTGTCCTCGCCCGGGACGATCGACACGGTCTTCACGCCCGGCACGCCGCGGAGGGTCGCCTCGATCTCGGTCGGCTTCGGGGCCTTGGCGTTTGCGTCACCGACGCCCGCCTCGAGGATCGAGATGGTGTAGCGGCGGACCTTGCCGCTCTTGGCACGGATCTCCTCGATCGCGCCGTCGGCGACGATGCGGCCGCGCGAGACGATGATGGCGCGCGCGCAAGCAGCCTCGACCTCGGCCAGGTTGTGGGTCGAGAGGAGGACCGTGCGCTCCTTGCCGATCTGCTTCAGGTACTCGAGGAACTCGGTCTTCTCGTTCGGGTCGAGATCGCTCGTCGGCTCGTCGAGGATGAGGATCGGCGGGTCGTGGATGAGCGCCTGCGCGAGCCCGACGCGCTGCCGGTACCCGTGCGAGAGGTAGCGGATCTCCTTCCCGAGCACCTGCGCGAGGCCGCAGACCTCGACGACGCTGCGGGCGCGCTTGTTGAACGTCCCGTTGTCGAGGTGCCTGAGGTCGGCGCAGAAGCGGAGGTACTCGAGCACGCTCATCTCGAGGTAGAGAGGCGCGCGCTGAGGGAGGTATCCGAGGCTCCGGCGGACGTCGATCGAGCTGTCGAAGACGTCGAATCCTTTGACTCGGACGGTCCCGCTCGTCGGCGCGATGAAGCACGTGAGGATGCGCATCGTCGTCGACTTGCCGGCGCCGTTGGGGCCGAGGAAGCCTACGACCTCTCCGCGCCGCACCTCGAAGCTGATCTTGTCGACCGCCCGGAACGACCCGAAGCTCTTCGAGAGGTCGTTGGCGTAAATCATGACGTCGGTGGACATCAAAGCTCCAGGGAATGAGTGAGTGAATGCCTGAGCCCGCGCCTCGAGAGAGAGCGCGGAGCCTGACCGGATGAAGAGGTACGGGAAAAGCCGGTCCGGCCGTGGGGCGCGCGCATCCTAGCGACGAGGGACCGTGTGTCAACAAGCCGAGCGAGAGAGGTCGAGACGGGCGCCGCGACCGTGGCTGAGAGTGCCATTCGGCCGGCGGAACACTCGAGCGGCTCCGCTATTCCCGCTCGGCACCAAAAAGGAGGCGGCAGACGTCAGCCGGCGTCGCGTGCGTGCGTCATTGCGGGACGACGACGATGGCGGACGCCGTCCCGACGTAGAGCGACCCGCTTCCGACAGCGATTGGATACGGGTAGTCGAGGCCCGAGGCGAGGGTCGACACGGCCCCTCCTCCGGTGCTGACGGAGAGGACGGAGCCCCCCGCGACATTGGAGGTGAAGTAGACGTTCGGCGCCGAGATCGCGATCTTCGCCGCGTTCGCGATCTCGTCCGCAAGCGTGACGGGCGTGCCGCCGAGGATGGACATCGAGAGGAGCTCGCCGCCGTTCGCCGAGGTGTTGGCGAGGGTCCAGTAGAGCGATTCGCCCGCACCGCCGAGGTCGACGGGGGTGACCGAGGCCTCGTGCCACAGCTCCGTCGGAGGGCCGTCGACCGCGGGGACCGAGAGGAGGTACGCGGTGCCGCCGGCCGTCGCGAGCACGTAGACGCTGGCGCCGATCACGGCGACCGCCACGGGGACGTACGCAGCCATCGCCGAGCTGAGCGGTTTCACCGAGCCCTCCGGCGTCGCGCTCGCGATGACCGAGTCGGCCGCGAACTGCGTGCCGCTGCCGGTGGCCCAGTACAGCACGCTCTCGTCGAGGACCATCGCCAGCGGTGCCGACTGAGCCGACGCGACCGTGTCCACCGCGATCGATCCGAGGGTGTAGGCGTCGAGGACGCCGCTGCTGCCGGATCCCTGGCCGAAGAACAGCGTCGTGCCCGAGACCGCGAGCGCGACCGGGCTCGTGAGGCCGACGACCACGTCCGTGATGCTCCCGCCGGTCGACGCGACGCTCTCGACTGCGCCCGTCCCTGCGGTGGCGTCGCCGACCTCCCCCAGCTTCAGCGCTGCGCGCGACGTCGTCCAGTAGACGCTGGAGGCGCCGACGGCGATGGCCTGCGGCGAGAAGATTCCCGAGACGAGGGTCGGGGTGGTGGAGGTCGTTCCCGTCTCGGCGACCGTGGTGGCATCGGGCGTGTTGCCTGCGCCTCCCGGGCTCTTGCCTCCGGACGGCTCGATCGGCGCGGTCTGCGGCGCCTGGCACCCGATCGCGAGCAACGCGACCGCCGACACCACTCTGTAGACCTCCCTCGACGTCACGAGCATGCCTAAGCATGACGTGTGTGCGGAGGATGGTCAGGTTTTTGTCGCTGCAGCCCCTCCCCCGGATCAGCGGCCGAGGTCTACGACGCGAACCGTTCGAGGCACAGCTCGAGCGGCATCGAAGCCGTCGTGCTCGCTCGTCCACAGCGGCGCGTGCGCTGCGGCGAGGCCCTGGCGAACGATCATCCGCCGGCGCGCGATCTCGGTCGTGTCGGACGTCGTGTCCGCCGGGAGCGCCGAGAGCGCCGTGCGCGCGAGAATGGCCGCATCGTGGCCGAGCGCCGTCCACCAGCCGGCGGGCGCTCCCGTCCAGGCGACCATCGCGCGCGCGTCCTCGACCCGCGGGTCGGTGGAGCTCGCCGGCGCAAGCGACAGCGGAATGATCCCGGTCGTCGCCGTGACGCAGTGGATGGCGGGCGCCGCTCGCTCTTGTGCGTCCGACGCCTCCAGGCTCAGCGCCATCACCCCGCGCCTCCCGTGCTGTCGGAGGCCACGCAGCAGATCGTCGGCGCACACCTTCGAACCGGCGACCAGCCACCGCTCGACACCCGACTTTTCCCACTCGCCGAGGGGGAAGCGCGACTCCCCCGCGCTCGTCGGAGCAAGGTCGCACGAGGTGGGCGGCTGCCAGGCAGCGGTCGAGGCCCGCGTCGCGGCGAGGAGCGCAGACGTGACCTCGGTGTCCGTCAGCGTCGCTATCGGCGTCTCGCGCCCCTTGCCGGACGAGCTCCGAGCCTCGAGCGCGGCGGCGAGCACGGCCACCTCGGCCGGCCAGTCTTCGCCGACGCTGAAGAGCGACATCGGCGCGCTCCCCGCATCGCCGGCACGCGCGAGGGGAGCGGCCAGGACGATCACATTCAGCGACGACGAGGCCGCCCACTCGAGCGCCTCGGTCGCAGTCTCTCCGTCGAGCGCGGTGAGAATGACGCTCGCGCCCTCGCCCGCGACCTCCTCCATTCCGACACGAAGCCGCGACGGATCCCCGCCGTCGTCGCGCGTGACGAGGCGGATCGGCGGGCCTCTCTTCTTCCCGGCGTCCGCGCCGTCCGCGCCTTCTCCGGCATCGCGCCCGAGGTCGAGCGCCCAGAGGACGCCTCTGAGCACGTCCGCGACCTCATCTCGCAGCACCGACGAGCTCGTCGGCAACACCAGCCCGACCGTCCGCCCGGCGACGCTGCCGATCCCTCGTCGGCTCGTCGCGAGCTGTACGAGCGCAGCGGAGACCTCCTCGCCGAGCATCGGTGTGCCCCCGCCCGTCTCTGCGTCCAGCAGCCAGCGAGCGAGCGCAGCGTCCCCGCGATTGGCCGCGATCTGCCCGAGCCGCTCGCCGACCAGGCGCTGGATGACCACGCCATACCCGTGCGATTCCCCCACTTTCGCGCTCGCACGCATCGCCGCGAGCGACCCACGAAGCGCCCCCTCGGGCACCGCCCCGAGCGCCACGGCGACCTTCGCCTCCGATGTCTGGCGGTCTTCTTCGGATGCGCCGCGGAGCCACGCGTCCATGTACGCGATCGCCTCGTACGGTTCGCGCGCCTCGAGGGCGTCGAACGTGAGCTCCTCCTGGAGGAGGGCGCGCGCGCGGGCATCGACGATGTTCCCGACGATCGGGCGCAGCAGCGCGAACGCCGCGTCCGGCTGATGGTGGTAGCGCCGGAGCTTGGCGACCGCGATGACATAGAGATCGTGCGACGCACCGGGCGGTGGCGGCGCGAGGCTCTCGAGGCGGCGCTCCGCCTGGCTCCAGTCGGCCGGGGGATCCATGAGACTGAGCGCCCAGTAGATGCGGACCAGCCGCGCGAGCCCGTCGTTCGGAAACGCCGTGACGAAGGCCTCGATGTCGTGGCGGAGCGCGGGGCGATCGCTGGGATCATTGCGCACCCACGCGATGCGCAGTCGCTCGAACGCCTGGCCGGCCGCAGTGCCGTCCGCGAGGCTGGCCACGGGCCGAGCGCGCGTCTGGCCTTTCCCGCACGAGAGGAGCGAGAGTGCGGCAGGCACGGCAAGGGCGAGGACGACGCGCAGCACGAGCCTCCGCCCGCGAGCGCCGCGCTTTCCCCCTCCTTGACGGAACCCCTCGCCGTCTCCTACTACTCCACTGCTTTGAGCGCATCTCTCCCCGCCGCCGCTGCTGCCGCCCACGACGTTCGCGCGGATCATCGCGCGTATCTGCTGAAGAGGCTGCATTCGATCACCGGAGTCGTGCCGGTCGGGGTCTTCCTGATCGAGCACCTTTGGACGAACTCTAAGGCACTGCAAGGGGCAGACGCGTTCGCGGGGGCTGTGAACGACATCCAGGCGCTCCCCTACCTACCGCTCATCGAGATCTTCGGCATCTTCTTGCCGCTCGCGTACCACGCGCTCTACGGCGTCTACCTCGCGGCGCAGGGCCGGCAGAACGCGCTCGAGTACAAGTACGCGCGCAACTGGCTCTACTTGATGCAGCGGATGTCCGGGATCATGGCGTTCGTCTTCATCCTCTATCATCTGGGGGAGTTCCGCGTTCAGAAGTGGCTCTTCGGGATGCGGGTCGACGCGTTCTACCAGACGCTCCAGGCGCACCTCTCGTCGACCTGGATGGGTGTGCCGTGGACGGCGATCCTCTACCTTCTCGGCATCGCGGTGACTGTGTTCCACTTCGCCAACGGCCTCTCGAGCTTCTGTCTCTCGTGGGGGCTCACGGTGACGCGCGCAGCCCAGCGAAGGGCCTCGATCGCGTGCTGGCTGCTCGGTCTCGCGCTCTTCGGGCTCGGCGCGAACACCGTCCTCTTCTTCGCGACGGGCTCTCGCTTCTACATCCACAACGACGTCTTCAGCAGCGCCCCAGTCCGCTAGCGTCCACCACGCGATGCGTCGTCCGAGCGAAGGCTCCTGCACCTGATCGGGCCGCAGATGCACATCCTCGAGGTGCGGGTGACTGCGCTCCACTCAACAGCCTACCCACCCACGCCGAAGCGGAACGGATAGGCCGCAACGATCGTCGGTCGATCGCTCGTGGGGAAGTGCCACGCCTTCACCTGACGGATCACGCACCCCTCGACGCGCGGGTTGCTCAGCGTCGACCCCGAGAGCGACGCGCTCGAGACTCCGCCTGTTGCGTCGACCTGCCACGCGACGGTCACGCCGCCGCGCAGGTTGGGGTTTCGCTGCGCTTCGCTCTCGTAGCAGGCGCGGAGGGCGCCTTCGTGGGCCTTCACCACGCGACGGATCTGCTCGTCGGAGAGGCCGCCGTTCGAGGAGACCGCCGCGCCGCCGATCTTGAGCGACGCCTCCTTGGTGCCACCGCCCGTGCCGTCGCCGGCGCCGGTGCCGCCACCCTTGCCCCCCCTGCCGTAACCGCCGCTCCCTGCGCCGCCCGGACCGCCAGACCCCGCGCCGTAGCCGCCACCGGTCCCCGCGCCCCATCCCGTCTGCATCGTCCCGGCGCCGAACGCCACGCCGTTGCCCGTTCCGCCGCCGCCTGGACCGCCCCCCTTGAGGCCGGTCCCCATGCCGGCGCCGAGGACGATGTTCTGCGAGTTGAGGCCGTTCAACGCGTTCGCGACCGAGTTGATGGTGCTGAGCGTGTGCTTGATCTCGTCGCCCGTGTCCGAGCTGAGGACCTCGCTCAGCCCGCCGAGGTTCGGCGCAGGCTGCGGGGCTCCGGTGAGCTCGGTGTGGTCTGCCTTGCCTTGCTGGCCGAGCTTCCCCTCGGCGCCCGCGATCTTCTGACCGCCGCCCGAGGGCTTCTTGTCCTTCGCGCCCGGGTCCTTCACCCCCGAGCCGCCTGGCTTCTCGCCGACGTCGGTGGGTGGCGGCGGCACCTCGACCTCCGCGCGATGGAGACCGAACCGCGCAGCGAGCTCGTCCGGGTTCGTGAGCTCGAGCGGCTTGGGGAGCGGGTCGGGCGTCATCGTCAGGCGAAGGATGCCGAGGGTGCTGACGTGCATCACGCCGCTCGAGAACAGCGCGAGGATGACGAGCAGCTCGAACGGGATGCCTCCGGTGACCGGCGGAGCGAGCGTCGTGTACTGGAAGAACACGGAGAAGAGGCCGTACTGGAGCAGCCCGTAATCGCCGGGGACGACGGCGATGGGCGCGCCCGACTTCGCGATCGCGGCAGGATCCTCCTCGCGGCCACGGATGCGCAACGTGCCCGCGGTCGCCCCGCGAGCGTCGAGCTCCCATCCGCCTCGCGCGAAGAACAGCGGGACAGGAGCCATCTCGAGCCCCTCGGGCATCGCGCAAGCGCCGAGCCCCTTGTCGTCGATGCGGAACGATTCACCACGCCGCAGCGTCCGCAGTTCGACGACGGTCGTCCCCCAGACCGCCGCCACACGAAGAGCTCCCTCTGCTGCCGCTGGCGTCGCCATGGTTGCCTCGACTGGAAGTGTACCTGCGGAGCGGCCGTGCTCAGCAGAAATATGAAGCCGTGGCGGCTGGGCTCGGGTGAGCAGGATCCCGTGAAGCGGCATATGCTCGCGGCACGATGCGCTGTCGCGACCCGAAGCCACCGTCACTGGCGGGCATCGCTCTACTCACCCTCCTCGCCGGATGCGAACCGACCGCGCCCGCGCGAGCTCCCTCTTCAGGAAGCGACGCCCTCGCCGGGATCTCGCTCCCGGGAGCCTCGCAAGGCACTGCCGCGCTCTCCGACATGAACGCCGACGCGCCGCTCGTCACGGTCGTGGGCCAGGACGTCCGCCTCGACGGGGCGACGGTGGGGGACGCGCGAGAGATCTTGAGCAGCCGCCGAATGACCCGCGTCGATGGGCTCTTTCGGGCGCTGAAGACCAGGCGGATCGCGTGGAACGCGAGTCATCCGGGCGGCACGTTCACCGGGGAGATTCTGTTCGCGATGGCCGAAGATACGCCTGCGGTGCTCGTGAAGAGCGTGTTCCAGACCGCGGCCTTCGCCGGCTACCCGAATGCGAGCTTCGTCGTTCGTACGAAGGACGGCCTGGGACGGCTCCCCGTCGAGGCGCAGGTTCCGCATTTCGCGGTCGGGAGGGAGGACGGGCTGACCGACCTCCAAATACGCACGGTGGTCCTGTCGCACGGGGGGGCCCTGAGGGCCTGCTACGAATCAGAGGCTCAGCACGATCCCACCCTGCGAGGCGGCGTGGACACGGCCTGGAACGTCGAAGCGGACGGCACCGTTCGTAACGCAAAGGTCCGATCGAGCACGCTGAACAGCCCCCGAGTGGAAGGGTGCGTCCTCCGTCAGATCGCGAGCTGGACGTTCCCCAAGACGTACCGCCCCACGACGATCGCAAGCTACCCGTTCCGATTCGGTGTCGCCGACGCGCCCTGAACGCCCAAGACCTACCTCTGCCGCGTTCGGCCCCCGACGGGAGGGAGGCTCGGCGACTCTTGCGACCCAATCACGCTCATGGCGGTGTGACGCCGCGTGGAGGAAGAGGCGCTCCGCGAGTACCGAGAGACTCCCGAGGAACTCCGAGAGACGCGGAGGAAGAGGTTCGACACCGTCAAACCTCTTGCCCGGCGGCGGAGGAAGAGGTTCGGCACCGTCAAACCTCTTGCCCGGCGGCGGAGGAAGAGGTTCGGCACCGTCAAACCTCTTGCCCGGCGGCGGAGCGAAAGGTTCGGCACCGTCAAACCTCTTGCCCGGCGGCGGAGGGAAAGGTTCGGCACCGTCAAACCTCTTGCCCGGCGGCGGAGGAAGAGGTTCGGCACCGTCAAACCTCTTGCTCGGCGGCGGAGGAAGAGGTTCGGCACCGTCAAACCTCTTGCCCGGCGGCGGAGGGAAAGGTTCGGCACCGTCAAACCTCTTGCCCGGCGGCGGAGGAAGAGGTTCGGCACCGTCAAACCTCTTGCCCGGCGGCGGAGGAAGAGGTTCGGCACCGTCAAACCTCTTGCCCGGCGGCGGAGGAAGAGGTTCGGCACCGTCAAACCTCTTGCCCGGCGGCGGAGGGAAAGGTTCGGGAGTGTCGAACCTCTTGCTCGGACGCGGACGGGTCAGCCGCCGGCGTCGCTGGGCGCTACGGCTGCGTCCCCGCACGCACCCTTGTGGTCGAGCGGGCTCGTTTCGAACCCATTCGGCAAGCCGTTGCACACGAGGTTGATCGCGGTCCCGTCGCACGCGCAGCCGGCGCTGTACGCCTCGCACGTGACGCCAGGGGCGGCGAAGCACTGCCCCTTGGCGGAGCAGGCGTCGGCCTCCGGAAACCCGCAGATCTCCGTCGAAGCGCAGTCGGAGCTGGTGGAGCACGCCTTCGCGCCTGCGTCGGTCGGCGGGAGCCCCGCATCCTCGGCGCACGATCCTGTGTACGCGACCGGCTTCTCTGCATAGCCCGTGGGCAGCCCGTTGCAGGCGAGGTTGATCTCGCTCCCGTCGCAGGCGCAGCCAGGGCTGTAGGCGAGGCACTCGGCGCCCGGGGCGACGAAGCAGCTCCCGGTCGCGCTGCACGCCTGCTTGACGGCAAAGCCGCAAAGCCCGTTCGACGCGCAGTCAGAATCGGACTTGCACGCGTTGCCTCCAGTGCCGGTGCTGGTCCCGGTGCCAGTTCCAGTTCCAGTTCCAGTTCCCTTTCCCGAGCCGGCGTCGGAGTCGGTGCCGACCGGCACGTCGTCGAAACAGGCGTTCGTCAACGCAGACAGAAGGACGATTAGCGAACCAGCAAGGGGGAACGACTTCATGGGGACATCTCCAAGTTCGGGCGGGAAAGGCAGGAGGCGCATCGAAGCGCCAGTGAGGAGTGGCCGGCCCCGCCGGGACTTTGCAGAAAATCTTTGTTGAGTGGTTGAGCACCACGCGAGTGTTTGAGCACCACGCGATGCGTCGTCCGAGCACAGGCGCCTGCACCTGGTGCGGGTGGACGGTGCTCAATTACTCAACAAAGCACTCACTCGCGTGCAGGGCCGCCGCAGGAGGCGCGAACCCGCGCGGCGAGAGGGCCCGTCGACTCGCCCTCGAGGAACGTCCGCGCGGCGGCGCGCGCTTCCTCGGTACGTCCAGCGATACAGAGCGCGAAGATCCGCTCCGCCGATCGCTCGGGAGCGAGCGAGCTTCCGGGGAAGCGCGCGGCGAGGTCCCCGAGAATCCTGAGAGCGCGGTTCGGATCCCCCACTTTGAGCGCGTCATCGGCTTCTCGCAGGAGCCAGGTCTCCTCCTCGAGCGAGGTGCGCGTTGCCGTCGCAGAGGTCAGAGGACGGGGATCGGTCGGCAGCGCAGTGGTGCGGCCCGACGTTCGTGGCACGGTCGAGGGCGCGACGGCGGGCAGCATCGGCGCGAGGGGCGTGGGTGGCGTGGGCTCCGCCGTGGCCTGAGGCGCAACTCCGGAGAGGGGGGCGGTCCTCGAGGCCATGTTCGACGGCACACCCATGGATGCGGGAGCCGACACCGCGCGTCGGCCGCCCTTCGCCTGCGACGAGAGTACGAGCGCCGTGCCGCCGGCGACCGATCCGACGAGCGCGACCACGATCATCACCTTCGCCGTCACGGTCCAGGCTGCGGCGCTCGAGGTGGTCGCCACGACCGTGGAGCCAGCGGCGAGCTGCAGCGCGATGGCGCGCCGGAACCGTGCCTTGTCTGCGGGGTCGAGTGTATCTGCGTGTCGCCCGGCACTCAGGAGGTCGTCCGTCTCTCGACTCAGGTCGCTCATCGGTCGCCTCCCAGGCATCGCCTTCGATAGGCCGCCGCAGCTCGCTCGAAGTCCGTGCGCGCGGCTCGCAGCCGCGAGTAGACGCTGGCGGGATCCAGCCCGAGCGCCTGGCCGACCTCGACCGCCGTCATCTGCTCGAGCTCTGCCATGACGAACACGGCGCGCTTCTCATCGTCGAGCGCATCGAGCAGCTTCGTGATGACCCGCGACGCCTCCGCCCGCGACAGCGCCCGCTCCGGGTTGGCGCCGGTGGACGAGTCGGGAATGCGGGCCAGCTCCTCGTCGGGCTCCTTGCCCTGCCCGCGCAAGTGCGGGCTCTTCCGCTGGAGCGTCCTCCGGTGGTCACGGACGAGCCTGAGGACGATGCCGAAGAGCCACGTGCGCATGGACGACGCGCCGGCGAACTCCGGGAGCCTGCGGTGCACGACGAGGAAGACCTGCTGCAGCACGTCTTCCACCGCGGAGGCGTCGACGCCCAGCCGACGGATGCTGCGCCAGACGAACTCGGCGTGCTCGTCGTAGACGACGTCGAACGTCACGGTGCCTGCGTGGGTCGCTGCGTCGGGATCGCGCGCGTTGGACAAGAGGAGGGATGTGGCGGGACCGGACATCACTTCACTGCGTGCCAACACGTGCGTGTTGGCCCTCCGTAGACCTACCTGGACTTCGCAAGGCTCCGCCCACTTCGGTTCGAGGATCCCTGAGGAGTGGCCGGACGAGGCGATAGTTTGCAATCAAAAGTGAGCATCGACCCCGAACCCGCCGCGGAAGGCGACGGCCGAGGGGCGAAAGACCGTCCCACCACTCTTGATGAAGAACTCTGGTCGATCGAGGGGAGCGGCGAGCTCGCCCGCCAGGCGAAGCTCTGCCCACCTCGTCAGATGCAGGGTTCCGGTGACGCCGACCAGGCCAGAGAGAATGTTCCCCGTGCCGGTCGACGGAAGGGTCGCCCCGTTGCCGGTGGCCGCCACCCACGCGAAGCGGCCGCCGATGCAGGGGCCGACGCTCACCCGCGCCCACCCCCACGCACCGCAGAAGCGCCCGCCCGCGTCGACTTGCCAGAGCGTCGCGCCCTGCGTCGGAAGCGAGACGAGCGTCGCCGACTGGGCCGCCAGATAGGCCGTCGTGGCCTCGACTCGCCACCAGCCTCGACGGACGCCGCCCGAGATCTCCACGCCCGGGGCCGTCGCCGGGAGTGAGCCGATGTCGACAAGCGCGGCCGCCCCGAGCTCGATCTCGACGGTACGGGTGCGTCGTCGAGCCTGGGGCCGAGTCTCGCGGAGGCCAGGCGGGACCTCTCTGACGGGCGCGACGACAGGGATCTCGACGGGAGCTGCCGCAGGCGGGGCTTCTTGCGACGGAGGCGCGGGGCTCGCGGGCGGAGCCGCCGGGGGAGCTGCGAACGGAGCTGGCACCGCGTCCTCGATCGCGGCGACGCTGATCACGAGCGCAACGGCGTCCGCGACGGCGGTGCAGCTGTCGCCGTGTACCTGACGCCGCATGACCTGACCTGCCGCCGCAAGCTCGAGGCTCGCCTTCCACCCGCCGGCCTCCGACTCCCACACGTCGGCGCGCACGTGCAGCGGCTCGACCCGCGTGGCTCGACCCCCGATGCTCCGCGCGACCTCGGCAAGGACCTCGCTCTTCGACGGGCAAGACGTGGGGACGCTCCACGCCAGGTCGATCGGAGGGCGCGTCTCGGACCTCGCCGACCGGCTCACGAGGAGCGACGTCAAGGCGAAGCACGCGTAACGCGACCGCCGCACTATGAGCGCCATGGCCGAGGCCGCGGTACCACCGCCCCCCGGACGCAGCAAGATCACGTCATGACACCGCCGTTGAGCCGCGCCCTCAGAACTCCCCGACGACGACCACCCCGCTTCGCCCGCTCCCCAGCAACGGCGCGAGCGTGACGGGAAGCGGCGCACGCGCCTCGTGCGACCTCGTCGAGCGCAGGACACCGCCGTAGACGATCATCGCGATTCCTCCGAGCTGCGCGAGCGCGTCGAGCGAGAGCACGACGTTCCCCACCGGGTTCGAGGTCTCCACGATGAGGGGCACCGGACCCACGCCGGGCAGCGCGAGCCAGTCCTCGTGACTCGTGTGCCCGATGAAAGTGCTGCCGACCGCCCCCGTGAGGCTGAGGCCGTACGGGATCGTGAGGAAAAGGATTCCCGCGAGCAGCCAGTCGTCGCCGGGGTGCCGCTCGGCATGGGGCTCCTTCGTCTCCGCAGGGTCGCTCTCCGGCGGCGTTGCCAGGAAGACGCCTCTGTATCGGTTCTCCTGAGCGAGAGCCGGGACGGATGCGGTCACGACGCTCGCGAGAACCGTGAGCACGATGGCGTGCTTCACTACTGACATGCGGGCTCGCAGAGGACGGTCTGTGGCAACCACTGCGACCGACAGCACGGGACAGGCTGGGTCGCCGCCGCGCAGATGACCGCGCACTGGGAGAATCCGGCGGCGGAGAGGGGCGATGCTCCGGCAAACGACATGTAGGTGTTTCTGTACGGGGATCCCGAGTCGTAGGGGATGGGAGCCCCCGCGTCGGTGCCGTCCGTGCAGAGCGGAATGGCCGACGTCGCGGTGTAAGGCTGGAACGCCTGGTAGCTGGTCGGGCCCGAGCATTCGTACGGGCTGCTGCTCGATGAGAGACACCCCGCCAGCGTCGCCGCGATCGAGAGCCGGCTTGCGAAGATGCGCGCGCTCACGCTCCACTTCCGTGGGGAGCATCCGAGCCGGCTCGCGGGCATCGTGGACAGCGTAGCGGCTGAGTGCGCTCTGGGCAGCGTCGATCGTTCGTGGCACGCTCGGCGGCAACGTGACGGCCGCCGCTCGACGAAGGTGCGTGACCGGCGCGTCGTCGATCGTCGCCTTCCTCGCGCAGCTGATCGTCCCCGCGCAGGCGCTCGCGGCCGACGTGGCGCCGGCGCCGTTCGCCGGCTTTCCGGGTCTCGAGCTCGGCGTTCACGTCGGCATCGCGCATCCGGGAGGGTCGGTCGGCGCCGGCTCGGCCGCGACGACGCCGACGGTCAGCGCGGTGGCGCCGACGTGGATACCCGTCGGCCTGGACGCCGGGGTGCGGCTCTCGCCGAGGGTGTACCTCGGAGCGACGGCGGAATGGGGTCCGACTCTGGAGCAAGCGAACGGGAGCTGCTTCGCGTGCAACACGGCGTCGGCGTTCCAGGCGGAGGGCGAGGCTCGCTTCTACATGTCCCCACGGAGCCTGTTCGACCCGTGGATCTCGCTCGGCGCGGGATGGGAGGTCATGCACGTCGCGCTCGGCTCTTCGCCGGGCACGACCGCCAGCGCGACCTACGACGGGCCGGTGCTCGGGACGATCAAGGTCGGCCTCGATGTGCGCTGGCGCGCGATCGCCCTGGCGCCGTACTTCGGCCTCTCCCTCGCCGAGTACACCTCCCGCTCGCTCGATCCGGCGCCGTCAGGGGCGAGCAGTACGGTCGGGGCGCTCGCGCTCCACGAGTGGTTCACGCTCGGAGTCCGCGCGACCTACGGCCCGTACCCCCGCTAGTGCCCATGAGCCCGTGACTCGCTCGTCTCACGGTCTCACGACGCTAGAAGTTCGGGTCGAGCTTCGTTTCCCCGAGCTCGCGAAGGAAGGAGCGGTGCCCCAGATCCCCCGCCGCGAACTCTGCTCGTACACGACGCAGGAAGAACACCAGCTGCGGGTTCTTGAGGCGCCCCTCGATCTCCAGCTCCCCGAACCGGAACACTCTCGTGCCGCCATCCGTGGTCTTTTGCTGAACGAGCTCCCCGGAGCCCGCATCGCCGGTCGCGCGCGACTCCGGAGCGCCTCCGTCGTGCGCTCCTACGTCGGCGGCCTTGTGAGCGCGCGGGGGGCGTGGCTTGCCGCGTGGCGTCCGCGTCTGCGCGTCGGTGACGGTCGCAACGGAGGTCGTGCCCACCAAGAGAAGCATCGCGACGACGTGATGCGGCCTCATGACTTCCCTCCTGCGGGACGCGGAGGAGCGGCGACGGGGGCACCGGGTGGCAGGGCGGCAGGGGCGGGCGGAGGCGCGGGAGCTTCGGCCGAGAGCGTCGACACGTACTTGGTCGCATCGGCGCGCGCAGGATGGTCGCTCGGCGCGTCCGAGAGAAAGCGCTGGAACAGCGGTCTCGCGTCGGCGGGTCGCTTGAGGACGTCGGCATAGAGAACGCCGAGGTTGAACAGCGCGCCCACGTTGTGAGGGCTACGCACCAGGAGCTTCTCGAGGAGAGTGCGGGCTTCCTGCACTTTGGGAGCTCCGTCCTTCGTCGCCACGCCTTCGCCCTTGAGCGCTGCGGCGAGCCCGAGGGTCGCGTCACCGTCGTCGGGAAGCACCTGGAGGATGGCGCGGAACTGCTCGGCCGCCTTCGAGTACGCCCCTGCGCGGAGGAGGACAGACCCCATGTTGAGGCGAGCGGTCGTGTCGCGCGGGTCGGCCTGCGTGGCCTTGAGGAACGCCAGGAACGCCGTCGCGTCGTCGCCTCGGGAGAGCGCGATCATCCCCGTCGCACGCTCCGCCACGGCGCTGTGCGCGTCGCTGTCGAGCGCCTGCTTGGCGAGCAAGGAGGCCTCGTCGCGCTCGCCTTTCGCGAGGTGGCACAGCGCGAGCTCGGCGAGAGCGGACGCGTCTCCCGGCTTTCGCACGAGGACCTCGCGCGCCTGGAGAATCGCCTTCTCGACCTGGCCCGAGTCCCGGAGACACGCGACGTAGAGCGTGCGCGGCGCGAGCGCCGAAGGGTGGCCCTCGACGAAGTCACCGAGCCCGTCTGCTGCCGCCTTGTGCTCGCCGCGCCGCTGGCGGACCTCGGCGAGCGCGAGCGCCACCTCCTCGGCCCCTTCCGAGGCTTTCATCGCCGTGGTGAGCGCGTCCTCCGCCCCCGCGAGATCGCCGGCACGCGCGAGCACGACGCCGAGATCATAGCGAGCTTCCCAGAGGTACGGGTCGGTGGCGACCGCTTCTCGCAGGAGCTGCAGCGCCTGGTCCGTTCCGTTCGGGTCTTTCGCGGCAACGACCCCCTGCACCATCTTCGCGACCGCCACCGGGTTCGCTGGCGGGATGACGTTGCTCGGCGCAGCGACGACGGCTGCGTGCCCACAGCCGAGGACGAGCGCCGCGAGGACGACGCTCGCGCGAGACGCCTCCAGTCTGCAGTGGCTCACGGCTTTCCGCCTTTCGCAGGAGTCGGAGCAGGCGCGACGGCCACACTGCTCACGGCGCCGCTCGGCGCCTTCGTGGTCGGGCCGGCGCCGCGCTGCGGCGAGTCGATGAGCGCGGGCATCGGCGCCGTGCTCGCCGATCGAACGTCGAAGCCGATCTCGTGCATCGGCGGATAGAGCTCGCCGTTCAAGCGCCCGAGCGCCTCGCGCATCTTCGCCGTCCACTGGTTGTAAATGCCCAGCTCGATCGCCTTCTTCCAGCCGTTCTCGTAGGCGTCGAGGCTCTTCTCCTCGACGGGGACGACGAACGTTTCGATCTGGGACGTGTACGTGTCCTTGTCGGCCTCCGACAGGCCCGGCGGTGCCGGGGCCTCTCGCAGCGACTTGGCGAACGACTCGTAGGTGTGACCGATCTGGTAGAGCGCCGCCGTCGACCAGTCGGCCACCCCGAGCGAGACCGTGTCGAGGAACACTTGCGCCGCCTCGCGGAGGAGGGCGGCCTTCTGCTTGAGGCGTGAGGCGAGCTGCTTCACGTCGCCCGAGATCTGGATCGCATCGAACCGCGCGAGGACGCGCTCGCCTTCCATGTAGCGCGCATGCGCCGCGGCATACTTCGCGTCCGGCGAGAGGTCCTTCCCGCGGTGCTTGCCGAGCTGGACCGCGGTCGCGAGCGACTGCCCCGCGCCCTTGTCGTCCCCGACCTTGATCTGCGCCTGCGCGAGGAGAACGTAGCCCTCGACGCGGTGGTCGAGGTTCTTCGCCCGCGGCAGGTAGCGCTGGTAGAGCTGGACGGCCTCGCGGTCTTGCCCTGCGTTCTGGTCGGCCTTCCCCATCTGGAAGACGACCTCGTCGGCCTCGGCAGCGTTCGGAAAGTCGTGGAGGAACTTGTTGCCGTCCGCGATCGCGCGGTCGTGGTCGCGCGTCGCCACGCGGAGCACGACGGCGTTGAAGGCCGCGTCCTTCACGTGCTCGTACTTGGCGTAGTGGGGGTGCTCTCGCCCCTGGAGCGAGGTGATCACCTCGTCGAAGTCGGCGGCGTCGGCGAACATGCCCATCGATTGCAGCGTCGTCGCGGCGGTCCACGCGCCGATCGGGGACTCCGGCCGATCGCGGTACTCCTTGCCCGTCGCGAGGAGCGCCGCTTCCTTCAGCGTCGCGATGTCGCCGGCCTTCTGCGCCTCGAGCTCGGCGTTCACGCACGCCTGCGCCGCGCGCTGATCCTTCGGGAACTCCTTCGCCGCGCGCAGGTAAGCCGCCGCCGCGCCGAGGTGGTCGTTCCGCGCCCCCTTCTGCTCTCCCTGCTTGAACACGGCCTGGACGATGAGCGCGTCGAGCCGCCCTTGCTGCGTCGCGGACTCGAACCCGCGAGCGGTCTTGAGGCGCCGCGCCCAGCTCTCGATGTTGTCGTAGTCGTTGGCCTTGTTGAACGAGTCGAGGATCAGCTCGCCGGCAGGCGTCGCAAACGTCGAGTTCGGGAACTTCTCGAGCAGCGTCCCCCAGAGCTTCACGGCGGCGTCGTAGACCTTGAAGTCGTAATAGAGCTTTCCCTGCCGGAAGAACTTCTCCGGCAAGTCGGGCGCGTCGGGATAGAGCTCCGCGTAGAGCGCGAGCACCTCGGCGAACTTCTTGTCCGTCTCGGTCTCGCCGAGCGTCGCCGTCTTCCCCTTGCGCGCGGCGAACTCGGTCGCGCGGACCTGGCCGGTGGCGGCGAGCGCGTTCTGGAGCGCGTCCTTGCGCTGCGACGCCCAGGGCTCCTGCTTCGCCTTCTCGGGCGGGATTCCGCGCGCAGCGGCCACGTAGTGCGTCGCCGCGTCCGTCAGCTTGTCGAGGTGATAAAAGTCGAGCTCGGCCTCGTAGTACTGGATCTCGAACGCGTTCGGCTCGCCCGAGAAGCGCGAGAGGTAGGTCTCGTAGAGAGCGACGGCGGCCTCGAACTCCGCGCGACTCGTCTTGTCGTGCTGAGCCTTGCCGTGAAGGGCAAGCGCGTGCTCGCGGAGCTGCTGCTCGATCTTCTTCGTCGTGGCGGCCACGTTCGCCGGGTCGGCCTGCGTGCGCGACCACGCGCCGCCGGTGGTGTACCCCGAGAGGGCGCGGTCATACGTCGCCTTGAGCCGGGCATAGTCCTCGATGGTGAAGTATCCGGACGCGATCTGGAGCACCCAATCGCCCGCGTCGCGGCTCGTCGGATCGAGCTTGAGGAGGAGCTCGTAGGCCTCGATGCCGCGCTCGTAGTGCGACTGGTCGAAGTACGTCTCGGCCAGCGCCTTGACGACCTTGCCCGCGAAGCGATCGCCCTTCACCTTCTGGAGGAACGCGTACGCGTCGCTCGCGGTGTTCTTCTCGTCCTCGGTGAGAACCTCGACGAGGTACTTGAGCGCCTCTGCCTGGAGCTCGTCGAGCTGCTTCTGGTCGCGTACGCGGCTCTGGCCGGCTTGCGCCGCGCCGCCAGCCTCCGAGAGCGCGAACACGCTGACGAACCGCTTCGCGGCCTCGTCGGTATTGCCGATGCGCCACAGGCACCACGCGCTCTTGAAGAGCGCGAGCCCGTAGAGATCCGTCTGCGGGAACTTGAGGACCGCTTCGTACTCGGTGAACGCGTTCGCGTAGTCGACCTTCTCGAGGAGCGTCTCCGCCTTGATCATGTGCGCGTCGGGCGTGAAGCGCGAGTGCGGGTACTCGCGAAGGATCCGCTCGAAGCGAGCGAGCGCCTCGTCCTGCTTTCCCTGCTGCGTGGCGAGGAACCCGTCGGCGTAAAGCGCGAGGTCGTACTCGTGGAACCACGCGTAGTCGGTGAGCACCTTCCCGAAGAGATCGCGCGACGGCTTCAAGTCTGGCTCCGGGGCGGGGCCGCGCTGGTCGACGGGCCGCGCCTCCCACGCCTTGAAGCGATCGAGGAACCCCTCCCGCTCGACTTCCCACCGGAGCTCGCCGAGGCGCATCATCGCCTCGGGCATCTCGCGGGCGTCGCGCGGCGTCTCTGCGACGAAATGCGTCAGCAGATCGATGGCCTCCGTGCGCAGGCTGCGGATGGTGACGAGGTCCTTGTCGATCCTCGCGTCCATCATGAGCTTCATCTGGCCGCGAAGGGCCTCGGGGATGCGCTCGCCGCGAACCACCGGACGTCCCTTCGTCGTGGACTCGGTCGCGCCGACGGTGCCGATTGGCTTCGCGACCTTCACCTCCGCCATCGCGCGCTCCGACGCGGGTTTCACCTGCGCGGTCTCGGAGGCGGCGGCGTCGAGCTCGCTCTTTGTCACCGGAGGGCCCGCAGCGGCGCCGGGCGTGGCCTGGATCAACGCGAGGAGGCCGAAGGCGCCGGCGAGGGAATGGCGCCTCACTTGGGCACCTCGCTGCCGACGAACTCGTCCGGCCAGTCGTCACCCTCGAAAGGCCAGTACTCCTCGTTGTCGCGCAGGTATCGAGCCGCGTCGAGCGAGTCGAGCGCGCTCTTCGGGATGACGCCGTCGTTGATGGCCTCGATTTCGACCTCGAGCGTCCGCTTGCGTCCAAGCACGGACTCGACGCGGCCAAGCCGCGCGCGGCGGAGGAGACGTGAGAGGCGCAGATCGAGGCGGTGGAGCGCGTCCCGCGCGAGGCGGGTCTCCTCGGTGGCGAGCGACGCACGCACGGCGTCGACGCGGCTCGCGAGGTCGTTCCCGTGCGCAGCGTCCGCCCGGAGGAGGTCGGGGAGATCGACGCCGGTCTGTTCCGTCGCGTGCAGGGTCGCGCTCGCGACCTGCTTCGCCTGCGCGAGGCGCGTGTCGAGGAGGGCCAGCTGCGCGCGGAGCGGAGCCGTGCGCTCCTGCGATGCGTGGGCAGCGTCCAGCTCGTCCAGCGCGTGGCGCGTCGTGTCGATGGCGTGGCGCGCGGACTCTGCCTCGGCGGCGTCGTTCCGGGCGAGCTCCACCGCGGGGCGAACGCCGCCATTGGTGGCAAGCCCCTGCTGAATGTCCACGATCTCTCCGAGAGCCGCCCGGAGCCCGCTCACCTCCCGCTCGAGCACCGCGCGACGGCGGACGATGGAGCCGTACGCCGGGTCCACACGCACGAGCGCGGCGATCGCGCGCATCGTCTCGGCGGACACGACGGTCCCGACGACCTCGGCACCGCCGGCGTCGCTCCCCGTGCGCGCGGCGACGAGCACGCCTCGCATGGCCGCGTCGCTCTCGGCGATTCGCCGCGCCCCGTCGCGCACCGGCGCATACCGAGCGAGGAACGCGAGCAGCTTCTTGTCCGCATCCTCGAACTTGCACTGGGCGAGGTCGACGTATGCCCCGAGGATCCAGGCCTCGTCTTCGTAGCGATGATGCCCTGCGGTCGCGGCGAGCGCCGAGAGCTCGTCGAGCAGGTCGCGCGCCCCCGCATAGTCCTTCTTCTCGTACCGCGAGGTCGCCGCCTCGTAGAGCGCCTCGGCGAGACGGTCGGAGTCGCGCGGGACGAGGTAGTAGTAGTAGCGCGAATCGTCGAAGCGGTACTGCTCGTGCGCGACGCGACCGAGCGCGAGGCGGGCCAGATCGCGGATCGCGAAGTAGTGTTCGTCGCCGAAGGTGGCGCTCGTACGATCCTTGCGACCGGGGTCGGCGATCTTGCAGAAGAGCTCTTCGCCTTCCTTGAAGCGTCGACGCTCGACGAGGATGAGACCGCGGAGGTACGTCGCCTGGGCCCAGAAGCGAGAGCTGCGCGCCACCGACGCGTACGCCGACATCGCGCCGTCCGGATCGCCCGCGTCCTCTCGCGCGCGACCGGTCACATAGGCGATGTCGCCACGCGTCTCTTCCGGCGCCGACGCCGGAATGTTCGCGAGATCTTGCACCGCGCTCTTCGCGTCGTCGGCCTCGACCCCGATCTCGACGAGGCGGCGCACCGCGCGTCGCGCGAACGTCGCGGGCGCTTGCCACGCGGCGGGCTGCGACACGAGGCGCCGCAGGTACGCGCGCGCCGGCTCGTAGGCGCCCGCGGACGCGAGCGCGTCGCCGAGCAGCCACACCGCCGCGAGCCCGTCTTCGGTGTCGGTGTACGGATCGAACTTCGGATGCTCGACGATCTCCGCCATCCGCGCGATCGCTTCGTCCGTGCGTCCCGCGCGCTGCAGGTCCTCGACCTCCGCCAGTCGATCGTGGACGTCGTCCCCGGTGAGCTGCTCTTGTGACCCGAGGCGACGCCGCGCGAGGGCCTCGTGATACGCGCGCAGCAGCTCGCCGTGCGTCGGGGAGGCTGCGGGGAGAGGGGCCGTCGGCGGAGCCGCAGCGGGCGCCGCCACGATCGGCGCTGCGGGTGCGCTGGCGGGAGGAGCGCTCTTCTGCGCAAGAGCGCGCGGAGACGCGCAAAGGATCAGCGCGCCGAGCCCGACGAGCCAGTACCTCTGACTGGCCAGGCCCCTCATGCTGACTCTCCCGCGGCCGAGCATCCGTTCACCGCTTCACGGGAGAGGCCGCGGCCTTCATGCGCACGCGAAGATCGTAGCTGCCACGGTGATCGCTCGGGAAGTTGGCCGCCATGTTCGAGTCATCGTCGATCCGCAGTGTGACGCCGAGGCGCCGATCCTTGGGGACGTCGACGATGAAGCGCGTGCGTTGAGTGTCGCGGAAGGTGTCGTCGCGATCGTCCTTCCGGTCGACTTCGACCGTGATGGCATGATGGCCGGGCGCCACGGCGTGCTCGTAGACGGTGGTCGGGTCGGACCCGCGGAAGTTCGCTGGCGCGGTGTAGACCACGCCGTCGTCGAGCTCGATCGTCAGATGGCCGATCTTCGCGTGATCGCCGTCGGTCTCGAGGGAGAGGACGATCCGAGAAACGAAGAGGGCATCGCCCACGTCTGCGACGCGCGCGCGTAGCGCCGCGATGTCACCGAGCAGCTTGTCGTAATCGACCGCGACGGGGGGCGCGGCGGACCCGCCCGGAGCGATGTAGCCGGGCATTTCGTCCGCGTTCGGGTTGAGTGGGGAGGGCCGGACCCCGCCGTCGCCAGCCTCGGCGTGCGGAGCGGGGACGGGACCCGTCAACGGCACCGCGCTGCTCGCGGGAGCTGCGGAGGCGCTAGCGACTGCGGACGCGGTCACGACAGCAGTGGGGGCCGGCTTCGCCCCCTTCTTTGGCTTTCCGCGTGTCTGCGCGGCCGCGCTCGGGAGCCATGCGCCGAGCACGGCGATGCCGCCCAGCAGCGCCAAGGCGGCGAGCCGTCTCTCTTGTCGTCCGCGTACGCGACGCGCGGGGCTCTCGGAGAGAGTGCTCGTCGTGTCGCGTGTGTCTTGCGTGTTCGTCGTCATCGGCGTCTCGGTCTCACACGGTTCCGCGCGGGATCATGCTGCCTGCAAAGCTGCCGCTTCGCCACGCTGAACCGAAGTGGACGGAGCCTTGCGCCGTCCATGTAGGTCTACGAAGCGCCGGCCGAAGGCGGGCGGGCAGTGCACCGAGGTTACCCTCACCCGCCAAACGGAATGAATATGCTCGCTCCGAGGGTGACCAGGATGTCGTTGACGATGTGCTCGTCTCCCACGAGCGCCTCCTGGAGCAAATGGTCGCGCACGTCCCATCGGAGGGCGAACCACTTGCCGAAGTAGAGCTTGGCCCCGAGCCCGGCGCTCCCAGTCAGCCCGCGGGCCGTCGTGTCGTCCGTGACTCCGGCGCCCAACGCGACGTTGAAGTCGAAGCGGGTTGTCCCGCCGCCGGCCCAGCGCAGCTTGCCGTAGGCGAACGAGTAGACCAGGTGGCCGAAGTACAGGAGCCCCGGGTTGTTGGTGCTCGTCTGGAGCTGCACCTCCGGGAACCGCGCCTGGAACGTATCCGCGGCGGCCGACCGGAAGCGCGTGTAGTCAAAGCTCGCCTCGAGCGCGAGGTCCTCCGAGAAGTGGAAGGTGTACGCGCCGCCGACGAGCCAGTTCGAGGAGTAGAGATCGGCCGCGTAGTAACCCCCCATCACCGACAGCTCGTGCCGGAACGCCTTGGTGAACAGGCGATCCTGCACGCCACGATAGTGCCGACCCCCGACGAGCTCGTCTTTCAGCTCCTCGTCGACGCACTGCGCCGCGGCGGTATACGGAATCGCCGCGAGTGCAGCGGCGAGCGCTGCAGGAGCGACGGCACCGCGAAGGACGGCGCTACCCAGCGATCCGCCACGCATCGGGTATGTGGGTATCAGGCAGGGGTTCTGGGTGTCAACGGGAGGACGGCTCTCGGGTCATGCAAGTGGACGGAACTTGCGAAGTCCTCGGCCGCCGCCGGACCTGAGCTCGGACGGGCACGCGAAGGTTTCCGGGAGGTCCGTCGCGCTAGGACACCAGCTCGCGGAGGCCGTCCACCAGCCGGTCGAGATCCGCCGTCGTGTTGAACACGTGAGGGCTCGCCCGCATCGTTCCCGCGAGATTCAGCCGCGCGTGAAGGACGTGCGCGCAGTGATAGCCGCCCGAGACGCACACGCCGAAGAGATCGGAGAGCGCCCGGGCGACGTTCTCCTGCGTCATCGCGGGGGCGTCGACGACGCACGTGGCGACAGCGATCCGTTGCTCCGCCGGAAGGCTCCCCGCCAGGACGCGCACCCCGGGGACGCCCGAGAGCCGTGCAAGGAGGTAGCGCGACAGGGCGACGTCGTGCTCCCGGACGGCCCCCATCCCGATCTCTCTCATCCAGCGTATCGCGGCGCCGAAGCCGATTGTCGCCTCGATCGCCGGCGTGCCGGCCTCGAACCGGAATGGAGGGTCGAGCGGGACGAGGTCGCCCTTGCCGAGGTCGTCGTTCAGCGCAACCATCCCGCCGCCCACCTGGTAGAGCGGGAAGCCTGCGAGACGGCTGCGTGAAGCGTAGAGGATGCCGACCCCGCTCGGCCCGAACGCCTTGTGGGAGCTCGCGGCGAGAAAGTCGACGCCGAGGCGTTTCACGTCGATGGGCAGGTGGCTGATCGACTGCGCAGCATCCAGGAGCACCGGGATGCCGCGCGCGTGTGCGATCGCGACGACCTCGGCCACCGGAGCGATGGCGCCTGTCACGTTCGATGCGTGCGCAAAGGCGACCAGCTTGGTCCGTTCCGAGAACAGCCCCGGCAGCGCCTCCCACCGCGGGACGCCGTCGTTGTCGATGGGAAGCAGAACCGGCCGACCGCGAACCCTCCACGGCAGCCAGTTCGCGTGATGCTCGCTGGCCGGAAAGATGACCTCGTCGTCCGGCCCGATCGCCATGCCGAACGCCACGAGGTTGATCGCCTCCGTAGCGCCGCGGACGAAGACGACCTCGTCGGGCGCCGCGCCGATGAGCCCGGCCGCTTCGAGCCGCGCCGCGTCGAACAGGCGAGTCGCCTCCTCGCCGAGCGCATGAACGCCGCGGTGAACGTTGGCGGTGCATCGCTCGTAGTAGTCGACGACGGCCGCGATCACGGCGCGAGGTTTCGGCGTCGTCGACGCGCTGTCGAGGAACACGAGGGGCTGACCGGAGAGCTCCTGCGCGAGCAGGGGGAACTCCGCGCGGACGCGCGTGGCCATCGCATCGATGACAGTCCGATCGTCGTCGAGGCTCATACCGTCACACCGCGGCCCTCCTCGAGCAACGCGCCGAGGTCGACCGAGAAGTGACGGCGCACGAGCCGGAACTTGCCGCTCGACTCGCCGGCGATGCCCGTCACGGTGCGGAGCGTGACCTCCAGCGGCGCGAGGAGCGGCAGCACGCGCTCCTTGATCTCGTCGAGCAGCGTCGCGCTGGCATCGCGCTCTGGCACGAGGTCGATGACGACCCTCGTGGGGCTGGTCTGATTGGCCTGATAGAAGGCGACGCCGACGTGCCCGGCGAGCGCCCGGTCGAGCGCGCCTGCTGTCACCCAGGCGCCGTCGGGGCGGACGATCGCATCCTGGAGACGGCCCTCCGCCGACCGGATCGGCGCCACCGGTGTGAATCGGCGCGGGCCATCCGGCGCGACCTGCACCAGATCCCCGACGACGAAGCGCACGAGCGGCTGGACCGTCCTGTCCATCGTTGTCACGACAACGAGCGCAACATCCTCCGCGCCGGGAGTTCGCGCCTTGACCGGCAAGAGCTCGACATGGGTCGTGATCGGGCAGTGATGCAGCAGCGGATCGACGCCCTGCATGAAGAGCACGCCAACCTCGCTCGCGCCGTACAGCTGGTAGAGCGGCGCGGAAACGGCGGCCCGGATGGCGCGGAGGTGCGCCTCGGAGGTCATCGCGTACGTGAGGGTGACGAAGTCCGCGACCTCGATACGCCGTCCCTGCAGTGTCGCGTGGCGGGCGAGCGTCGCGAGGTATGCTGGGTCGCTCTCGAGGCCGACGGTCTCGTGGCGCGCCAGCTCGTCGAGCATCCGATCGACGTCGGCGGGCTTCCAGAACGTCGGGTCGACGCGCATGTTGAGGAAGAGCCGGTGCTCGTCCTTCCGCTCGTCGAACGAAAGGTCCCCGGTGTGGCACGCTCCGAGCCCGCAGACCGGCGTCGTGAGGATCGCCTCGCGGTACCGCACCGCATCGCCCATCGCGTGGTCGACGACGGGATTGGTGCGCATGCCACGCTCTTCCTGGCGGAGCCACCATCCCTTGTCCCAGAGGATCCGCGTGCGATCGCCCGTCGAGCCGCTCGTCTCGACCAGCTCGATCTCTCCGGACTCCAGCTCGCGCCGGACGTCACGTCCATCAGGGACCCACTCCTTCGGAAGCGCCGTGCGCATCTGATGCTTCCAGAGCAGCGGCAGGCTCGCGAGGAGGTCCGCGGTCGATGTGCCGAGGGCATTCCCGGCGACGCGGTACGCCGCGTTCTTCCGGTAGTAGGGGATGTCGTCCCGCGCGTGCGCGAGCGCGGCGCGGAGGAGGCCGTCGTGCGTGGCGTCGGCGTTCGAGTCGAGCGCGGGGCCGCGAGCGCCCATCACAGCTTTCCGATCGAGCCGAGAGGCTTGCCGGACGTGGCATCGAAGATGTCGAGCCCGCCTCCCGCGCGCGCGACGTAGACACGCGTGGCCGTGGCAACCAGCGACCGAGCGGCCCCCCGACCGGGCTCCGTCCCTGGGAGCGAGCCGACGAGCGGTACCTCCCACAGCAGCTCGCCCGTGTGCGCATCGAGCGCGGCGAGCCGCGCGTCGAAATACACCCTCTCGTAGACGGCATAGAGGCGACCGAGCGTGAGATCCGCGATCGCCGGAGGTGCAGGCTTCGCTTGCGTGTCGTCCTGAATGAACGCGTGGACCCACGAGCTCCCCTTCGTCCGTGACACTGCGAACGGCTTGGCGTCCACGGGCCCCTTCGTCCCGAACGCGACCGTGATCGCACCGTCGGTGAGCTCGTACGACGCGACGAAGCCATCTTCCGGCCCGGCCGCGACCGGTGGCCGGCAGCCGGCGTGCGCGACGACGCCGTTCTCGAACGAGTCGACGCACGCCGCCACCTCGGCCGCCTTTCTCGATCCGATTTCCTCGATGATGGCCCGCTCCTTGAGCGTCGAACGCAGCGTCGCATGGGGGACGACGGCGTCCTCGTACGCGGGCGCCACGCACCATTTCGGGCGAGGGGCAGCGTCAGACCTGTCGGTCGTCAGATCGATCATCGTGTCTCCGCCGCCTGCGACGCGGACCCAGATGCTGGTCGCAGGTTCCGGAGCCGCGCAGATCTCCATCACGGATCCGGACAGCTTCAGAGTCTTGAGCTTCTCGCCGCTCGCGAGCTCGAACACGCGCAAGGTCGGCGACGTGTCGGCGACCACGATCGTGTGGCCGGCGACCACCGCCAGCGGCACGACGCCGGGCTGCTTCAGGAGCTGCGGATCGATCGGATCGCTCTGCCAAAGCAGCTTCAGCGTCGATCCGTCGAACGCCCCCGCATGGGCCACCCATGCCGAGCGCCCGTCCCAGAGGCGGAAGAAGCCGAAGACGTCCTCGATGCCATCCTTGTTGATCGCTGTGAGCACCGGCGCACGCGCGAGCGGCTCCCACGCGAGCTCGCCCTCGGGCGTCGGGGCCACCGGCTCTGCCTTCGGTGCGGTGTAGATGGCGGTGGGAGGCGCGGGCGTGCTCGAACGGACGACCTTGTGACGCCGAAGGAGCGCCATCCCGCCAAACCCGGACGCGATGACGAGCAGGGAGACCGAGAGGACTGTCTGGCGGAGCGCCTCGCCCCCACCGCCCACCCTCGGCGCTCCGGCGGCTGCGGTGGCCGTGTGCACCGTCTTGCCGCACCCCGTGCACTGCACCGTCGACTCGCCCTCGCGCAGCCGGACAGGCAGATGGCAGCTCGGGCAGGGGAGTACGGTGGTCGTCATGGGGCTCGCGACGCACTGCCGCCGCAGCTCGTCCTCGGACGCTTCTATACCAGCAGCTCGCCTCGCGCGCCGCACGGCCAACAACCCGACCGCCGCGAGACTTGGTCTTCGGTCGGGCGGAGCACAGCACGCCCGAGCCGGCAGGCTCCACACGGAGTATCGTCCCGCGACGCAGTGAAAACCCGACGCCCTTACAGCCTCCCGCTCGCTTTCATCATCGCCATCGTCCTTGTCCTCACGGGCTCAGTGGAGGGCGCTCACGCGCGCGGGCCCACGACCGACCCGACTACCCACCCGGCACCCGCGGCGCCCTCGCCTGGCCTCGCGGTCGACGCGACGATCGACCGGGCGACGCCGCGCCGCGCGCTCGTCAGCTTCCTCGACGCCGCCCGAGCGGGAGATTTCGCCGCAGCCGCCCATTGCTTCGATCTCCGCGGCCATACGGACGCCAACAATGGCCCGGAGCTCGCCGAGGAGCTCAGCTACGTTCTCTACCGGCGCTCCGCGATCGATCTGAGCCAGGTTCCCGACGAGCCCGCGGCGCACGACGGCCAGGTCACCGTCGACACGTTCACGGTCGGAGACCAGGAGGTCCCGCTCCTGCTCGTCCGGGTGAAGTTCGACGACGGCATCCAGCGGTGGGTCTTCTCCCGCGCGACTGTCCGGCGCATCCCCGACATCGCCGCGACCGTCCGGACATCGCAGTGGGAGCAGAGGATGCCGCGCGCGCTGCGCACGCCGGTCGTCTTCGGAAACGCGCCATGGCAGTGGCTGGGCATCCTCCTTGCGCTTGCGGCGGCATATGCGATTGGACGGCTCGTGGCCGCCGTCTTCGCGCGCGTCGGCGGACGGTTCGCGAGGCGTACGACCACCCTGATCGACGACATGCTGGTCCTCGCGGCCAAGCGCCCGCTCGGGACCATCGTCGCATCGAGCGTGTTCGGCGGCCTCGTGTACGCGCTGCAGGTGTCGCTCGCCGTCGGGAAAATCCTGCAGCACCTCGCGTACACAGGCTTCGTCGTCGGGTTCGCCTGGCTCCTCCTCGCGGCGTTCGGCCAGATCGCGCGCGCGATCTCTCCCGAGGCATCGGCGGGCGAGTTCGTCCCGCCCGATCGCGCCGGCGAGCGCACCCGAAGAGCCCTGCTCCAGCGCATCGCCTCGGCGGCGATCATCGGAGTCACCGTCGCGCTGCTCCTCCTCCAGTTCGACGTCGTCCGCCACGTCGGGCTCTCATTGCTCGCCTCGGCCGGGATCGCGGGCGTGGTCCTCGGGCTCGCCGCGCAGAAGTCTCTCTCTGGCCTGATCGCGGGCATTCAGCTGTCGATCACGCAGCCGATTCGCCTCGGCGACACGATCTTCATCGAGGGGGAGATCGGCATCGTGCAGGACATCTTCCTCACGTATGCGGTGATCCGGTTCTGGGACGACCGGTGCGTCGTCGTCCCGCTCTCGCGCTTCCTTGATCAGCCGTTCCAGAACTGGACGCTTCTCACGCACGATCTCACCGCGGTGGTCCTGCTGCACGTGAAGTTCACGGCGCCGGTCGATCGCCTGCGCGAGAGGGCGCGCGAGCTCTGCGAAGCGCACCCCAAGTGGGACAAGCGGCGGTGCGACATACAGGTCGGCGACTCGGACATGTACGGGATGATCGTGCGCGTGATGATCTCGTCGCGTAGCCCGTCCGACGCGTGGGAGCTGAAGTGCAGCGTCCGCGAGGGGCTCATCGTGTTCCTTCAGACCCTCGATGGTGGCGTGCATCTCGGGTGACCCCGATCCGCCCCGCCGGCGCCGCCCCCGGGTTACACGAGCGCGTCGCTCGAACCGAGCGGGCCTGCGCCGTCGTCGACGACCTTCTCGCGCTCGTACCAGGGCCTTCGGTGCTGAATGGATGCGAAGTAGGCGACCACCGCGAACGTGAGGACCGCCCACGCAACGATGCAAAGCCCGGTGTTCAGCGTCGGACGGACACCGACGAAGCGCGTGTCTCCGGCGTCTCCGCGCACCACGACGAAGGGCATCGAGGCTCCTCCCGCTGCGTCACGAAGCGCCTCTGCCTCGACGTATGCGGCATGGCTCACCTCTTCAGCCTTTCTCTTGTCGCCTCCGACCATCACGCCGTAGCGCGGCGTCGAGCTGCGCTTGCCCTTGACCGTCCACGTTCGTAGCTCGTCGACGTGCATCGAGACGATCGAGCCCTCGAAGGACGCCCTCCAGAACGAGCCGAACGCCGCGAGGTTGACCACCGCGAAGCAGGCGGCAAGGGCCAGGGCCCACCAGGTCTGGAGCGTCGCGTGGCCCTCGTGCCGCCGCTCGAGCGGCTCCGTCGAGACGAGGAGACGCTGCCCCGTCACCGGGCGAAGCGTGAACGCGGTCTCGCCTGCGGTCGACCGATACGCGCCGGTCGCTAAAGGCGCCACGAGCACCCCTTCCACGTAGACGCGTTCGCCTGGGCGCAGTCGCGCCACGCGCTTCCGCTCGTGGGAGAGTGGTTGCTCCTCCGTCTCGAGCCGATCCACCAGAAAGGCGTCGCCCGCAGGCTCGACCCGGACGTTCTCGCCGCTCGCGAGGCATAGCGTGAACGGCTGCGCCTCGACCTGACGGCTCACCTCCGTCCACTTGTGGCGCGGACTGCTCTTCACCTTGTAGTCGCGTCCGACCTGGGTGATGCACACGCTCACGACCGGAGCCGTCCCCTCGCCGAGCACCTTGCCGCGGAGCACCGTCTTCCCCGGGCGAAGCACGCGCGCGTCCATCCCGGCTTCGGCAGCCTTCGCCTCCGCCGCATGGAGACGTGCCTCGTGACGACGCGCCAGCGCGAGGAGCAAGAGCGACGGCAGGCCGAGGACGCCGACGACGGCGATCGTGATCACCGTCACGGTGACGCTCACGCGATCTTGCCCGAGGTAGAAATCGGTGTCGTGCCACGGGCTCACGGCACGAGCCTACCTCACGTCCTCGCGAGGCATTGGCCCGTAGCGGTGCCCCCTCACACTCCCTGAGCGTCGGCAGGCCAGACGTACTTGTGCATCTGGAGCTGCACCCGCACGGGCAGGCGGTCCTCGAGGACCCAGCGCACCAGATCACGAGGGAGCAGGGCACCGAACACCGTGCTCGCGAGGAGGTGAGGCGTGCGCTGCGTGAGCGCGCGAGAGCGAATCGTGTCCCGCATGAACTCGTAATCCACGCGGCTCGCGAGCACGAACTTGATCTCGTCTCCCGCGTGGATGTGGTCCAGGTTAGACCAGCGGTTCCGGTGCGACTCACCCGAGCCCGGGGCCTTGAGATCCATGATCTTGTGGACGCGCGGGTCGACGGGCGACACGTCGGCCTCGCCGCTCGTCTCGAGGAGCACTGTCCTCCGTGCGTCGCAGAGCTCGCGGAGGAGCGGGATCACCCCCGGCTGGAGGAGCGGCTCGCCACCGGTCACCTCGACGAGCGGCGTCTCGTGCGCGAGCGCGGCCGCGAGCACATCTTCACGTCGACGCCGAGTCCCCCCGTGGAACGCCTGCGGAGTGTCACACCAAGCGCATCTGAGATTGCACCCCGTCGTCCGGATGAACGTGCACGGCAGACCAGCGAATGTCGATTCTCCCTGGATGCTCGCGTAGATCTCGTGAAGGACGAGCGTGTCTTCCTTCGCCATGGTGGTGGGCGGACTAGCACGTGAGCCGGTTCACCGCTCGACGGGAACGACCTCGGGAGCGGGAACCTCGCGCATTTCGGCGGGCTGCGCTCTCGGAGGGGGCTCGACCCTCGTGTAGTGCCGGACAATCGCGTAGGCGCTGCCCATCACTGCGAGCAGCGCGAGCATGACCGCGCGGGTCGGCAGAGGCGGCACGGGCTCGAGGTGGCGCGCGGGAGGCTTCGAGGGGCGGGTGATGCTTTTTCCGAACACGACCGTCCGAGCGTGGTACCGCCCGTAGGTATCGTCAACGTCGGCATGCGAGCTCCGGTCTCCAGGTCCCTCGCAGCTGCGCTGCTCATCGGCGTCGTCCCGGTCGCGCCGTTCGCATTGGCGGCCTCATGCACCCAGCGGAGCGAGGGAGCGCGCACCCGACCCCCGCAGCACGCCGAAGAGCCGAGGCTCGCGCTCCTCCCCGCGCGGCCTGGCGGCTGGCCGTTCTGGACGCAGGTAGCGTTCACTCGCGACCCCCCTCGCCCTTCGTCGCTCACGGCGCTCCCTCTCGACGCCGCCAGCGTCGCGAGACCGGGCGCGGCGGACGCCCGATGGAAGGCGGGAGCGGCCTCGATGCGCGAGCAGATCCTCGCGACTGGCTCCTCGACCGTGGCGCGCGAGCCCAGACCGCTCGCGCTGGGCGACTTCTATCTGGCTCAGGTGTGCGAAGGGATGCCGAGCCTCGTCACTGTCGACGCGGTCGTCGCCATCACTTTTCTCGTACTCGAGACCTCCCTCGCCGATGCGGAGGCGCAAGTCTCGGCGCCAGCAATGAAATCCCTGCTTCTCCGGCTGGATGCACGACTCTCCGCGGCCGAGCCTGGCGCGCAGCCCGACCTCGTTGCGGGCTTGCACGTTGCGGAAGGGGTCGTGGCCGTCGGGCTCTCCCTCATGGACGCCACGTACGTCGCTCCAGACGAGGTGAAGGCGGGCGTCGCGGCGGAGCTCGGCCTCGTGCGCGCGCACGCCGGAGTCGCGCCGAGCCCGACGCTCAAGAGCTCCATCGACTACACGGCGTTCGCGCGCCGAGGTGCGGTCACCGACGCAACGAGCGGCGTCTACCTCGCGGCTCAATGGCTGGCCGCAGCGTCGTTCGGGTTTGGCGCTGGCGAGAGCTCGAGCCACGTCGACATGGGCGCCGCGAGAGCACGGACGCGAGCCGCGCTGCTCATCGCGCGCCTGTTCATGCACTCGGACGCGGACGTCGCGGCGCGCACGGCGCTGCTCGAGATCGATCGACTGGGCGACCTCGCGTTCGGGGAGCCCGGCGGCGCGTCGCCCATCGCGCTCGCGAGATTTTCCCTCGAGCGCGCGTTCGACCTCCACGACGCGAACGCAATCGGCGACCCCACGTTGCTCGATCGACTGCGTCGATCGGCGGACACTTCGCTCGGGTCGATGGAGCTCGTCCCGCTCCGTCGCACCCTCGATGCCAACGTGCCGCTGCAAGGCACCGACGCTGGTGTCACACCGTTGCTCGCTCCCGATATCGCGAGCTGGCTCGCGTCGCCGTCGTGGCCGCGCGCGGCGGAGACCCGTCACGCGTGCTTCTACTCGAGCGCGCTCGACGCGCTCGCGGCCTGGTTGGCCCATTCGTCCGCGGACGGCTCGCAGGTCGCCACCACGGGAGCCGCGTGGGAACAGCGCAAGCGCGACGGTGTGCTCGCGGCGTGGGCGCTTCTCCGCCACGACTCCGTGCCATTCGCGCGGGTCCTCGCGCGTCGTCCTGACCGCACGCAGCTTTCCCCACCGACGCCCCCCGCGCACCAATGCCCGGACGCAACCACGCTCATCGTCGTGGAGCCGCATCCGGAGGCGATCGCGGCGCTCCTCGGACTCGTCCGGCAGGTCAAAGCCGGCCTCGCCTCGCTCCACGCGCTGCGCGACGACGCCCCGTCTCGAGCGCTCTTGACCGACGTCGAGGCGCTGCTCGAAATTGTGCTGACTGCGGCGGAGGAGGAGGCCACGGGCCCGACGGTGTTCACCGACAGGGCAGCGGAGCTCGCGACAGTCCCGTCCCGGCTTGCGTCGATCGAGGCTCGCATCGCGCCCGCCGGAGGACCATTCGTGGCTCGTGTCCTGTCCGACCCTGCCCGGCATCGCGTCCTGTCTGTCGGCACGGCGGGGCTCGACACGCTCTATGTCGTGGTCCCCGACCCACGCACTGGCCGGCTCGTTCTCACCGCCGGAGCGACGCTCGCTCGGGTCGAAAGGTGGGAGGCCGCAAGCGCGGACGCGACCGACAGCGGATGGGCGACGAGCCTCTTGCCTGCGCCCACGCTGCACGCAACTCCGGCGTTTCCGGCTACGCTCCCTGCAAAATGACCGTTCTGTACGCGGAGTCGAGGGACGTCGACCTGTTCCAGCTCGCGAAGCTGCTCACCGACGCGAGGTCGACCGAGTTCACCGGCGACGTGTCGGGGCTGGCCGACCTCGTCCGCGGCTCGAGCCGGGTGGCGTGGGCGACACGCGACAATCACCTCATCGGGTTCGCGTCCGCGCTTTCCGACGGGGCGCTCGTCGGCTTCGTCACGTTCATCGTCGTCCGCGATGACTGTCAGGGGCAGGGCATCGAGCGAGCCCTCGTCGATCGCGTCGTCGGTGATCAGCCTGGCGTGACCTTCATGCTCCGGGGCACCGCGACGACCGCCGCGTCTTGCGCAGCGCTCGGCTTCACGGCGACCGACGCGATGTGCTTCACGCGAAAGGTGTGAGCTCGAGACTGCGACCGAACCCGCAGCGAGCTCTACGAGTACGCCTGCGCGAACCGCTTCAAGAGCTCTTCATCGCTCGTCGCGTCCTTGGGGCTCATCGAGTCTCGCAGCGCGGTGTGCTCGGCCGATTCGACGAACTCCTCGAACGTCCCGAGCGGCGTCGCCATGAAGCCGGGGACGATGTCGTACGCGTTGTCGCCCAGGATCATCGAGCCCTGCATCACCTCGGCGCCCAGCTCTTCGAGATAGTGAATCGACTTCACGCGGCCGATGAGCTCGTGGGCATCGGGAGAGCCTGTCACCTCTCGCACGATGTGGGCCGCCTCCGCGAGGCGGTAGCGACGCGCTTCGGCCGCGATGGTGAGCTCCGTCCCCGTCAGCTCGATCGCGGCGTCGGCGAGCCACAGGTCGAGGGACTCCTGCGCGAAGAAGACACGATTCTGCATGCGCTCGCGAGTGTGCCCGTTTCTCCCGGCGTCGAAAAGCCCTACCTTTCTCGCGTGCTTCCTCGCATCGCCACCCGAACCCCGACGGTCGGCTCGGTCGCCCCGTTCGACCTTGCGTTCGAGCGACTCGTGGCGCGGGTCGGAGCAGCGACGAGCCCCGAGCGGATGCGCGCGCTCCATCAGGCCTTCGAGCATCGGACCGGGGCGTTCGGGCCTGACGACCCGTGGTTCGAGTCTCGTACGCGCGCCTTCTGGGACGACACGATGACGCGTCAGCGCGCTCAACTGCTGGCGCCGGGCGGCCCCTTCGAAGGGCTCGACGCTGCCGACGCGCCGTGGGCGGACGCGCTCGGGCGCGCGCACCGGGGGCTCTTCGAGTCGCGTGTCGAGGACGGCGGCGTCGTCTTGTCGGACGTGCTGACCGGGGCAGAGCTCGTCGTCCACGAGGTGGACGAAGCGTCGCGCGACTCTCTCGCCTCGAACCGGAGCCTGCTCGACGGCACGGTCGTCGCGGCGGTCTCTCCGGTGCGGCTCGCGCTGCTGCCGGGTGCCATCTTTCATCCGGAAGGCGCGGAGGACGCGATCGCTCTGGTCATCGCCCGAGCGCGAACGCGAGCCCTCCCGGACGTTGCCCTGCTCGACGCGCTGCTCCGCATGGAGCTCTCGCTCCGCACGCTTTCTCGTGTGAAGCCGGCGTATGCCTACCGTCCCGAAGCGCTGGCGGGCTGACGCGTGGTTCCCGAGACGTTCGATGCGCGGGTCGTCCACACCCGCCCGCTCTCGCCCAGCGTCCGGGAGATCGGCTTCGCGCGGGTCGACGGCGCGCCGTTCGACTTCGAGCCTGGTCAGTGGGTGAGCGTGATCCTCGAGGCCCACGCCGGTGACCCGCTGACCGAAGTGCGGCGCGCGTACTCGGTGGCGTCACCGCCGAGAGGCGACCCGTCGTTCGAGCTGGCCGTCACGAGGGTGACCGAAGGGGCCGCGTCGAACGCGCTGCACGCGCTCCCGGTCGGAGCCGTGGTGCGGGTGATCGGCCCCCAGGGGTTCTTCACCCGCCCGCTCGAGACCGCCGCGCCGTCGCTCCTGATAGGCACCGGGACGGGCCTCGCGCCGCTGCGGAGCATGCTGCTGTCTGCCGTGCGCGCGCGCCCACACGCAAGCGAGCGCGTGCCGATGTGGCTCCTCTTCGGAGGTCGCCAGGAGCACGACCTCCTCTACGGCGACGAGCTCGCCGCGCTCGCCGCGACGGACGACGCGGTCCGCGTCGAACAGACGCTCTCGCGCGCCTCCGACGCCTGGCGCGGGCGGCGCGGATACGTGCAAGCCCACGCGCGCGAGCTCTACGAAGAGCTCGCGCGAAGCGTCGCGGTGCCGCCGCACGTCTATGTGTGCGGGCTCGAGCGCATGGTCGGCGCTGTGAGGACGCTCCTTCGCAAGGAGATGGGGCTACCGCGGCAGCTCGTACATTCCGAGCGCTACGATTGAGCACCTCGCGAAGCGTCGTCCGAGCGCAGGCTCCTGCACCTGATCGTGGTCGGAGTGCGCCGCATAGAGGTGCGGGTGACGGCGCTCCGCTCTAGTAGCCGCGGCGCGCGACCGCGATCTCGCCGAGCTCGATCTCGTGGGCCGACTGCGTCACGATGCAGGTCGCGGAGTGCTGGTGGAGCGAGACGATACGCAGCTCGGCCGTGACCTCCTGCGGGTACTTCGACTCGTCGCGCGCCCGGCGGACGTGATCGATGTCGGCAGGCGACGTGCTCTCCACGGCGATGCGCAGCGCGGAGGTCGAGGTGACGAGCGTCTGTCGCCAGCCGTCGCCGCGGCGCATCACGAAGAGGCGGTTGCCGACCTTGAGGCCGTCCTCCGCCCCCTTGTCGACGAACACGACCTGGTTCTGGCCGAAGAACTCGTGGAGCTTCACGCTCGCCATGATCTGCGCGGTGATGTCGACCTCGTTGCGCACGGGCGCGACGACGTCGAAGCGACGGCCGACCGGGCCGACGCGGGCGCCTCGCTCGATGGTATCGAGCGTCTCGACGATGCGTCCGCGCGCGACGCGTGACTTCGCGTCCCAGTCGTCGATGCGAACGGTCCCCTGGATTTGCACGATCTGGCCGGACCCGAGCGAGCGCGTCGGACGGTAGATGGTGAGCTCCTCGCCGATCTTCACGTCGTGGTCGGCCGAGATGTGGAGGTACACCTCATCGAGATCGGCGAGGAAGAGCCGCTCCCCGGGCGCGCCCGTCAGCTCGCCCCAGTTCTCCTTGGCCTCGTCCTCGACGTAGCCCTCGTCGCGCAGGAAGATCGTCTCGGGGAGCACCGTCCGGCGGCGCTCGATCATGTTCCCTGTGCCGGTCATCCCGCCCGAGGCGGCGAAGCCCGGGCCGATGCGGAGTCGCACGCGATCCCCCGGATAGATCCAGTGGGGGTTCTGCAGCTGCGGGTTGTACGACCAGATGCGCGGCCACTGGTACGGGTTGTGGAAGTAGTTGTCGCAGAGACCCCAGAGCGTGTCGCCGCGTCGCACGACGTGGACGTCGGGCGTGAGCTCTCCGAGCGTCTCGCTGTGGGCGCCGAGGTACGCGTAGCCCCCCTTGCCGCCGTGGACGGAGACGGCCTGGCCGCCGCCGCCCGCGTAGTCGAACTTGTCTTCGTGGTCGCCCGAGACGGGCTGCGCGGAAGACTCGGTGTTGTTCCCGCCGCCGATCGGCGTCCCGGCGGGAGGAGGCTGGATGCCCCCGTAGATCGGGGGCGGCGTCGAACCGCCTCCGGGAGCGGGCGCGGGTCCGGGGCCTGCGCCACCAGGCTCGGCGCCTCCAGGCTCGGCACCTCCACCTGCGGGCGCTTCACCGCCGGGAGCCGCACCGTTCTCCTGCGCGGAGGCGAGGCTCGCCCACGACGCGGTCGCGACGACCCCGACGACTGCGACAATCGCAGAGGCCGCGCGGCGCTCCGCCTTCGGGAGTGTTTTCGCCTTCTTTTCCATGTTCATGGGTTTTCCTGGGGGCCGGCGCGGCCGGCGTCGTGCCCGGCGGTCCGGTCGGTCGGGATGCGTCTTGCGGCCTCGCTGCGCGGGTACTCGCGCGACAGGCGCTCGAAGTAGGCCAGCGACTTCGCATGGTTGCCGAGCTTCTGCTCGCAGATGCCGAGCTTGAGCAAGCAATCGGGGACCTTGTTCCCCATCGGGAAACGCTTGATGGCGCCGTCGAACTCTTCGGCCGCGCGCGCCAGCTCCCCCTTCGCGAAGTAGCACTCGCCGCGCCAGTACATGGCGTTGTCGGCGTTGGGGTGATCGGGCCACTTCACCAGGAAGGCGGCGAACGCTTCGAGCGCGTGGTCGTAGTCGTGGCCGTTCACCAGCCCGAGGGCGGCGTCGTAGGCCTTCTTGGCGTTCGGATCGAGCGCGCTCGACGGTGGTGCCCCGACCTGGATCGGAGGCCCGACACGCGCGCCGTCGACAGGCTCGTCCGGCAGGGTCTCTTCGATGCGGTCGTCGCGACCGCCGCCGCGGCGCCTCACGATGCCGCTGCCGACGACGCGAATGACCGGTCGAGGCGCGGTATCGTTCGGGTCCTCGCCGTTCAGCGCACCCTCGCTCGCGAGGCGTGCGTCTGCGGCTGCGGTGACGTCGACCGTATGCGGGACGGGGAGCTGGGACGGGAGCGCGAGCGGGATCGGCGCGACCTTGGACTGCTCCTGCTGCAAGCGGTCGGTATCGAGGCGCGGGTCGATGCGGTCGCGCTCGGCGGTGTCACGGTTCAAGCCCTCCTCGAGCGAAGCGAGCTGGCGCGCGGCCACGGTCTCGTGGGCGCATCCGGAGGCAAGACCGAGGACGGAGACGAGCGAGCCGACCGCAATCCACGAGACCCGCGGCCTCGCTTCTGGATGCGCGCGCACACGCGCTGCTCGAAACGACCTGGCTCTCATGACCACGCAAGCGTAGGCCCCGGTCCTGGGATGGGCCAATTTCCTGCCAGCAGGAGCGAGGCGCGGGACTGCGGACCGAGACGCCTCAGTGCTGCGCAGCGGGACAGGCCGAGGCGGGTCGACGCTCGTCACGATGCGTCAATATCGTGCGGCAATGCTTTACCCAAGGCTCAGTTTACGCCAGAGTCCTCGGGTAAGGAGCCGTCATTGCCCATTCGCCGCAAGTTCGACCTCCACAAGACCATGTTCCTGTTGCCGAACATGATCACCTTGTCGGCGATCTTTTGTGGGTTCGACTCGATTCGCCTCGCGGCGTCTGCGACGAGCGAAGACGACTACTACCGCGCGTCCATCCTGCTGATCTTCGCCATGTTCTTCGACATGCTCGACGGGCGCGTCGCCCGCCTCACGAAGACCCAGAGCGCCTTCGGGCTGCAGATCGACTCGCTCGCGGACGTGATCTCGTTCGGGCTCGCGCCGGCGCTGCTCGTCTACAAGGGCTCGCTCTACCAGGCAGGCACGGCGGGCTTGATCGTGTCGTTCGTCTTCGTCGGCGCCGCCGCGTGCCGCCTCGCGCGGTTCAACGTCCTGTCGATGGGCGATGATGGCAAGCCGCGAAAGCCCGGCAAGTACATCGTCGGCCTCGTCGTGCCGGGAGCGGCAGGGATCGTCGTCGCGCTGGTCGTCGCGAACCACGCCATCGGGGGTGACCTGATGAGCCCTCGCTATGTGTACGCGATGATGGGGCTCACCCTCTTCCTGAGCTTCCTCATGGTCTCGACCATCCGCTTCCGCTCGTTCAAGGACCTCAAGCTGAACGCGCGCAGCGCGGCGCTCGTGTTCTTCGTCGTGGCCTCCAGCGCGGTCGTCTCGCTCCAGACGAAGCCCGCGTTCGTCCTCTTGTGGCTGCTCGGCTGCTACGTCTCGATCGGGCTCGTCGAGTCGATCGTGAGCATCCCGCGCAGGAAGCGTGAACGCGCTGCCGCGACGCTCGCGGGGCGCCACAGTCTCCCACCCGACGCGTAACGTGGTGAGACGTCGGGTGAGCGCTACCCGTCCTCGACGCTCCCGACGCGTGCCCTCAGCCTCACGTTTCGGCCACGATTCTCGCGGCGCTTCTCCGATTTCCCCGCGCCCGCTCCTCCCACGGGCGCTCGGTGTGCCGACTTCCCGCGAGACGCTCCTCCCACGGGTGCTCGTCGCGTCGAGAGCCGCGCGCTGCGCTCCGATTTCCCGTGGGGCGCTCATCCCACGCGCGCTCGCCAACCCGACAGCCGCGCTCGCCACACCGACAGCCGCGCTCGTCGCTCCGACTTCCCGTGCGGCGCTCATCCCACGGGCGCTCGCCGCGTCGACCACCCGTCGGACGTTCGTCCCATGGGCGCTCGGCACATCGAGGGGCGCTCCCTTCGTGCTTTCCGCCTCGCTCGGCAGTCCCGCTTCCCGTGGGACGCTCGTCCCACGGGCGCAAGGCATGTCGACAGGCGCCGCCTTCACGCCTCGCGCGTCGCTCGGCAGCTCGACTTCCCGCGGGAGGTTCGTCCCACGGGCGGACGGGCCTTCGACGTCCCGTGGGAGGTTCGTCCCGCGGGAAGCGGCCAGTGTTGCTGCGTCGGCAGGCCTGCGAGGGGGGGAGCTCGCGGACGAACGGGGTTCCCGTGCTTGATGATCTGCATCAGCTTCGCGCACGCGCGCGACGGGCGGTAGACCAGGGGCGCTTCGAAGAGGCGGAGCAGGCGCTGGTGATGGCCGCCGCCGAGACGCACGTCGCCGACGAGGACTACCTCACGATCCTCGTGCCGCTGGCCGACCTCATGGATCGACGCGGCTACGCGCGCGCCGCGATGACGGTCCGCTGGTACATGGCGGCGCGAGATCCCTCGATCCTGAATCTTTGCGTCGCGCGTTTCGCGCAGGTGCCGCCCGTCGATCGTGCGCGAACGCTCGCGCTCATGGGGAAGCTCGACGAAGCCGCGCGCGAGATGGAGAACGCGAGCCTCATCGCCGCGGCGGCGATCTACCGGGAGCAGGCCGAAGACTGGCGGGGCGCGCGGACGCTCTGGTCACGGCTCGCGCAGGCGGTGCTGACCGCGAGCGACGTCGACGCCTACAGCGCCGCCCTCATCCAGTGCAACCTCGCGCGGTGCGCGCAGCGATGCGGCGACGCGCAGCAGGCTCACGACGCGATCGTCCTCGCGGTCCGCCTCCTCGAAGAGGCCGCCGATCACTTCGAGGCCGTCGGCCTGCGCGAGCGCGCGTTCGACTGCTTTCAGGTGCTGATCCAGCTGGGTCGCGAGCACCAGACCTTCGAGGACGTCGTCGAGGGATTCGTGAACTGCATCCGCATCCTCCGCGAAGATCACCTGAAGACCTTCGCGCTTCACTTCCTCGACGACGCCATCGGCGTCGCGCGGGAGAGGGACGAGCTCTCCGCAGCAGCCACCCTCGCTCTCGAGGCGAGCCAGTACGCGCGCGCGACCGGCCACGCGGGGGAGGCGCTCCACTACACGCGCCTGCAGGCAGAGCTATGGCGCGAGGCGGCGCACCAGCACCTCGCTCGCGGCGACTCCCCCGAGATCGCCGAGAACGCGCTCCTCGCGGCGGTCGTCGCCTTCGGGGAGGTCGGGCAGTTCGCGCGGGTCGGCGCGCTCTATGCGGAGCTGGCCGCGCTGGAGCTGCCCGACGCCCGTCGCGCGCACTACGAGCGAGCCAAGCGTCGCTACGGCGAGGTGCGCGACGACGCCCCGGCCGACGCCCCGCGCGCGCTCCGGTCGAGGCAGGACGCGGGAGCACCGGAGGTGTGGCACGTCGACCTCCTGGAGTGGGAGCAAGCCGGCAGCGCGGCCGAGTGCGCAGCCGATGTTCTGCTCGGCAAGGCGTGGCCTCCGCTCACGAAGCGGAAGGCGCTCCTCGCGCGCCTCACCGCGCTGTACGTCGAGGGGGTCAAGGACGACGGGACCCCCGAGTACGTCGGCGCGCAGGTCCGCCTCGCGGATCAACTCGCGCAGATGCAGCTCTACGTCGCCCTGTCCCCGCTCGAGCGGTTGTGGCGCAGCCGCCACCGCCCAGTCCGCGTCGCCGTCCTCGCGGCGCTGCAGCGCCTCTTCTTCAAGCGCACGTTCGTGACCCTCCGCGCCGCGCTGATCGACACGGACCTCGGCCTCGTCGACTGCGCAGGCACCGCGATGGAAGCCCTCCACTTCGCCGAGGCCTTCGACCCGCTGTCACGCGTGGTCCGAGAATCCGCATCCCCGAAGGTCCGAGCCAGCGCGATCTCCGCGCTCGCAAGGATCGACACGGGCGAGGCCGCCGAGTTCCTCCTCGGCGTCCTGGCCCACGGATCCCCCCCCGACTGCGCCGCCGCCTCCCGAAGCCTCCGAGAAGCCAGAGGCACAAGCTTCATGACCCTGGCCAGGTCCGAAATCGCCTCGTCCCCCCCCAGAATGCAAGCCACCCTCCGAGAAATCCTAGGCTCCTGACCCAACCCTTCCGAAGCCCATTGCCAGGAGGCCGTCGGCCTTCGTCGAGACCAAGCGAGGGCTCGTGTCCTGGGTCCATGATTCAACGGTGTCATCCTGACGCCGAAGGCGGAAGGATCCCCCGAGGACCGCGCCCGGTTGGCTCGGGGTCCTTCGCTACGCTGTCAGCGCCAGTAGCCAGTGCGGTAGAACCAGTGACCCGCGTTCGGGTACCAGTGGCCGGGCTCCCACGAACGATACCCTTCGGGCACGAGCATCGTATGCCCGGGCACCCAGACGTACCGGGCGCCGTCCCAGCTCCAGTGCCCCTTCACCCAGGCCTGTCCGACGCCGACGACGCCGACCGTCTCGGCCTGCTCGGCCGGCGGCTCTGCGGTGACGGTGAGCCGCTGCATCGCCGTCGGGATTCGCTCGCCGACCGCACGCCAGTGCCCGGGCACCATGTGCCAGGCTCCGCCGTAGCTCACCCACTCGTCCCGAACCCACACGGTGTGGCCCTGCGGCGGGACGACCCAGCGCCCCGGATGCCATCCGTAGTGCCCGTCGGGCTGCCACGCCCATGTCCCGGCTTGCCAGACATGGTACGGCCCAGGACGGACGCCGATGACCTCGTAGCGCGGTGCCGGCGGGGCGGTCAGGATGCGGGCATCCTGCGCCGACGCCACCGCTGGCAGCACCACCCCTGCGCCGACGACACCCGCGACGGCGGCGACGAGGGTGAATCGAGCGAGCAAATGACGGGTGAGCTTCATCGATGGTCTCCTGGGTGGTCGTACAGGCCGGTTCTACCGCGTTCCGTTGGACGTGACGAGAGCGTGGACATTCGAGCGGGTATTCGAAAAGAGCGGCTTTGCACCCCGACCCTTCCGGTGCATCCGTCCGCCCGGTAAGCTCATGTAGAGCCCGCCCCCGCAGCCGCTGCGGGCGCAGGCCGTGGCCCCCTCGTTCTCCACCGCGGAGCTCTCTCGCATGTTCATGAAGTCACGCTGGTATTCGTCGCGCCTCCAGGAGGAAGTGACGCTCGCTCGCTGGGGTGAGTTCGGGCAGCCCGTCCTCGTCTTTCCGACGGCGGGCGGCGACGCCGAGGAGATCGAGCGCTTCCAGCTGATTCGCGCGCTCGAACCGCTCATCGCCGCGCGACGGATCAAGGTCTATTCGTGCGACAGCGTCGCCGGGCGCGTCTGGTTCCACCAGCAGGGGAGCCCGGAGCACCGGATGTGGATCCAGCACCAGTTCCACCAGTACATCCGGCACGAGGTCGTCCCCGCGATCCACATGGATTGCAGGAGCGAGGAGATCCCGATCTGGACGACGGGCGCCTCGATCGGTGCGTTCCACGCGGCCGCCGTGGTGTGCCGCTTCCCGGACGTCTTCCACCGCGCGCTTCCGATGAGCGGGACGTTCAACCTGATGCGCTTCACCGAGGCGACCCAGCCGACGGACTATTTCCGTGTCTCGTCGCCGCTCTATTTCGTCCCTCATCTCGAGGGGCGCCACCTCGACGTCCTGCGCACGCGCTACATCCACATCGTGACGGGCGAAGGGAAGTTCGAGAACATCGGAGAGAGCTGGGGGCTCGCGAACGTCCTCGGCGCGAAGGGGATCCCGAACCGCGTCGACTCGTGGGGCCCGGAATGGTCGCACGACTGGGTCACGTGGCGTGCGATGATGCCGAAGTACCTGGACGAATGGACACGATGAGAGCGCTCTCGGTCTGATCGAATCCTCGCGGACGCAGGCTGGCGCAGCGCCGGCCCTCGCCGAGAGAGCGATGAGGCAGTGAGACTTCTACGAGAGAGAGCCGATGGCGTTATCGCAAGCACCGCAGGCGCATAAGCAGGTCGATGGAGAGCTGGTCGGCGAGGAGCGCCGACGCTTCATGGGCGCCCTCCTCAACGATTTGCGGGCGCTCGAGCTGATGGTCGAGCGTGGGATGTTCGAGCGCGGCGTCAGTCGCATCGGCGCGGAGCAGGAGATCTTCATCGTCGACGGGGCCTATCACCCGGCCCCCGGTGCGCTCCGGATCCTCGAGAAGATCGACGACCCGCACTACACGACCGAGCTCGGGCTCTTCAACCTCGAGATCAACGCGGACCCGCAGCCGTTCGGCGGCAAGGGGTTGTCGGCGATGGAGGCGCAGATCTCTGCCCTCTACGCGAAGGTGCGCACGGTCGCGGCGCCGCTCGATCTCCAGCCGGTGCTCGCGGGCATCCTGCCGACGATCGGCAAGACGGACCTCGGGCTCGAGAACATGGTGCCGAAGCCTCGGTACCAGATGCTGAACCGCGTCATGAACGCGGCGCGCGGCGACGCGTTCGACTTCTCGATCAAGGGCATCGACGAGCTGACGATGCGCCACGACTCGGTCATGGTCGAAGCGTGCAACGCGAGCTTCCAGGTGCACCTCCAGCTCGCCGAGCCGGAGCGCTTCGCCCACTTCTACAACATCGCGCAGATGCTCCTCGCCCCCGTCCTCGCGGTGGGGACGAACTCGCCGGTCCTCTTCGGGCGGAGGCTCTGGGCGGAGACGCGCATCGCGCTCTTCGAGCAGGCGTGCGACATCCGCACGCGCGGCCTCCACCTGCGTGAATCCGACAAGCGCGTCGGCTTCGGGCGCGAGTGGCTAAAGGGCGGCGTCGTCGACCTCTTCAAGGAGAACCTCACGCGGTTCCGCGCACTGGTCGGCACGGAGCTCGACGAGGACGCGATGGAGACGCTCAAGCAGGGGAACATCCCCAAGCTCCGCGCGATGCTCCTCCACAGCGGCACGATCTACCGGTGGAACCGCGCGTGCTACGGCATCTCCGAGAACGGCCTCCCCCACCTGCGCATCGAGCTTCGCGTGCTCCCCTCCGGCCCGACGGTGGCCGACGAGGTCGCGAACGGCGCGTTCTGGCTCGGCCTGATGAGCGAGCTGGGTGCGACGATCGAAGACGTCCCGTCGCGCATGGACTTCGACTCCGCTCAGGCGAACCTGTACGCCGCTGCGCGTGACGGGCTCAGCGCGCGCTTCACCTGGCTCGACAACAAGGAGCTCCTCGCGCAGCCGCTCGTCCTCGACCACCTGCTTCCGCTCGCGCAGGCCGGCCTGGATCGCGCGGGCGTCGATCCCGCGGACTCCGCGCGGTACCTCGGCATCGTCGAGAAGCGTGTACGCACGCTGCGAACCGGTTCGCGCTGGACGCTGCAGTCCCTCGCCGAGATGAAGGACCGCGGCACCCCCGGCGCGCGCCTCACTGCGCTCGTCGCGGCGACGATCGCCCGCCAGAAGACCGGACGCGTCGTCAGCGACTGGGAGCGCGCGCGGTTCGACGAGAACGACAGCGCGGTGACCGGCCACCAGAAGGTGTCGCAGTACATGCAGACCGACATCTTCACCGTGCAGCCGGACGACCCTGTCGAGCTGGTCGCGGAGCTGATGGGATGGGAGCGCATCCGTCACGTTCCGGTCGAGGACGAGAAGGGGCGCCTCGTCGGCCTCGTGTCCTACCGCGCGATCCTCCGCTTCCTCACCGATTTCGCGAAGCACCCGACACTTGCCGCGAGCGGGGCGACGCCGCAGAGTATGCCGGTGTCCGATCTGATGCAGCGAGACCTCGTGACGGTGCACCCCGACACACCCACGCTCGATGCCATCGCGCTCATGCGCAAACACCGCATCGGCTGCTTGCCGGTGGTCCAGGACGGCCACATCGTCGCGGTGGTCACGGAAGAGGATTTCGTCGGCATCGCTGGCAAGGTGCTCACGGAGGCTGCGTCGAGCACCGATGTCAGCGCCATGGCTCTCGCCAGCGGACCGTCTGTCGGGGGGGATGAAGGAGACTCGCTTTGAGCACGATTGAACCCACGAAGGCCGTCACGCTTTCGCAAACAGGCCACACAGGCCAAACAGCCCAGGCAGCCGTCCCCGACCTCGTGCTCGATCAGCGAGAGATCGGGCGATTCGTCGGAAACGCGGCGGGGCCGACCCTCGTCGTCGTCGCCGGAATGCACGGCAACGAGCCCGCCGGCATCCACGCCGCCCGCCGCGTGCTGTCGCGGCTCGCGAAAGCCGAGGTGCCTCTGCGAGGCGAGCTCGTCGTCCTGGCGGGGAACGTCGGCGCGCTCCGTGCCGGCAAGCGCTACGCGACGAAGGATCTCAACCGGCAGTGGAGCGAGGCGCGCGTCGCGGCGCTCCTTGCGCGCACCGGTGACGCGCGGGCGCAGGACGACGCCGAGGATCACGAGCAGCGCGAGCTCCTCGAAGCCATCGAGGCTGCCAGGGCTCGCGCGCGGGGGCGCGTCCATCTCGCCGATTTTCACACGACGAGCGCTGCCGGCATCCCTTTCGTGCTGTTCGGCGACACGATCGCCCAGCGACAGTTCGTCCGCGCGTTTCCGCTCCCGATCATCGTCGGTCTCGAGGAGCAGCTCGACGGCGCGCTCTCCGAGTACTGGACGCGGCACGGCTGCGTGACGTTCGCCTGCGAAGGGGGCCAGCACAAGGACGCCGGCTCGGTCGACAATCTCGAGGCTGTCCTTTACCTGGCGCTAGAAGAGGCGGGGCTCGTCGAGCGCGGCTCGCTGCCGGAGCTCAAGAAGTCGTTCGATCTCCTCCGCGAGCGCCGCGGCGACCTCCCCGCGTACCTCGAGGTCGTCTCGCGCCACGCGATCTCGGACGAGGACGCGTTCCGCATGGAGCCGGGCTTCAAGAACCTCAACACCGCGAGCGAGGGGCAGCTTCTGGCGCACGACGTCCGCGGTGAGATTCGTGCGCCGAAGGACGGCGTCGTGATCCTCCCGCTCTACCAGGGGCTCGGAAACGACGGGTTCTTCTGGGGGCGCGCCATCAGCCCGGCGAGGATGAGGACCGCGGAAGTGCTTCGCATGCTCCAGCTCGATCGGCTGCTCGGGCTCCTGCCCGGCGTCGCGAAGGATCCCGAGCACCCGTCGCGTTACATCGTGCGAGAGGTCGGCAAGCACTACCCGCGGGATGTCTTCCAGGTCTTCGGCTACCGCCGCGTCCGGACGCACGACGGAGAGCTCACGGTGGAGCGCCAGCCGGACGCCTCGCGCTGAACGGCGCGAGTTACTTGTCGCGCGCGATCGGGCCGACCGTCGCGTTCACCGCGCGGACGTAGTCGGTCGGGGCGAGGAGGATCTGCGTCCCTCGCACGCCAGCAGAGATGGAGATCGTGTCGAACAGCTCCACGAGCTCGTCCACGAAGACGGGATATTCCTTCTTGCATGCGAGCGCCGTGACGCCCCCGCGGACATACCCGGTCAAGGGGAGGACTTCCTTGAGCGACACCGTCTCGGCGCTGCTGTTGCCGCTCAGCCGCGCGAGCGCCTTGAGGTCGAGCGCCGCGCTCCCCGCGACCACCGCCAGGCAGACGCCGTGCGTGTCGCCGCGCGCGACCAGCGTCTTCCAGACCTGCTCCGCGGGGAGCCCGACCTTCGCCGCGACCGACTCCGCCGAGAGATCCTCCGGGTCGACGTCGTACGTGCGGAGCTCGTACGCGATCCCGAGCTTGTCGAGCGCACGCGCGGCGTTGGTCTTCACCGCGTCGAGCGCTCCAGACGGTCGAGGCCGCCCTTGTGAAGGACGACGACCGCGAGCTCCTCGTGCGTCTGCCCGTCGCAGCTGACGCGGATGCGGATCGGGAACCGGTAGCTTCTGGGAGCCTCGGTGAAGCGGACCCTGTGTGTCGTCTTGTCGAGCACGGGGATCTGCTTCACGGCGTCGTCGAGGCGCGCGAAGAGCGGCGAGAGGTCGTAGCGGAACACGTGCTTCACGCGCTTCACGTCCGCGAAGGCGAGACCGGCGGTCGGCAAGACCTTCCCCTGGTGCGTGTAACGGATGAGGGTCGACGGCACGAGCGACCCGCTCTCGGGATTCAGAGGGTCGGGCTTCTGCACGAGTCGCTGCTCGAACGACTCGCGCGCCATCACGACGACGTCTCGACCCGGGAGCCGTCGAGCGGGCGCCCGGTACCGCGCGACCCGCTGCGCGTAGAATCGATGCACGTTGCCGTGGATCCAGTCGCGCCCCACCTCCTTGAGCCGGTCTTTCACGACGTACCCGACCCCTGCGAGCAGCGCGAGGATCATGATCCCCGATCCCACGGTCGACCCTGACCCGAGCCCTCCCGAAGTGGGCTGCTTCATGAGAGCGATCTGCCAGCCGAACGCCCACGTCGAGGCGACGAGCGCTCCGATCGCGGCGACCCAGTGGCGCAGGCGCTCGGCGACGTGGAAGACCTCCGCTTCGAGGAAGAGCACCTCCTGGAAGTGCTTCTTCAGCTGGCTCGCGCGGTCGAGGTAGGCCTCGAGGCTCGTCTGGGAGGCTGGATCGGCGCAGATGTAATGGTGCGCGGCTCGGTGGGTCAGCTCGACCTCGAGCGCATCAGCGATGCGCGACTCGAGCTCGGCAGCCGTGGAGAGCAGGTCGGAGGCGTGCGGAGCGCGAGACTCCTGCAGGATCGTGAGGTTGCGCTCGGCGCCCGCGAGAAGAGCCAGGAGGCGGATGCTCACGTACTCGTCGACGAGGAGCCGCTCCCGAGCGAGCTCGACGGCGTCGGTCCGCTGCGGCTCCACGAGGTGCGCGCGTGCGTCGGCCGCGACCACCATGGCCGAGTCGATCGTGAGGATGAGCATCTGCTCCAGGTCCCGGCTGGCGACCCGCGCAAACAGCGAGGCGGCGACGACGCAGTGGCGGTTGAAACCCTCTCCCAGGCGAGCCATCTGGTTTGCGATGGCGATCGCGCCGCGCCGAAGGGCATCGATGGTGACGATGTCACGGTCGATTCGGAAGGCGTCCCCGCCATCGAGACGAGTGAACGACTGGAGCTGATCCCAGGGGGTGTGCCGCGCAAATGCGTTCGACGGGATGTCCATCTCCACGCCGATCGAATATCGGCACGCCGTGGTTTCTGGCATCGGCAGCGAGACGCTCCATTCGAGACGCGACGCGTCATGGATATCCATGCGGACATCCACGGCCGACCCGACGGCGCTTTCGCTGTCGAGAAGCAGCCCCGCAACCGAGTCTCGCGTCCCGGAGAGAGGCACTATTGACATGTACGTGTCACCGGATCGTCACCCAGCATCACGAATGAGACAACCCGACCCTCCACGCAAGGAGTTTCTGCTTATGCCGCGCGCTCTCCCGATACGGCCGCGTCGCGGGGACCTTGGTCGGCCCGGCGCCGTCGGCTCTCCTCGAATCGCGCGAGATCCGCGGCGACCATCACGATGACCTCGGCGACGACGAAGGCATCGTCCAGGAAGCCAACTACGGGGATCGCGTCCGGGATGAGGTCGACCGACGAGATGAAGTAGGCGAGGGCGAACACGATCGCGGCGGTCGTCCGCCAGGGGATCGCGAAGCCGGGGGTCACGAGCATCTCGAAGAGCCGGACGAGGTTCACGGCGAAATCACGCAGACCCGAGAGGCGGCCGAAGCGTGGGCGCATGGTCACGAAGGTCGCCCAGAAGCGCGCTTTCACCTGGTCGACGTCGTCGGGGAGAACGTCCTCCACACGGACGCGCGGCCCTCTGCGGTTGTCGTTCGCCGGGGTGCTGGAGCGCCCGGCCCAGTCGAAGCAGCGCCCGTCGGTGCCTTGCTCGTTCTGCACACGATATGGGTACCGTGCAGGAAAGACGAGCCCGGCTCACTCTCGCAACGTTTCGGCAACCGGTGCCGCGACTGGCCGCTCGATCTCGATCTGTCGCGACGACTCCCTCGCGCTGAGGACCGGACGGGACGGGAGCGTGAGAGCGAATGCCGACCCCTTCCCGACCTCGCTCTCGACCGTCACCTGCCCGCCCATCGCCTCGACCAGATGCTTCACGATCGAGAGCCCGAGGCCGGTACCGCCGACGTCGCGCGAGCGGCCGGCGTCGACGCGGTAGAAGCGCTCGAAGAGGCGAGGCAGGTGCTTCGGGTCGATACCGTGACCCGTGTCCTTCACGACGATCCGCGTGGCGCCTGGGACCTTCTGTGCCGAGAGCGTCACGGACGCGCCCGCAGGACAGTACTTGATGGCGTTGTCGACGAGGTTCGCGACCACCTGCTCCAGCGCTCGCTGGTCGGTCACCAGCACGCCGAGGCCCTCCTCGAGCACGACGCCGAGCCGTACCCCCTTCTTCTCCGCGCGCTCGCGGAAGAGGCTGACGACGATGCTCCCGACGACGGAGAGGTCCACCTCCTCCTTCTTCAGCCGGAACTCCTTGCTCTCGAGGCGCGAGAGCTCGAGGAGATCCTCGATGAGGCTCTGGAGACGCTCGCCGTTTCGCTCGATCATGTCGACGAAACGGACGGCGACCGAGATGTCCGCGTCGTACAGGGCGGAGACCCTCAAGGTCTCGGCGGCGGACCGCATGGCGGTGACCGGGGTCCGGAGCTCGTGTGACACGTTCGCCACGAAGTCTCTCCGTAGTGACTCGAGCCGGCGCAGATCCGTGACATCGACGAAGACCGCGAGGAGCCCACCCGCCTCGCCCGCGAAGGCGGTCGCGTGCGTCAGGAGCCTGCGCGGCTTGATGCCGGGGAGATCGATCTCGCCGAGCGCGGTCGTGCGCCGGGTGAGGGCGCGGTCGATGATCTCGTGCAGCTCGGCGTGTCGTACGACCTCGATGAGGAGCTTCCCTTTCGCCTCCGTCCCGAGCAGCAGCATCCCGCGGAACGCCGGGTTCATCATCACGACGCGGCCGTCGCGATCGAGCACGAGGACCCCCTCCTGCATCCCCTCGAGGATCTGGCCCTGGACGGCCCGCTCCCGGTGCAGCTCGGCGAGGGTCGACTCGAGATTCCCGGCAAGGAGGTCGAGCGCGCGACCGGCTTCAGCCAGCGGGTCGTCCGCCGCAAAGCGCGTACGGCCGGTAAAGTCGCCCGCCGCCATTCGATGCGCGGCGTCCGTCAGGTCGGTCGCCGAAAGAGAGAGCCTGCGCGAGGCGACGAGGAGGACGGCCACGGTGAGGCCCACAGATCCGAGTATGAGGGCGCGCGACACCCAGACGACGCCAGCGAGGTAAAAGCCGAGCCCGACGACGGCCAGAGCCAGCCCCCACTTCACGTTGGCATCGAGCTTCAAGGGATCGTCTCCGACGTGGACAATACTGCGGTCGCTGACGCTCGCGTCAAGGCACGGGGCGCGCGTCGCACAAACGTTGCCGCATTGCGCGCGGACCGAGATAATCGGCGGCTCCATCGCGCGGCATTTCGCCGGCGCTCAGGAGGCTTCATGCGCAGCACCCGCCACATCGGGTCCGTCCTGGTGACCCTCGCCCTCGGCACGTCAGCGGTCACGGCGCACGCCCAGACCGCCGCCTCGGCGCCGAGCTCGCCCGCGGCCGTCGACGTCATGAGCCTGAAGCTGATGCTCCAGAAGGGGATCATCACGGAGGCCGAGTACGAGAGCGCGCTCCGCGACATGGCCGATACGTCGGGCAACCATGGCGCTGACAGCAACAGCCTCGTGATCGGGAGGTGGTCTGCCACGCTCTACGGTTTCGTCGAAGCGGACTACATCTTCGACTCCACCCAGAGCTACAGCGACCTCGCTGGTAGCGCGCAGATCGCGCGACCGGGGACGTACGCTGCAGAGCACGCGCGCAACCAGTTCAGCATCCGGAACTCGCGCTTCGGCTTTCGCTTCAAGGCCCCCGAGTACCATTCCATCCGTTCTTCCGCCGTGCTCGAGATGGACCTCCAGGGCGACTGGGCCACGCCGACGTACGTCGCTGCGACCGGTCAGCCCACCGAGAACCAGTACTTCACGAGCCCCGCGCTGCGCGTTCGGCACGCCTACATGAAGATTGAGACGCCGATCTTCGACGTGCTCGTTGGCCAGACCTGGCACCTGTTCGGATGGCAGGCGACCTACGAGCCCAACACCGTCCAGATCCAGGGCGTTCCCGGTGAGCTCTACTCGCGCACGCCCCAGATCCGCCTCTCCAAGACCTTCACGAACAAGGCCGTCACGTTCGACATCGCGATCGGTGCGATGCGACCTCCGCAGCGTGACTCGGCCACTCCCGAAGGCGAGGCGGGCCTTCACCTCGCAGCCAACCACTGGACCGGGGTCCAGACCATCAGCGCCACCGGGACGACGATTTCGCCCGCCTCGATCGCGGTGTCGGGCGATCTGCGCAGGTTCGCGGTCGCGAACTACCCGACGGGCGGTACCCTCGCAGCGCCGTCGCTGAAGTCGACGTACGACGTCCCGGAAACGGGCGGCGGCATCGCGGTCGACGCGTTCATCCCCGTGATACCTGGCTCGAAGGATCACATGGGGAACTCGCTCTCGATCCTCGGCGAGTTCGTCTACGGGCAGGGCATCGGTGACCTCTACACAGGTCTCACGAGCGGCCTCGGCGTCCCTGCGCTCGTTCCGGTCCCGGCGGGATCGCCCGCGGGGACGGTCTCCACGACACCGTACAACTCCGATGTCGACGCCGGCTTCGTCACGGTCAACAGCAAGGGGGACGTCACCGTCATCCAGTGGCGGACGCTTCGCGCCGGGCTCCAGTACACAATCCCCGGCCTGGACGGGAAGATGTGGCTCTCGTCGAACTACGCCAACGTGACCTCACCGAACGCACCCACGCTGCTCACGTCGACCTCCACCACGACAGCCGGGAAGACTACGACCACGACCAACGCTTCGAGCATCCGGAACGCGCTCAACTGGTTTGACGTGAACGTCATGGGCGACCTGACGCCGGCGGTTCGCCTCGGCATCGAGTACGCCTTCTCGGCGGACAAGTACGCGGACGGCGTGACCGGCGTGAACCACCGCGCGCAGGCTTCCGCCTTCTACATCTTCTGACGACGGTTACTTCGAGAGCAGCGCGAGGGCCTCGCGAACCAGCTCGGGGAGCGGCGCGCTGGCGACCCTGTCTCCGAGCGCGGCGATGGCGCGGTCGCTCTCCGTGGGGCGATACCCCATCCGGGTGAGCGCTCCCGCGAGGAGATCCGCAGACGAGGCTTTCGCCACAGGCGCGCTCCCCGGAACGACAGGCATCGTGGACGAGCCCTGTGGGAGCTTGTCGCGCAGCTCGAGCACCATCCGCTCGGCCGTCTTCTTCCCGATCCCGGGGACTTGCGTGAGCTCGGCGAGGCTCTTGCTCGCGATCGCGCGCGCAAGCGCGTCAGCGGGGAGCGACCCGAGCACGGCGAGAGCGGTCTTCGGGCCGATGCTCGAGACGCCGATGAGCGTGCGGAACGCGAGGCGATCGGCCTCGGTGGCGAAGCCGAACAGCACGAGCGCGTCTTCGCGCGCGTGCGTGTGGATGTGAAGGGTGACGCGGCCGTCCGGATCGGCGGCGAGTCGCCCCACCGTGCCCATGGGAATCTGCACCTCGTAACCCACGCCCTGCACGTCGACGACCGCGGTCCCCTCCGCCTGCGCGACGACCCTGCCGGTGAGTCTGCCGATCATGAAAGGGCTCTACCACGAAGAGACCTGAGCGCCCTTGCACCGAAGTGGAGAATCGCGCCTACTTCGCGAAGACACACCCCTTCAGCGCTGCGGCGCGCGCGCGCTCTCGTGTGAACGCGCTCCCCTGCCCCTGGAAGAGCGGTTGCAGCGCGGCGCACGTCAGCGGCAGATCCTGCACCTCGGTGCCGAACGCGTCGAGGCCGGCGATGATTAGCTCGTACACCGAGAGGCTCTGCGACATCGCGGGCGCGAGCACGGGGTCGAGCGCTCGGGCGCACCGAGCGATCGCGTTGTGGAGCGGCACTGTCAGCGTCGACGACGCTTGCGGGGCGCGCGCGACGAAGGCCTTGGTCCAGACCATCGCGAGGCGCGAACACGGGAACGCTTCGCGCGCGCCTGCGGCGCTGAGCAGCCCAGGCTCGGCGGTCGTCGCGAGCCAGTCGAGCGCCAGGTCGTCGTGGACGGCCGCGATCAGGGTCGCCTCCACGCACGACTCGTCGTCGCGCGACGTCGAAGGCACCTTCATCAGGACGCGGCGCGCGCTCATCTGCGCATCCGGCGAACCGATGCCTCTGCATACCGCGCCGCGCGTCGAGCTGTCCGCGAGGCGACGCGTGAGCGCCGCGTCGGCATCCGGCCCGACACTCGCGAGGACCGCGGCGATCGCGGTGTTGTGCTTGCTTGCTGCGAGGCGGACGAGCGCGCCTTCGAGGTCCGGAATGAACGGGATGAGGTGCGGATCTCGCCGCGCCATCACGGACGCTGTCTCCTCGGCCCTCGCCGGGCTGCCGAGCCCAGTCCGCAGCGTCGCAGCGCCCCACGAGGCTCCGCGAAGGATCGCGGCCCAGCCCGCGATGTAGGCGTTCACGTCCGTCGCTGCGCGAGCGTCGAGCACCTGCACCGCCTGCGGGTCCTTGTCGGCGAGCCGGCCGAGCGCTGCGACGGCCTCGCCCGACCCCTCCGTGTCGAGCCACGCTACGTCCCCGCGGCGCTCCGCCTCGGCGACGGTGCGTGGAGCACAGCCCACGAGTCCGAGCATGGCTCCGAGCACAAGGACGATCACGGATGTTGCCGACTTGCCTTTCAGTCCTGAACGCATCATGCGGCCTCTCGGGGTCCAGTGAGCGATGGGGCGGCGAGTCGTGGACCCTCCGACAGACGAAGACGTACAGGCAGGACGACCATCGGGATCCCGGCGTGCTGGAGGCGACGCTGGATGAGGAACGCTGTCTCGTTGTGCAGGAGGCGGTTCCAGCTCGAGTCCTCCTCGAACAGGAGCTGGCCGGCGACGAAGAGACCCTTCGGGAAGCGCTGAATCTGCTCCGTGCCGATCTTCTCCGCCTCGACGGGGACCTCCATCCCCGTGGAGAGTACTCGCTCCGCGGGCACCCCGAGCGTCGCCGCGAAGCGCACGTACTTGTCGAGCTCGTCGGCCGTCCGGCGTTCGAGCTCGTGCACCTCGTCGACCCCCTTGAAGTTCCCCGAATCGATGATCGCAATCGAGCAGAAGACGACGCCCTTGAAGTGGCCGGGGAACATCCTGAGGAGCGTCATCAGCGCGTGCCTCCCGAGGCCCCCGTACCGTCCGACGAAGAGTATGGCGACAGGCTGGCGCGCGTCGATCGTGAGCGGCGGCTTCTTCGCGTCTTCGTCGGTGAGCGGGTCCGGGAGCTCGTCGTCCATGCGGCCAATCGCGGTCACGACCTGTCGGTAGTGGCGGTTGATCGCGAGGCACGCAATGACGAGGAGCCCCGTGATGACCAGCGTGAGCCAGCCTCCGTCGCCGAATTTCTCGAAGCACGTGACGATGAGGATCGTGACGCACAGAGTGAGCGCGAGGAGGTGGACCGGGAGGTGGCGATACCAGCTCGGGTGCTCCTTCCGATGCTGGATCCAGAACTTGCTCATGCCGAGATTGCTGAGCGAGAACGTGAGGAACACGTTGATCGAGTACATGACGACGAGCTTGCTGACGTCGCCGTGCGTGTAGAGGAGCGCCGCGACCGACGTGCCCCCCATGATGAGGACGCCGTTCTGCATGCTGAGGCGCTCGGAGAGCGCAGCGAACCGGTGCGGCATCCACGAGTCGACCGCCATGTTCGCCATGACGCGCGGGCCGTCGACGAAGCCTGCCTGCGCCGCGATGAAGAGGAGGCCCGCCTCGCTGACGAGCGCCACGAGCGTGAACGTCTCGCCGGCGTTCCACCCGCCGAGGTGCCAGTTCGCCGTGAGGCTCTCGATGAGCACGCCGTTCATCGTCTTGCCCCCCGCGTCCGGCACGACGTGAATGATCAGGTACGAGAGGAGGATGCCGCCTGCCGTGATCGACAGCGACGTGGCCATGAGGACCATCGTGCGCTTGGCGGTCCGCACCCGTGGCTCGCGCATGATGCCGACGCCGTTCGATACGGCCTCGATCCCCGTGTAGGTACCGCCGCCGAGCGAGTAGGCGCGGACGAACAGAGCGAGCGTGCCGAAGGCGCCGAGGTCGGCCACCGTGTGCGCGTAGTTCACGGACGTCGTGTGGGCGACGGCGCCGATGTCACCCACGTGCCCGCCGATCGCCACGAGCAGGACGATGGCGTGCGTGATGACGAAGATGGCAAAGATGGGGAGGATCGCCGTGACCGACTCGCGCACACCGCGAATGTTGAGGAGGGTGAGCGCGACGGTCACCGCGAGCTCGACGACGACCTTGAACCTCTGGACGGGGTCGATCCACGTCCCGAGATCCGCTTTCGGGAGCAGCTCGGCGCCGTCTCCGAACCACCTCCGCGGGACCATGTCGAAGAGCGCGTCTCCCCCCGCCGCGATCGACGTGGTGATCGTGAGCACGTAATCGACGAGCAGCGCTGACCCGCTGACGACGCCGACCTTCGGGCCGAGCAGCTTCGTGGCGACGACGTAGCCGCCGCCGCCGGACGGGAAGTGCTCGATGATGCGCGAGTACGAGTAGGAGATGATGAGGACAGTGAGCGCCGTGCCGACGGCGAGCCCGACGGCGAGTGAGGTGTGGTCGCCTGTCTTGGTCAGCTCCTTGAACGCCTCGGGCGGACCGTATGCGGACGACGACAGCCCGTCGGCACCGAGGCCGACCCACGCCAGCATCGCGATCAGCGAGAGGCTGTGGAACGTGTGCTTGTCGTGTACGTCCTTCGGCGGGCCGAAGAGAAATTGGCGGATCTTCTCGAACATTCACAAGCCTCGACCGGAGATGGCCATGCTACACCGCCGCGAGCGAGAGCCTGCAGCGTCCCCGCAGATCGCACAGCTTGGGCACCTCGTCACCTTGACCCTTCAGACGAATGGTGCATCGAGTGGCGCTCTGGAGCCCTTGCGTTGAACGGTAACCCGAGACGATCGAAGCTGGCGGAGGTCCCGCTCGCGAAGCACGATCTCGCGATTCGTCGCATGATGCTGTCGCTCCTCGCGATGGTGCTCGTCGCGCTCACGGGCGCTCTCTTCTACTTTCTGCTCGGTCGCGGGCGCTGGTCGTTCGGTGAGTGCGCGTACATGGCGATCATCACGATCTCCACGGTCGGCTTCGGCGAGCTGAACCAGATGGAGGGGGTGCCCGGCGCGCGCGCGGTCACCATCGCGCTCATCATCGGCGGGCTCGGAGTGATCGCGTACTTCCAGGCGAACTTGACCAGCATATTGGTCGAGGGGTCGGTCGGTCAGGTGTTCCGGAGAAACCGAATGCGAAAGAAGATCATCGCGCAAGAGGGACACGTCGTCGTCGCAGGCGCCGGCTCGACGGGGCGCCACGTCATCGAGGAGCTGGTGAAGACGGAGCGACCGTTCGTCGTCATCGAGCGCGACCGCGAGCACGCGGAGCGGATCTCCGAGGAGCTGATGGGCGGGAACATGCTCGTCGTCCACGGAGACGCGACGATGGATCACGTTCTCCTCCAGGCGGGCGTCGACCGCGCGAGCGGTGTCGTCGCCGCGCTCACGCACGACAAGGACAACCTCTTCGTCACGCTGAGCGCTCGCGGGCTGAACCCGACCGCGCGCATCGTGGCGAAGGTCGTGGAGGACGAGACGACGCCCAAGATGCTCAAGGCCGGGGCGAACCGGGTCGTCAGCCCCGCGATGATCGGCGGCATGAGGATGGTGAGCGAGCTGGTGAGGCCGGATGTCACCGAGTTCCTCGACCTGATGGTCCGCGACAAGGACCGCGCGCTGCGGTTCGAGGAGGTCGTCATCCGAGCCGGCTCGGTGCTGATAGACGTCGCGCTGAAGGACAGCTCCATCCGGAGGGACACGCGCGCCTTGATCGTTGCCATGCGGGGCGAAGACGGGGTGTTCTCGTACAACCCCGAGCCGACGATCGTGATGCGCGAGGGGTGGACGCTGGTGGCGATCGGGGAGCCGGACAACATTCGCAAGCTCCGCGCGCTCGCGGGTGAGCCTTCCCCCGTGTCGAGGTTGATGGGAGCATCCTAGAGATGGAGCCGCAAAGGATGATCAGCGCCGACGAGGCGCTCGCGTTGGTGCTCGAGCACGCGCGCGCTCATGCCTCGGCGCCCATCGTTCTCGACGCTGGCAGCGCGCTCGGGCTCACCCTCGAAGAGCCTCTCGTCGCGGATCGTGATTACCCGCCCTTCGACCGATCCGTGATGGACGGCTTCGCGGTGCGCATCGCGCATGCTGGACGAACGGTGCCGATCCGAGGCGAGTCGCGACCCGGCGTCGCCGGCGCGCCGTCCCCCGACGACGACGGCTGCATCGAGATCATGACGGGAGCCCCCTGCCCTCTGGGTACCGAGGCTGTCGTGATGAAGGAGGAGGTCCGCAAGGAGGCCGGCGTCGCGACCTTTCCTCCAGGGATCTCACGCGGTCAGAACATCGTGTCTCGAGGGAGCGAGCGTCGATCGGGCGAGGTCGTGCTCCCGAAAGGCGCGGTGATCACACCGATCACCGTCGCGCTGCTCGCGACCCTCGGGCAGCTGACGGTGCGTGCTCGCCCACTCCCGACGGTCGCGCTCCTCGTGACTGGCGACGAGGTTGTCGCAGCAGGGCCTTTGCCGACCGACGTAGAGATTCGCGACTCGAACGGGCCGATGCTCGAAGCCATGGCGCGTGCGATCGGCGTCACGCGTGTCGGCCGTCAGTCCGTACGCGACACCCCCGTCGCCCTCGGCGCGGCGCTGGAGGCCGCATCTTTCGCGGATGTCGTCGTCCTCACCGGGGGGGTATCGGCAGGCAACTACGACCTCGTCCCTGCTGCGCTCGTATCCCACGGTGCAACGGTCGTTTTTCACAAGGTCCGTCAGCAGCCGGGCAAGCCGATCCTCTTCGCCACCAAGGGCGCGCGCATGTTCTTCGGCCTTCCAGGGACGCCGCTCGGCTGTCACCTCGGCTTCCACCGCTATGTCGGCTCGGCGTTGCGCTCGATGGCCGGGAAGGCGCTCCGTGCCGAAGAGCGCGGGCAGATCGCTCTCGCATGGAGCACGAAGAGCCCGCGACGGCAGTTCGTTCTCGCCAAGGTCGTCCGCCGTGACGCCGCGTGGAGCGTCACGCCGGTCGTCCCAATGGGCTCGTCCGATCTTTTCACGGCCTGGGAGGCCAACGCCACCATGAATGTGCCCGAAGGTACGCGCGAGCTCCCGGTCGGCGCCGAGGTGACCTTCGAGTGGCTCGACGGGGCATCGTGAAGAAGCTCACGCATCTCGACGGCGAAGGTCACGCGCGGATGGTGGACGTCGGCGCGAAGGAGGTCACGCTGCGCACGGCCGTCGCTTCGGCCACCGTGCGCATCGGCGAGGAGCTGCATGCGCTCATCGTGTCGCGGCGCGTACCGAAGGGGGACGTGCTCGGCGTCGCACGGATCGCGGGGATCATGGCGGCGAAGCGGACGTCCGAGCTGATCCCGCTCTGCCATCCGCTCGCGCTGGACAGCGTCGAGGTGATGGTGACGCTCGAAGCGAACGCGGTCGCCATCCGAGCGTCCGTGCGTACGACGGGGCGCACGGGGGTCGAGATGGAAGCGCTCACGGCCGCGAGCGTGGCGGCGCTCGCGTTCTACGACATGTGCAAGTCGATCGACCGCGCGATGGTCATCGAGCGCGTGCAACTGGAGGAGAAGCACGGCGGGAAGAGCGGGGCTTACACGAGAGGCGTGAGAAGCAGACGGAAGGCGGACAGCCGTGGGAAGTGACGCTCCCGACGGCATGCGCGGGACGGTCGTGGCGCTGTTCACGAGCGAGGAGCAGGACAGCGTCGAGCTCGTGCGCGGAGTGGGGATACCCGGCGCCACGAGCACCGGTAACGACCGTCGACAGGTGAGCCTCGTCGCGCTCGAAGCCATCGAGGCATACGGGCTGGCGCCGGCGCCCCGCTCGCTCGGTGAGCACCTTCGAACGCGAGGGATCGATCTCGCCGCGCTGGTGGAGGGGCGCCGGTTGCGACTTGGTTCGACCGCCGTCGTACAGCTGACGGAGCGATCCCAGATGGCCGGCATCGCGCCGTGCGTGATCGCGCGCGTCTTGCGAAGCGGCGTCGTCGCGCGCGGCGACTCGATCGCGACCGACGCCGCTCTCGATCGGCCACGGTTTGCGGTGGTGACGGTGAGTGATCGCGGCGCCGCGGGCTCGCGCCCAGACGAATCAGGCCCGATCGCAGCGTCGATCCTTCGCGACGCGCTCGGGGCCGAACCGCTCGCCATCGATGTTCTCCCTGACGACGCCGGGCTCCTCGAGCGGCGGCTCATCGCGCTGGCCGACGACGAGATCTGCGATCTCATCGTCACGACGGGAGGTACGGGGCTCGCGCCGCGCGACGTCACGCCCGAAGCGACGCTCGCCGTCATCGATCGCGAGGTGCCGGGCATCGCGGAAGCCATCCGCGCGGCCGGGCTCGCGAAGACCCCGTTCGCGATGCTCTCCCGCGCCGTCTGCGGCCAGCGCGGCGCGACCCTCATCGTCAACCTGTCAGGCAGCCCGAAAGCCGTGCGCGAGCAGCTCGCGGTCCTCCTTCCTGTGCTCCCGCACGTCCTGCTGATCGCATCGGGAGTGCCGCAGAGCTGCGCGGGACCCGCCACGCATGCTCCGCGCTGAACCTTCGGTCCGGGTGGCCGTCGTCGTCCTCGCGGCCGGCTCGGGTCGGCGACTCGGACTTGGACCGAAGGCCCACGTCATGCTCGGAGAGATGACCTTTCTTTCGCGAATCCTCCGCGCGTGCCACGACGCTCGGCTCGGCCAAGCGTATGTCGTCCGGAGCCTGGACGACGATCGTCTCGCTCCGCTGGGCGACGATTCAATCCACGGCGGGCTCTCCATCGACTCGGATGCCGTTCCCAACGCTCCGCCCATGTCGGTTCGGGTCGTGACGAACGAAGACCCTGCGCGCGGCATGTCGTCGAGCGTCCACGAGGGGCTCGCCGCTGCGGCGCGCGACGGCGCAGCGGGCGTTCTCGTCTTTCCCGTCGATATTCCTCTCGTGCACGCCGCGACGCTCCGTCTGCTCGCGGCGACCATCGAAGGTCAGCCCGGCGCGTGGGCGCGCCCGCTGTTCGACGGCAAGGGGGGGCACCCGGTCGCGCTGGGCGCGCTCCTCGTGCGACGCGTCCTCGCGCGCGGACCCGCGACGCCGCTGCGCGACGCCCTCCGCGAGGAGGCGGCCCCCGCCATCGAGGTCGCCTGCGACGACGCTGGTGTGCTGGAGGACATCGACCTTCCGGATGACCTGGCCCGCGCTCGAGGCCTCCTGTGAGCGGTGCTTCGCGTGGTGCGGGAAGCCGGCACCCGCGCGTCAAGAATCGCCGAGAGCGCGCCGGTATCGCTCGCGGCGCGCGGCGTCGCGGAGGATTTCGTACGCCTCGTCGAGGACGAGCACGATCGTCCGCACGTCCGCGTCCAGGTCCAGAAGCTCCGGCGTCAGGATGTGCGAGGGCTCGAAGCTCCTCCGAAGCTCGAGGTATGCGCGCCGCACGTCGTATCCCGTCGCGTCGCGCGACAGACCGAGGAGCGTGAAATAGTCGGCCTCGGCGACGAGCTCTCTCCGCGCGCGCACGCGCTCGCGCACCGCGGTGAGATCGAGCGCGTCGACGTCCCCGGCGGGCTCGGCGCGGTGCGCGGCGTGCGGCTCGCTATCGACCGCCGCTGGCGTAGCGACGGTCACCACCCCAAGCAGAGAGAGCGCGTAGAGGAGGGAGGCGATGTCGGCGACGGCGCCGTCGCCGCCGAGCTGCTCCAGCGAGAGCCCTCGGGCAGCCTCGATGGTCGCGCGTTCGTGGGGGTCGAGCGCACACTCGGACAGCAGCGTCGACGGCCCCTCGGTGACCATCGCCGCAGCGCCGCCGAGCCGCCGCAACGCCTCCTCCGGCGCGAACACGCGGCGCGCGACCTCGATGAAGACCTCCGCCCCGCTCGACCCGCCGAAGACGCTCGGTTCCTGCCGCAGTCGCCCTGGGGCCTCGGTCTCGAACCGCGCCGTTCCTCGCGCGATGAGCAGCATGCGCCCGACCACCCATTCCGCGTGCGCGCGCAAGATGGGCCAGAGCTCGTCTTGCCGCAGCAGACCGTGGCCGATGAGCGCTGCGCCAGCATGGCGGCCAAACGGGGGCACCTTCCCGAGAAGGTCCTTCGTCTGCTCGTGCCGGAGGTCGCCCCTGGTGGTCAGAAAGACGACGAGCGTCTCGTCGTCGGCGCTCGAGGCGGCCGTGACGACGTCCCCGTCCCGGAGCACGACGCGGCGGAGCCCGCCGTCGGACTCGACCGTGAAGCAGCCGCTCGCCCGCGACGCGATCCTCGTCGCGAGCAATCGCGGGGCGTCGTCGCGGAGCAGGGTCGTCGGCACGCCCAGGAGCTCGGGGCTGCGCGGTAAGCCTTCCTGCGGCGTGAACACGGGCGTGGAGGCGTGGGGGACGACGACCGAGGCCTCGGGCGAAGGCATCGGCGGCGCTGCCATGGTGGGCGCGACGCCGAGGGCCTGGGATCCGAGCGCTCGCGTCGGAGGCGGCGTGAGCACTCGGCTGCTGTTGGTCTCGGCCGGACCCGGCTCTTCGGCGCCGCGCATCAGGTCGTTCGCGGCAAGCGACCTGGGCGCCTCTCCCGGACCGTCGTCATCGTCCTCGTCGTCGAGCGGCTCGTCGAGCGCTGCGAGAAGTGCCTCGGGAAGCACCGCTTCGAGCTCCTCCTCCGGCGTCGGCGGCGAGACCTCGCCCATCATCTGCGCCCCGATCCGCTGCTCGGCGTCCGCGAGGAGCGCCTCGAGCTCCGCGCTGAGGGACGTTCGAATGCTGATCGCCGACCGCACCGACCGCGCCGAGATCGCCGAGTCGCGGAGCGGAGACGAGCTCGGTGCGGGCCTGCCCGAGGCGGGGGCGCCCGGCGGAGAGCTCGACGGCGCGGGCGGGAGCGGGGAGCGACGGCCGAAGGTGTCCGGCCACGGCTGCATCGTCGTCGTGGGCGGCCCCAGAGACCGCGGCGACGGGGGGCGCGAGTCGGCGCGGGCGCCGACGGAGAGCGGCCCCCCCGTGAGAGCCTCCACCTTCCGCACGATCGCGAGCGCGTCGACGGGACGCGCGAAGAACCGCGTCGCGTCGGGCGACAGATCGGGCGAGGCTGGCAGGCCGTCCGGTCCAGCGTGTCCGAGAAGGAGGACGTCGAGCTCCGCGTCTCCTCCCGCGAGTCGCATCGCGAGGATCGCCTCGCGAACGCCCGAGGCGTCTGCGTCCACCACGACGACGCTCGGCGTCTGCACCGCCACTCGCGCGGCGAGCATAGACATCGGCACGTCGATCACCACGAAGCCCGCTGCGCGCAGCTGCTGCGCGACACGCTCGGCTTCGGCAGACGGGTCGCACACGAACACGGCGTGCCGGCCCACGCTCGGGTGGGGCGCCTCGTCCGACTCGTACTCGGAGGCGTCCTCGTTCACCGCCGCCTCACGCGTTCGAAGCGGGCGGCGGCTTCGGCTTGCCAGCGAGCATCCGCCCGACATACGCGCCCACCTTCGGGACGAGCAGCGCGAAATAGACGAGCGCGAAGATGAAGAGGACGAGCCCGAGCTCGCCGTGCGTCATCCCGAAGATCATCAGGCCTTCCCCTTCCGCCTTCGCGGACCAGCCCTCCCGCCGCTTCCGTCGATCGGCCCGCCGCGCGCGTGCATCAGGTGGAAGCGCCCCGCGCCGGACACCGACACCTCCGCCCCCTTCACCTTGTCGCGCGTCATCTCGATGAAGCGCGCCTGGCTCCTGACGAGCGGGGCTCCGGGCTTCGGCTGCACGCGGGCGTACGTCCCGTCCGGCAGCAGCCGCCACGACTTCACGTTGTCGTTCACCGAGATCTGCAGCATCTCGATGAGGCGCGCGCGCAGGCCGGCGTCCTCGATCGGGACCATGACCTCGACTCGCCGGTGGAAGTTCCTCGGCATCCAGTCGGCGCTGGCCAGGTAGACGTCGTCCTTCCCGCCGTTCAGGAAGTGGAATAGGCGACCGTGCTCGAGGAAGCGGTCGACGATCGCCCGGACCTCGATCGTCTCGCTCACGCGCGGAACGCCCGGCCGGAGGCAGCAGATGCCGCGCACGAGCAGCGTGATCGGGACGCCGGCCTGCGAGGCGCGGTAGAGTGCCTCGACGACGTCGGCGTCGACGAGCGCGTTCATCTTCGCGATGATGCGGGCAGGCCGACCGGCGCGCGCGTGCTCCGCCTCGCGCTGGATGAGCCCCAGCACCGCCTCGTGCAGCCCGAGCGGCGACACGATGAAGGAGTTCCACTTCGGCGGCGCGCTGTAGCCCGTGAGCAGGTTGAAGAGCGACGAGGCGTCCTCGCCGATGTTCGGGCGCGCGGTGAAGAGCGCGAGGTCAGTGTAGCTGCGCGCGGTCGAGGGATTGTAGTTGCCGGTCGACAGGTGGACGTAGCGACGCAGCAGCCCCTTCTCGCGCCGCACGATGAGCAGGCACTTCGCGTGCGTCTTCAGCCCGAGCAGGCCGTAGACCACGTGCACTCCGCTCTGCTCGAGCGTCCGCGCCCACACGATGTTCGACTCCTCGTCGAAGCGCGCCTTCAGCTCGACGATCGCCGTGACCTGCTTGCCGGCCTCGGCCGCGCGGGCGAGCGCCTTCACGATCGGCGAGTCGCCGCCCGCTCGGTAGAGCGTCTGCTTGATGGCGAGGACGTCCGGGTCGTCGGCCGCGCGCGTGATGAGCTCGACGACGTGATCGAACGACTCGTACGGCTGCTGGAGCAGGATGTCGTTCTCGCGGACCGTCGCGAAGATGTCCTCGGCGTGGTGCAGCTGCGGGAGCGTGAGCGGCGCGAACGCCTCGTCGCGGAGGTCCCGGCGATCTTCCCGCGCGGCGATCTGCATCAGGTCGGACACGTTGAGGACGCCGCTCGTGCGGTAGACGTCGCGCTCCGGGTCGAGCTTGAGCGCCTTGACGAGCTTCGCGAGGGACGCCGCCGTCGGCTCTCCTGCGACCTCGAGCCGGACCGCGTTGCCCCGCTCGCGGCGGCGCAGCTCCTGCTGGATCGTCTGGAGGAGGTCTTCCCCCTCCTCCTCGTCGATCTCGAGGTCGAAGTTGCGCGTGACGCGGAACACGTAGACGCCGCGCAGCCGCACGGCGGGGAAGATCGTCGCGACGTTGCGGGCGATCAGATCCTCGAGGAGCACGAACGTATGGCGCGCGGGCGAGCCGTCGGGCCCCTTCACGCCGAGCACCTCGAACAGGCGCGGCAGCATCATCGGCACCTGCACGACGCCGAAGCCCGCCTCGACCGCCCCCTCGCGCTGGAACATCACGCCCAGGTTCAGGCTCTTGTTGCGCAGGTGCGGGAACGGGTGACCCGGGTCGATGGCGATGGGCGTGAGTATCGGGAAGATCTCGTTCCGGAACCGCAGGTCGAGCGCGGCCTGCGCGTCGCTCGGGAGCGACTCCGGCTTCACGAGGCGGATCCCCTGCTCGGCGAGCTTCGGGAGGAGGTTGCCCGTCAGGTTGCTCGACTGACGCACGACGAGATCATGGACGCGCTGGGAGATCGCCGTGAGCTGCTCGGTGATGGTCATCCCGTCGGGCGGCATCTCGCCGACCTCGCCGGTGAGCTGCTGCTTCAGCCCGGCGACGCGCACCATGAAGAACTCGTCGAGGTTGGCGGCGACGATCGCGTGAAACTTGAGCCGCTCGAGCAGCGGGACGGCCTCGTTCTCCGCCTCGGCGAGGACGCGCACGTTGAACTCGAGCCACGAGATCTCTCGGTTCAGGTAGAGCGTGGTCGCCCGGAGGTCCGGGAAGTCCGCAGGGAGCGCCGTCACCGAGACGGGCGCCGGACGTGGCGTCGAGCTCGACGGAGGGGGCGGCGGCACTGCGGAGGCGACGTGGGCGGAGTCGGTCATGCGCGGGGCGTCCAGGCTAGCACCCTCGTGCCCGGCGCTGTGACTGACCCGGGGAAAGCCCTCCGCCACGCCAGCGCGACCGCCAAAACCGCGGTTATTACGCCCTAGAGGCCGGGCTTTTGGGTCAGGAGCTTGTCGATGAGCCCCTTGGAGTACGCGTTGAGCTCGCGGAACACGACGCCCATGCCGGACGGATCGCTCTCGACGCGGACGACCTCGCCGATGCCTTCGATGGTCTCGATGTCGTCCATGATGACCGTGAAGCGCAGGTTCACGCGGGTGCCGATCGCGAGCGGCGTCGTCGACTTGATGAAGACGCCCGTCCGCGAGATGTTCGTCACGTACTCCTGGATGAACGCGTCGAACGACTCGAACTCCTTGTTGATCGTGACGCGCTGATCGCTTCGCTTGTTGTCCGCCGACTCGGTCATGTCAGTCACTCACTTCCCTGCGAGATCGAACTGCTCGAGGTGGTACTCGGTGCGAGGAATGACGGTGATCTTCCGCATGTAGCGGTTCTCGGCGTCGGTGACCGCGTCGCGCTCGGAGGTCTGGAGGATGTCGGCCACCGCGGGGTGCGCGTGCACGACGATGGTGTAGCCGGGCAGGTCGCTCCGGCGGCGTCGGATCTCGCGGAGGATCTCGTACGCGATCGTCTCCTTCGACTGCAGCTGCCCCGTGCCGTCGCAGTAGAAGCACGGCTCGTGCATCAGGCGACCGAGACTCTCGCGCGTCCGCTTGCGGGTCATCTCGATGAGCCCGAGGTCGGAGATGCGGTTCAGCGTCGTCTTCGCCTTGTCCTTCTGGAGGAGCTCCTCGAGCGTGCGGCGCACCTTCTCGCGGTTGCTGTGGCGCTCCATGTCGATGAGGTCGAGGATGATGAGCCCGCCGATGTTCCGGAAGCGGAGCTGGTAGGCGATCTCGTTGACGGCCTCGATGTTGGTCTTGAGGATCGTCTCCTCCATGTCCTTCGAGCCCTTGCCGACGAACCGACCGGTGTTCACGTCGATGGCGGTGAGGGCTTCGGCCTGGTCGATGACGAGGTGGCCGCCCGACGGCAGCGGGACCTTGCGGGACAGCGCGCGCGCGATCTCGTCCTCGATGCCGTACGCGTCGAAGATGGGCTCCTCGCCGGAGTAGTAGAGGATGTCCTTCAGCCGCTCCGGCATGAACATCTCTACGAAGTGACAGAGACGGTCGTACTGGTGCTTGTCGTCGATGACGATCTGGTGGACCTCGTCGGTGAAGAGGTCGCGCGCGGTCTTGAGCGTCAGGTCGAGCTCGCTCGAGAGCAGCGTCGGCGCCTTCGCCCCTTCGCGCTTCTTGGCGACCTCGCCCCAGAGCCGGACGAGGTATCCGACGTCGGCCTTGAGCTGCTTCTTCGTCAGCCCCTCCGCGACGGTGCGCACGATGAGCCCGCCGCTCGGCGGCTTCATGCTCTCGATGGTCTCGCGCAGGCGGCCGCGCTCCTTCTCAGAGCCGATGCGCTTCGACACGCCGATGTGATCGACCGTCGGGAGGTACACGACGTAACGGCCGGGCAGCGAGATGTGGCTGGTGCAGCGCGCGCCCTTCGTGCCGATCGGGTCCTTCGAGACCTGGACGATGATCTCCTGCCCCTCGCGAACGACGTCGCGAATCGGCGTGGTCTTCGAGATACGGTTCGGGACGTTGCCGCCGCCCGTCCGACCGCGACCGCCTTCGCGGCTGCCCTCACGACTCCCACCCCCGCCTTCGCGGCCGGAGCTGCGCGCCTCGGGGCCGCGGCCCTCACGGCCCCCCGCACCACCACCACCACCACCACTTCCTTCGCGACCTCGAGGACCGCCGCGGCCGCGCCGCCGTCCACCTTCGCGTGAACCTTCGCGTCGACCGCCGCCGGGAGCGCCGTCGGCGCGAGGTCGCGCGGGCGCCTTGGGAGTCGGCTCGCCGGGCTCGGTGATCGTGAAGCCGGGGAGGTCGAACAGATCCTCGGCCGGAGGCGCGACGACGGCAGCGCGCCCGCCGCGCGGAGGACGGCCGGAGCGAGGCTTCGGTGCGGCGGCGGGGGCCGGCGCTCCGGTGTTCGCGGCGCCGGCTTCGGGCGCGGGTGCCGCAGGCTCCGAGACCGCGGGCGCGGACGCGAGCGCTTCGCGCCCTGCGTCGACGTTCTCCGTGCTGACGTCGGCGTCGCGGAGCTCCTCGATGTCGGTGTCGGTCGCGCTGTCGTCGTCGTCCTCGAGGTCCGCGTCGTCGAGCGCTTCGACGGAGGCGCGCTCGTCGACGTTGTCGCGCGTGTCCACCGCCTCGGCGACCTCTTCGTCCGCGCGGATGGCCGCCTCGTCGACGACGTCGACGGAGCCGTCGCTCGTGATCAGCGTCCCGCCGCTCGCGGTGGCCGCGACCACGGGAGGAGCGTCCTTGAGCTCCGCGTCGAGCTCGGCGTCGAGCTCCTCGTCGCCGGTCACCTCGGGCGCGGGCGTCGCCGTGTTGTCTTCCTTGGCGCTCCGGCGGCCGCCGGCGAGGTAGGCGTCGAAGTCGTCGGGACGGATGAGGTCCTCGACGTGCAGGAACGCCGCGCGCTCCTGGCCGATGTCGATGAAGGCCGCCTGCAGGCCCGGGAGGACGCGGGTCACTCGTCCGAGGACGACGTCCCCGACGCTGCCTGCGTCCTTGTTGCCGGACCGCTCGATGTGGAGCTCGGCGATGATGCCGTTCTCGATGAGGGCGACGCGGGTTTCTTTGGTTTCTACACTGATTACGAGGAGATTCTTGGCCATGACGGGGGTGCTTTCCCGCTTGGCGCTCGCTTGTTCGGTGAGTCTAGCCGTCCCTGTGCTGCGCAGCGGTGCGCCGTGCGTCTGCGCCGTCGAACTGACGGGCAGAGGAGTTGCGGCACCGCTCGTTTTGGTGAGCGGCCGCAGCGGCGCGGCATCGGGGGGGGAAGGTGGTCAACGTGACGGAGCGCTCGAAGCGCACGCCGCGCGCATCTCGAAGAGAGGCGGCAGCGCGAGAAGGCTGCAGGTGCGTGGGGCGGGAGCTTGGTAGTGCCTGCCCCGGCGCGATGCGAGCGAATACGAAAACGACGCGAAAACGCGAATTTAGACTTCGGGGAGGTGGCTTCGCCGCCATCGCTCGCGCGGTGTCGGAGAGGTTACAGTGACCCCTACACGCCCATTTAGCGGAAGCGAGGGGTGGGCGCCAGCTCTGTTTTCAATTCTCACGGGGCTGTTTCAATTCTCACGGCGTCGGTCGCCAAGCCTTCCTCCTTCCTTCCGTGAGAATTGCCGGGGAGCGCGGCCGCTCCCCGGAGCCCCAGCCGGAGGGCAGTGCGCGCGGAGCTCACCGAGGCTTCGCTGGCAGCGCGGCTCGGGCCGTTCTGGCGTCGAGGCCGTGCTCCACCATCGCGTCGAGAAACATGCGGACCGCGTCGCGCGTCTTCCGGGGCGCCAGGTCGAGCTCGTCGGCCACCTTGTAGACGGTCATCGCCACGACCGCATCCGCAAGCGTGGGCGTGAGGCTCACGGTCGGAACGAGGCCGGCGTCGACCCCGAGCGAGGCCGCCATCCGCGCAGCGAGCGCCGGCTGGACGGTCGCGAGCGAACGCACCATGTCGCGGGCGCGCCCGGCAGGCGGAGGATGGCCGTTCATGTAGCGCCGCAGCGACTTCCCCGAGACGCCGAGGAGATTTGCCAGCGCGTTGTGACGCCAGCCGGTCTCCGCGAGAATCGCCCCACCGACCTCGTTCAACGTCTCCTTCGCTGCCGTCATCCCGCGTGTCGTTGCCATCGGGCGGGGAAGTTATCCCGAATCGTTCAACCGGTGTGGACAGGTTGTCGCGTGGCAGGGGCGGCGCGAAGGTCGCGAAGGATAACCTGTCCGCAGCCAGCGACCTGGAGTCGCTGCGCAGCGACAACCTGTCGCTGTTCATCGGTCCCCCAGGGGTGACCAGCGACAAGCTATCCCCAAACACCGACAAGTCGTCCCCCGATGGAGACAGGTCGTCCCTGCTCAGCGATACCGCATCGGTCCCAAGCGACAGCTCGTCGCTACACGGCGATGCCGCACCGCAAGAGAGCGACAACGTGTCCCAGCCAAGCCAAGAGGTGCCGGGCTCTGGCTGGGGCTCCGGGGACCCTGCCGACCAACGCCGTGACAATTGAAAACAGGCCCGGCTGGGGCTCCGGGGAGCGGCCGCGCTCCCCGCCAATTCTCACGGAAGGAAGGAGGGAGGCTTGGCGACCGACGCCGTGAGAATTGTTGACGAGGGAGGCTTGGCGACCGACGCCGTGAGAATTGTTGACGAGGGAGGCTGCCGACCGACGCCGTGAGAATTGTTAAACAGAGTGGCCCCACCACACCCTTCCACGCTACCGCTGCACCCTCTCGGGCCTCACGGGGTTCACGCTTCCAAGTCGGTAGGGCCATGAAACGGCCTGCCGAAGTCTGAATAGCCTGAAGCGCCCTGCTCGTCTACGGTGCGCTTCGAAATGAACCCCCTCCTCGAAACGTGGCTCGTCGGCGCGCGCGACCTCCGCAAGAACGTCCGGAGCGCCAAGGGGCTCGTGATGTTCGGCATCGCCCTGCTGGGAGCCTTCTCCTCGACGTTCCGGCTCCCGAAGCTCGAGGAGGCGATGGCCGACGTGAACAAGTTCGGACCGGAGCAGGTCCACTCGTTCAAGGCGCAGGCGTTCGGGAAGATGTACGGCGACGACCCGACGGGCGAGGTGCTGGCGAGCGCCCCGACGAAGCTCGTCGTCCTCTTCTACATCGCGGTCTGGCTGGCGCCGCTGCTCGTCATGATCATCGGCTTCGACGGCATCTCGTCCGACCTCCAGTACCGGAGCATCCGCTACTGGGCGAGCCGCGCGCGCCGCCCGTCGTACTACGCCGGGAAGTTCCTCTCGCTCTGGGTCATCGTCGGGATGGTGACGCTGCTCATGCAGATGATCATCTGGGCCGTGACCATCGCCCGCGCGGACGCTCCGGCAGGGGAGACGGTCCTCTGGGGGCTGCGCTTCTGGGCCGCGTCTCTCCCCATCACGGGCGCGTGGTGCGGCGTCGCCACGCTCGCCAGCTCGCTCTTCCGCGTGCCGATGCTCAGCCTGCTCGCCACGTGCGCGACGTTCTTCGTCCTCTTCATCGGCGGGCTCGTCATCGGCAAGGGGGGCGACATCGCGTGGGCGCGCTTCCTCTACCCGAACAACTTCGACGGCTGGATCATCGGCGGCAACCACGAGCGCATGCTCGAAGGGCTCGGGGTGTGCCTGGCGTACATCGTCGTCACGACAGGCATCGGGTCTGCCGTGCTCATGCAGAGGGACGTCTGATGAGCACGACCAATGGCGCACCCGAGAAGTCCGACGGGGCGGAGGCGCGGCTCGGCGCGAAGCACGACGCCAGGCCCGAGACGAGCGACGCCCCGGCGTCTCGCAAGAAGGCAGGGAGGGAAGGGCTGAAGACCGACTCGTCCGAGGCGGCGATTCGCCTGAGCGGCGTGACGAAGAGCTTCGGCCTGAAGAACGCGGTCGACAACCTGACCCTCGTCATCAACACGGGGAGCGTCTTCGGTCTCATCGGCCCGAACGGGGCGGGCAAGACGACGACGTTCTCGATGATGGCCGGCTATTTGAAACCGTCGCAAGGGAGCCTCGAGGTGCTGGGCTTCGCGCCGAGCCAGGTCGACCAGCTGCGCGGCAAGCTCGGGGTGCTCCCTCAGGACGCGCTCCTGCCGGCGAACGACAAGGTCGGGGAGTTCCTCGTCGACATGGCGCGCCTCCAGGGCATCCGCGCGGACGACGCGACGCGAAGGGCGCGCGACGTGCTGCAGGAGGTCGACGGCGCGACGTGGTGGGCGACGCGGTGCGGGGCGCTGTCGCACGGCATGGCGAAGCGAGTCCAGCTCGCGCAGGCGATCCTGGGCGATCCGCAGGTCGTGCTGCTCGACGAGCCGACGGCCGGCCTCGACCCGCGCATCGCGCACGAGGTCCGCGAGATCATCAAGAGCCGGAAGGGGCGCTGCACGCTCGTCGTGTCGAGCCACAACCTCGCGGAGCTCGAGGAGGTCTGCGACGGCGCGGCGATCCTCGACCGCGGCAGGCTCATGGCGTCGGGGACGATGGCCGACCTCACCGCCGCGACCGAGCAGGTGCGCTTCCGTATCCCGCCGCCGAGCCGCGGCGAGGCCGTGAGCCTGAGCCCGACGGACGCAAACGCGCCAAGCGCGCCGATGGTCGCGATCCGCGAGCTCCCGATGGTGACGCTCGCCGAGTACGACGACGAGCGCGGCGAGCTCATCGTCCACTTCGATCGCACCAAGCCCGAGGTCGACGCCGAGCAGGTCATCGGCGCGGTGCTATGGATCCTGCTGCAACAGAAGGTGCGCATCAGCGGCGTCTCGAAGGGGCGTGGCCTCGAGCAGCGCGTCATGGATTTGACGGACCAGCCCTAGCGAAGCTCGCAATGAAGAGAAAGCGCTCCTTCACGATCGGCGTCGCGGCTGTCGTGGCGGTCGCCGTGCTCGGGCCCGGGAGCGCGGACGAGGCCGAGGCGCGCGGGCCGAGCTGCCCGACCGGCATGGCGCTCGTGAGCCAGAGGTCGCTCCCTGCCGAGACCGCGCCCGACCACCCGCTGCCCGACTACTGCGTCGACAAGTACGAAGGCTCGCTCGTCGAGGTCACCGCGACGGGAGAGCGGCCGTTCTCTGCGTACGAGACGGTCAAGGGACGGAAGGTCCGCGCCGTCTCGCGGTCGGGCATCGTGCCGCAGGGCTACATCTCGCGGAACGAGGCCGACGTCGCGTGCAAGGCCTCTCACAAGCGCCTGTGCTCGGAGGACGAGTGGACGGTCGCGTGCCGCGGCAAGAGGCCGACGGCGTTCCCGTACGGCGACGACAAGAAGGCTGGCTACTGCAACGACTCGGGCGTCCCGCCGCTCGCGACGTTCTACCCGGGTGGCGGGCCCGAGGCGTACGGCCCGGTCGCGATGAACGACCCGCGCCTCAACGCCCTGGCGGGAACGGTGGCGCACACCGGCCAGCACGCTCACTGCCACAGCAGCTGGGGGACCTACGACATGGTCGGCAACGTCCACGAATGGATCGAGGACCCTGCGGGGACGTTCCTCGGCGGCTACTACCTCGACACGCACATCAACGGCGACGGCTGCGCCTACAAGACCGTCGCCCACGACGCGAGCTACCACGACTACTCGACCGGCTTCCGCTGCTGCGCCGACGTGCGAGGGCACTGACCGCTCGCGTCAATGCGCTCTGGTATGCAGCGTGCAGCGCGAGGCGCCATGCTCGACTCACCGAACGTGACGGCGCGCCCGGTCACGGGCCCGTCGCCGACACCTCGACCGCCCGGCGTCGCGAAGCACTACGACGCGATCGTGCTGGGGGCGGGCTGGGGAGGGCTTACGGCCGCGACTTTGCTCGCGAAAGCCGGTCGACGAGTCGTCGTGCTCGAGGCCGCGGACCGCAGCGGCGGGTGCGGACAGACCCTCGTCCGGGACGGGTTCTCCTTCTGCGCCGAGATGCAATATCTGATGGGGTGTGGCGTGGACGGCGTCGTCCAGCGCTGGCTCAGAGCCCTCCGCCTCGACGACGTCGTGAAGTTCAACGCGCTCGACCCGGCAGGCTTCGATCGCATCGACCTCCCTGGCGGCAGCTTCCGGATTCCCATGGGGCCGCGTCGCTTCGAGCAGGCGCTCGGCGCGGCGTTTCCGGACGACCTCATCGCGATCGGCAAGCTCTTCGCGCTCATGTCGGACATCGAGGAAGAGATCGCGGTGCACGGCATCGACCTCGAGTACCTCGAGCGCCACCCGTTCCAGTTCGAGAAGACCGCCCTCTACGGCCTGTGGCCGATCGCGCGCGTGTTCGAGCATCTGAACCTCTCGGCGCGGGCGCAGGCGGTCATCGCGGGCCAGTGCGGCGACGTCGGCCTGGGACCGAAGGAGGCCCCCTTCCTTTGCCTCCAGGCGCTCATCTACGGCTACGGCACGTCGGTGCACTTCCCCAAGCGCGGCATGGGCTTCTTCGTGGAGCAGGTCGTTCGCAGCCTGACCGACCATGGCGGCGCCGTCGAGTACGAGACGCCGGCGACACGCATCGTGCGCGACGGCGATCGCATCGTCTCGGTGGAGACCCCGCGGGGCACGTTCTCCGCCGACCTGTTCATCTCGGACATCGATCCCGCGCGCACGTTCGCGATGGTCGAAGGGGGGCCGAGCACCAGCTACGAGCAGTCGTCGTCGTGCTTCACCGTGTTCCTCGGCGTCGACGTCGATCTCGCGGGGCAGGGCTTCGGCCGCTTCAACGTCTGGAGCTATCCGGAAGACGACCTCGATGCCGCGCTCGACCGCAGCCGCGCACGTCACGACTTCGAGGACCCGTTCTTCTTTCTCTCCACGCCGTCTCTCTACGCGGACCCTGGAGAGCTCGCGCCCCGCGGGTCCACGACGGTGCAGATCAACGCCGCCGCCGATTTCGAGTGGTTTGCCGCGGCGAAGCGGGACGGGCGCCACGACGCAGAGCGCGCGCGTGTCGCCGAGTCGATCGTGGCCGCCGTCGAGCGCCGCGCCATCCCCGGCCTGCGAGCGCATCGTGTCGTCCAGGAGGCGTGGAGCCCGGTCGACCTCGCCGCCCACGTGGGGCTCGAGCGTGGCGGAATGTATGGCGCGCGCCTGGATTTCCACAATCGCGTCCTTCGCCGCGTGTCGCCCCGCACGCCATTCAAGAACCTCTTCCTGACGGGCGCGACCGCCGGAGGTCCTGGCCTCCAGGGGGTCGTCGGCGCCAGCATGCGGCTGGTCGAGCAGCTCCTCGCGGAAGACGCGGCGGCGACGTCCGCGACCACCGTATCCGCTTGAGGCGGGCGGCCCCGCCGTCACCCGTTGCGAGCCTTTCCTTGACGCAGCGCCCAAAGCCGGCGCACTCTCCCGCCCCCGCGCGAGCGCAGAGCCTCTGCCGCCGCGTCATCTGGAGTGTCATGGGAAATTTCGATCGCCGTAACTCGATGAAAATGAAGCGCCGCAAGTCGCAGGTGAAGAAGAAGGCACGCGTGGCGCGCAAGGCTGCAGCCGGCGGCGCCAAGAAGCGCGCAGCGGCGCCTGCCGCAAAGAAGCCGGTCGCGAAGAGGGCCACAAAGGCGAGCGCTCCCCCCGCCCCCGCCGCCCCGACCGAAGCCAGCTGACGCAAGCCTAGAAGCGCGGCGGTCTCCGTCGAGACCAAGCGAGGGCTCGTGTCCTGAGTCCATGATTCAACGGTGTCATCTGACGCCGAAGGCGGAAGGATCCCCCGAGGACCGCGCCCGGTTGGCTCGGCGGGTCCTTCGCGACGCTCCTAAGAAACTGGTTCGGCAACCAGTTGAAAGCCCAGGTGTCTTGCTGAGCGGCGCAGGCTCGCGAGAACGCGCGCCTTGTATTGCTGTTCGTAGGCTTCCTGCCCCCGCTCGACGAACGCCTCGCCGTACTTGAGCATGCGGTAGGCAGTGGCAGCGAGCTTGCGAGCGGCAGCCGTGATGGCCTTCGGGGCGCCGAGGCGGGCACGCATGCGACGGTAGAAGGCGCCGAGAGCGCGCATCCCCGTAACCCCCGTGATGTCGCTCAGCACCTTGTGGAGCTGCACGTTCATGACCTCGAGAGCCTTCTGCATCCGAAGCACCCCTCCACGAGCGACTTGCGATGCCGGTAGTACGCCTTGAGCGGCTCGATCTCGAGAGGGCTTCGAAAGACGCCCGTGAGCAGGCCGTGTGCGTGAAGCCGCCGTAGCCACTGGCAGTCTTTGACGTCGGTCTTGCGCCCGGGAACGCTGCGAACGTACCGAGGGTCGACCAGCGCGACGGGGATGCCGAAATCATCCTCGAGGATGCGCGCGACGGGGACCCAGTAGACCCCCGTCGACTCCATCGCCACAGTTGTCACGCCGCACTCCTTGAGCCAGCGTCCCATCTCGAAGACATCCGCCGTAGCGCATCCGAATGTCCGCACCGACGAGTTCGTGACGTCGGGCCCGACCGCGACGTAGTGCTCGCGGCTCAGGATGACACCGACGTTTCGCGGACTCACGTCGCTAGGAGCGGATGAGGAGCCGTACTCGCGCTGTTACGTCAGATGCGTGACGATTCCCGACGGCGCGATCGCGCGCCGCCTCCAACGAGGGGGCGACGGAGAACGCCGGGCTTCTAGTCGGAGGCGCCGATGCGGACCGTCGGAAAGCGGGCGTGCGTCGGGGCGTCGTCAGGCGTCTGGACGACGATCTTCTCGCCGAGGAGGCCGATGTCGCCGTCGACGCGGGTCTCCGACGCGAGCAGCCAGTTGCCCTTCGGGCCGTGCCACTTCTGCCGCAGGAGCGTGCTTCGCAGCTCCTGCTCGTTGGCGTTGTACCAGGTGACCCGAAGATCCATCTCGGCGTCGTCGGTCCCCGTCATGTGGAAGTTGCCCAGCTCGGTGTCGGCGATGGTGATGCGCCCGCCCCAGGCGGAGTGCGCCTTCACGAAGTCGGCGCGGATGCCCGGTGCGACCTTCTCGAGCACGAGCTCGGCGCGGCCGAAGCGCTCGTTCTCGGCGATGTTCGACGCGGCTTCCTGCGCGTGCGAGGCCGGTGTGCCGATGCCGCCGCACGCGAGAAGAACCGATCCGATGACCCCGAACGACCCGACGTGGATGACGCGCATGCCCGGGACCCTATGGAAGAAGGCTCCCGGAAGTCCAATTTTCGACGACGTCTAGCTCGAGCGGCGCAACCGGACGAGGACGCCGACGTGATCCGAGCCGGACACGGCCGTCCGTGTGCACTCTCTGATGTCCCATCCGCCCCCGTCCCGTCCGCCGCGCCGGACCCACACGTAGTCGATGCGCCGGAACGGAGCTGGAGACGGCCAGGTGCCACCGCGGTCGGAGCTCGTGTGCGCCCAGGCGTCGACCCATCCGTCCTCCGCGAGCGTCTGGAAGCCCGCTTCGTCCGGCGTGGCGTTGAAATCGCCCATGAGGACGGCGCCCCGTTCGCGCTCGTTCGACGCGAACGCCCCGAGCTCGACGAGGGTGCGGGCGCGGGCGCGCTTCGAGAGCGAGAGGTGGGTGACGACGGCATCGAGGACGGAGTCGCCCACGCGCACCGCAGCCCGGAGCGCGACGCGCTGATGCGGGCCGTCCAGGAGATCGTGCTCGTCCCTCGAGAGCTTGCAGGCCACCGTTTCGAGGACGGGCACGCTGCGTTTGATCAGGAGCGCGACCCCCTCGGAGTGACCGTCGGCGGTGACGCGACCAGGAAGAAACGACGCCGCGTAATCCCCGGCGAGCCTCGCCAGCTCGTGCGCCTGGCTCTCCCCCTCGCCCGACGCGACGGACGCCTCCGCGTGGATCTCCTGGAGCCCCACGACATCCGGAGAGAGGTCCGCGATCGCCCGCGCGAGCCGTTCGCGGCGCGGTGCCCACCCCGGGGCACCGCCCCACGCGTTCTGCGTCAGCAGCGTCACCTCGCTCTCAGGCATGGTGCATCCCTACACCTTCTCGGTCTTCGTCGAGCCGAGCAGCCCGGCAGGGCGGACGAGCAGCACGCCGATGAGCACCGCGAACACGAGCACGTCGACGCCTCCGGAATAGTCCGTCAGCTTCACCAGCTCCCCGAGGACGCCGAGCAGCAGGCCGCCGAGCATGGCGCCGGTGATGCTTCCGATGCCTCCGAGGACGGCCGCCACGAACGCGCGCGTGCCGATGACCGCGCCCATGGTCGGGTACACCTGAGACTGGTCGAGGCAGTACAGCACCGCGCCCAGCGCCGCGAGCGAGCTGCCGAGCGCGAAGGTGCGCGCGATGACCCGAGACGTCCGGATTCCCATGAGACGCGCGGCGTCTTCGTTGGCGGAGAGCGCGCGCATCGCCTTGCCGAACCAGGTCCTCTTCACGAGCAGCTCGAGGAGCACCATCACGACGAGAGTGACGACGAAGATGATGACCGACGAACCGCCGAGAGACACGGGGCCGAGGTGAAAGGTGGCGCTGGACGGGATGAGGCGCGGGTACGGTCGGAAGCTCGCGGTGAAGCAGAGCTGCGCGACGTTCTGCAGCAGCACCGAGACGCCGAGGGCGGTCACGAGCGGGGTGACCCGGGCGAGAGGGCCGCCGCCGCGGCTGCGGAGCGGGCGGTACGCGACGCGCTCGATCGTCACGCCGAGCAGCGACGCCGCCCCCATGGCGACGACGGTACCGAGCGCGCCGGCAAGCGCGGGGTGCATATGGCCGGCGAACGCCGTGATTGCGAAGAGGCCTGCGTACGCGCCCATCATGAAGACCTCGCTGTGCGCGAAGTTGATGAGCTTGAGCACGCCGTAGACCATCGTGTAGCCGAGCGCGACGAGCGCGATCATCGCCCCCTGCGTCAGCCCTGTCACGAGCGCGGCCGCGAGCTTTTCGCCGAAGGGCGTCGTGTCGCGATCCTCGGCCTCCGCGACGTGCGGGGCGACGCCCGTCGAGTGCGACGTGAGCTCCGCGAAGTAGTGGAACGCCTTGCCCTTCACCTGGAGGATGCAGACGGGCTTGGTGGCGTCGTGGTGGGCGTCGATCGTCAGGGTTCCCGTCGCGCCGGCGAAGTCCTTCGTCGCGGCGAGGGCGACCTTGATGGCTTCGGGCGTGACGGTGGGAGCGCGCGCGATGGCGTCGCAGAGGACCCGCGCGCCGTCATACCCTTGCGCCGCGATCGCGCCTGGCAGCCGGCCGTACCTCGCGCGGAAGGCCTTCACGAACGCGGCCGAGTTCGGCCACGGGACGTCGGGCGCATAAGCCTCGGTGAAGAACGCGCCGTCGAGCTCGCCCCCGGCGCTCTCGAGGAGATCGTCGGAGTCCCACCCGTCGCCGCCGACGAACGACGAGCCCGCGATGCCTACTTGCAGGGCCTGCGGCGCGATCTGCGCCATGTCGTTGTAGTAGACGGGCGCGAAGATGACGTCGGCCCGGCTCGCCTTGATGGCCTGCAGGTACGTCGTGAACTTCGTCTCCCCCTTCTGGTAGCCCTTCTCGACGGTGATCGTCCCGCCGAGCGACTCGAACGCCGCCTTGAACGTGTCGGCGAGGCCGGACGAGTAGTTGTCCTGCGCCGCGTAGAGGATGGCCACGCGGTCCTTCTTCAGCGTCTCCTTGACGAAGCGCGCCGCGACCTCCCCTTGCTGGGCGTCGGTGAAGCAGGTCCGGAAAACGTAGTCGCGCCCCTCGGTGACGTCGACCGCGGTCGACGACGGCGTCACCATCGGGACCTTCTTCGTGTTGCAGATGAGCCCCCCCGCGAGCGAACGACTCGACGCGACCTCGCCGAGGATCGCGACGGCGCCGTCTCGGTCGATGAGCTGCCGCACCTTGTTCGAGGCCTCTTGCGACATCGACTTGTCGTCCTCGTAGATGACGCGCACGCGCTTCCCGTGCACCCCGCCCTTCGCGTTCACCTCCTCGATCGCGAGCGCGATGCCGTCACGGACGTCGGTTCCGAAGGTGGCGTCGGCGCCGGAGAGCGAGAGGTACGCGCCGATGGGGATGTCGTCCGTCTTCGGTCTGCAGCCGGCCGTCACGAGGATCGCGAGCAGCGCTGTCAGGACGACGAGCGCTCGAGCGACGAGCTTCGAGGAGCAGCGGCGCACCATCGTTCCCCCTGCGTATCACGCTTCGCCACGAGCGTCGGGCGACGCGCCGACCGATGCGGGCTACTCTGGCACTGTGACGACACTGCGTGACCGCATCCGAGAGCGCCTCGCCGACGAAACCGGCAGGCTCACCAAGGAGGCCCCGTACACCGTCGCCCTCGCGTATCCGTCTCCCTACGCCGCGGCGATGAGCTCGCTCGGCTATCAGCGCATCTACCGCGCGATCATGGAGACGCCCGGGATGGCGTGCGAGCGGGCCTTCCTGGCCGACGAGGGAGAGTCCAGCGATCGCGCCCCGGAGCGCCCTGTCACGTACGAGTCCGAGAGGCCGCTCGACGCCTTCCCGGTCGTCGCCGTCAGCGTCGCCTACGAGCTCGAGCTCGCAGGTCTCATCCAGCTGCTCGAAGCGGCCGGCATCCCTCCGAGGCGTGTCGACCGCGACGAACGTCACCCCTTCATCCTGGCCGGTGGGCCACTCACGTTCTCGAATCCGCTGCCGCTCGCCGGGATCGTCGACGCGATCATCGTCGGCGAGGCGGAGGAGATCACCGTCCAGGTCCTCGCGGAGCTCGAAGCGATCACCGGCCCGGGGCGACGCGACCGCCAGAGAGACCGGCTCGCGACGCTTCCGCACGTCTTCGTGCCGACGCATCACGGCGCGACTCTCCCCGAGGTCGCGAAGGTCCCCGACGCGATGATCCCCGCGTGGGCTCCCATCCGCACGCCCCACGCCGTGCTCTCGAACATGTTCCTCGTCGAGACCGAGCGCGGCTGCTCGCGCACGTGCACCTACTGCGTGATGCGCCGGTCGACCAACGGCGGGATGCGCCTCGCTTCGATGGAGAAGATCCTGTCGCTCGTGCCGGACGACGCTCGGCGCGTGGGGCTCGTCGGCGCGGCAGTGAGCGATCACCCGAAGATCGCCGAGATGGTCACGAAGCTCGCCGAGAGCGGGCGCGAGGTCGGGCTGTCGTCCTTGCGCCCCGACCGGTTGAACGACGCGCTCGTCGGAGCGCTGAAGCTGGCGGGAACGAAGACGCTCACCACGGCCATGGATGGGCCGAGCGAACGCCTTCGTGAGTCGCTCGAGCGACGCGCGCGCGTGAAGCACCTCGATCGATGCGCCGCCCTGGCGCGGGCGCACGGGATGGAGCGCCTGAAGCTTTACCTGATGGTCGGCCTCCCGACGGAGACCGACGAGGACATCGACGAGTGCGCCCGTTTCACGACCGAGCTCTCGAAGGTCATCCCGATCTCGCTAGGGATCGCGCCGTTCTGCGCGAAGAGGAACACGCCGCTCGACGGCGCCGCGTTCGCGGGGATCGACGTGGTCGACGACCGGCTCGCGCGCCTGCGACGCGGCCTCAAGGGGCGGGCCGACGTCCGCTCGACGAGCAGCAAGTGGGCCTGGGTCGAGTACGTCCTCGCGCAGGGCGGCGAGGCGGAGGGGCTCGCAGTCATCGACGCGGTCCACGCAGGCGGGACGTTCGCCGCGTACAGGAAGGCGTTCCAGGCCGTGGCGCGCACCAGCCCTCCGCGCCGGAAGCTAGCCATCGCGAGCGTGTAGTGGAGCGGGGTCTACCCGCGGGTCAACGCCTTCAGATACACATCCATCAGATCGAGTCCGGCAGCGGAAACGGCGCTGACCGTGCACTCGGGTACGATACCGAAGCGGAGGATCGCCACGACTCGCTCCGCTCCCGCAGGCTCCGTCGCCGCTCTCGTGCCGTGCGTGAGTGGGTACAGCACCTGCCCCGGCTTCGCCTCGATGCAGTCGCGCATCAGGCAGAGGTCACCGACCCGCGTCTCGACCGACTTCGCGGCGGGCTGACCCGAGGGCCAGAGCAGGAGATGGCTGGCGTGAGCGCCTTGCTCCAGGATGAAGGAAGCGACGAGGGGCATCGTGATTCCGGATCGACGCGAGTCGTTGTGGAGCCCGTGGTGGACCTTCCACGACTCGCTCGTCTGGATGACAGGGTGGGCGACGCCGCCAACGTGGCCTGCGGCGAGGCGCTCTCGTTCGGCCGTGGTCAGGCACGCCGCAGCCACCGCAGCGAAGAGCGCTCGGGCGGGCTCGCTCGCCGCGAACAAGTGCGTGTAGCTCGCGCCAAGCCCGGAGCTCGGGCCGAGCGCACGCAGCAGGATACGCGCACCGTCGACGGACCAGGGATACGCGTGCGTCGGCGCCGTCATGAAGTCCCTGGCCTCTCGCTGCGCCGCGAGGGTCTCGGGTGCGTCAGGGTCGATCACGCCTCGGATCACCGCGAAGAACCTGCGGTTCAACCGCTTCGCGACCCCACCGACCCACGCATCTCGCTCCGATGCACCCGCGCGCTGGAAGACGCGGGCGTCGAACGAGACGTCGGGCGAGGCGTCGACCGAGGGTAGCGTCACGCAGGCACCGCCCTGCGGCGAGCGAGCACGAAGAGCAATGGTGCCGTGGCCACGAGGCAGACAACCTGTACCGCGGTGAGCGGGCCCACGTGACGCACCGGGTCGCCGCGAAAGAACTCCATGGTGAAGCGGACGACGGCATAAGCGAGCAGCGTCATCCGCCAGAGGCGGCCGCGCTCGCGGGGTTGTCGTCGCATGGCGAAAACGACCACGGCGAGGAGCAGGACGAGCGCCGATTCGTACAGCTGAACGGGGTGTCTACGGGCTCCGGCCATGTACACCGACGCAGGTCCGGAGCTCAGGGCACCGTAACAGCAGCCGTTGAGGAAGCAGCCGACACGACCGATTCCTGTCGCCACCAGGAACGCGAGGGCGAAGCCATCGCCGGTGGGTTCCTTGATACCGACGATGCGCTTGGTGACCTCGACCGAGAAGAAGCTCACGACCAGGGCCCCCACGATGGTCTTGCCGGAGAAGTCGAGCGAGAGCGCCTGCGTGAAGAGGTGGTCGAGCTCCTCGGGCGTATCGAACAGGATCATGCCCAGCTTCGTCCCGACGATCGCGCCGAGCAGCGCGCCCAGGCCCACCCACTGGTGACCGGGCTCCTTCGCGTACCCGAGCCGCTGGACCTCGGCCCTGCGGATGAAGCTGGCCGCCACGAAGGCGAGGGTCATGAACGCCGCATAGCTCGTCACCCGGAGCGGACCTACCTCGAGGAGCGTCGGGTGCATGGCGAGCGCTCAGCCGGGATCGAAGTCGAGCGGCAGCACATCGGGCGCTTCGCTCGTGCCCGTCGCGACACCGCAGCACGCCGGGTCCACAGCTGTTTCGCGACCGCGTCGCGCGTCCAGCGGCATCGTGCGGGAGCCGTGCGCCAGGGTGCGACGCCGGAGCGTCACGAGCTCGCTCGCGGGTCGCCCCCGGACACGGACATTGTATTCACAGAAGGAGATCGGCTCGCCGCCGGGCTGGATGATGTGGAGACAGCACTCATCGATGCGCGACTGGTCGTACGTCCACGCGTCCATGAACGGCTTCGCGACGACGCGGAAGATCTGCTTCGGCGGCATATCGGCCGTGATCGCATTGCCGGCGTCCTCGGGCATGAACGTCATGCGGTCTTCGAGCTTCTTCCAGTGCTCGTCGTAGTCGAGTAGCCGCGTGAGCGGGATGGCGGCGCCGTCGTCTTTTCGCGCGAGGAACGTGAAGCTGCAGCAGTTCGGGTCCGAGCAAGGGAGCGGGCGGAAGTCGTCCTGGCGCAGCACGCCTTCGCTCTGCGTCTCGAGCGCGATGAGGACATCTGCGAGCGTCGACCTGTGCACCGGGCTCGCGTCGAGCGTGAAGCGTCCCGCGTAGGTGGCCGGCTGGAACGCAATGCCGCGGATCTGTGGCACGCCGAGCCCGAGGCGAAGGAGCGCGCCCAGCTCGCCGTCATTGACCCCCTGGACCACCGTGCACACCAGCGTCGTCGGGATGTCGTACTCGGCGACGCGAGCGAGCGCCGCGCGCTTCTCGTCAAGGAGCTCGCGACCCCGCAGCGCAGCATGGGTCTCGGCGCAGAGACCGTCCATCTGCAGGTAGATCTCGAAGCGCGGCTTGTGGCGCGCGAGCGCGGCCGCGAGCGCGGCGTCACGCGCCAGGGTGATGCCGTTGGTGTTGACCATCACGATTCGAATGTCGGGCCGAGCGAGCGCGTGCTCGACGAGGTCGAGAAACCGGGGATGAATCGTCGGCTCTCCGCCCGAGATCTGGAGGACGTCCAGCGGGCCGCGCGCGAGGTACCCGTCGAGGGTGTGCACGAGCTCCTCGAAGGAGCGGTGCTTTCCGTTCGGGCTCTGCGCGTAACAGGCAGGGCAGTGGAGGTTGCACGCGTCGGTGATTTCGAGAAGCGCGATGCACGCCTTGTGACCTGGGCTCGCTCCGGTCGGCGCGCAGCAGCTGGCTGCAGGCGCGGGGTGCGGGACCTCGTGCCGGAGGTAATAGTGACGCCGGTCCGAACTGAGGAGCGCGACGCGGACACCGTGCTCGGGGCAGGTCCGCTCGAGATAGACCTTCCGCTCGTGCTCGAAGGTGAGGCCGATGACGGGCTTGAGGCAGTCCGGGCAGAGCGTGCGTGTGCGCTTGAGCACCGTCGCACCGGACGCGGTCGCTCGAGGCTCCCGCTCTCCTCGAGGACGCGCCTCGGTCACGGGCAGCACTCGTCGCCCTGCACGGTGCTGCGGATGAGGTGCCTGTACGTCGGAACCGGGGCCGACGGGGAGAAGCAGGCGAACACCTCCCACTCGTGCGGGGCTCCATCGGTGGCCAGCGCCATCGCGGCGCGCAGCTTCTTCTCGAGCTCCGTCGGTGCGAGCGCGGCGCGGGCGTTCACGAGGATCACGAGCTCCTTCTGGTCGACCGTCGCAGCCGGCGTTCGCGCGTCGATCACGCCGTGCCCACCTTGCCGCACGAGGCTCGCGGATCCTGTGAAGTCGCCTGCGGCGTCGATCGCCGTGAGCTTGACGTGGGTCACCGGCAGCGCCGCGAGCTCGCCGAGAAACCGCTCGAAGATCGTTTGCACCTGCGGCGTGCGCGGGCCCTGCACGCGCACACGCCCGTTCGCCCAGCCAAGCTCCGCTTCTGCCTTTGCGTAGCGCTCGTAGTCGATGTCGAGCGGCGGGGCGAAGGCCTGCGGCGATGCAGCGAGCCATTCGGCCATGCCTTTGCCGGTCGTTGCCGAGATTCGAACGAGCGCGGCGCCCGGTCGCATGGCCTGCACCCGGCTCGAGACGTCGGGCTGTGCGAGGTCAGTCTTCGTCAAGACGAGGACGTCCGCCTCCTCGATCTGTTTCTCGTACAGGTACTTCACGTCGGAGGAGAAGGCGCCGCGATCCAGCTCTTCGAAGCGGCGGCCGTCGACCAGGATCGACAGCGGCGCGACCTCGAAGCTCGCGCCGCGACGCGAGACGAGCGGAGAGAGCACGGTCGCGACGAGGTCGGTGCAGCTGCCGACCGCTTCGGCGAGCGCCACCGTCGCGCCTGTCCACTCCGCTTCCAGGAGCGCCTCCTCGAGGCTCGGGTAACGGCAGCAGAAGCACCCGCCTGGGATCTCCTTCACGTCGAGGCCGTCGTTCGCGCAGAGCGAGGTGTCGACCAGCGTCTCCCCCTGGTCGTTCGTGACGACGGCGACCTTCTCGCCGCTCTCGCGCAGGTGGCGTGCGAGCGCCCGGATGGCAGTGGTCTTCCCCGCGCCCAGGAAGCCGCCGACGACGTGGACCCTCATGTGTCCGGTCCTAGGCGAAACCGTCTCGCGCCGATAGTCGTCCGGGGGCGCGCACGACTTCGGAGCAGCAGGCCGCCTGCCGCGACCGCAACGAGCCACGCCCGCCCGCTCGTGTCGCTAGTCGTGTCTCCGGCGGCGCGGCAATCGCAGCCTCCCCCGGCAAGCTGGTCATGGCTCGTGCCGCTCGCGCTCCTCCTCCCGCTTGTGGTTGCGGCTCCGGCCTCTGCCGGACATCCGTCAGGCTGGAGCGCGCACAATCCCGACGCGCTGGTCGTGCTCGTGCTCGCTCCGGAGTCGGCGCCCGCGTCCGTGCCCGCGTCCGTGCCCGCGTCCACCCCCGCGCTGCTCCCCGAGCCAGTGCCGCTGCTCCCCGCTTCGAAGCCACCGTCCGGGTGAACACAGCGGATCGACACCGGAGCGAAGCAGCTGCCCATCCCGTCACAGACGTCCGTCGCGCCGGTCTGGCACGCACAGTTACCTCGGCCGGCATCCCCCTCGACGATACCGCTGAAGCCGCCGTTGACCTCGAGCCCGCAGACGTCGCCGTTCGGGCACGTCGTCTCGGCCCCTGGATAGGTACAGGCGCTCGCGTTCGTGCCGTCGCATGACCCCTCGCATACGGCCGCGTTGGGAGACGAAGCGGGGAACCCGCCGGTGCACGGCAACCGGCTGCCGCGGGGGGCGCCGGTGACGGGGACGCATGTGCCGGCATGACCCGGCATGTTGCAGGCCTCGCACTGGCCGGCGCACGTGGAGCCGCAGCAGACACCGTCCACGCAAGACCCGCTCGCGCACTCGCCGTTCATCGCGCACGGCGCGCCAGCCGCGACGTTCTCCACGCACGCCCCGGCGTGGCAGTGCGTGTTCGCAGGGCAGGCGCTCCCGCTCGAGCAGCCTCCAGTGCACTCCGTCGCTCCGCACCCGAGGGAGCACGCCTGCGTCTCTGCAACAGCGCACGCACCGGCGCCGTTGCAGAAGGAAGCGAGCGTCGCCGTGTTCGTCCCGGAGGCACAGCTGGGGCTGCTGCACTGGATGCTCGAGTCTGGGTAAGTGCAGCTCGGGTGCACGCCGTCGCAGAGCCCCGCGCAGAGCGTTCCGTTCGATCCGGGGCAGAAGGTGCGTGCAGGCTCGCACGTGCCGGTGGCGCAGGACTCGCACGCATCCGCGCACGCCGTCGCGCAGCACACGCCGGGTGGACCATCGCCCCACTGCGTATAGGGCGCTCGCCAGCAGTATCCGCTGGCACAGTCCGACCCCGTCTCGCACTCGTTGCCCGAGACGTTGCACGCCCAGAGCGCGAAGAACGCGATGGCGACCAGCGTGACGAGCGCGCGCACCGCGGAAAGGAGGCCGTGCTCTCCGCCAGGCATGTCGATCTTCTCGCCTCCCCCCATTGTCGAGCAGTCTACGGCACGCGAGGCTCGAGCGGCGGGCGAGAAGGCTCTGGTGGAGCCAGACGGCGAGCGACACGGGCGAACGCCGTCGCCGCGAGGTACCCTTGCCGCATGGCGCCCCGCCTTGCCCGGTCCGCGCTCGTTGCGGCAGCGCTTGGAGGGTGTGCGTCGCCGTCACGGACCGTGGCGAGCCTCAGCGACGGAGCCACGCACGTCGCCGACGCGGGGCACGAGGACGTGACGGTGCCCCAGGAAGCGAGCGCGCCGCGCGGCGATGCGGCCGTCACGGTCGCTCCGTCGACCATCACCCCGACCTTCACGTTCGAGAGCGGCCCGGTGCGCCCGGTCGCGCTGTCCGAGGATGGGACCACGCTCTACGTCGCGAACACCTCGAACGGCTCGCTCGATATCTTCACCGTGACAACGACCGGCGTCTCGGCCGTGGCGTCGGTCCCCGTCGGCGTCGATCCGGTCGCGGTCGCCGCGCGGACGAGCACCGAGGTCTGGGTGGTGAACCAGGTCTCCGACAGCGTGAGCGTCGTCGACACGAGCACGACACCGCCGCACGTCACGAGGACGCTGCTGGTCGGCGATGACCCCTCGGACATCGTCTTCGGCGGTACAGGCACAGCGCGCGAGACGCGCGCGTTCATCACGACCGCCCACCGCGGCCAGCACCGGAGCGACCCGTCGATCGCGAGCGTTCCTGGCGCGGGCGATCCACAGCTCACCACCGCCAGAGTGGCACGCGCCGACGTCTGGGTCTTCGACGCCACGAACCTCGGCGTGACCGTGGGCGGGACCCCTGTCGCGATCGTCACGCTCTTCGGTGATACGCCGCGCGGCCTCGCCGTCACGCCCGACGGAAGCACCGTCTACGCTGCGATCTACAAGTCGGGGAACCAGTCGATGGCGACGTCGTCGCTGCTGCCCTGCCCGGGCTTCAACTCGGCCACGACGACGACGTCGTGCGTCGTCGAAGATGTGATCGTGCCCGGCTCGCCGCCTGGACCTGCGACGAACTACTCGGGCATCCCCGCCCCCGCCGTTGGCGTCATCTTGAAGGTCGACGCGAACGGCGTCTGGCGAGACATCCTCGGCCGTGACTGGACGGCGGCGACTGCATTCACGCTGCCGGACGAGGACGTCTTCGCGCTCGACACGACGACGCTCGCGACGACAGCCACCTACCTTCATGTCGGAACTACGCTCTTCAACGTCGCGGTGAACCCGGTCAGTGGCAACGTCTACGTCTCGAACACCGAGGCGCGGAACGACCTCCGCTTCGAGGGGCCGGGGACGTTCGCGGGCGCGACGATCCAGGGCCACCTCGCCGAGTCGCGCATCACGGTGATCGACGGGACGAACGTCACCCCGCGCTATCTCAACAAGCACATCGACTACTCGCTTCTGCCCGCGCCCTCGGGCACAGCGACCCGCAGTCTCGCGACCCCACTCAACATCGCCGTAAGCGCGGACGGCGCCACGCTATACGTCTCGGCGTTCGGCTCCTCGAAGATCGGCGTGCTTCCGGTCGCGTCGCTCGAGGACGACTCCTTCGACCCGGTGACCGCGAGCGCCGGCTACCTAAACGTCACCGGTGGCGGGCCCTCCGGGATCGTCATCGACGAGGCTCGCGGCAGGCTTTACGTGGCGACGCGCTTCGACGACGGGCTCTCGGTCGTCGATCTCGCGACTGGCGCGGAGACCTCGCACGTGTTGCTCGCGAACCCCGAGCCCGCAGCCGTGACCAGCGGCAGGCCGTTCCTGTACGACGCGACGATCTCGTCCTCCAACGGCGAGGCCGCCTGCGCGAGCTGCCACCAGTTCGGCGACGACGATCACCTGGTCTGGGACCTCGGCAACCCGGACGGGGACCCGGTCGTCACTCCGATCAACGTCAAGCTCCCCGCAGGCGCGCCGTCGACCATCAACGGTACCGGGATGGTCAGCTCGCTCCACCCGATGAAGGGACCTATGGCGACGCAGACGCTGCGCGGCACGGTCAACCACGGCCCGATGCACTGGCGCGGCGACCGCGTCGCGGGCTTCTTCGGTACGGACACGTCCACGGCTCCTCCGTACGACTCGACCCTCGCGTTCAAGAACTTCATCCTCGCGTTCAACTCGCTGCTCGGCCGAAGCTCCCAGTTTTCAACGGCTGACATGCAGACGTTCGCGGACTTCGCGCTCGCGATCGCGATGCCACCGAACGCCGTTCGTGCGCTCGACCGCTCGCTCACCGCGTCGCAGGCCGCCGGCCGCGCCTACTTTTTCGGGTGCGCAGGCATCGACAGCAGCACCGGCGACCCCGTCGCGTGCAACGATGCCGGAGCCACGAACACCCTGAGCCCCGGCGACGCCGGCCACCTCGCCGACGGCATCCCCGGATACGGTTTCACCTGCAACGGCTGCCATGTGCTCGACCCTTCGAAGGGATTCTTCGGCACCGACGGCGAGTCGAGCTACGAGAATCTGCCGCAAGTCTTCAAGGTGCCGCACCTCCGGAACCTCTACGAGAAGGTCGGCATGTTCGGCGAGCCCGGCGTTCTCGACTCGAACGCGGAGAACAACGGACCGATGGGGCCAGCCGTGCGGGGCGTCGGCTTTCTGAGCGACGGGAGCACCGACACACTCTTCCGGTTCCTCCAGGCGACGGTGTTCAACCCGAGTCTCGACGGCGGAGTCGGCTTCGCAAGGGGCGACGACCAGCGGCGCGACGTGGAGCAGTGGCTGCTCGCGTTCGACGGAGACCTCGCACCGATCGTGGGTCAGCAGGTGACGCTTCGCTCCGACAACGGGGTGGCGGCCGGACCTCGCGTCGACCTGCTCCTCGCGCGCGCCGTGACACCGTTCGTCTCGAAGCTGGCAGGGCCAGGCGCGACCGAGTGCGACCTCGTAGCACGGGCGACAGTGCTCGGCCGCGCGACGTCGTTCCGCGTCCAGGCGAGTGGCATGTTCCAGCCGGACGACGGGAGCGCAGCCCTCTCTGACGCGGCGCTGCGCGCCCTCGCGACGACGCCGGGCCAGGAGGTCACCTACACTTGCCTGCCCCCGGGTTGGAGCCGCTAGCTCACCCGCCCAGGGTCACTGCGCATGGCGGTGTGCAAGCGGAGGCTCCTGCATCATGTGTGGGCGAGCGCGCTCTACTCGACAGGCGCTCGTCGCCATCGGCGAACCCCCTTCGAACAGAAACGACCACAGGCTCGGCGGCTCGTCGAACGCGGCCGTGAGCTCATTCGACGCGCCCGCTTCCGGAATGGGAGAGAGCACCGCCGAGAGATCCAGCACCACGAGCCGCGCCTTCCGGAGGGCCCCCTGAAGGCCCTTCACGATGTGCTGCAGACGACGATCGACGACTCCGGCCTGAGGCTCGGTCACCACCACGACGCCTTCGTCGAGCTCTCCTTCGGCAGACTCACACGAGACCACGACCTCCTGGAGAACGGCGAATCGGTCGTGGGGCGATACCGCGATACGCACGTAGGTTTCGCGCAGCGCGACGCAGTCGTCGGGGAAGGGCGCGACCTCGTCGACGATCTCGGCGAGGCAAGGTGTCCGGAACCCTGCCAGGACGTACAGCCAGTCGCAGCCACTCGCGTCCCCCTCACGCACGTACACGCGGACGGGGAGTAGCGTCTCGAGCTTCGACGCGAGCGAAACGAGGGCGTCGTGGGAGACGGCCCGGGGATCGGGGACGGTCGCTCGAGACCAGACGAGACCAGGATGGACGCGCTCGGCCGTCGCGCGCGCACGCGCGAGATCGTTCGCACGCTCCTTCGTAATGCCGCACGTCGCGCCGCAGCTACCCATCCGGTCAGTCTAGCGCGCGCATGCGGCCCGCACCTTCGGCGACGTGAGGGTGGGGTCGAGTCGAGCGCTGGGGTCGTTCGCGCGCCACGACGCGCAGGCCGCGGCCGCCTGGGAGTCGGCGGAGAGGGCGACATACGCTTCGAGGAGAGAGCGGTGGACGATCGCAAGCTCGGGTCGCGTCAGCGCGCCGGAGCCGATCACCCGGTTCCCTCGCGCGACCGCCTCGACGTAGTGGCCTGCGCGCAGATCGTCGGCGAGCTTCGGAAGCTCGGCGTCGGCCCGTCGCTGCACGTCGAGCCTCGCGGTGTCGGTGACGCTCGCCGACCTGTCCTTCGACTCGAGGGCCTCGGCGCGTCCGGCATCGCTCAGCTCGAGCCCGGCGAGATAGACGAGCACGATCTCTCCACGCTGGAGCGGAGCCTCGCGGCGACCATTGAACGCGTTGAGCTCCCAGCCTCGGTTCGAGTCCCCCCAGTAGCGAGCCGCGATGGTCGCCGACGTGTCGCCGTCGGCAGCGATGTGCGCGACGATCGCCGGGATCTCGACGGCGAGTCCGAGCGACGGGTCGACCCATGCGACGGCGTGGTTCAGGCGGGCAAGGACATCGGCGCGGCGGCCGTCGCCCAGCCACGCGAGCGCAAGCGCGGCCCACGTATCGCCGGCGATGATCGTGTGGTGGCCGGGCGCGGGGATCTCGAGGCGCATTCCCGGCACGATCGCGCTGCCGCCCTGCACGTCGAGGGCGTTTGCTCCCGCGAGGATTGTCTCCTTGCGCGCGTCGCCGTACATCCGCGCCGCAATCTGCGACAGGGTCTCGCCCGGCTTCACGATGTGTGAGAAAGCGAGGCCGGGCGTCGCCCAGAGGAGCAGCAACGCGCAGGAGAGAGCGACGACTCGGCAGCGTCTCATCACGTCCCACCTCCGTGACTCGCCGCTTCCGCGGCCATCGCGGCGTCGCCGATCTTGACCGAGCGCAGTCTCATCGTGACGTCCAGGAGCAGCTCGTCGCCCGATGTCACCTTGATCGCCCGCTGCTCCGGCGGCGCATCGGGGTGGGTCAACGTGACGAAGTGACGACCTGGAGCGAGCGGGATCGCTCGAGCGAACGGCGTCGTGTCGACGTGCTGGCCATCGATCGACACCTCGGCCCACGGGCTCGCCACGACGCGCAGAGAGCCGCGACCTTGTGGGCTCAGCTCGAGGGGGCTCTCCCCGGCGCGCGCGGCCTCGCGGTCTTGCGGATCGCCGAGCTGGATCGCGACGCCCAGGGACGCGCCCACCGCGAGGATCGCAGCGAATCCGACGTAGATCGGCCGCAGCGGCGGCTCGGCTGCCTCGGTCACCTCACCCGCCGGAGCCTGCGTCTTGGCAAAGCCGGCGTCGCGGAGCGCGCGAGCGAGCACGCCGCGCGGCGACCCGCGAACCCGCAGCGAGATGAGCTCCTCGAGGTCCTCGGCGAGCGCACCCGCGGACGCGTAACGATCCGCCGGCAGCTTCTCGAGCAGTCTCATCACCACCCGCTCGAACGGTCTCGGGACCTCGGGCGCACGAACGCGGAGTGGAGCGGCGGGCGCACGCCGGATCCGCAGCGTCGAGGCTCTCTTGTCCTTCGCGTCCTCCCCCTCGAACGGACGAGCGCCCGTGAGCATCTGGTAGAGGACGACGCCGAGCGAGAACAGGTCGCTGCGCGCATCTGCCGTATCGCCGAGGATCTGCTCCGGCGACATGTACGCCGGCGTTCCGAAGGCGTGGAACTCCACCGAGTGTGGCTCGGGGAGCGCAGACAGTGCCTTGCGCGTCCGCTGCGCGATCCCGAAGTCGATGAGCTTCACGTCGCCTCGCAGCGAGACGAGGATGTTCCCCGGTTTCACGTCCCGGTGGACGATGCCGCGGTCGTGCGCGTGCTCGAGCCCTCTCGCGACGGCAGCCCCGATGATGGCCGCGGCCTCGGGCGGGAGCTTCGGTTTGCGAGCCAGGAGCTCTGCCAGGTTGGGTCCTGCGACGTACTCGAGGACGAGGTAGAGCTCGCTCTCCGTCTGCACCAGCTCGTGCAGCATCGCGATGCTCGGGTGACAGAGCTCGCTGAGGAGGCGCGCCTCGCGGAGGAGCTGCGCCGCGAACGACGACGAGGTCGAGATGGTGTTCTTCAGCGCCTTGATCGCCACCTCGCGTTCGAGCGGCTCTTCGACGGCGTGATACACCGTCGACAGAGACCCCGCGCCGAGCTCGGCGATCACGCGACACTTCCCGAAGCGTGTCGCCATCCTCAGGGAGAGTCTCGGAGCAGGGAGCGCCCCGTCATCGCCTGGGGCTGCGGCAGCCCCAGGAGCTCCAGCATCGTCGGCGCGACGTCGCAGATACGCCCGCCGTCCCGCAGATGCAGGGAGCGCGCAGGCTCCATCGCGAGGAGGAGCGGCACTCGGTTCGTCGTGTGCGCGGTGTGCGGCTCGCCGGTCGCCGGATCCTTCATCAGCTCGCAGTTGCCGTGATCTGCGGTGATGATGAGCGCACCGCCGGACGCGAGGACGGCTTCGGTGATCTTGCCGAGCCCCGCGTCCACCGAGTCGACCGCGACGATCGCGGCCGCAAGGTTCCCCGTGTGCCCGACCATGTCCGGGTTGGCGAAGTTCACGAGGATGAAGTCGTACTTCCGCGCCGTCACCGCGAGGGTGACGGCGTCAGCCACGAGCGCGGCGCTCATCTGCGGCTTGAGGTCGTAGGTCGCGACGTCGCGCGGCGACGGGATCATCGTCCTGTCCTCGCCGACGAACGGCTCCTCGCGGCCACCGTTGAAGAAGTAGGTCACGTGGGCGTACTTCTCGGTCTCGGCGCAGCGGAGCTGCGTGAGGCCGGCGCGCGCCAGGACCTCGGGAAAGACGTCGGGGTAGGTCTCCTTGGCAAACGCCACCGGAAGGTCCAGCGAGCCCTCGTAGGTCGTCATGCACGCGTACCGCGGAAATGGCGGCACCGCGCCGCTGCGGGCGAAGCCGTCGAACGCCGACGTCGCGAGCGCCCGGGTGAGCTCACGCGCGCGGTCCGGTCGAAAGTTCGTGTGCAGCGCCGAGTCCGTCGCGGAGACGACGCCGCCGTAGGAGCCGACGACGAAAGGCTCGACGAACTCGTCGGTCTTTCCGGCCTCGAAGGACGCCAGGACGCCGGTCAGCGCGTCGGCGACGCGCGGCCCCTCCGCGAGGACGATCGCCCGGTATGCGCGCTCGACGCGCTCCCAGCGATTGTCGCGGTCCATGCCCCAGTAGCGCCCTGCCACCGTCCCGATGACCCCCTTGCCGTCGAGGTGGGTGAGCAGCCGCTCCAGGTAGCCCGGCGCCGTGCGCGGCTGGACGTCACGGCCATCGAGAAACGCATGGACCACGACCGGGACACCGCTCGCGTGCGCGAGGTCGATGAGACCGAACATGTGCTCGATCGAGCTGTGCACGCCGCCGTCGGAGATCAGGCCGAGGAGGTGCAGCCGTCCGCCGCTCTGCTTCGTCGCGGCGACGACGTCTCGGATGACCGCGTTCTCGCCGAGCGTCCCCTCGAGCACGGCCTTGTCGATGCGCGTGATGTCCATCATCGCGATGCGCCCAGCGCCGAAGTTCAGGTGGCCCACCTCGCTGTTGCCCATCTGCCCCTCGGGGAGGCCGACGTCGGGGCCGCTCGTGCCGATGGTCGTATGGGGGAAGCGTCGATGGAGCGCGTCGAGCGTCGGGGTCGTCGCGAGGCGCACCGCGTTGTCCTCCGTCTCGGCGCGCTCACCGAACCCGTCGAGGATGACGAGGACGAGCGGGCGAGGGACGGGGCGAGGATTCATGGTCATGGACAAGGGCTCCTGGAAGTCTGGTGATCTTCGTCGAAACCGAGCGAGTGCCGGGCGCGGACGAGGGCCGGAGGAGTGGACGCCAGTCCGCTCGGGACCACGCAGCGGCAACCCGGTGGGGGCACGAAGTGAGCACCAGCTTCTACAGGTGGCCGCCTTCGCTGATGCACTTCGCCCTCTCGTGGTTGAACTGATTGAGCATCTTCATGCTCGGGTTCGTCGCCTGCGACAGCCTCGTCTGCAAGGTCCGCGCGCTCTTGCACGCGTGTGGCTCGTTCGCGGGCGGCGTGGTCGGTGTGGGTGGCGTCGTCGTCGTCGGGGACGGCGTGGTGTGAGGCGCACCGTTGCCGTTCGTCGGCAGCGACGGGAGCGACGTGTCGATCAGCGGCATGTGCGGCGGCGTATCGTTCGTCGCAGAGCCGCCCCCCGCGTCGTCGGTGACCGTCGTGCTCTGCCCGTTCGGCAGCGGCGTGTCCTTCGACCCGTGGTGCTTCGGTGAGCGCGTGAGCGCGAAGACGATGCCCCCGGCGGCGAGCAACCCGGCGAACGCGAGCAGCGCGATGACCGCACCGGCACCTCCGCGTCCTCGTCTCGGCGGCGGAGGAGCGTCGATCCTGGCGCGCAACGCGGGGGCGACGCCGGTCGCGGGGTCGAGCGTGGCCGCGAGCGGGTTGGCTCCGGGGCCGTACGGGCCCATCGCGCTCATCGCGCCGGGCGTCGGCTCGCCGATCTGGGTCTTCCCCCGACCCTCGCCGGAAGGGAGCGGGTCGAGAGATGGGTGCTGCATCGCGCCCGTGCCTCCACCGATCGAGGCGACGGGCGCCGGCGAGAGGCCCCCGGACGGCACGCCCATCGACGGTGGGGCGCCCGCGGCGAGCACGGCCGACGCCGCGCCGTTCGCGACCGCCGCGGCGGCGAACGCGCTTCCCGCCACCATCGATGCCGGCGCCATCGCGTAGCCGCCCGACACCGCGAGCGGATAGCCGCCCGTCAGCGAGAACCCCTCGGGGCACATCGCCTCGAAGAACTCGCGGGTCGTCCCGAACCGCTCCGCCGGGTCCTTCGAGAGGGACCGCATGATCGCGTAGACCATCACCTCCGGAATCGGCCCGCCGCTGGGCGTCACCGAGAGCGGCTGCGGCGCGACGGTCATGTGCTGCGTCGCCCACTCCCAGGGCGTCGCAGCGGTGAACGGGAGCTTTCCGGCGAGCATCTCGTAGCCGATCATCGCGATCGAGTAGATGTCGCTGCGCGAGTCGATCGGGCGACCGGTGAACTGCTCCGGGCTCATGTAAGGCGGCGTTCCGAGCACAGTGCCCTGCTGCGTGAGCTTCTGCTCCTCCTTGTCCGGCGCCTCGCTGCGCTTTGCGATGCCGAAGTCGAGGACCTTCACCCAGTCCTTCGCGCGCTCGGTGAGGACGATGTTCTCGGGCTTGAGATCGCGGTGGACGATGCCCAGCGTGTGGGCCTCACCGAGCGCGTCGCAGATCTGCTGGAGGATGTGGAGCGCGCGGACGGGCTCGAGCGAGCGGTTCTTCTCGAGCACGGCGGCGAGGCTCTCGCCCTGCACGAACTCCATCACCATGTAGAGGATGCCGTCGTCGGTCTTCCCGAAGTCGAAGAGCTGGATCGTGTTCGGGTGCTGGAGCTCGGCGACGGTCGCGCACTCGCGCTCGAAGCGCGTCAGGATCTTCGGATCCTTCGACAGGTGGGCGTGGAGCGTCTTGACGGCGACCTTGCGGATCTTGCCGCCGATGTTCTGCTCGCCGAGGTACACCGCGCCCATCCCGCCTTCGCCGAGGAGCTTGGCGATCTTGTAGCGCCCGCCGACCAGCTGGCCGATGAACGGGTCGAACCGCGGCTCTGCTTCGGTCGCAGGGGCCATCGCGGTCGCCGATCTGCCGGCCGTGACGTCCGTCAGAGAGCCGCAGCGGGCGCAAAACTTGGGCGAACCGTCGAGGGGCGCTCTGCAGGCCGGGCAATCCATCTCGCGCAGGGTCGCACAGGTTGCGCGTCATCGCCACGCGCAGCGGGGGCGTCTGGGCTAGCGTTTCCATCGTGCCCCCCTCGGTCAGACCTGCGGCCGAGATGGCCTCGCGCGAGCGAAAGCAGGGCGACTTGCTCGAGGTGGAGGAGCACTCGCTTCAGCGAATGTTCGCTTCGCTGGCCGTCTTTCTGTCGGGGGCGCTGCTCGTCCTCCTCCCGTTTCTGGGCGGCGACGCGCACGCGCGGATGCAGCTCGGAGCCTGCCTCGTCGTCGCCATGCTCGGCGGCGCTCAGCTCCTCTGGTCGCTCCACGAGGGTGAGGGGTACGACGTCTGGCGCCTGCTCGTCGCCGGCTCCTCCTGGCTGCTGGCGGTGCTCGCGGCGCTCCGTTACTTCGGCGCGTTCTCGCCGGTCGCGGTCCTCTTGCCGCTCGGCGTGTTCTTCTTCGGCATGACGCGCGACGCCCGCGCGCAGGTGCTGGCGTACGTCGCGGCGGCGGCCTCCTATTTCGCCGTCGCCATCTCGTCTCTCCACGGCTCGAGCGCCGCCGAGCCGGCCATCACCGGTGCGAGCATCACCCCGGCGCAGGCGATGGCGATGCTCGCGGTCACGGAGATCGCGCTCGTCGTCACGTTCCTCGGCGCGCGCTTGGTTCGCGGCACGACCCTCCTCGCGCTCGCGCGCCACGAGCGGGCGGCCTGGGCGGTGATCCAGAAGGAGACCCGCATCGACGAGCTGCAGAAGGACCTCGCGCGCGCGCTCGACGTGGCGGGCGTCGGCCGCTTCAGCGAGACCGTCGTCGGGAACTACAAGCTCGGCGGAGTCATCGGCCGCGGCGCGATGGGTGAGGTGTACGAGGCGGTGCATCGCGAGACCGGCGCGGAGGCGGCCGTGAAGCTCCTTCACACCCACACCCTGCGCGAGGCAGGCTCGGTCGAGCGCTTCCAGCGCGAGGCCAAGATGGCCGCAGCGCTCGACACCCCGCACGCGGTGCGGATCCTCGAGATCGGTGGCGAAGGCGGCGACCTCCCATACCTCGCGATGGAACGGCTGCGCGGCGAGGACCTCGCCGAGCACCTCCGCCTGCGCGCCACGATGAGCTTCCCGGACCTGCTCCGCCTGCTCACGGAGGTCGGCAAGGGGCTCGCGGCGGCACGGGTCGCGGGCGTCGTTCACCGTGACGTGAAGCCGCGCAACCTCTTCCTCAGCGAGGGGAGCGACGGGACCCGGCTCTGGAAGCTCCTCGACTTCGGCGTATCCAAGTTCGCGACCGCCGACGCGACGCACACGGACGGCCGCATCATCGGGACGCCGGAGTACATGGCGCCCGAGCAGGCGGCGGGCCAGGCGGTGACGCACCGCACCGACCTCTTCTCGCTCGGCGCCGTGGCGTATCGCGCGCTGACCGGGAACCAGGCGTTCAGCGGCGACCACATCGCCGAGGTGCTCTACCAGGTCGCGCACACCATGCCCCCGAGGCCGAGCGCGCTTGCCGATCTTCGTCCCGAGGTCGACCTGGTCCTCGCCGTCGCGCTCGCCAAGTCGGCGGACGACCGCTTCGACAGCGCCGAGGAGCTGCATGACGCGCTCCTCGCCGCGTCGCGTGGCGAGGTGTCGGTGGAGGTCCGGGCGCGAGCGCTACGCCTTCTTGCGATGTCGCCCTGGGGGGAGGCGCCGACCGGCGAGGTTCAATGAGGCCGGCCGCGGCTGGCTCGGGCCGCGTCTTGCGTGTCGCGCGTTCTGTTGTTCTCCTGTCGAAATGCGCGAGACATCCCGATGAGAGCAATGATCGCGTGCGGCGTGGGCGTCGCCCTGTGGATGGGCGCGAGCGGCTGCTCGTTCGTCGTCGGCGACGGGGACTACTCGGTCGCTGACGCGGGCAACGGTGGCCTCCTCCTGTTCCCTGATGCCGCCGCCGACGTCAGCCTCAACCTGCCGAGCATTTCCTGCACCGACCTCGCATCGTGCTGCGCGAGCCTCACGTTCGACCTGCAGGACGGGTGTCGCGCCGTCGCGAGCGCCGCCGTGTCCTCGAGCTGCACGGCCGAGCTCACGCAGCTCCAGAGCGATGGCGTGTGCGGAGGGACTCCGATCTCGGGCATGGACGCAGGTCTGGGCGACGGCACGGTCGGGTTCGACGCCGGCGCACCGGACGCCGCTGACACGCAGTGCGCGACGCTCGCGCAGTGCTGCCCGTCGCTGGTCGTCGGCGGCGGCCTCGACATGTGCATGAATGCGGTGGCTTCGGCGAACGGCGGCGCCTGCGCTGCGGAGCTGACGCAGCTGCAGAGCCAGGGGGACTGCCTCGACGCGGGGACCGGACCGTGCATCACCGAGACGTGCGCGCAGGCGGGGTACCAGTGCACGCCTCCGGGGGCGACCGACTGCTCCGGCAACCCGCTCGACTGCGGCTCGTGCCCGCCGGACGAGACCTGCAGCGCCGCCGGTGCGTGCAGCGCGTCGACGTGCTCGACGGTGGGCCAGCCGTGTCCGGACGGCAACTGCTGCGCGGGCGCCACGTGCAACGCAGGCATCTGCTCGAGCGGCGGTCCCGGCACGGCGACGACGCTCGCGTCGGGCCTGTCGAGCCCGATGGGGATCGCCATCAACGCGTCGTCGACGACCGTGTACTTCACGTCGGGGACGACGGTGCAGCGCATTCCGGTCGGCGGAGGGACGCCGACCACGCTCTTCTCCTCCGGCATCACCCCGGCGGCGCTCGCCATCGACGACACCAACCTGTACTGGGTCGATGTCGGCAAGCAGGGGACCAGCGACGGCTCCGTCGTCGAGCTCACCCTCGCCACCGGGGCGACGAAGACGCTCGCCACGGGTCGCAGCATGAGCGGGGGGAACACGCAGGTCGGCACCTGGGGCTTCATCGCGAGCGACGCGACGTACGTGTACTGGACCGAGATCGGAGCGAGCGGCGAAGGCTCCGTCGTACGTGCGCTGATCAGTGGCATCCCGCTGGTGCAGTCGCTCGCCAGCAGCCAGAGGGCGCCGCAGGGGCTCGCCGTCAACAGCACGAGCGTCTACTGGGGCGACGGCAGCAACGGCGCCCAGGAGCTACTGGCCCTCCCGCTGTCGACCCCCGGCGCGACGCCGACGGTGCTGAAGTCGGCGGGGAACTTCAACCCGTTCGGCGTCGTTGTCGACTCCACCGGCCTCTACTGGACCGACCAGTCGTCCAGCACCGTCGAGATGCTTCCGATCGGTGGGAGCGCAGTCAGCACGCTCGCGTCGGGGGCTGGCGGCCTCATCGGCGGGATCGCCATCGACTCCACGGACGTCTACTGGACGGATCAGGCGGGGGGTGGCGTCCGGTCGGTCTCCAAGTCCGGCGGCAACATGACGGTGCTCGCCTCGAGCGCCGGTGGTGGCTCCCATGGCATCGTGGTGGACTCGACCAGCGTCTACTGGACGGACACCATGATGGGGACCGTGATGAAGACGGCGAAGTGAGCAGCGAGCGCCTGAGCAGGGATCGCGCGCTGCCCCTGTTCCGTCGCACCAACGCAGAACTGCGTGGCTCACGATGCGCCGAGCGGGGGCGACGGTCGTGAGGGCGGACGGCCCGACTCGACGATGGAGGCCGTGACCGAGAGGAACGAAGCCGCGAGCGACGGGTTCGTCGTGGACAAGGAGAGGAACGAGCGACCCGCGCGCAGGTTGGTCGTGGACAAGGAAAGGTTCGTCGTCGACAAGGAGACGAACGAGCGACCAAACGCAAGGAACGTCGCTCCCGCGCTCAGGGACGAGCGGGACAAGGAGACGGACGAGCGGGACAAGCCAAGGAGTGAGCCTCCTTCGCGGAGGTTCGTGGCTCGTTCGTCGACGACCGTCGCTCCGACCGGCGGGTACGTCGTCGTACCGCGCGGTTTTCGTCGTGGACAAGCGCGCGGACGTCGCGAGGAAACGAACGAGCGTGGCTCGTCCGTGAAGGAACGTGGCTCGCGCAGAGAAGTACGAGGCGGAGACGGCGGCGAGCAAGCGGCGGACGCGGCGGTACGAGCGACGCTCGCGCGCGAACGAGCGAGCCGCGAGAAGGGACGAGCGAGCTCCGCGCAGGTTCGAGCGCGACAAGCGCAGGTGTGAGCCACGGACGGAGAGGAACGAGCGACCCTCGCACGCGCGCTCCGCTCGTTCCGGAAAGGCATGGGTCACCTGCGCCGGCTTGTCGACGACGGACGCGCGCGAGGGAGCGAAGAACCTGCCCTTGTCCGCGACGAACCTGTCCTTGTCCGGCTCGTACCTGAAGGGACGAGGGAAGCGACTCCAGGAACGAGCGACGCGCGTGCGCTTGTCGACGACGAACCTGGCCTTGTCGGCCACCAAACTGAGCGCGGGAGCGAAGCGCGCGCCCGTACGTCGCTCACTCCTTCCGGAAGGAGCGAAGCTCGCGCGCTTGTCGGCGACGAACCTGGCCTTGTCGGCCACCAAACTGAGCGCGGGAGCGAAGCGCGCGCCCGTACGTCGCTCACTCCTTCCGGAAGGAGCGGAGCTCGCGCGCTTGTCGGCGACGAACCTGGCCTTGTCGGCCACCAAACTGAGCGCGGGAGCGAAGCGAGCGCCCGTACGTCGCTCACTCGTTCAGGAAGGAGCGGAGCTCGCGCGCTTGTCGGCGACGAACCTGGCCTTGTCGGCCACCAAACTGAGCGCGGGAGCGAAGCGCGCGCCTTTACGTGGCTCGCTCGCTCCGGAAGGAGCCGAGCTCGCGCGCTTGTCGGCGACGAACTTCGCCTTGTCGCGCACGAACCCAGGTGCGCGAGCGACGGAGGCGAACGGACGTCGTTCGTCCGTCTCCGCGCGAGGGAAGAGTGCGCATGGGCAAGCGATCCACGCGCGCGGACGAGGGTCGTTCCCGCAAGAGGAAGGGAAGGACAGAGAGCGACGAGCTTCGTCCCCGCGCGCCGGAGCGAAGAGCCGAGGGAGAGGAGCGGCCGACGCGCGAGGAGGAGCGAATGAGGCGGGCGAGCAAGCCTCCTTCGTCGGCGTGGGAGGCTCGGTCGCGCGTGAAGGGGCTTCGTTCCGCGACGGACGAGCGAACCACACGGGTGGGGATGCCTCGCTCCTGGACGTCCGCCGCACCTCCTCGCGCGTACGAGCGATGTCCGCGTGTGCACGTGCGTCGTCCGCTCGCGCGCGGGACTCTTCCGTACGCGAACGAGCGACGCTCACGAGCGCCGCGGCGACACCCGCGTGCACCCAGGCCTCGCGTGCCCGCGCGGCAACCATCGACCCGAGGTCGTCATGGCCGCGCGCGGCTGCGCGATGGTCGTGAGCGCGGGCGCGAGGCTCCGTGCGTGGGTCGCGTCCGTCGTCGGCCTCGAAGGCGCGGTCGTCCTCCGCCGCAGTCGCGGTGCCCAGGCCGAGCCGTCGACGGAGCCGTCGTTACTTCAAGACACCATGGACGACGCGGTCGACCTTCCCGTAGTCGGCGCTCTTCGTCACGTCGCCGTAGCCCCCCGCGGCAAAGAGCTTCGCCACCGCGTCGGCTTCCCCGGCACCGACCTCGACGGCGAGGGCACCGCCTGGCGAGAGGAGCGCACGGGCGCCGGCGATGACGCGTCGCAGGAGGTCGAGGCCATCATCGCCGCCGTCGAGCGCGCGAGTCGGTTCGAACGCGCGGACGTCGGCGGCGAGGCCCGCAAGGTCGCCCGTCGGGATGTAAGGAGGGTTCGACACGATGAGGTCGAACTCTCCGAACGGCGCCTGGAGCCCCTCGTAAAGGTCGCCCTGAGAGAAGCTCACCCTGTAGGCACCGAGCCTGTGGGCATTCGCGCGGGCCACGAGGAGAGCGCCCGCGTCGATGTCCGCCGCGTGGACGCGGGTCGTCGGTCGCTCGAGGGCCAGGGAGATCGCGATGCAGCCGGACCCGGTACAGAGGTCGAGGACGCGGGCGGACATCGACCGCGTTGCCGTGCGGGCGAGGCCGACCTCGACGAGGGTCTCGGTGTCGGGGCGGGGGATGAGGACGCGGCGGTCCACACGAAACGCGCGACCGTAGAACTCACGCTCCCCCAGCAGGTAGGCCACGGGCTCGCGGGCGCGCCGCCGCTTGACGAGCTCACGAAACCTCGCCAGCTCGTCGGGGACGAGCGGTCTCTGCGAGTCGACGATGAGCTGGACGCGCGTCGCGTGGAGCGCGAACGCCAGGAGCACCTCCGCGTCGAGGCGAGGCTGCTCGATCCCCCGCCCGCGGAAGTCGTCGGTGGCCCACTTGAGGATGGCGCCGATCGTCCACGTCGGCGGGACGCCCGTTTCGCTCACGGCGAGCCCGCCGGCACGTCGCGATCGCGAGAGATGAGGGGCCGGTCGGGCATCGGGGGGGTGGCCGTTAGTAGTACCTCGCCCCGGACGAGTCGACGGGTTGATGGCCTGGCCTCTCGCCTGGTAGATCCTGCTGCGTCGTGGACGCACCTCAAGCCCAGGTCGCACCGCCGCGCGCGCCAGACGAGAGCGCAGCCGTCCACCTCGGGCCCGTGAACGCCGAGCAAACGGAGCAAGCCGAGCTCTGCCGGCAGGCGAGCCGGTTCGACTGGGAGTACCTCGGCGTGATGGTGCTGGCGGATGCCGCCACGGTCACGCTCGATTCGCAGGTCCTCCAGTCGAGCGGGCAGACGGCGGTCCGCCTCCTCGGCCCCGGCCTCGTCGGGCTCTCCTGGGGATGGTCCGTCGGTGGCACCTATCTGACGCTCCCACAGTGCTCGCCGAGCTTCGCGAGCGGGCCCCCGCCGGAGGGGGATGTTCGGAGTCGCCTTCCGCTCGTGATCAGCTTCTCCCTCCTCGCGGCCGCGATGGCGCCCCTCATCGTCGGCGTGGAGACGGGCGAAGGGCCGCAAACGCTGGAGTGGTCGACGACTGAGCGCACGATGCGCCTCGTCATCGCGAGCGCGACAGGGGTCGTCGGGTCCTTGATGCCTTACGTGCTGCCGCCGCAGACGTACCGCGCGATGCGCAAGCTCTCGCATCTCCAGGCAGGCGCGACGGCGCGCGGCGGCAGCGTCTCGTATTCGTTCAGGTTCTGAGGCGAGCTGGACCGCCGCCGAACCCCCTATCCCCGGCCCTTCCCCCCGAAATCGGGGTGGTCTCATCTCTCGCACCGTGTGCGCGCGACGCCGGTGAAGACATCGAACCGACCACGACCGTGCGACCACGACCGCGACACCGAGTTGCGGGACCAGGCCACCCGCGCCAGCAAGGGTTGCTTCCTTCAGCTCTGCGAGGGGCTCCCCAACGACGGCGTCGCCATGCGGCGCAAGTACTTCGTCGAAGCCAACGACAGCCTCCACGAGACCGTCGGCGCCATCGACCTCGCCGCGACACTCGGCATGATGAGCATCGATCAGGCGAACGGCATCCAGGCTCTTGCGGTCCGACTCAAGGCGAGGCCGGTGATGATGGCCACGCGATCCGCGTCCGCCTGCCTCGCGGTGCCGCAGACGACTGCGATCTCGACCGCCGCGGCCGCCTCCACCGCCTCGCCGCGCGCGATGCTCAGTGTGCCGGCGTGCCGGCGGGCGACGTGAACACACGCGCGAGCGTTCGGACCAGTCCTCAGCCGAGATCGGGGAAAGGCCAGGTTAGGGGGGCGTGTGTCGATCGGGGCCCTGACCGCTCAGACCGTCGCGCGAGCGGCCGACTCACGTCGCGCGCCGTGGGTCGGCCCCGCAACGGCCTCGATCGCCGCACCCAGCTCGGGGCGCAAGCCGACCGCGAACGCCGTCTCTGCCACGAGGAAGAGCGGGCCGATGAGCAACCCGACGAGATCGTCCACGAACGCGGGCTTCTTCCCCTCGAACGCGTGACCGATGAACTGGATGACCCAGCCCGCGACGAACAGCCCGCTCGCGCCCGCGAGCCAGTGGCTGGTCGACTGCGCGGCGACCCAGCCGCCGATGAGGAACGCGGGGAGGTTGACCGCGAGCATCGCCAGACCGAAGCGGAGGTCGAGCCTCAGGTAGAACGCGATTCCGAGGACGAGCACCGCGAGCGCGGGCGTGACGCCGGACAGAGCGAGCGCCGGCCTCCCGAGGAACGCGAAGATGCCGAGGACAATCATCGGAATCCCAACGTAATGGGTCGCGATGTTCCGCCGGTCCCGGTGGTAGCTGGCGTAGCTGGAGAGGTGTTCCTGGATCGTCCGCATCTGTCCTTGCTCCTGAGCGCAATCTACCGCGGCCCCCCGAGCAGGTCTGTCGGCCCGCCGACAAAGGTGCGAAAATTGTGTCCCGTTCGCGCATGACGAAGCTCCGCCACCCCACGGACTGTCGCGAGCTGCTGCGTGCGGGTCGGTGGTTCCGCGGCATTCCGACGGCGCTCCAGGACGAGCTGCTCGCGGCCGCCGCCCTGCGGCGACTCCAGCCCGAGGAGCGGATCTTCTCGCGAGGTGACCCGCCGAGCGGGCTCTTCGCGGTCATCGAAGGGGGCGTTCGCGTGACGGCGACGACGGACGGCGGCAAGGAGGCGCTGCTCACGCTCGTGGAGGCGCCCTCCTGGTTCGGCGAGATCGCCGTGTTCGACGGGCTCGCGCGCACGCACGACGCGATCGCGGAGACGGAGGCGACCGTGCTGCAGGTGCGGCAGGCGGCGCTCGACGCGCTCCTCGCGCGGGAGCCCGCCTACTGGCGTGAGCTGGCGCTGCTCATGACGCACAAGCTGCGCCTGATGTTCGTCGTCTTCGAGGAAGCGGCAGTGCTGCCGATCGCGGTGCGCCTGGCGCGACGGCTCCTGACGATGGCCGAGGGGTACGGGGAGTGGCACGACAAGAAGAGCCGTGTGGTCACCGTCAAGCAGGAGCAGCTCGCGGCGATGCTCGCGATCTCTCGGCAGACGGCGAACCAGGCGCTGCGTCGCCTCGAGGCCCAGGGGGTCGTGCGGCTCACGTACGGAGAGATCGAGATCACCGACCACGCCGCGCTGCGCAGGGCGGCAGGCGTGGCTGCAGCGGAGAAAGCCTGACTACGCTGGCTTGAGAAACCGCACGAGGATCTTCTTTTCTCCGCGCCCCGCGAAGGCCACCAGCACGGCGGGCTCGTTCGCTTGCACGACGCTCCGCACCTCCCCCAGTCCGAACTGCGCGTGAAGGACACGGGACCCTCGCCGCAGCCCCACGACACCGTCCTCCGACATCGGGCTGTCGTCGAAGAACTCGCGATCGACGTACCTTTCGCCAGGCCCGACGTCGGACGGCACCACGCGCGGGGGCGCCCCCTGCGGATGCTCCCACGCCCGTCCGCTCCGTGGCGCACGGTAGCCGCCGTCGTCGCCGTCGTGATCGCCGCCGCGGTCGACGAAGCGCCCGAGCGAAGAGGCTCCGCGCGCCGCGGTCGACTTCAGGATGACCGAGTCCTTCGGCATCAGCGCAAGGAACGGGCTCGGCCCTCCGAGTCGCGTCGTGCCGAAGATCTGGCGCGTGTCGGTGTGCGTGACGATGAGCCGGGAGCGCGCGCGCGTGATGGCGACGTAGGCGAGGCGGCGCTCCTCCTCGACCTCGTGCTCGCCGGTCGGGTTCATCCCGCGGTACGGGAACATGTCCTGCTCCATCCCGGTGAGGACGACGACCTCGAACTCGAGGCCCTTCGCGCCATGAACGGTCATGAGCGTGACGCGCGAGGCATCCTTCATCCCGTCGACGTCGCTCTGCAGCGAGACGCGCTCGAGGTAGCCCTCCACGGACACGAGCTCGCCCGCGGCGACGGCCTCCTGCTCGTAGTCGAAGACCGAGCTCTTGAGCTCCGCGAGGTTCTCGATCCGAGCCTCCGACTCGGCCGAGTTCTCGGCGAGCAGCGCGGCCACGTAGCCGCTTCGCTCCAGCACCTCGCCGAGGACGTCGCTCGGCCGGAGGCTGACCATCTCCGCCCGCAGCGATTCGAGCAGCTTGTGGAGGGCGAGGAGCCTCGTCGCCGCCGTGCCGAGCCCCGCTTTCTTCGCGGCGACCTCCCCGGCACCGCGAGGCGCTCCGACGATCGCGAGCGCCCCCGACAGCGAGACGTGCTCCGCCTTGGCCAGCGCCGAGAGCCGCTCGATGGTCGTGGCGCCGATGCCGCGCGCCGGGGTGTTGATGACGCGGAGGAGATCGATGTCGCTCGCCGGGTTCGTGAGCACGCGCAGGTACGACAGCGCGTTCTTGATCTCCGCGCGGTCGTAGAACTTCGTGCCGCCGACGATCTGGTACGGCACGTTGGCCGAGCGCATCGCCTCTTCGAGCACGCGTGACTGCGCGTGCACCCGGTAGAAGACCGCCATCTCCTTCGGGTCGACGCCGCGCGCCCGCGCCTCCTGGATCACGCCGAGCACGTACGCGGCCTCGTCTCGCTCGTCCTTCGTCGCGACGATCTCGATCGGGGCGCCCTCGGCGTTCGCGGTCCACAGGTCCTTCGGGACGCGCTCGCTCGACTTCTCGATGACGCCGAGCGCGGCGCGCACGATCCGGCCGGTCGAGCGGTAGTTCTGCTCGAGCTTGACGACGCTCGCGTCGGGGAAGTCCTGCTTGAAGCCGCGGATGTTGCGGACGTCGGCCCCGCGCCAGCGGTAGATCGACTGATCGTCGTCGCCGACGACGCAGAGGTTCCGGTGATCGCGGACGAACGCCTTCAGGAATCTGTACTGCGCCGCGTTGGTGTCCTGGAACTCGTCGACGAGGACGAAGTCGAAGCGCTTGCGGAGGGCGTCGCCCGCGCCTGCGGGGTTCTCCTCGAGGAGCTTCACCATGAGCCCGATGAGGTCCTCGAAGTCGACGGCGTTGGCCGCGCGGAGCTGCTCTTCGTAGGCGCGGAAGATCCTCGGCAGCCACGGGTCACCGACGGCCATGTCGTCCGGCCCTCGGAGCTCCTGCTTCTCCTTGTGGATCGCGCCGAGGCAGAGGCGCGGCGGATAGCGCTTGTCGTCCAGGTCGAGCGCCCGGAGCGCGCGCGTGACCACCGCCTTCTGGTCGTCGGTGTCGTAGATGACGAAGTTCTTCGCGAGGCCGAGCGCCTCGCCGTAGCGCCGCAGCAGCTTCGCCGAGGTCGCGTGGAACGTGCCGACCCAGAGGTCCTTCGCGAGCCCCTCGCCGAGGAGGCGGCCGAGGCGGTCGCGCATCTCGCCGGCAGCCTTGTTCGTGAACGTAACCGCGAGGATGCGGTACGGCGGGACGCGCTCGCACGCGACGAGGTTGGCGATGCGGTAGGTGATGACGCGGGTCTTCCCACTCCCGGCGCCGGCGAACACGAGCAGCGGGCCACGCGAGTGCGCGACCGCGTCGGCCTGGGGCGGGTTCAGCTCCGCGTCGAGCGGCGAGCGTGTCGGAGTCAGCTGGGTCACGTCGAGTGTCCCTACGCCATACGAGCCCGCGCTGGCGCGTGCAATCGCTGCGTGCCGCCCCATCCGTTGCTGCGGGAAGGCCGGGGCACTCGTACTCACTCCCCGCTCGTGCTCCGGACCGGGACGATCTATAAGGCGCCTGTCTACGTTGCCCGTGATCCCACGGGCGAGCAGGCGCGAGCGGGCGCGCAGAGAGCCTCCACAGGGTTTCCCATGACCGAAAGCACGCCGTCGAACGAAGAGTCCCAAGCGCAACCCGCCGCCGAGTCGGCCGACGTTGCCGCCGCCACGCCTGGAGAGGCTCCGCCCGCGAAGCAACCGACGAGCCCCCCTCCCGCTCCCGCACTCGTGGTCGACCCCCTCGCGGACGCCCGCGCCGAGGCCGCCCGGATGAAGGATCAGTGGGTCCGCACCGCCGCCGACTTCGACAACTACCGCAAACGGGCGCGCCGTGACGTCGACGACGCCCGCAAGGCCGGCCGCGAGGACCTGCTGAAGGAGCTCCTCCCCGTCTTCGACAACCTGGAGCGTGCCATCGTCAGCGCGCAGCGCGCCACCGAAGTGAAGCCGGTCGCCGACGGGCTCGCGATGGTCGTGAAGCAGTTCGTCGACGTGGTCGGCCGCGCGGGGATCACCAAGGTCCCGACCGTCGGTGCGGCGTTCGACCCATCGATCCACGAGGCGATCCAGCAGGTAGAGACCGACGACCACCCGCCGGGGACCGTCGTGTCGGAAATCCAGGCCGGATACATGCAGGGGGAGCGGCTGGTACGCGCGGCGATGGTGGTGGTTGCCAAGCCACGCACCGGGGAGAGCGCAGCGAGCTGACCCTCGCTCTGCGGGGCTCCGGGGGCGTCCGGTCACTGGGCGCGCCACGGGACATGCACCGGATGCACAGGTGTTGTGTACCCAGGACAGTTCGTTGCTAGAGTCCATCCGCTATGCAGAAGGTCATCGGAATCGATCTGGGGACCACCAACTCGTGCGTCGCGGTGGTGGAGACGAATCCAGGCTCTGATCGCGTCGACGTTCGGATCATCCCGAACTCGGAGGGGGCACGAACCACGCCGTCCGTCGTCGGCTTTCCGGCGTCGGGCGAGCGGCTCGTAGGGCAGGCTGCCAAGCGGCAGGCCGTCACCAACCCGCAGAACACGGTGTACGCGGTCAAGCGACTCATGGGCCGCAAGCTCTCGTCGCCCGAGGCGCAGCTCCAGAAGCGCCTTGCGCCCTACTCGGTCGTGGAAGCCACCAACGGCGACGCCTGGGTGCACGCCGGCGGCCGAGACATGTCCCCCCCCGAGGTGAGCGCCGTCATCCTCGCCCGCATGAAGGAGGTCGCCGAGGCCTACCTCGGCGAAGAGGTCACCGAAGCCGTCGTGACCGTCCCCGCGTACTTCGACGACGCCCAGCGACAGGCCACGAAGGACGCCGGCAAGATCGCCGGGCTCGACGTCAAGCGCATCATCAACGAGCCGACGGCCGCTGCCCTCGCCTACGGCCTCGAGAAGGGGCGGAACGAGCGGATCGCTGTCTACGACCTCGGCGGAGGCACGTTCGATATCTCGGTCCTCGAGATCGCCGACGGCGTCTTCAGCGTGAAGTCGACCAACGGCGACACCCACCTCGGTGGCGAGGACTTCGATCAGCGCCTGGTCGACACGCTGTCCGACGCGTTCCTGAAGGAGCACAACGTCGAGCTCCGGAAGGACCGGATGGCCCTCCAGCGCCTGAAGGAGGCCGCCGAGAAGGCGAAGCACGAGCTCTCGTCATCGCTCGAGACCGAGATCAACCTGCCGTTCATCGCGACGAACGCGAAGGGCGAGCCGCTCCACGTCGTCAAGACCATGAAGCGGAACGAGCTCGAGATGCTCGTGCAGGATCTCGTCGATCGCAGCATCGAGCCTTGCCGGAAGGCGCTCGAGGACGCGGGCGTGACGCCGGCCGACATCCAGAACGTCGTGCTCGTCGGCGGCATGACGCGCATGCCGGCGGTGCAGGCGGCAGTGAAGGCGTTCTTCGGGAGGGAGCCTCACAAGGGCGTCAGCCCGGACGAGGTCGTGGCCGCAGGCGCCGCGCTTCAGGGAGCGGCGCTCGGCGGGGAGTCTCCGGTCGAGGTGCTGCTGCTCGACGTGACGCCGCTGTCGCTCGGCGTGGAGACCGGCGGCGGAGTTTTCACCGCGCTCATCGGCCGCAACACGACGATTCCCACCGCGAAGAGCGAGATCTTCACGACGAGCGTCGACAACCAGCCGTTCGTGCCGATCCACGTGCTCCAGGGCGAGCGCAAGATGGCGGCGGACAACCGGAGCCTCGCGCGGTTCGAGCTGACGGGGATCCCGCCGGCGCCGCGCGGCGTACCGAAGATCCAGGTGACGTTCCAGCTCGACGCGAACGGCGTCGTGAACATCGAGGCGAAGGACCTGGGTACGGGTCGAGCGCAGGCGATGACCGTCACGCCGACGAGCGGCCTTTCGATGGACGAGGTCAACAAGCTCGTCACCGAGGGCGAAGCACACAAGGCTGGCGACGAGCAGCGCCGCGAGCTCGCCGACCTCCGCAACTCGGCGGAGACGCTGCTCTACACGACCGAGCAGGCTTTCGACGGCTACGCCGATCTCGTCGAGGAAGAGACGCTCGATCGCGCGAAGACCTGCGCCGCGACGCTGCGCGAGAAGCTCACCACGAACGCGCCGCTCGAAGAGGTTCGCGCGGCCTACCAGAAGCTCGAGGGGCTGACGTTCGCGATCGCCGAGGCTCTGTACGCCGAGCCCCAGGCCGACGCTCCTCCGGGCTGAGAGACGCACCGCGCGAAGGAGCCCGTCCTCACGAGCGGGCGGACGCGTACGCTGCCGTCAGGAGAGAGGCACGGGCATCGCGGCGGCTCAATCGAGCGTGTCGTCGCCCGTCGCCAGCGAGGAGTCCGGCGGAGCGATGTGCGAGACCGGGCCCGTCCCCAGCTTGGGTTCGGGGGCCATCAGCTTGCGCACGAGATCCGCACGGTTCGAGACACCGAGCTTCAGATAGAGCCGCCTCACGTAGGTGCGTACGGTGTTCTCGCTGAGCCCCGCGATGGCCGCGACGTTGACGCCGCTGTAGCCGGCGACGAGGAGGCGCGCGATCTCCCGCTCCCGACGCGAGAGGGTATCCATCGCCGTGTTCTGCTCGCCGAGCGGCTCGATGCGGACGACGCAGACGCGCGCCTGGGCGAACACGGGGTCGTCGTCGATCTTCGAGACTGCCGTCACCGAGCCGTTCGGCAACCGCGGCGGCGTCGGAAGCGCCTCCCCGCGCGCCCTCGACGCAAGCAGGCGTTCGGCCGCGTTCACCAGCGAGTCCTCGACCTGGACGACGTCTTGCTCCCAGTCGATCCCGCGGTCGCGGTCCGCCGCCCAGATGACCTGCTTCGCGTCGCGGTCGATGACGTAAAGGGCGCCGCTCACGCCACCGAGCGCGCGCAAGCACGAGGCCTCGCGCGCGAGCTCGTCGTACGCCAGCTGCGTGCGCGCGCCGGCCATGATGAACGACGCGAGCCCGTCGAGCACGGCGACGTCCTCCGGCGTGAAGGCGCCCGCCTCGGCCGTCCGCTCGAGCCCACATACGCCGAAGAGCACGCCGCCTTCGTGCAGGAAGACGAGGAGGACCGAAGCTATGCCCTCGTCCTTTCCGTTCGCGGCGAAGTAGGGCACGGCCTGCCACTCGTCGGCGGCGTAGAGCTCGGCGAGGAGGTAGGCGCGCCGTGTGGTCGCGCACACGTCGGCGGCGGTGAAGGAGAACGCCTTCTCGAGACGAAGGTTCTTGTCGAGCTGGATCCCGACGCGCCCGTCGCCGACGACACGCGTCGCATCGCCCACGGCGCGGCCGTCGCCGCGACCGAGGAAGCAGAACGCCCCGGTCGACGAGACCACGCTACGCATCGCGTCGATGACACGGCGTCGAAAACTCGAACGAGAGCCGTGCTGAACAACCTGCAGCTCCGCGGCGCGGAGGTTCGCTTCGTGCGACAAGTTCCCCACGTCCAAAGCTATACTCCTCTCATGGGCGACTTATCCACCGCGAAGGCAAGCGACTCCCGGCACCCCAGGCCTTTCATGACGCCTCGCGACGCATCGGGCGTCCTTGCGGCCGACCGGGACGAGACGAGCGCGCCTCGAAGCGAGCGCGAGTCGGCGTTCGTGTTCGACTGGAACGAGGTCAACCGTAAGGGAAGGCTGACCCCGAAGAACGTCACTTTCTTCGACGAAACGCTGCGCGACGGCCTGCAGAACCCCTCCGTGAAGGACCCGTCGATCGGCGACAAGCTCGCGATCCTCCACCTGATGAACGACCTCGGCATCCATGAAGCCGACCTCGGGCTCCCTGGCAGCAGCAAGCGCGCGTTCGACGACGTGCTGCGGCTCTGCGAGGAGGTGCGGGATTGTCGCATGAACATCAAGGTCGCCTGCGCGGGTCGCACGGTCACGTCCGACATCACGCCGATGATCGAGATCGCGCAGAGGACGGGCGTGCCCGTCGAAGTCTACGCGTTCATCGGGTCGTCCCCGATCCGCCAGTACGTCGAGGAGTGGGACCTGCCGCTCATCGCGAAGCGCAGCACCGAGGCGGTCGACGTCGCGGTCAAGGCGGGGCTGTCGGTGGCCTACGTCACGGAGGACACGACGCGGTCCCGACCCGAGGTGCTGACGACACTCTTCAAGGCGGCGATCGATCACGGCGCCACGCGCCTCTGCCTGTCGGACACCGTCGGGCACGCGACACCGGATGGTGTCCGCAACCTGGTGCAGTTCACGCGGAGCGTCGTCGCGGGCACGGGCGTCAAAAACATCGGCATCGACTGGCACGGCCACAACGACCGAGGCCTCGCGCTGGAGAACGCCCTCTGGGCGCTAGAGTTCGGCGCAGATCGCGTGCACGCAACCGCGCTCGGAATCGGCGAGCGCGTCGGCAACGCGCAGATGGAGCTCATCCTCCTGAACATGAAGCTCCTCGGCCAGCTGGAGGATCAGGATCTGACCAAGCTGCTGGAGTACTGCAAGACCGTGGCGACCGCGGTCGGCTGGCAGGTGCCCCTCAACTATCCGCTCGTCGGCCAGGACGCCTTTCGTACCGCGACGGGCGTCCACGCCGCGGCGATCATCAAGGCGATGCCGAAGGGCGACACCTGGCTCGCCGATCGGATCTACAGCGGCGTACCGGCCGGCATGTTCGGGCGGCGCCAGGAGATCTGCATCGGCTTCATGAGCGGCGCGTCCAACGTGAACTACTGGCTGCGCGAGCGCGGGATCGAGAGCGACGAGGTGCTCGTGAAGGAGATCCTCCAGGCGGCCAAAGGGCAGTCGTCGATCATGACCGACGAACAGGTCCACGCGGTCATCGCGCGCGTGCGCTCATGACGCGCCGCGGTTCGCAGGAAGGCGCGACGCAGGCCTCGCGCGGCGCCGCAACGGTGCCGCGTACGCTGGCGATCGACATCGGCGGGACGGGGCTCAAGGCGATGGTGCTGTCCCCGACGGGGAAAGAGCTGACCGAGCGTGTGCGTGTTCCGACGCCCCGCCCGGCGACGACCAAGGCCATCCTCGGAGCGCTGCGAGCGATGCTCCCGAGCCTCGGCGAGTTCGAGCGCGTCTCCTGCGGCTTCCCTGGCGTCGTCATCGACGGGGTCACGAAGACGGCGCCCAACCTTCACAAGAGCTGGACGGGGTTCGATCTCGGGCACGCGCTGACGGCGCTGACCAAGCGGCCGGCGCGCGCGATCAACGACGCGGGCGTCCAAGGCTTCGGCGTCGTGAAGGGCGAAGGCGTCGAGATGCTGCTGACGCTCGGGACTGGGATGGGGTGCGCCCTCTTCATCGACGGCATCTACGTGCCCAACCTCGAGCTGGCGCATCATCCGTTCCGCGGCCGGAAGACCTACGAGGAGTTCATCGGCGCTGCCGCGCTGAAGGCGGTCGGCAAGAAGAAGTGGAACCGACGGGTGGCGAAGGTCATCGCCCAGATCGACCCGATCTGGAACCCGCAGCGGCTCTACCTCGGCGGCGGGAACGCGAAGCTGCTCACCATCGACCTCCCGCCGCACGTGACGATCACCGCGAACGTGGCCGGGCTGCTCGGCGGAATCGCCCTCTGGGGTGCGCACGAGCGGGCGCTCCAGGCTCGGAAGCGGACGTAGCGTCTATCGCGCCCGCGGTGCGTGCGGTGTGTGGTGACGACGCCACGCCACCATCTCGGCCGCGATCGACACCGCGATCTCGTCCGGAAGCCGCGCGCCGACATCGATCCCGAGCGGCATGCGGATGCGCGCGACGTCGTCGTCGGTGAAGCCCTTCGACGAGAGGCGGTCTCTCGTGCGCTTCGCCTTCGCGCGGCTCCCGACTCCGCCGACGAAGCCTGCGCCACGAGACAGCGCCCACTCGATGACCCGCTGATCGAGGCCGTGATCGTGCGTCATCACGAGAACTGCGGTGCGAGGAGCGGCCTCCGGCGTGAGGTCGCACTCGGGATCGTCGTGCTCACCGACCAGGCAGCGGACCCCCTCGAGGCGCCCTTCTCTCCCCCATTCCTCGCGTTCATCGACGATCGTGACCGAGAAGCCCACGCGAACGAGCAGCGGCGCCAGGGCCGTAGCGACGTGCCCCCCGCCAACGATCAGGCACGGGGCGACCGCGAGGATGGGCTCGAGGAAGACCTCGACCCGACCGCCGCAGCACATGCCGAGCGCCTGCCCCAGCTGGAACTCTCGCGTCGCGTGGTGTGCGGCGTCCGAAGCGAGCATCGACTCGAGCGACTCCAGCACCTCGCGCTCGACCGCGCCGCCGCCGACGGTCCCGACGCACGTGCCGTCTGCGCCGACAAAGAGCTTCTGCCCCGGCGTCGAAGGTGCCGAGCCATGCCTTGCGAGCACCGTGGCCAGCGCGCCTCGCACGCCACGACGTGAGCAAAGGACCGCCGCCGCAAGGGCATCGGTCGCCCCCCCGGACGTGGGGACCCTCGCCTTCACTGCGCGCCAGCCCTTCCGGGTCGCGACGCCCGAGACCCAGGTCGACTACGCAGGGCTCTGTCCACTTCGCTTCGTGGCCATACGCCGATGGTACCCCATCGGTGATACGTGAGAGGTGCCATGTCGAGCCGCGCACTCGCCGTCATGTCCCCGTGCCGGACCGTCGTCGCCCTGCTGGCCTGTGCGTCGACGATGGCCTGCGAGCACAAGGGGCCGGAGGTCTCGATCGCGGCCGCGACGAGCTTGCGCGCCGTGATGCCCGAGCTGATGCACGCCTATGATCTCGCGCACCCGGGGTCGCACTCGTCCGCGACGTACGGGGCGTCCGGAGAGCTGAGGCAGCAGATCGAGGCGGGCGCGCCGGTCGACGTCGTGGTGTTCGCGGGGGAACGCCCTGTCGATGAGCTCATCAAGGAGGGACGGGTCGACGCCGCCAGCCGCCGGATCGTCGCGACCAATGAGCTCGTGCTCGTCGGCACGAAGGGGGGGCCGCCCGTGACTTTCGAGACGCTCCTCACGCTGCCGGACGGGGATCGGGTCGCGGTCGGCGACCCACGCACCGTGCCTGCGGGTGAGTACGCGCGCGACTACCTGTCGACCCTCGGAGAGTGGGACGCGCTGCAGCCGAGGGTCGTCACAGGAGCGAACGTCGGCGCCGTGCTCGTCTACGCGCGGCGTGGAGAAGTCGCCGCCGCAATCGTATATGCCACCGAGCTCCGAGGTGTGACGGACCTCGTCGTGAAGGACACGGCCCATGGCGACCATGCGCCGCATCCGAAGGTCGTTGCTGCCGCGGTGCACGGCGGCCGCACGGAGGGTGCCGAGTTCGTGCGCTTCCTCTCCTCCTCGGCCGGAGGGAAGATCCTCGCGTCGTTCGGCTTCGGAGCGCCGTAACGTCGATGATGGGAGACGCGGTCTTTCCGGTGCTCCTGTCGCTGCGTGTCGCCGTGCTGGCGCTCGCGATCGTTGCGCCAGCAGGGGTCGCGCTCGCGCTCACCCAGGCGCGCGCGCGCTACCGGCTGCGACGCCTCGTCGACGTCCTCATCCTGCTGCCCCTCGTGCTCCCACCCTCGGTCATCGGCTTCTTCCTCATCCTCGTCTTCGGCCGTCGCGGTGCGATCGGCGGCTTGCTCGACAGCGTCCTGGGTGTCCGGCTGGTATTCACGCCTGCAGCTGCGGTCATCGCCTCCGCCGTCGTGGCGTTCCCGATTCTGGTGAAGACCGTGCAGCCAGCGATCGAGGCCGTCCCCGTGGAGCTCGAGTTGGTCGCGCGCACGCTCGGGCTCTCCTCGATCGCCGTCCTCCTCCGGGTCACGCTTCCTGCGGCGTGGCGCGGAGTGCTCGCGGGCCTCGTGCTCGGCTTTGCTCGCGCGATCGGCGAGTTCGGCGCAACGCTCATGTTCGCGGGGAACATCCCTGGCCGCACGAACACGATGCCGCTCGAGATCTTCACGGCTTACCAGACCGGCGATGACTCGCGCGCCGCACTATACGTGGCGATCCTGACGGGGCTTTCGGTCGGTGTCGTCCTCGTCGCGAACAGCAGCGGCCCGCGCGCGATGTCGCGATGACAGCGCACGTACCCGCGATCGACGCGCGCGTTGCGTTCACGGTCGGCGCGGGCGCTCGCGCGTTCCACGTCGAGGCCACGCTCTCGCTCGACTCGGGCGTGCTCGTCCTGTTCGGCCCGTCCGGGGTCGGAAAGACGCTCACGCTCCTCGCTCTCGCGGGTCTGACACCTGTCACCGCGGGCCATGTGCACGTCGATGGCGTCGCGCTCCTCGACACGGCACGCGGTCGGTCGATCCCTGTCCACGAGCGGCGGATAGGGTACGTCCCGCAGAGCCAGGCTCTCTTTCCATTCCTCGACGTGGCCGCGAACGTGGGGTTCGGGCTCCCGCGCGTGCTCGGTCGGGGCGCGCGGCACGCGCGTGCTTCTCGCACGCACGAGTGGCTGGTCGAGCTCGGCATCGCGCACCTCGCGTCGGCCTACCCGGAGTCGCTCTCGGGGGGAGAGAGGCAACGAGTGGCTCTCGCTCGCGCGCTCGCGGTCGAGCCGCGCCTGCTCCTCCTCGACGAGCCGTTTGCTTCGATCGACGAGGACGGGGCAGCGGCCCTTCGCGACGTCGTTCGGGAGGTCATCCGACGCCATCATGTACCCGCTGTCCTCGTCACCCACGACGTGGACGAAGCCATCGCCCTTGGCGATCGACTCGTGCGCTTCGCCCGCGGGAAAACCGCCGAAGCCGGCGACCCGCGAGCGATGCTCGGGCGCGCTTGAGGCCGCGCGGCGGTCGTGAGCCCTACCGGCGAAAACCCCAGGCGCAAACCTGCGCACCGATGGGTAGCCACCGCAGCCCATGCTCGAGGGGGCGCGCGAAGGCGAGGGCGTGCGGAAAGAACACGACGTAGTCGAGCCCGACGTTCGACAGCTGCGCATCGACGAGCAGCCGCCGGACTTCTCGCGGGTAGAGGAGGACCGCGTTCTCGTCGAAGGGGCAAATGGAGACGGCCCGACGAGTGAGCGGGTTCCGAGGGTTGTGCTCGAAGATGACGAGGCGGCCACCGGGCGCGAGCTTCGAGACCACACCCCTCAGGATCGCGGCGCGATCCTCCACCGGGACGTGGTGGAGGACGTTCGCGATCACCGCGAGGCTGTAGTGGTTCTCCGGCAGCGCTTCGGGGGCGCTGAAGAAGGTGGCGGCCGGCGCGCGCTTCTTCGCGAGCTTCACGGATTCGCGAGATGGGTCGTAGGCATGCACGACGGGGAACGACTTGACGAGCTGGGTCGTCAGGTTGCCCATGCCGCAGCCGAAATCGAGCACCGGCCGGGCCTCGTTCGGTTCGAGCATCCGCTCGATGAGCTTGTGCTTGTAGGCAGCGAAGTACTCCGGTGGCTCGCCGCTCGCCGACACGCTCGCCGCGAGCATCGATTCGTACATCAGCGCGTACTTGTCGAACTCGGCGGGCTCTTCAGGGTCGTGGGACTGGAGTGTCACACCTCGACCGGTACCGCACTTAACCCGCTTCGCCAACCGTCGGGTCCGGTTCACGACGGCAGCACCGCGTGCTAAGTCGCACGCACCGGCGGGCGGGCTGTCGAGCCTGAGCGCGCGAGTTCATGGACATCGCCCCGACGCCTACTCCGCCGCCCGCCGCACCGTCGAGCGCCTGGTTCAACGCCCGGTTCCCGCGCCTCGCGGGCAAGCTCGATCGGCTGGGCTTGCCCCCTGGATATCTGCTCTGCGCACCGCTCGCCCTTTTCGCGATCTGGGGGCATCGGTACCCGCCGGGCATCGATATGCCGCAGCACGCCAACACGATGCGGCTGTGGCTCGAGCTGCATGGAGGGCCGGCAGAGTACGGCACGCTCTACCAGACCAACCTCTTCACGCCGTACGTCCTGACGTACCTGCTTGCCTATCCGTTCGCGAAGCTCTTCGGCGGCCTCATCGCCATCAAGGTGATTCTGACGGTCACCGCCCTCGCGATGCCTCTCACGATGTCGCAGTGGCTGCGCACGCTCGGCGGCGACCGCCACATGGCGCTGCTCGCCTTTCCCATCCTGTTTGGCTTTGCCTACGTCTGGGGCTTCCTCTCGCATCTCTTCGCGATGACGCTCCTCTTCGCCTATCTCGCGTCATTCGAGCGGCAGGGCGCGCGGCCCTCGTTGGCGCAGGGGGTCACGGCGGGATGCTGGGCTCTCCTGCTCTTCTTCTGTCACGGGTTCACGTTCGGCGTCGCCGGTGCCTCCGCGGGTCTACGTCTCGTCGTGCGGCGACGACCGCTCTCGATGTGGCGCGCAGGCCTGCACCTCGTGCCCGCCGCGATCACGATGCTGGTGTGGCTCGCGTCCCGCGAGAAGCAGCTCGCCACGGTAGGGCACGGCGGGCACTTCGTGAACCTCACTCTCGATCGACTCTCCGAGCTGTTCTCTGGCCTGTTCGTGCCCGTGACCTCGTACGGCTGGGCGGGCGTCGCGGCGGGCGTCGTCGGCGTCGCCGCCGTCGTCGTGCGGCCAAAGCTCAATCGGTCGCTCGGCGTGTGGGTACCCCTCGGTCTGGTGACGGCGTGCTTCTTCATCTTGCCGAACTGGGTCGCGGAGACAGCGGTCGTCGGTCCCCGGTTCTGCGTCTACGTCCAGGCCTTCGCGTGCGGCGCCTTCGTCGCCGCGGTCGGCAGAGAGCGTCGCTTCGAGATTGCGTCGCTCGTCGCCACCGTCGCCAGCCTCTTGCTGCTCAACACGAGGCTCTATCGATTCAACGGCGAGCTGGACGGCCTCCGCACCCTCGCAAAGCAGGTCGGCCCTTATGCCGACGTCCAGACGTTCATGCCGAAGGCAGGCGGTGCGAGCGGTGTCTTCGGGTTTCGCGGGCTCTCCGAGACGCCAGCGTGGATCTCGGCCGATACGGGCGGCCTCATCGCCGACGACTATGGCCGCTTCTACCAGATGCCGGTCCAGCACAAGCACACGCGCTTTCCGCAGCGCTATCGGTACGTCTTCACGCTCTCGCCGGACGGCGAGGTCAAGAAGAAGTTCCCCGATGCCCAGCTCCTCGCACGCTCCGGCGCCTGGTCGCTCTTCGAACAGAGCCCCCTCAAGCTCGGCGACCTCGAGGTCGTCCGATTCGCCCAGGGCTGGGGCGACTTGAAGGTCGATGCGTCGGTCATCAACGCTCCCCTCACGGTCAACGGTGTCGTGTTCGACCACGGGCTCGGTACGCACGCGAGCTCGTTCATCCGGATCCATGTGCCGCCCGCCCAGAGCACGCTCGAGGGCGGCTGCGCCGTCGACGACTCTTCGTCCAACGATGCACAGATGGCGTTCCAGATCCGCAGCTCCACCGGGCGCGTTCTCTTCCGCACCGCTCCCATGAAGAAGGGGAACGGCGTGCGACGCTTCAGTGTCTCGCTCGGCGAGGACCGGGAGGTCTTGCTCGAGACGCTCACGGTGACGCGGACGAACGAGGGCCTCCACGCGGACTGGGTCGATCTCAAATAGCGACGATCGAGCCCCGTCGCGTCGGCGCGGCGAGCCCTCCCGACACGAAACGCGCTAAAGGAGACGGTGGTAGCTCCACCAGAGGACCGGACCCATGACGAGGCCTCGCGTACACACGATGCTGGCGCGTAGCGCTGCGGTTCTTCTCCTCGGCGCGCTGGCGGCGTGCGCGCAGCCGCCGCCGCCGGCGAGCCCTCCGATGCCGAGCGGGCTGAGGAGCCCTTTCACAGGATACGCCAGCCCGCACTACAGGGATCCCAAGGCCTGGCTGTGTCTACCCGGCCGCTCCGACGCGTGCTCCGCGAACCTCGACGCAACCGAGCTTCTCCCCGATGGCTCGCGCGTCGCGGTGCAGGAAGGCCCGCCGGGCAGCGCTCCGGGCGCCGACAAGGTCGATTGCTTCTACGTCTATCCCACCGTCGATCTGAGCCTCGCCCCCGCAAACCACCAGAGCTTCGACGATCTCGCGCCGATGACGGTGTCGACCGTGGCGCAGGCCGCTCGCTTCCGGTCGACGTGTCGCCTGTTCGTTCCCCTGTATCGCCAGGCCACGATCGGCGCCTATCTGCGCAGGCCGGACGTTCGCGACGAGTACCTCGGTGTCGCCGCGTCGGACATTCTCGACGCGTTCGTGCACTACATGGGAGCGTTCAACGGCGGTCGCAAGGTTGTGCTCATCGGTCACTCGCAGGGCGCCGAGATGATCACGCGTCTCCTCACGCAGCTCTTCGACGGCGATCCGCTCATGCGTGATCGCCTGCTGCTGGCGCTCCCCATCGGCGGTCAGCTTGAAGTGGCGAAGGGGGAGCTCGTGGGCGGCACCTTCGCGCACATCCCCGTATGCTCGCGTGCAGGCGAGACGGGGTGCGTCGTGGGGTACCGGTCCTATGTCGCAGGCGTCGACGTCGATCCCGCGACCTCCGCGCCGCAGCCGGGGCACGAGTCCGTGTGCGTCGACCCGGCCGCGCTCGACCGACCCACGGACGCAAACGATCGCGCGTTTTCCCGCGCGCTCATTCCTGTCTCCGACAAGACAGCGCCTCGCATGCGTGGCGTCGCAGGCATCACGACCCCGTTCGTCCTGCTTCGCGACTTCTACCGTGGCCGGTGCGTGGATGGTCGCGATGGCTTCCGATACCTCGCGGTATCGACGCCGCCCACGCCGCGCGAGGGCGCGACAGACGTGCGCGAGAGCCCGATCGACCTGTCGAGCCGGTGGCTCCGGACACGACTTGGCCTTCACATACTGGACTTCCAGTTCGCGCAAGGAGACCTGGTCGATCTGGTGGCCCGGCGTGCGGCCGCGCTGCCCTGATTGGCCTCGAGCGGCTTGCACGACCAAGGCAGCACGGCAGTGCCGCGGCTGGTTCTCTGGTTCGAGCGGCGATCACAGGCGCTCGGCTTCCCTCCGGGCTACCTCGCGTGCGCGCCGCTCGCGCTCCTCGCGGTCTGGGGCCACCATTATCCTGCGGGGATTGACCTGCCGCAGCACGCGAACCTCGTGCGGCTCTGGGTCGAGCTCGGTCGCGGGCCGCTCGAGTACAACGTCCTCTACCGAGTCAGCGCCTTCACGCCTTACGTGCTGGCGTACGCGGTCGCCTATCCGTTCGCGAAATGGTGGAGCGCGCTCGCCGGCGTCAAGGTGGTCCTCTCGATCGCGGCGCTCGGCACGCCCTGGTCGCTCGCGCGCTGGCTCCGCGCGGTCGGGGGCGAGGCGCGCCTTGCGCTCCTGGGCTTCCCGCTGGCGTTCGGGTTCGCGTACCTCTGGGGGTTCCTCTCGAACAGCCTCGCGATGCCGATCCTCTTCGGCTACCTCGCGTCGTGCGAGGCGGAGCCAGAGCCGAAGAGCGGATCGATCGCAAAACACACCCTCGCGAGCACGTGCTGGGGAGCCCTTCTCTTCTTTTGCCACGGCGTGACTTTCGGCGTCGCGGCGCTGTCCGTGTCGGTCCGCATGCTCCTCCGGCTGAGAGCTAGCGGGCGTGCGGCGCTGTTACGAGCAGTGCACCTCTTGCCGCTCGCCCTGCTGACGTTCGGATGGCTCTGGCTTCGGGAGAGGAAGACGAGCGCACCGTCGAACTGGTGGTTCATCGACGGGAACCGTCTCCTCACGCTCTTCTCCGGCTTCTTCTGGCCCCAGGCGAGCGCGCTGTGGGCGGCGGTCACCGTCACGGCCGTGGTGATCCTCGTGGCCTCGGGAAGGCCGCGGCTGAACCGATCTGCAGGCGCGTGGGTGCCGTTCGTCGTGGCGCTCGCGGCATTCATGATCCTCCCAGAGTACATGGCGTCGTCGTATGTCGTGGGGACGCGGTGCTGCCTCTACGTCCAGGGGTTCGTCCTCGCGCTGTGGCTCGGCGGTACGCCTCACGAGCGCCGTCTCGAGCGGACGCTCGCGCTCCTCGTCGCGGCGAGCCTCGTGCTGCTCAACGTCCGTCTGGCGTGGTTCAACACCGAGCTCGACGGCTTCAGGGAGATCGCGGCTCACGTCGCACCCCGCGCCGACGTCCAGACCTACCTGCCCCGGCTCGGGGGCGGGAGCGAGGCCTTCGGCCCGCGAGAGCTCTCGGAGGTCCCCGCGTGGGTCGCCGCGGAGAGCGGCGGCCTCATCGAGAACGACTCCGCCAGCTACTTCCAGATGCCCGTGCAGCGCCGGTTCGTCCGTTTCCCGCGGCGATACCGTTACGTCTTCGCGCGCGGTGACGAGCGCGTGGTGCGGGCACGAATCGGGCACGAGTTCCCCGGCGCCGTCGTCGCCGCGCGCGCCGAAAGGTGGTTCCTCTTCGAGCGTGCCCCCGACGTGACCGGCTCGATCCTCGTCGTTCGCTCGGCGCAAGAGTGGGGTGACCTCGTCGTCGATCGCTCCACGACGAGCGCGCCGCTCTCGGTCGCCGGCACGGTCTTCGATCACGGGCTCGCCACGCAGGGGCGCTCGTTCATCCGCGTTCGTTCGCTCACGGGGCGGTCGACGCTGGACGGGGGGTGCGGCGTCGACGACGACGCTCCGGCCGACGCCGTGCTCATGTGTCGCGTCCGAGGCACGGATGGCTCGATCGCCTGGGCGTCCGGACCGATGCCCAGAGGCGCCGCCGCGCGCATGTTCAGCGTCGCGCTCGACGCAAACCACGAGGCGCTGCTCGAGACGGTCTCGACGAACCGGAACGAGGGAAACCACGCCGACTGGGTCGACCTTCGCTGACATCGCGCGGGCCAGCGCGAGGCCTCGCCGCTTGCCTCGCGGCCGTTTTCCCTGCAGAACCCAGCACCCCTCGTGAACGACCTACCCTCGCCGCACTCACCGTCCCCCGCGCCCACCGAGCACCCCTACGCCGCGTTCGTGCACCGTGTGCAGAAGCCAGCGCGGTACGTCGGCGGTGAGCACGGCTCGGTGCGGAAGGACTGGGGGAGCGTCGACGCGCGCATCTGCCTCGCCTTTCCCGACGTCTACGACATCGGCATGAGCCACCTCGGCTTCAAGATCCTCTACCGCATTCTGAACGACCATCCGCGTACCCTCGCCGAGCGTTGCTACACGCCGTGGGTCGACATGCAGGCCGAGCTGCGCGCGCGCGGCGTCCCGCTGCTGTCGCTGGAGAGCGCGAGACCGCTGTCGGACTTCGACGTCGTCGGCTTCTCGCTGCAGTTCGAGCTGACGTACACGAACGTCCTGGCGATGCTCGACCTCGGAGGCATCCCGCTGCGGAGCAGCGAGCGGAAGGAGAACGACCCGCTCATCATCGCGGGCGGCCCGACGGCGACGCACCCCGAGCCGCTCGCGCTGTTCCTCGACGCGGTCGTCGTGGGGGACGGCGAGGAGCGAGCGACCGAGATCGCGCTCGCGTGGACCGACCTGAAGAAGCAGGGCGTCCCCCGAGAGGCTCGGCTCCGAGCGCTCGCGAAGCTCGCGGGGGTGTACGTCCCGTCGCTCTACGCGCTCGAGGTTCAGGCCGACACGGGCTTCCATGTCGTGACACGCGGGCTCGTGCCGGAGGCGCCGTTCCCGGTGCGTCGCACGCTGGTCGCGAACCTCAATGACTGGCCGTTTCCGGACGACGGACCGGTCGGCGGACCGGAGGCCATCTTCGACCGCGTCTCGATCGAGATCGCGCGCGGCTGCACGGAAGGGTGCCGCTTCTGCCAGGCGGGCATGATCTATCGCCCAGTGCGTGAGCGTGACCCCGACGTCATCGTCGACACGGTCGTCCGCGCGATCAAGAAGAGCGGGTCGGACGAGGTGAGTCTCACGTCGCTGTCGACCGCGGACTACTCGTGCATCGCGCCGCTCGTGAAGAAGGTCGTCGACAAGCTCGTGCCCGAGAAGGTCTCGCTCGGGGTCTCGTCCCTTCGCGCCTACGGGCTCGAGGAGAACGTCCTCGACGACATGCAGCGCGTCCGCGCGACCGGCGTCACGTTCGCGCCCGAAGCCGGCAGCCAGCGCATGCGCGACGTCGTGAACAAGAACGTCACCGAGGCGCAGCTCATGGAGACCGCCGAGCGGATCTTCTCGCGTGGGTGGTCGAAGATGAAGCTCTACTTCATGATCGGGCTCCCGACCGAAGAGGAGTCGGACGTGCGAGAGATCGTCCGCGTCGGCGACCGCGCACGGAAGGTCGGCAAGAGGGTCAAGAACGCGCTCCGCGACCAGGGCAAGGCCAACGGCGGAGGGGCGCCCGCGGTGACTGTGAGCGTGTCGACGCACGTCCCCAAGCCGCACACGCCGTTCCAGTGGTGCGCGATGGACACCGCGGACATCGTGCGCGAGAAGCAGCGCTGGCTGCACGAGGAGAAGCGAGCGACGAGCGGCGTCGAGCTTCGCCTTCACGACTGCGACACGTCGTGGCTCGAGGGGGTGTTCGCGCGAGGCGACCGCAGGCTCGGCGCCGTCCTCGAGCGCGCCTACCACGCAGGGGCTCGCTTCGATTCGTGGGAGGATCAGCTCAAGATCGACGTCTGGGAGGCCGCGTTCAAGGAGGAGGGCGTCGAGACCGGGCCGTACCTCGGCACGATCCCGGTCACCGCGCGGCTCCCGTGGGACCACATCGACGTCGGGCTCGAGGAGGGTTTTCTCGCGCGCGAATACCGGAAGGCGCTCGCGAGCCGGCTCTCGCTGCCGTGCGGCAAGGCGGCGGGCATGTTCGTCCAGCACACGAACCTCGACGACCTCGACGCGGATACGCGCAAGCTGGTCTGTTACGACTGTGGCATCGCCTGCGATCTGGGGGCGATGCGCAGTGAGCGTCGCGAGTTCCTCACCAAGCTTGGCGCCAAGGAGAAGAGGCCGTCGCCGGTCTCGCCGCTGATGGCGCCGCCTCCGGCGAAGGAGGACAGAGTCGATCCCAAGCGAGCGGTCGTGAGCTTCACGCAGGGCACCCCGATCCGCTACCGCTTCGGCTTCACGAAGCTCGGCCCGAGCGCGCTCCTGTCGCACCTCGACGTCCTCCGGGCGCTCCCCCGCACGTTTCGACGCGTCGGCCTCCCTCTGTTCTATTCGACGGGGTTCCACCCGAAGCCCGACTTCGTCTTCGCCCCCGCGCTCTCGCTCGGCGTCTCGAGCACGTGCGAGGTCGCCGACGTCAAGCTGACGTGTGACATCGACCCGACGTCGATGCTGGAGGCGTTGAGCGCCGCATCTCCCGAGGGTCTCTCGTTCTTCGCGGGCGCCAAGCTCGGGCCGACCGATCGCGCCGTCTCGCGCCTCATCGACACCGCTCGTTACGCAGTCGCCATCCCGACGAGCGTGCTCGGTCCGCTCGGAGGGGAGACCGGGCTTCGCGAACGCGTCGCCGGAGCGATGGCCGCGAAGGAGCTCCGCGTGAAGCGCACGATCGAGGGGATCGGCAAGTGGCTCGACGTACGCGAGTACCTTCGCGCCATCGAGGTGGACACTGTGGGCGCACGTGCAGCGACGGAGGCCGCCGGCCTGGTCGGAAGCTTCGTGGTGCTCGCCGTCGATCTGGAGATTCGCGGGTCCGGAGCGATCAAGATCAGCGAGGTCGTCGAGGTGCTCGCCGGAGCGGACGACCTGCCCCACCGCGCCGTCCGCTTCGGCATGGGCACGTGGGAGGACGGTGAGGTCGTGTCCCCCTTCGTGCTCGGACGGGGAACCGCGACCCCCGCGAAGGCGAGCGCCCTTGCCGAAGCCGTCGCCGCTCTCCCCTGACGGTCAGGCGTGCGTGTGAAGGACTGACAGCTTGCCCGTCGCGTCGACGTTGAACAGCCGCGCTCCGGTGGTCGTGTTGATGAAGAGGATCGCCCCCTCGGCGGTCGGCAGGAGGCGCAGCTCCGTGACGGTGCTCTGCCCGCTGTCTTCACGGCTGTCGACGATCAGCTCGTCGGGGGTCGCCTTCATTCGATCGAGCGTCGCGAAGCGCATGCGCACGCCGCCGAGCGGACCGGCGCTCCAGACGAGGAGAAGCTTCCCCCCGATCTCTGCGACCGTGAAGCTGTTGGACTCCTGCGGGACGACGTCCGTACCGGACAGCATCTCGCGGATCGGCAGGCGCGCGGCAGTGCAGCCCGAAGGGTTGCAGTGCGACTGCTCGACGGTCGGGTGGCTCCCTTCCGAGTCGACCACGCGCGTCACCTGCGTGACCACCGCCTCGTTGCCCCGGCACGCCATCGTCCCGCCGCGCGTCGTGAGCGGCAGGGGCGCCGTCCAGACGGCCCCCGAGTAGAACGTGATCGCGTCGGCCCTTGCGCCGTGCACTCGCACGGCGACGTTCGCGCCGCTGCGGCACGTGGAGAAGCGCGGGTTCTTGTCCTCACGCTCCGGCCGATCGAGCGTCGCTGCGTCGCCGACGTCGACGAGTGGCCCGATCTCCCCCTTGTCCGAGATCTTGTGGCCGACGAGGTGGAGCGCCGGGTGAGCCTTCGCCCCGGTTCGCTCGACGACCCAGTCCCACGCGAGACTGGCATCGAGGATGTTGTCGATCTCGGTCGTGTCGATCGTGCCGTGGCTCTTCGGAACGTCGCCGGTCAGCGGCGCGTGCGTCAGCCACAGCTCCGTCGGCGTGCCTGCCGCAGGGTGCGTGAGGAGCCACGCCGAGCCGTCCTTGTCGACGGTGGACCCGAGCGCGAGGTCGCCGGTGACGGCGGCGGGCCCGCTGGGACGGAAGATGCCGAGCTGCCCTTTGTCGCCCGCGAAGATCCACGGCTGCGCCTCGGGGTCGGTCGTGCCCTCGAGCGCGAGGCCGGGCGTGTGCCGCGCGACCTCGGGCGAGACGTGCTTGCACACGAGCGTCGTCGGGACGCCGCTCGCCGTGCAGAGCACAGCGCCGCCGACGAGGCCGTTGTCGTCGATGAGGAAACGAAGGTTCTTCGTGGGTGCGGGGTCTGGCTTGAGGCTCGCGATCGCGAACTCTCCGGCGAGGCCGCTCGGCTCGTGGAGGATGTCCTTGCTGAAGAGGGCGACCGCGGCCTTCGGGACGCCCGTGGCGCTCGCGGGCTCGGCCTTCAGGCCCGCCGCCGCAGCGTCTTTCCAGACCTGATCGACGAGCTTCCCGATGTCCGCAGTCGCGTTGGCGTTCTCGCGCATGGCCTTGGAGAGTGCCGTCGTCGAGGTCTTGAGCTCGGCGCCGCCGGTCTCGGCCGAGTCTGCGTGCTCCGAGAGCAACGCCGCAGCAGGCGCGCAGCTCGCGGGCCACCCGAGCTCGCCCGGCGTCTTTGTACGCTGCTCGCGCGGGGTCCCCAGCACCGTGAGCTGGATCGCGCGAGCGCGCGTCGACGGGAGCTCGCCGGCCTTGAGGCTGTCTCCGACCACGCAGCCCTGCAGCGCCGCCCACTGGCCACGGAGCGCCGCGGCCTGCGACGCCTCCATGTTCTTCAGGAGCATGAACCCCCCGTAGCCCGCCGCGCCCAGGCCGACGACGGCGACGCCCACGATGCGCTTCCAGCGACGACCGCTTCCGAGCTGCGCCATCACGAAGCGCGTCGGTAACTCGGTAATGTCAGGCTTTCTTCCCATGGTTGGTGAGGTATTATGGAACGGGGGCTCTCGGGAAGTCGAAAAACATGTGGTTCTCGCCTCGCGCACACCTGTCGACCGACGTCGCATCGCCACCGTCGAGGGCCACACGGCTTCTCCTCGCGTGCGCGTGGTCGCGTGCGCCAGCGCCGAGCGCGATGCGCTGACGAAGAGATGTCTGCCTTCGCCACGAAACGAAAGCAGCTCAACGCTGGCGACCGCCTAGACGGGCGTTACGAGCTCCTTTACCCCTACGCCCAGGGGGGAATGGCCACGGTGTGGCTGGCGCGCGTGAAGGGGAAGCACGGCTTCGAGAAGCTCTACGCGGTGAAGACGATCCTGCCGCACATGGCCGCCGACACGGCGTTCCGGAACATGTTCCTCGACGAGGCGCGCATCGCTTCGCGGATCCGCCACGGCAACGTGGCCGAGATCGAGGATCTCGGCGAGGACGACGGGCACCTCTACATGGTGCTCGAGTGGATCCAGGGCGACTCCTGGTCGAAGCTCATCGCGGCGATCATCGAGCGGGGGGACCCGATCCCGGCAGACTTGATGCTGCACATCGCGGCCGACACCTGCGCAGGGCTTCATGCCGCGCACGAGCTCGCGGATGACCTCGGGCAGTCCCTCGCGGTCGTGCATCGCGACGTGTCTCCGCAGAACGTCATGGTCAGCGAGGCCGGGGTCGTGAAGGTCATCGACTTCGGCGTCGCGAAGGCTGTCGGCCGGGCGAGCGAACAGACACGGACGGGCCTCATCAAAGGGAAGCTCGAGTACCTCGCGCCGGAGCTCGCGCTCGGCAGCGCGGTCGACCGACGCGCTGACGTATGGGCCGTGGGGGCGACGCTCTACCAGACGTTCGCAGGTCGGGCGCCGTACACCGGCAAGAACGACCTCGACGTCCTCCGGCGCATCGCATCGGGGAAGACCCCTGCGCCGCTGCCGGCGACCGTCCCGAAGCCCATCGCAGACGTCATCATGGCATCTCTGCAGCCAGACGTCGGAAAGCGGGTCAAGAGCGCGCAGGACTTCCAGCGCCTCCTCGAGTCGGTGATGGCCTTTCCCATCACTCCGGACGATACGGCGCGCGCCCTCAGGCACTACCTCAAGCCTCGCATGCAGGCGCGCCACACGGCGATCGCAGAGGCGCTGCGTGAAGCTGCGTCGCGCACCGCCGTCCCCGGAGCCGCGCCCGCTCCGATCCAGCAAGACCTGCTCCCGATGCGTCCGAGCTTCCCGACGCTACCGCCAGAGGCGGCGCCCGTACGGTCCCGCTCGATCGTCCTGCTGCCCGAGCACTCGACGGCCTTCGCGAACGCCGCGACGATGGCCGCGGAGTCGATCGTGGGTACTGCCGCCCCGGACGACGAGCATCCGCCTCTGCAGCCGCTTCACAAGGTCTGGCTCGCCGTGGCCACCCTGATCACGCTTGGGGTCTGGTCCACCGTCGTCGCGCTCGCCGTCCAGTCGCAGTTCGATGCGCCCCGCCCAGCCCCCGTCCCCTCGAGCGGCTCGCATGCCCAATTTTAGGAAACCCGACGTCGAGCGGACCGTCGCGCTCACGGGCGATGACCTGCAGCCCGTCTCGTCCATGCGCGTCGACGACGAGGCCGTGACGGGGCAGGTCCCGCGAAACCAGCGCAACGCGCTGGCCGAGCTGGTGGACGACGACCCATCCATGCGGGAGCGCACCGTCCCCTTTTACAACGCCGAGGCGACGACCGACGAGCCCACCGTGAAGCCGGGACCGGCGCCTGCATTCGTCCCCCCTCCGTTTCCCGGAGCGTTTGCGAAGCCGAACGCCGTCGCCCCGCCTGCGCCGATGCCCGCTCCCCCGCCGCGCGCGCGCCCGAGCCCGCGCATCACGTCGCACGTGGAGAGCCCGGAGCCTGCGGCGAGCAGCTCTGCCTTCGCCCCGATCTCCACCTTCCCCGACGCCATGCGACCGAGCGTTCGGGACAGCAGCACCGGCCCCGCACGCTCGGCGATCCCCACGCGCCCGCCGCCGGGGATGCCGGCGACCGCGGCAGCGGCGTCGACCGCGGCTCCCGCGTGGGTCATCGGCTACGTCCTCCTGTGCGCCGCCCTCACGCTCATCGGGCTGGTCGTCCTCTATTTCGAGCACCGCATGCTCGGCAACGCCTCGCCCCTCTGAGTGCGCGGAGCGCGCGCGTCTACTCTGCCGTGGCTGCCAGCACCTGCAGCTTGTCTGCAGTGGTGCCTGCCGCCTTCGCTAGCTTCGCCACCATCGCCGGGTCGGCGAGGTCCTTGCGGGTGAGCCGCGTCATGAAGCTGCGCCCGATCTCGTAGGGAGCCTGCGTGACGTCCACCATGCGGACGCGCATGCGACCGGTCTGCTTGTCCATGATGTCGGCGAAGCGCATGGGGACGAACTTCCCGTCCTGGATCGAGATGAGCGCTTCCGACCCGCCGCCCATGACGTAGCGCGCCGCCGAGTACCCGAGGTCGCGCGTGTACTCGAGGTCGAACGGGATCGGGTCGGCGCAGCGAAGCTCGTACCCGATGTCCTTGGACACGATGGTCGGCGCCTTCACCCCGAGGTCGCGCAGGCGTCGCTGCACGGCCTGCTTCACGATCCGTCCGAAATCGATCTCGGCGATGCGGATGTGCCCGTGGGCGTCGCGCTCTGCGCTCGCCAGCTCGGCGACGTCCTCCTCCGGAAGAAGCTCGACGATCCCTTCGGCGAGCACGGCGACCCCGTCCTCGTGCCCCTCGGAGAGCCGCTTCAGGATCGATCCCACGAGCGTGTCGACGACCGTCGCGAGGCGCACGCTCTTGCCGTACTCCTCCGGAATGAGCGTGATGGTGGCGCCGGCCGCCTTGCCGATGCCGAGCGCCAGGTGGCCCGCTTTGCGGCCCATTGCGATGACGAAGTACCAGCGTCCCGTCGTTTTCGCGTCGACGAGCAACGCCTCGCAGATCTCGGTGCCGATGTGGCGCGCCGTCTGGAAGCCGAACGTGCTGATGTGCGCAGGGAGGTCCAGGTCGTTGTCGATCGTCTTCGGAACGTGGACGACGCGGAGGGCGCCCTTCGAGGCGGTGGCAAGCTTCGACGCTGTTGTCGCCGTGTCGTCGCCGCCAATCGTCACGAGCATCCCGACGCCGAGCCGCGCGAGCGTCGACAGCGTCGCTTCCATCAGCTTCGGGTCCTTCGTCGGGTTCGCCCGGGAGATGCCGAGGTGCGAGCCGCCGCGGAAGTGGATCGTGCTCGTGTTGTCGGCGGTCAGGGAGAGCGCGTGCTCGGTGCTCCCTTCCATGACCCACCTGAACCCATCCTGGAGGCCGACGACCTCGACGTTGTCGGCGCACGCGGTCGCGGCGACGGCGGCGATGACGGCGTTGATGCCGGGGGCGGGACCGCCGGCGCAGGCGATGGCGAGCTTCTTCTTGGAGGGGTCGGTGGTGGTAGTCACGGCGCGGATTCTCGCATGAGGGAAGGGCGCGACGGAAGCGGGCACCATCCTCGGGCCGGAGCGGGGCCCGCGGCTAACTAGCCGGCCTGCGGACGGCGCCCGCTTCCGTCGCTTGGGGCGTAGGGGGGAGAGGCGCTCTCGCCGGGGAGAGGGGAAACCGTCGGTTCGCCGGGCGAACCTTCTGTTTCGGCGCGGGAAATCGTTGCGGCGCTCGCGGCTCCGGACGGTCCGTCTTGCCTCCTCTACACTCCGACCTTTCGATCTTTCGATCTTCCTGTTCAATCTCTCCTCTCCGCCGTCCTCCCTCGCCTCTCCTCGCGCCCTTCGCATGATCCCCACCCCCCCCGTCTCGATTGCCCCCTGGCTCACCCCGCGCGTGGCCACCGACCCGATGCCCCTCGCGGTCGGCACGATGAACTTCGGCAAGCGAACACCCGAGCCCGAGGCGAAGCGCGTGGTGCGTCGCGCGCTCGAGCGCGGGCTGCGCTTCTTCGACACCGCGAACGCGTACAACGGCGGCGAGTCCGAGAGGATCCTGGGGCGCGCGCTCGGCAGCGACCGGAGCGCTTGCTTCATCGCGACGAAGGTCGGGCTCGACATGGTCTCGAGGAAGCGGGAGGGGCTCTCCGCCTCGGTCATGGCGGGCGCGATCGACGCCAGCCTGAAGCGTCTCGGGACCGACCATGTCGATCTCTACTACCTGCACGCGCCCGACCCTGACGTGCCGCTCCTCGAGACCTTCCTCGCGATGAAGGAGATACTCGCGTCGGGAAAGGCGCGCGCGTGGGGCGTGTCGAACCACGCGTCGTGGCAGGTGATGGAGCTGAACGCCCTCGCGGACGAGCACGGCGTGGCGCGGCCGGTCGCCTCGCAGGTGCTCTACAACCTGCTCATCCGGCAGCTCGAGATCGAGTACTTCGCGTTCGCGCGGCGTCATCCGATCCACACGACGGTCTACAACCCGCTCGCGGGCGGGCTCCTTGCGGGCAAGCACCGTCAGGACACCGTCCCCGAAGGGTCGCGCTTCGACAAGAACGCGCTCTACATGAAGCGCTACTGGTCGACGCGGCTGTTCGAGCTCGTGCGGGCGATCGAAGAGATTGCGGTCACGGAGGGCCTGACGCTCGTCGAGCTGTCTTACGCGTGGCTGGCAGGGCGGCAGGGCGTCGACTCGATCCTGATCGGCCCGGGGGACGTCGCGCAGCTCGACGCCGGGATCGACGCGACGCAGAAGCGGCTCTCCCCCGACGCCGTGAAGAAGCTGGACGCGCTCCAGATCGCGTTCGCCGGCACCGACGCGAAGTACGCACGCTGATGCTGCTGCCCCCCGCGCTCTCGCTGGATCTCGAGCCCGTCCTCGCCCACTACCGCGAGCATGGCTGGGCTCGTCTCGGGCCGGTCGCGACCGACGAGACGCTCGCCCTGCTGCGAGCGCGCGCGGACGCGATCATGCTCGGGGAGGTGGCCTATCCGGGCCTCTTCTTCCAGATCGACGCGCCCTCCGGCAACTACGACGACCTGACGTACGGGAAGGGATACGAGGGCCCTTCGCTGACGTACCGGAAGATCGAGAAGCTCGAGAAGGACCCTCTCTATCGCGCGTGGCTGGAGAACCCGCTGTTCGGCCGCGTCGCGCGCGGCGTCATCGGCTCGCACGGGATCGCGCTGTACCGCGCGGTGCTCTTCGCGAAGGGGGCGCAGGGGGGATCCGCGCTGCCGTTCCACCAGGACGCGGGGATCTTCTGGGGGCTCGACCGCGACCCGTGCTTGCAGATCTGGACGGCGCTCGACGACGTCCCTCTCGAGAGCGGCGCGGTGGAGGTCGTGGTCGGCAGTCACGCGCGCGGACTCGCGACGCGCCTCGGCGGAGTTGTGCCGGACAACGTCCTCGCGCAGCACGACGCGGAGTCGCACGTCCTGGCGCTCCCGGCGAAGGCGGGGGAGGCGCTGCTCATCCACAACCACCTGTGGCACCGGTCGGGCGTGAACCACACGGGAAGGCCGCGCCGCGCGTTCACCGTCTGCTACCTCGACGCCCGCACCCAGTGTCAGCGCAAGCGGCGCGCGCCTCGGCAGTTCGTGAGGCTCTTCGATGATCAGAACTGCACGACGGAGACGAAGTAGACCTTGTCGAGCCCGTCGGTCGACCACCCGTGGGCGTAGCCGAGCTCGAAGCCGAACGCCTCGATGAACCCGATGGTGAAGTCGACACGAAGCGCCGCGCCGGTCCCGATCTTGAAGTCTGCGCTGCTCGGGTTCGAGAACGCGCTGCCGATGTCGGTGAACACGGTGCCGTAGAAGCGATTGAGGAATATCGGATACGTCGACACCCCGCGGTCGACGTTCATGATCGGGAAGCGGTACTCCGTGTTGAACAGCGCGTAGTTCGGCCCCTCCTGCTCGACGACCGGGTAGCCGCGCAGAACGATGCCCCCCTGCGTGAGCTGGCTGCGCAGGGTGTCGACGATGTTCACGTCCTGGAAGCCGCCGACGTAGAAGAGCCCCTGGCCAGGGTAGTAGCCCGCGCTCGTCCCGGCGCTGGCGTGCAGGGCGAGCACGTGGTGCGCGAGCCACGGCATCTTCAGGTACGTCGCGAAGTTCGCGGTCGCGTCGAAGCCCTTGTACTGGCTCGCCAGGACTCCGTCCGAGACATCGACACCGACGCCGGCGGAGAACCCGCGCTCCGGGCTCACGCTCCAGAGGTACTGCTCGGTGTTGCTGTACGACCAGCCCAGGTGCAGCGCACCGACGTAGCCGAGGACGGGCGTGTTCGAGATGCCGTATGGATCGAGCTGGCTCACGGGCACCGGCAGGTTCGCGGCGCTTCGCTCGAACGTGTACGTCATCGAGAACGACTGGCTGTCGAAGGGGCGCGGGAGCGAGTAGCTGGCCCCCGTCTCGATGCCGGTCTGCTCCTGCACGAACGAGATCTGGTTCTGGCCGTTCAGCGTGTAGTTCGAGCCGGGGGAGATCGTCCGGTACGCGCTGAAGCTCAGGTTCACCGGCAGGCCGCTGAACGTGTAGCTGAGGTTCGGCTGGAGGCTCGGGTTCTTCGCCTCGGTCGTGAGGCTGAACGAGAGGGTGTGGCGCGCCGCGATGTCGCTCCCCGTCGCGGACACCGTGGCCGCATATCCGAAGTCACCGGGGGCGATGCTCCCGGTGTAGTTGCGCGGGAACAGCGTCTCGATCGGGTGGTACTCGTGCACCGGATAGTCGTGGTGAACGGGGATCGGCGGAGGGTCGCCGCGGTACGATTCGTCGTACGGGACCGCGGGGAGGAACGCGCCCGGGTCGAGCGGCATGACGAAGAGGTCGAAGCCCTTGGTCGTGTATCCGATGTACGCGAGCGTCTTCCCGTCGGGCGACACCTCCGGGTAGTACGCGCCGTTGATCACGTTCGTCACCTGCAAGAGCTCGCGCCTGGCGACGTCGTACGCGTAGACGTTCATGACGCCCGTACGGTCGGAGGTGAAGTAGAGCGTCTTGCCGTCGGAGGAGTACGAAGGGTCCTGGTCGAGGGCGCGATCCTGCGTGACGGAGACGAACGAACCGTCCCTCGTGTCGACGATGCGCACGTCGCGATACCCGCCGCGCGTCCACGCGCTGTAGGCGACGTGGATCCCATCGGGCGACCAGCGCGGCGTGAACGCCTGGTCGAAGCGGCCGCTGGGCACGAGCGTCCGCGTGTTCGAGAGACCTTCCGGTGAGAGGTCCGCGATCTCCAGGTACGTCGTGCCGCGATGGTTCGTCGCGAAGACGACCCGCCGGCCGTCCGGGGACACGTCCGGATCGACGGCGCGAAAGCCGTGTGTGAGCCGCGTCCGTCGCTCCTCCATCCCGTTCGGGCTCGTCTCGCCCGGGCGGAGGGACGACAGGTCGTCGAAGCCGAAGAGGTCGTCCGTGACCTCCGTGTGGCTGAAGACGACTCCCCCCTCGGGCGTGAACGACGCGCTGCCATCTCCGTTCGTACGGATCATGAGCTCGCGGTCGCGATCGCTCACGCTCGTCACCTGGCCCGCGGCGTCGCGCTTGACGGGGAGAGCGTAGAAGCCGGTCCGGTCGTTGCCGTCGTCCCGGTAGTAGAGGAGGTCTCCGGCGTGGCCCTTCCATGCGTTCTTCGGGATCCAGCGCGGGTGCTCGGCCGTGTACCCCGCGAACGTCACGCGCTTCCCTTCGCGGAGCCCGCGCGCGCGAATCCCCTCGACCTGCGCGGTGAACTCGCGCCGCAACGTATCGACGAACGAGGGGTACATGTCCTCGAAGGTTCGCCCCGTCGCGTGCTTCACCGCGCGGTTCACGCCGTACGGAACGAGCGTCGAGCCGTAGTCCTCGATCATCCTGCGGAGCGCGCCTTCGCCGTAGGTCTCGATCAGCCACTGCATGAAGAACGAACCGTAGACGTAGTAAATGTTCCCTTCCGGCCAGCGTCGCGGCGTGTTCGAGAAGACGTCGAGCGGGGCGACGTTGCCCTCGAGGACGTCCGCGCGCATCCACATGTTCCACTGCGACGAGCGGAGCCGGCCGCCGCTCGTGTGCTCGCTCTCCATGAAGACGGCGAGCCCCTCGAGGATCCACTTCGCCTGCGCCTGGTTGGGCGCGTAGCTCTTCCCGACGACGGCGTTGATCACAGCAGGGATGCCGCCGATGTGATCGGTGTGGAGGATGTGCGTGTACTCGTGGGTGACGAGCTCTTGATACCAGTCGTCGACGTCGTTCAGCGGCGACAGGTCGCTGGGGGCCGTCACGTAGAGTGTGATCGCGTTGTACGGGATCGCCGTGGCCGACCCGTTGCTGGCGTCGGTCTGGTCGATGAGGACGATCTCCGTCCGCTGGGTGCTCTTCCATCCGAGGATGGGCTCGATGCGCGTGTTGATGGCCTCGCCGAGGTCGGCGACATGCTGCGCGACGTCCGCCTCACCCGAGTAGTAAGTGATGCGAAAGTGCGGGGTCTCGAGCGTGTGCCAGACGAGCGCCGGGTCGTTCGCCGCGCGCGCGACACCGCCCCACGCGACGAGCAGGACGAGGGCGAGGACGAGTCTGGTGAAGCGAGAAGCCAAGGGAGCGCGCGCAGCTTACGCTGGCCGCGCCGTCGCGTAAGCTACGACGATGTCGAGGGGGACGTCGGAACGTCCGCGAACCGATACCCGACCCCGCGGACGGTCTCGACGTACTCACCCGCGTCCCCGAGCTTCTCGCGGAGACGCTTCACGTGGGTGTCGACGGTCCGCGTCGTGATGTCCGCCTCGATACCCCAGACGTCCTGGAGGAGAGCGTCGCGCGTTTGCACCCGGTTCTTGCGGTCGTGCAGGGTCACGAGCAGCTTGAACTCGAGCGCGGTCAGCTCGACCTCCTTGTCGCTCACCCACACGCGGTGCGCCTCACGATCGACCTTGAGCGCCCCGAAGTAGATCGTCGGCGCGGTGTCGAGCTCGCCCGAGACGCGCCGGAGGATCGCCTGGATGCGCAGGACGAGTTCCCGCACGCTGAACGGCTTCACTACGTAGTCGTCCGCGCCGATCTCGAAGCCGACCACACGGTCTATCTCTTCCCCCTTCGCTGTGAGGATGAGGACCTGGACGTCGCGCGTGAGCGAGTCCTGCTTGAGCGCCTTGCACACCTCCGTTCCCGAGATGTCGGGCAGCATGAGATCGAGGAGCACGAGGTCGGGCTTCTTCTCGCGGGCGAGCCGGAGGCCCTCCTGGCCGGTCGACGCAAGGTTCACCTTGTGACCCGCCTGGCGCAGGTTGTACTCGAGGATGTCCTGGATATCCTTTTCGTCTTCGATGACGAGAATCCGTGCCATGGCGCTCCCTCGGGGTCCGGCGATGATGGCGGCTACTTAACGGCCTTGAGTGACGGTTCGGTGACGGGGGGGGGGCTTTGACGTGTAGGTCTACATTGCCCGCACGAGCACGTCCCGGAGGCTCGCCATCGAGCGCACTCCGTCGAGGGCGACGTGAGAGCCGGACAGCTCTTCGTCGACGATCGCGCCGACGGCCTCCGCGCTCGCTTCGGGGAGCAGGTCCGTACGCGACAGCGCCGACACGCGGGCAGCGACACGGTCGAGCGCGTCCCGTGAGGCGAGAAGGTCGCCGCCGAGCCGCAGCACCCCTGCGCGATCGACGCCCGCGCCGATCGTGCCGATCGCCTCTTCACTCGTCGCCGCCCAGGGGGGGTCGTTGCCCAGCTCCGTGACGTCGGGTCCCACACACTCGAGGACGCCGTCTCGCCGCTCGCACCCGTCGAGCTCCGCGTACGCGTCGACGATCCGACCGCAGACGACCCGCGCGTCGAAATCGCGTCCGGTCACCGACGCGAGCGTGCCGGGCTCCTTGCCGAGCAGGGAGCCTCGCCCGCTCGGTACGACAGGCTCGGCGATGGCGACGAACGCCTCGAAGACCGTGCGCTGCGTGCGCGTGTCGTGCGCGAAGCCGACCTGCCCCACGGGACGGTGCGCGACGCTGATCCAGTCGCGTCCGAAGTAGTGGGCCAGCGCGCCGGTCCTCGTGAGGCCCCGCAGGAGCGGCCTCACATGGCGATTGACGATCCGACGTGCGTCGCAGGGAACGAGCGCAGCGGGATGCTTCAGGCGAAGCATCACGTGCAGCGTCCCCGGGGCGACACGGACGAACGGCCCTCCCGACCCTCTTCGCAGCAGCGGGCGATCGTCGGCCGCGCCGTGATGGCGCTGAAACGCTCCGAGAACCGTCGCCGCCGTCGTGAGCTCGACCACGGAGAGCTCCGCGTCGACGAGGAGCGGAGCATCGAGAGCGGCTCGGCTGAGCGCGAGCGCCGTGGCCGTCGCGAGCGCGCCCACGCGGATCTCGAGCGTTCGGCTCATCGCTTGCTCGTCGGTCCTGGTCCCCACCCGGTGCAGGTCTGGCGGAAGGTCGGGCTGATGCTCGTGTTGCCATCCATGAACAGGTAGAGAGCGCCGTCGCGATCGATCACGACCGCCTCGTTGTTGAGGAGCCCGGGCACGTCGATCGCCGAGACCGCGCCCGTCGCCTCGTCCACCGCGTAGGTCGTGGAGCCTCCGTAGATGTTCGTCGTGACCACGAGCGTACCCTCGGCGGCTCCACCGGCGCTCCCGAACGCGCAGTCACTGAGGGCCTGCGGCGCGAGATCGAGCTTGATGGGCGATCTCTTCGTGTCGATCGTGAGGGCGTCGCCGAGAAACGCGACGCAGTACAGCGCGCTCTCGGTCTTGCTCGCGGCGTAGCCCGCGCACGGCGGCTTCGTGGAGGCGGGGGCGGATGCGGGCGCGGGACGCAGACAGAGCCCCTCGAGGTTCTTCCCGCAGTTGCCATCCCAGAGCGTGTCACACGTGTATGGCCGCGGACCGATGGCGTATGCGGCGCGGTCGCGCACGAGCTCGCCCGCCGCGGACGGAGTGTACCGGCGAACCGCCCCGGAGGACGTCAAGGTGTAGAGATGTCCGCGCGTCCACGCGGCGCCTTCGATGTCGTCGCTCGCGAGCGTGTCGAGCTCGAGCTTCACCGGCCTCAGCGCCCCTGGCGGAGAGATCGGCCAGATCATCGCCTCGCCATGGTTCCCGGAGTCGGCGAGAGCGATGATCGCGCGCTCCCCTGGTCGCGGCTCGAACTCCACCGCCGCGGAAGCCTCCGCGAGCTGCCACATCTCGGGGTAGCCAGGGTCGCTCGTGCACGAGATCGCGGCACGCGCGACCTTCGCCGAGCTCGCGGCCGCAGCCGATCCGTGCTCGACGATCGACGAGCTCGCCGGCGAGGCCGAGGAGCGCGGGCGGCCCGGATCGCACCCTGCGGCGAGGAACGCCGCGAGCAGCACGACGGGACGCATCCCCAGCACTTACCATGAGCGCGACGCTTTTCCGGTATCGTGCGGGCGTGCCTGCGTCACCGACCAACCTCGCCCAAGCTGGAGACGAGTGCCTCGCGCTCCTCCGTGACCTGATCCGTCTCCCGACCGTCAATCGAGGCTTCGAGGCGGGTACCGACGGCTACGAGCGCCCGGCCGCCGAGTGCCTGGCCGATTATCTTCGCAAGGTCGGGGTCGAGCCGACGCTCTACGAGCCGGAGCCCGGGCGAACGAGCGTCGTGGCGCGAATTCGCGGGACGGGAGAGAAGCCGCCGCTCTTGCTCAACGCTCACCTCGATGTCGTCGAGGCCGAGGCGGATGCGTGGACGCACCCCCCCTTCGAAGCGCGCGTCGAGGACGGCTACCTCTGGGGGAGAGGCGCGGTCGACATGAAGAACATGGCCGCCATGAGCGCGGTTGTGATGGGGCTGCTTGCGCGCGGCGCGGCGGAGAAGAAGCTGTGCCGCGACGTCATCTTCGCCGGCGTCGCGGACGAGGAGGCGGGCTGCGCGAAGGGGAGCATGTTCCTCGTGAACGAGCATCCCGACGCCGTCCGCGCCGAGTACGTGCTCGGCGAAATCGGCGGCTTCTCGCTGAACATGCTCGGTCGCACGTTCTATCCGATCCAGGTCGCCGAAAAAGGGATGTGCTGGGTGCGCGCGACTTTCCGCGGCGAGCCCGGGCACGGCTCGATGCCGCACGACGACACCGCGGTCCTCAAGCTCTCGCGAGCGCTCGCCCGTCTCTCCGGCGTGCGACTCCCGATGCATCCGACCGCCGCCGTGCGCGGCTTCGTCGGCGCGCTCGCCCGCGGTCTCCCCCAGCCTCAGAGGGCCGTGCTGTCGCGCCTCACCACGCCGGCGCTCGCCTCGTTCATCCTCGATCGGCTCGTGAAGGACGACGGCCAGCGCCGCACCTTTGGCGCTCTCCTGTCGAACACCGCGACCCCGACCGTGATGCGCGCGGGCTCGAAGACCAACGTCATCCCGAGCTCCGCCTCGGTCGAGATCGACGGTCGAACTCTCCCCGGTCAGACGGAGGAGAGCTTCCTCGCGGAGCTTCGCGCGGCGCTCGGCAAGGAGGGCGCGGAGGCGGAGATCGACGTGCTCCGGTCGATGCCGCCCGTCGAGACGCAGCCGGACGGGCCGCTCTACGATCGCCTCGTCGCGACGCTCAAGGAGCACGATCCGAACGGCATCCCGATCCCGTTCGTCATCCCGGGCTTCACCGACGCCAAGGCCTACGCCACGCTCGGGACCCGTTGCTTCGGCTTCGCCCCCATCCAGTTCGACCCGAGCTCGGACCTCAGCTTCTCGCGCATCTATCACGGAACGGACGAGCGCATCCCTACTGCCGGGCTCACGTGGGGGCTGAAAGTGCTGTTCGACGCCGTTCGCGGGTTCGTGGCGGCGTGACTGGCCGACTCTCTGGCATCGTCAGGCACCGCCTGACAGCCGTGACAGGTCCACCCTTGCTCCCGCGTACGCGCTTCGGATAGAACCGTAGGACGTTTCAGTTGGGCGACAGGGTAGGACAGAAGAAATGCCCATGCTGGACGGCCAAGTAGTTCCGCGACGGAGAGGAAGCAGCCAGGCGGGTCACAGGCACGGCGCCCTTAGGCTGTGGAGGTTTCATGGGTAATTCTTCGCAGATGGTGATGTACGAGGAGGAGTTCAACCAGATCCAGAAGGTCGTGGATCGGCTGGTCAAGGACGCGAACGCCAAGGTCGTCTTCATCGTCGACAAGAACGGCCAGCTCATCTCCGCGAGCGGCGACATCGACAACATCGACACGACGAGCCTGGCCTCGCTCACGGCCGGCAACATCGCGGCGACGGGCGGCATGGCGAAGCTGCTCAAGGAGAACGAGTTCGCGACGCAGTTTCACGAGGGCGAAAGCCAGAACATCCACATCCAGCTCGTGGGGAACCGGGTCATCCTCGTGGTCATCTTCGACTCGAGGTCGAGCCTCGGGCTCGTCCGGCTCCGGGTGAAGAAGGCCACCGAAGAGCTCAACAACATCTTCGAGTCGCTCCTGAAGAAGGTGCAGGAGCCGGGCGCGGATACCCCCTTCGCCGAAATCACCGACGAAGACATCGACAACCTGTTCAACGACTGATCAGAGCGAGCTGCCCGAATGAGCTTCATCAACTACATGGCTCGCGAGATCAACTGCAAGTTGGTCTACTACGGCCCCGGCTTGTGCGGAAAAACCACAAACCTGCAGTACATCTACGAGCGCACCAACCCCGACGCGAAGGGGAAGATGATCAGCCTCGCGACCGAGACGGAGCGGACGCTGTTCTTCGACTTCCTCCCGCTGGCGCTCGGCGAGATCCGTGGCTTCAAGACGCGGTTTCACCTCTACACGGTGCCCGGGCAGGTCTTCTACGACGCCAGCCGCAAGCTCATCTTGAAGGGGGTCGACGGCGTCATCTTCGTCGCCGACTCGCAGATGGAGCGTGCCGAAGCCAACCTCGAGTCGGTCGAGAACCTTCGCACCAACCTGAGCGAACAGGGCTACCAGCTCGACAAGATCCCGTACGTCGTCCAGTACAACAAGCGTGACCTTCCGAACGTCGCGGAGCTCGAGGAGCTCCGGCAGATGCTCAACCCGACCAACGTGCCGGACTTCGAGGCGGTCGCGCGAACGGGCGTCGGCGTCTTCGACACGCTCAAGGCCGTCGCGAAGCTCGTGCTGACGGAGCTCAAGAAGGGCGGCTGACGCAGTCAGTCACTCCAAGGCGACGCAGCCCGCAGGAGCGCGCGACAAACGAAAGCCGGCACGACCCTAGCGGGTCTGCCGGCTTCTTCATTTCACGCGTCCACCGCCCTCACCAGGCTGGGCGGCGGCGACGGTCGACTACCCGCGCTGGTAGACGCGGTTACGGCGCGAGCGGTTCTTCGCCTTCAACTTCGCGCGATAGCGGTTGGACTTGGACCTGTTCGCGCGGCGCGGCTTCTTCGACAGCATCAGAAACATCGGAACCCTCTTTCAAACACGGGGCCGGCGTTCATACCCGATCCCACGGCGCTCTGCAACCGCTTGGTGCAAGCCCTGCTCGGCGTGACGTCGCGGCTGATTATCGAGGGGCTTGCCCCCGACCGCGCCTCTCTGGCATTCAGCCGAGGTGCCTCACGTGCGCTTGATCCACGAGTTTCGTTTCGAAGCAGCCCACCGGCTCCCGAAGGTCCCGCCGGGCCACAAGTGCTCGCGGCTGCACGGCCACTCGTTCAAGGTCGAGCTGACGATCGCAGGCCCCATCGATCCTGAGACTGGCTGGCTCATCGACTTCGGCGTGCTCTTCGACCTCTGGACGCCGGTCCACGACCAGCTCGACCACAACTACCTGAACGACATCCCTGGCCTCGAGAACCCGACCAGCGAGGTGCTCGCCGTGTGGATCTGGGGCCAGATGAAGCCGCGCGTCCCCGAGCTGGTGCAGGTGACGCTGTTCGAGACGTGCGATGCGCGCTGCGAGTACGCGGGGCCCGGCGCGGCGGGAGAGCCCTGAGCGATGTCGAAGGTCATGGTGTGCCGCTGCGAGGACGTGACGCTCCACGAGCTCGATGCGGCCATCGCGCGCGGATACGACGACCTCGAGTCCCTCAAGCGGTACACGGGTTTCGGCACGGGATGGTGCCAGGGAAAGTCGTGCGTCGCGGTCTGCGCGCGGCTCCTCGTCGAGCGCGGAGGGACGGCCGACCGCCCGATCACGCCACGACCACCGTTTCACCCGATCGCCCTCGGCGATCTGGCGGGGCTCGCGGCGGTCGCGGACGAGGACGCGAGGGTCGGGAGACCCCCGCGCTGAGAGCTGCTCAGGCGGATCGCTCCGCCCGAACTTGGCCCAGCGGGCCACCGCTTCTTACGATCGCGGCGTCCCCGGATGCTCCGCTCTCTCGCTCGTATGCTGTTGCCTGTGGTTCCACTCGTGACGCTCGGCGTCGGCTCGTGGGTCGGGCTGGGCGAGCCCAGGGCCACGGCGATCCGGAGCGCGGGCCTCTCCTTCACGAACCTCCCGAGGCTGCCGCCGCACGTGCCGCACGCCCTGCCGCCCGACCATCGCGACGTCGAGCGCACGGTGCAGTCCGTCGACCCTCGGCTCCTGCCGGATCCAAACCCTTGGCCCGCGCTGAACGCCGAGGTGAGCACGACCCGCGCGTGGCTCCTCTCGGAAGGGCCGCAGCACCCTGAGACCGACGGGCGTCGGTTCGTGACGTTCACCTTCGACGACGGTCCGTTTCCGGAGACGACCCCCGTCGTCCTGCACGTGCTCGAGAAGCATCATGTCCACGCGACGTTCTTCTGGATCGGCCGCTATCTCGACGGCACGTCCGATCGCGCCGCGCGGACGCGCGAGGTCGCCGTGCAGGTGCGAGATGCCGGCCATCTGATCGGGACGCACACGCATGATCACGAGCGGCTGATCGGCATCTCGCACGCGGAGATCCTGGGTCAGATCGAGCGCGGGTCGGCATCGATCGAGCGAGCGGTCGGCGTGCGTCCCTCGGTGTTTCGTCCGCCGTACGGGCAGCTCGACGGCTACGGCGAGGGGGTCGCGCGCGAGAAGGGGCTGACGCTCGTCCTCTGGAACATCGAGACTCAGGACCTCCATCACACGGACGCCGACGCGATGGCGCGGAGCCTGGAAGAGCAGATCGATTTCAACGGCGGCGGGATCGTGCTCCTGCACGACATCCGGTTCAGCACGGCCGACGCGCTCGACAAGCTCCTCACGTGGCTCGACCACCACGGCTACGACTCCGCGCACCCGGCGAACGTCGGCTACGAGGTCGTCGACTTCGCCGAGTTCACGCGCGCGACGGCCGCAGCTCCTCAGCCCTTCCCGAACCGCGCCGCCCTCGAGACCGCGCGCGCCACGACCTGGCGCGCGCACCACCCCGAGTCACGCCCGCCGGTCGCCGCCTGCGACGAAGCCCCGCTCGCGATGTGAGAGCGCGGTCGGATCGACGACTTACTCGTCCTCGGCGCCGCTCAACGACTGGCAGAGCTTCACGGCGTCGGCGCTCGACGAGAGCTTCCCTTGCCGGACGGAGAGCGGACAGTACGTGCCTGCGCGGATCTCGTCGATGAGCTCGACGACGGCGGCGTCGCTCCAGTCACGCCCCCCGTCGAAGCGGGCCCGCACGATGCCGTGGGCGTCGATGATCCACGTCTCGGGGAACAGATCGGTGCCGAACTTGCCGCGCACCACCTCGGCGTCGGGGTCGATCATCGTCTCGAACGCGATGGGCTCGTGGACGACGCTCTTGAGCGTGTCCTTCACCTCCTGCGCGTCGTCGTCCGTCGACACCGCGACCACCGCGACGTCAGGGCGGGAGTGCAGGACCTGCGAGAGCTTCGCGAACGAGTTCATCTCCTCGAGGCAAGGACCGCACGTCTTCGTCCAGAAGTTCAGCACGAGGAGCTTGCCGGCCCACTCGGAGCTCGCGTGGACGCGCCCGTCGAGATCGTGCACCGAGAACTTCGGCAGCGTTCGCTCCGCCCCGGCGTAGCTCGGCTGCAGGATGCACATCGCGCTGCACTTCCTGCGCGTCTCCCCCTCGCGCGCCGTCGCGACGAAGCTGTAGACCATCACGAACGCGCCCGCGACGAACCCGAGCTGGAGCGCCGAGCTGACGGTGGTGCGGAGGGAAGCCATGCGGTCCTTATAGCGCCCGGTCGACGCCGTGACACTTCGACACTTCGATCCGCGCAGGAATACCCGTCCTCGGGGGGCGGCTCTTGCCTCGAGCCCGATGTCACTCGTCACCCACGAAGCCCAGCGCCACGCCATTGGCGGCGCCGTGTTCGCGGCGCTCTTCGCGACCTCCGACGCGTCGTACGCGCAGCGCGCTCCCGCGACTCCAGCGCCTGTGCACGCTGCGACCGCGACGACGGCGCCGACGGAGGCACGAGCCATCTCGCTCTCCCTCGCAGAGTCGAGCGACCCGGCGCCGAAGCTGCCCGGGAGCCTCGTCACGCTCTCCTTCGAGGACGCGAACCTCGACGAGGTCGTGCACGCGATGAGCGTGATGACGGGGAGGCGCTTCGTCATCGCCGCGACGCCGAAGTCCTTCGTCGCCAACGTCGTGGCGCCGGAGAAGGTGACCATCGTCGAGGCGTACCAGGCGCTCCTCTCGGTCCTCTTGGCCAATCACCTCACCGTCGTTCCGTCGGGTCGCTTCTCGAAGATCGTCGAATCGAGCGACGCAGGGCACGAGGCGCCCGTCAGCGGAGACGGCGCGGAGGTCCCGCCGGAGGACCGGTTCATCACCTACGTGCACCGCGTCCGGCACGTGCGCGCCGACGACGTCGCGACGACCGTGCTCGCGAAGCTGGCGTCGCGCGACGGGGCGGTGCTCGCGTACGGCAACGTGCTCATCGTCACCGACACGGGGACGAACATTCGGCGGATGATGCGCGTGCTCGAGGAGCTCGACATCGCCGGCGCCGAGGACAAGGTCTGGCTGGAGCCGCTGAAGTACGCGATCGCGGTCGACGTGAAGAAGGAGATCGACGAGCTGCTCGACCTCAAGGCGACGCACGAGAAGGACGCGCGCCGAGAGCTCGCAGGAGCTCCGCGGATCACGCGGGTGGTCGCGCTCGACCGGCCGAACGCGATCCTGGTGGTCGGGACTCTCGAGGGCTACCGGCGTCTCCTCGAGCTCTTGAAGCAGGTCGACGTGCCGCAGCCGGCGGGCGGGCAGATGCACGTCGTGATGCTCGCGCACGCCGAGGCGAAGAAGCTCGTCACGGCGCTGAACGAGGCGGTGACCGCCGCGACCTCCCCGCAGGCGGGCGGCAAGGACGCCAGGCAGCCGCTCGCGATCTTCGATTCGCCCGTGAAGGTGAGCGCAGAGGAGACGAACAACGCCCTCATCGTGACGGCGAGCGCGCACGACTTCGCGGCGATCAGCGACGTCATCAAGCACCTCGACCAGCCGCGCAGGCAGGTCTACATCGAGGCCGTCGTGATGGATCTCAGCGTCGACAACACGACGCAGATGGGGGCGGCGCTCCATGGATTCGGCGATCTGAGCAACTCGCTCGGCCCGGGCTCCGTCGCGTTCGGCGGGTTCAACCCGATGAGCTCGCTCGCGCTGCCGACCGACCCGACGGCGCTCCAGGGGCTCGTGCTCGGGCTGCGCGGGCCGTCGATCCCGGTGCCGGGATTCCTGCAGAGCGTCATCGGGACGTCGACCATCCCGGGAATCGGCTTCCTGATCGACGCGAGCACGGTCGCGCAGGACAGCGACATCGTGCAAAGCCCGAGCGTGATGACGACGGACAACATGCCCGCAGAGTTCCACATGCAGCTGAACACCTCGCTGCAGCGGAACAGCCCCTCGATCGCGCTGCCTGCGGCGGCGGGCGCGGCCGGGGCCGTGGGGGCGGCCGCGGCCTACACCCCCTACTCCGCGCCCGCGTCGCAGAACTACGGGAAGATCGGGCCGATGCTGCAGGTGACGCCGCACCTCAACGACTCGGACGACGTCCGGCTCGACATCGAGGAGACCATCAGCGATCTCACGCCTGATCCGCCGCAGGGGACGCTGGGGACGGTGAACTTCATCGAGCGGCACGCGATGACGACGATGACGGTGAAGGACGGGGCGACGGCGGTGATCGGCGGTCTCGTTCGCGACACGGTGCAGCACTCGGCGACGAAGGTGCCGGTGCTCGGGGACATCCCGATCCTCGGCTTCTTCTTCCGCTCTTCGTCGGACGTCGTGAGCAAGGCCAACCTGGTGCTCGTGCTGACGGCGCACATCATCCGCGACCAGGAGGACATGAAGCGAGTCGTCGGCAAGCGCATGGAGGAGCGGCAGCAGTTCCTCGATCACTACCTGCTGTTCCACAACGACGCCGGCGCGCCGGTCGGCTTCGATCCGTCGCGCGGACACGGGCTGCTCGGGGAGATCCAGCGCGATGCCGCGAAGCTGGCGGAGGAGCGGGAGCTCGCTCGCGATGCGGCGGCGCACCCGCCTGCGCTGCACGAGGAACGGCCGGCGATCGAGCTGCCGAGCGCGCCGGTGACGGATGGGAAGGATGCTGCCGCGGGCGCGGCTCCTGGTGCTCCGGCGGCGGCGGCTCGCGGGGTGATTCACCTCGAGTGAAGGGGCGCGACGGAAGCGGGCACCCTCCTCCGGCCGGAGGGGCCCGCGTTTAACTAGCCGGCCTCCGGAGGGCGCCCGCTTCCGTCGCTTGGGGCGTAGGGGGGAGAGGGCGCTCTCGCCGGGGTGATGGTCAACCGAAGCACCGCTCCACGCGCGCCTTGATGGCCTCCGACAGCGCCGGGCCGTCGAGGTCGAGGTCGAGAAGATCGAACGGCATCAGGTCCTCGAAGGTGCTGAGGGAGTGCGGCTCCTCGAGGTCGAAGAGGTATCGGCACGCAATCTGCGGCTTCGAGAACTCATCGTCTCGCCTGAGCAGGCAGTCGTCTCGACCGGTGGCGAAGAAGTCGCGGTTGTCGCCGACCTCGTAGGGCTCATGAAACGCGAAGCGCCAACCTTCCGGAGGGCCCGAGAGGAAGGCCCACACGCGGTCGAGGTCGCCCCGACGTCGAGCACGAGGTCGAGCAGCTTCATCCCGAGCTCCTCCGGGTAGCCGTCGTCGCCGACGTAGACGGCGAGGAAGTCGCCGTCCGGTTGGTTGATTCCGACGAGCGCGGGGGTACCCATCGCCGCAGGCTGCCAGCGGCCAGCGCGGCTTTATAGGTCACCACGACCGGCGCGACGGAAGCGCGGGCTCTCGCCGCTGAGGGGCTCGTTGTGGCGATCGCGTCGACCGTCGTGCCGAGAGACGCTCTCGCTCCACCGAGAGACGCGCTCGCTCCACCGAGAGACGCGCTCGGTGTGACGAGAGAGGCGCGAGAATCGACCTGGGCCTCCCTCGGTGTGACGAGAGAGGCGCGAAAATCGACCTGGGCCTCCCTCGGCGTGACGATGGCCGCTCTCGGAGTACCGACGGCTGCTCTCGGAGTGCCGAGGGCCGCTCTCGAGGTGCCGACGGTCGCTCTCGGAGTGCCCACGGCCGCTCTCGCCTCGGCGATTGCCTCTCGAGAGACTCCGAGAGCGGCGCCGGGAACTTCGAAGGGGGGCGCTCGGCATGACGGCAGACGCTCCCGTCACACCGAGAGCGGCTGTCGGAACCGCGAGAGATGCCCGGGTCACGACGAGAGCGTCCGGAGGAGTGACGAGAGCGTCTCTCGGCACATCGAGGGGTGCTCTCAGCGCAAGGGCGGCGGCCATCCACACGCCGAGAGCGGCCGTCGGCACGTCGAGAGCGTCTTTCGGCACACCGAGAGACCTCTTTCGAAGGACCGAGAGCGGCTCTCGCCGAATCGAGGGAGGCTCAGATCGATTCTCGCGCCTCGCTCGGCATTCCGAGGGAGGCTCTCGATAGACCGAGAGACGCGCTCCGAAGTCCTCGCGCGGAAATCGCGGTAATTCAAGGGGCGCGAGGCGGAGCCAGGCCCTCGCTCGAAGTCGCGAGAGCGGCGCCCCGTAGAACAAGAGCCGCTTTCGGGGTCGCGAGAGCGGCGCCCCGTAGAACAAGAGCCGCTTTCGGGATCGCGAGAGCGGCGCCCCGTAGAACAAGAGCGGCCCTCGGGGTCGCGAGAGCGACGCCCCGCACCGGCGAGAGCGCCCTCTCCCCCCCACGCCCCAAGCGACGGAAGCGGGCGCCCTCCGCAGGCCGGCTAGTTAAACGCGGGCCCCGCTCCGGCCGGAGGAGGGCGCCCGCTTCCGTCGCGCCCCTACTTCAACAGCCAGCCGAAGAGCAGGTGCTTCGTCGTCTCCCGCCCCATGACGGCGATCGAGTCGACGAGCGGGATCTCCTTCGGGCAGACCTCGACGCAGTTCTGCGCCTTGCCGCAGTCGGCGATGCCTCCCGCGCCCATGATCGTCTCGAGCCGCTCGCCCGCGTGCATCTTGCCGCTCGGGTGGAGGTTGAAGAGGCGGACCTGGTTGATCGCGGCGGGGCCGATGAACGACGAGTGCTCGTTCACCTGCGGGCACGCCTCGAGGCAGCAGCCGCAGGTCATGCAGCGCGACAGCGGGTAGGCCTCTTCCTGGTTCTCCTGCGACTGGCGCGGGCCCGGGCCGAGCTCGTGCGTGCCGTCGAGCTGGATCCACGCCTTGACCGTCTTCAGGTCCTTGAACATCCGCGACCGGTCGACGACGAGGTCGCGCACCAGCGGGAACTTGCTCATCGGCTGCAGCGTGACCGTCTCGCCGTTCGGGGAGAGCTGGTCGATGAGCGCCGTGCACGACTGCCGCACCTTTCCGTTGACGATCATCGTGCACGAGCCGCACACCTCCTCGAGGCAGACCGACTCCCACACGACCGGCGCGACGGTCTTGCCCGAGGACGTGACCGGGTTCTTCCGGATCTCCATCAGCGCGCTGATGACGTTCATGCGCGGGTGCCACTCGACGGCGAACTCCTCCCAGCGCTTCGTCTCGGGGCGGTCGCCTGAATCCTGCCGCTGAACCTTGAGGGTGATCGTCTTTGCCATGGTCGTGCCCTCAGCTCAGGTGGCGGCCGTTGCCGGCTTCGCGTCGTCGGTCTTCTTGATGTCGCCCGTAGCCGCCGCGCTCGCCGCGCCGGCCGTCTCGTACTTGCGGGGGCGGGGCTTCACGAGGCTGATGTCGATGGCGTCGGTCACGTGGATCTTCTGGCCAGCGAGGGAGTAGTCGAGCTCGCGGACGTAGTTGATGCCGTCGTGGCCCTTCGCGCCGCCGCCTTTCGCGTGAAGCGCCATCGTCGTGCGCTGCCAGTTGACGTCGTCACGCTCCGGGAACTCGGGCTTGAAGTGCGCGCCGCGGGACTCGTCGCGGTTCCGCGCGCCCTGCGCGATGACGCGGGCGAGGACGAGCATGTTCTGCAGGTGCCGCACGAAGGCGGTCCCCTGGTTCGAGTGGCCGCTCGTGTCGGTGACGCCGACCTTGCGGGTGCGCGCGTCGAGCTCCTCGATGTTCGCGAGGACCTTGTCGAGCTTGTCGTTGTGCCGCTCGATCGTGACGTCGAGGAGCATCATGTTCCCGAGCTCTTCGTGGATGCGGTACGGGTTCTCGTCGCCGTCCATCTTGAGGATGGCCTCGTACTTTTCCCGCTCGCGCCGCTCGGCCTTCTCGAAGAGGCCGCTCGGCATGTCCCACGAGCTCCGCGAGAGGTTCGATCGGTAGGTCGCCATCGCCGGGCCGGTGACCATGCCCGCGTAGATGCACGAGAGGAGGGAGTTGGCGCCGAGCCTGTTGGCGCCGTGGTACTGGTAGTCGACCTCCCCCGCGGCGTAGAGGCCTTCGAGGTTCGTCGACTGGTTGCGCGGTGAGCCCTTCACGAGGCCGCCGTCGGGCCCCTTCTCGAAGTCGACCCAGAGGCCGCCCATCGAGTAGTGCACCGCAGGGAAGACGCGCATCGGGTTCTCGTACGGGTCTTCGCCGACGAACTTCTCGTAGATCTCGAGGATGCCGGCGAGCTTCTTGCGCAGCGCGTCCTTCGGGAGGTGCGTGAGGTCGAGGTAGACCTCGTTCTCGTTCTTGCCGCTCTTGGCGTTGTAGACGCCCGCGTGCTGGTGGAAGCACTTGAGGAACAGCTCGCGGCTCGCGATGTCGCGCGGCACGAGGTTGCCGTACCCGGGGTACTTGTCCTCGAGGAAGTAGTCGCGATCCTTCTCGGGGACGTCGCGGCCGCGGCGCTGCTCCTTCGGGTCCTTCGGCACCCACACGCGCCCGCCCTCGCCGCGCGCGCTCTCCGAGATGAGGCGGAGCTTGTCGGCGCCCGGAATGGCGGTCGGGTGCACCTGGATGCACTCGCCGTTCGCGTAGCAGGCGCCCTGCTGATAGACGGCGCTCGCCGCGGTGCCGGTGTTGATGACGCTGTTGGTCGACCGGCCGAAGACGATGCCGGGCCCGCCCGTCGCGAGACACACCGCGTCCGCGGGGAACGCGCGGATCTCCATCGACTTGACGTCCTGCACGACCACGCCGCGCGTGATGCCCGCGTCGTCCTGCACGAGCGAGAGGAAGTCCCAGAACTCGAACTTGCGGACCATCCGCTCGCCCGGGATGGTGCGCCCCTTGTCGTCCTCGAAGTCGATCGTCTCGAAGCGCCGCACCTGCTCGTCGAGCGCGTAGAGGAGCTGCTGACCGGTGGTCGCGCCCGCGAACGCCGTGCGGTGGAAGAGCGTCCCGCCGAAGCGCCGGAAGTCGAGCAGCCCTTCGGGGGTGCGGTTGAAAGGGACGCCCATCCGGTCGAGCATGAAGACGATGCCGGGCGCCGCGTCGGCCATCCCCTTCACGGGGGGCTGGTTGGCGAGGAAGTCGCCGCCGTAGACCGTCTCCTCGAGGTGCACCTGCGGCGAGTCCCCCTCGCCCTTGGTGTTGACGCTGGCGTTGATCCCGCCTTGCGCGCACACCGAGTGCGAGCGCTTGACGGGGACGAGAGAGAAGAGGTCGACCGGGACGCCCGCCTCGCAGAGCTTGATCGTGGTCATCAGCCCGGCGAGCCCGCCGCCGACGACGGCGACACGACGGACCTTGCCGGAGGTACTGAGCGTGACGCTTTTCGCGGCCATGCCCCGTCTTTAGTGCGGGGGGGCTGCGGTGTGAAGGGTTGTCGTCAGTTGCACTGCGATGCGCAGGCCTGCTCGCCGCACATTTCGAGGCTCGAGCCCTCGGGCGTCGGGTTCTGGGAGAGGCACATCTGTGCGCACGGCAGGCCGTGGCCCGGCTGCCCGCCGAAGCAGGCGACGAAGCACTCGTCCATCGTGGTGCAGGCCGAGACCGCGAGGCATGCGCTCTGCTGCGGACAGCAGCTCGTGGCGAGGCAGATGGAGCACGGGTCAGGCGTCGGGGCGAACGAGGTGCACCCGGCGGAGCCAGTGACGCTGCTGATCGACGTGGAGGAGACGACGATCGTGCCCGTGCCGGTGTCGGTGCCGATGACCGTCCCCGTGCTCGAGCTGATGCCGGTGCCGGTGCCCGTGCCTGTCGTCACGCAGTCTCCCGCCGCCTGGATCTCGCTCAGGAACGTCGCGCACGCCGCGTCCTGGTCCATCGCCACGATGGGGGCACACTGCGAGCTTTGCGCCGGAGGAAGCGTGGCGCAGCAGTCGGCGAGGGAGGTGCACGCGGACCCGCCCTCAAGCGTGCCGGTGCCGGTCTCGGTGCCGCCGGTCGAGACGGTCACGCCTGTCACGCCCGTGGTGCCGAGGGTGAATGTACCGCTCGTGCCCCCCGTGACCACCGTCGTGCCGGTGGTGCCGGCCGTGCTCGTCGCGCTGCCTGACCCCGTGCCCCCGGCGACCTGGCCTCCGCACGCGGCGAGCGCCGCAATCGAGAGCCCCACGAGCACAATCCGACCCGAGCGCCCCGCCATCGACATGCTCCAACCGTAGCACGCAGGGCCTCCCTCGCCGCTCCGAGCTATCTTGCCGCGGTGCTCCGGCTCCTGCTCCTCCTCCCCCTCGTCCCGATGGTGTTCTTTGCGGGCGCCGACCAGGCCTACCACCTGCGGACACGGAAGCCGGGCATCCCCGAGAACCTGGTGCACCTCGTCATCGGCATCTTCGAGGTCGCGATGGTCGTCCACGCGTTCCGCCTGGAGCTGGGCGGGGTCGCGCTCGCTGCGGTCGTCATCACGATCTTCGGTGCCGTCGACGAGCTCGGCTTCCACCGCGGGCTCCCGTCCGCCGAGAACGATCTGCACGCGAAGGCGCACCTGTCGCTGTTCGCCTTCCTCGCGACCGCGGTGGCTGTCGGCCTGCATCCGCAGTGAACGGCCGTCCCGCGAGGGCGGACGACCATGCCTGCCGGTCACCCCTCCACGCGGTTCCTTCCGTTCTTCTTGGCTTCGTAAAGCAGCGCGTCCGCTCGCGCGATGAGCGGCGCCAGGGCCGCCTCGACCGATAGCGCCACCACGCCGATCGAGATGGTGACCGTCGGCAGCGGCGCGCCGTCCGTGCCGCGCACCTCGAGCTGGCTCACGGCCGTCCTCGTCCGCTCCGCCACTTCGCGCGCGCGCTCGAGAATCGTCCCGGGGAGGACGACGACGAACTCCTCTCCGCCGTACCGCGCCACGTGGTCGGACGGCCGCACGCAGGCGACGAGCGCCTTCGCCACCGCGACGAGGACGGCGTCGCCCGCGGGGTGACCGTAGGTGTCGTTGAACTTCTTGAAGTGATCGACGTCGAGCATGAACAGCGCGAACGGGGCGCCGTCGACCGCGGCTCGTGCCGCCAGGCGATCGCAGCGGTCGAGCAGCCAGCGCCGGTTGTAGACGCCGGTGAGGCCGTCGATCATCGCGCTCGCCTCGAGCTCCGCGTTCGCGTCCAGGGAGCGGACGAGCGATACGGTGCTCCGCCGCACCTGCGCCGTGACGGTCGTGATCACGTGACGCGCGAAATCGGGCGACGCCTCGACGAGCTTCCAGAACGCGTCGCCGAGGACGGTGAGCACGCGCGTCGGCTGCTCCGCGACGACGAACGCGGTCGCGGGCATCGTGTCGACGACGCTCAGCTCCCCGACCGTGCCTCCGGGGCCGATGGTGGTGAGCGGCTCGCTCGTCTTCGCGAGGCGCACGCTGAGGAGGCCGCCGAGCACGAAGTGCATCCGGTCGTTCGCCTGCCCTGCGTGAAGCAGGATGTCACCGACCGCGAGCTCTCGCCGCGCGCACGTGTCGAGGAGGCTCCACGCGGGCGAACCTGGGGCGATGTCACGGAGGGCGAGCACCCCCTCGAGATCCTTCTGGGTGAGCGAGGACATGCGCGCGAGCATACCCATGTCGAAGCTCGGGGATCGTCTACACTCCGCGACGCAATGCGTCCTAGGAGATACCCCCTTGATCCCCTCGTCCGGGTCCGTCGCGAGCACGTCGACGCCAGCATGAAGGCCCTCGGCGGCGCCGTGCGTGCGCGCGAGCACGCCGAGCGGGAGCGGGCGGCGAAAGAGCAGGAGCGGGCGCGCCTCGCAGAGGAGGCGGAGGCCCTCCGGAGCGCCGAAGGGTCTCGCCTCGAGCGCGGCGAGCTTCACGCAGCGGACCTGCAGCGTCAGGGCGCATGGGAGGTGCGGACGCAGTGGGACGACGAGGAGCGCGCGCGCGGCGTGGCCACGGCACGCGAGGGGGAGGGGCGCGCGAAGGACGGTGAGGGGAAGGCGCGCGGGGCCGTCGCGAGCGCCGAGGCGGAGGCGAAGGTCGTCGACAAGCACCGCGACGAGTGGGTGGCCGAAGGGGAGCGCGCGGCCGAGGCCGTCGCGGAAGAGGGCGCCAGAGAGGCCTGGCGACCGCGTCGATGACAGCCAGGTCGTCGCTCAGTTTCGGGCTGTCTCTCGTCGCTGGCCTCCTGGCCGCGTGCCAGCCGTCGCACGTGACGGTGAGCCCGGAAGCGCGGCCGATGCCGGCGCCGAGCGCCGACCTCGCGGCGCCGCAGCCTGCGAAGACCGGCCCCTCGTTCACTCTCGCGCCGCTCTCGCCCACGCTCGCTGACCCGCGGCTCGCGCGCGTCCACAGGCTCGCGAGCGATCATGACTGGCCGGCCGCCGTGCAGGCGATGACCGAGGCGACGACCGCCCTCTCGCCCGACCCGCGCAGCCCCGCCGAGCGGTGCTCGTGGGACTACGTGACCGCCCGTCTCCTCTCGGCGACCGGCCGCATACGGGACGCGGCCCTCGCGTTCGACAGGGCCCGCAGCGCGCCGGGCGACGCGGGCGTGCCCTGCGCGCTTGCCACGTACGCGACGTTCCACGCCGCAGACGCCTACATGAAGTCGGGCGACGCCGTGACGGCCGAAGCGCGAGGGCGTGCGGTGGAGGGCGCGAGCAGCGTCCACGACGACGCCGAGCTCGTCGTCGCGACCGCGCTCGCGGCGCAGGGTCGCGCAGCGGACGCGATCCCGCGGTGGCGCACCGCGCTCGGCAAGAGCCCGAGGGTGTGGATCGACGTGGCGCTTCCGCTCGCCTCGGCGCTGCTGGACTCTGCAGGCGCGACCCAGGCCGACCTCGACGAAGCGCGCGAGCTCGCGACGCGCGTGATGGTCGAGGCGCCGCGCATCGCGGACAGCTCGGGCGCCGACGGGATTCGAAAGAGGGCGGTGCAGCGGCTGCTCGTGCACGACGCGAAGACGCCCCGCGAGCTGACGCTGGCCCAGCGCGCCCAGCAGGCGCGGGTGTGGCTCGACGCGGGCGAGGTGACGAAGGCGGCGGCCCTGGCCACGGCGCTCCTCAAGGAGCCTCGCGTGTCGGGCGACGCGACGGTGTCGTGCAGCGCAGCGGTCGTGCGCGCGCAGGCGCTCGGTCGAACGAAGGCGGGCTCGGGCACGTCGTGGGACGACGCCATCGCACGCTGCGAGCACGACGCGGGCCTCGTGACGGCCCTGTACGCGGGCGCGAAGGCCGCCCAGGGCAAGCACCCCGACGTCGCGCGCCTCCGTTACGCGAAGGTCGAGGAGCTGTTCCACGGTCACCGGCTCGCCGACGACGCACGCTTCCAGGGGGCGCTGCTCGCGCTCGGCGCGGGGGACGAGCCGACATTCACGAAGATGATGCTCGCGCTCCCCGACGACTACCCGGGCGGCGACCAGCGCGCAGAGGCGCTCTTCCGTGTCGCGCTCCTGCGCATGACTCGCGGCGACTGGACGGGCGCCGCGCCGCTGCTCGACCGCATCGTCGCGCTCACCCCCGACGACCAGCACTGGGCGACGGCGGGACGCGCCGAGTACTTTCGCGCGCGCGTCGCCGCCGAGGAGGGCCACAAGGACGATGCCCGCGCGCGCTACGTCCGCGTCCTCGAGCGTCATCCGTTCGCTTATTACATGACGCAGGCCTACGCGCGGCTCTCGGAGGACGACCAGGAGCTCGCGACCCGCACGCTCGCGTCCGCGTTCGCCCGCGAGGAGACCACGCCGTTCCTCTCGTCGGCGCACGCGGAGCTCGACACGGCCGCGTTCGGCAAGGCACGCGCGCTGCTCGAGCTTGGCGACATCGACCTCGCGAGGAAGGAGCTCGCGCTGGCCGGCGCCACGCGCGACGACGTCGACCCCGAGGTCATGTGGACCGTCGCGCTGCTCTACGACCAGGCAGGTGCGGTGGAGATCGGCCACGCCTTCGCGCGCCAGAAGCTGCGCGACTACCTCACGCACTACCCGGTCGGCGCGTGGAAGACCAAGTGGCAGATCGCCTACCCGCGCGCGTTCGACGACCTCGTCGTGACGGACAGCACCGCCAACGGCATCCCGAAGGCGCTCACCTGGGCCATCATGCGCGAGGAGTCGGACTTCATCGCCGACGCGAAGAGCAGCTCCGCGGCGTTCGGTCTGATGCAGCTCATCGTCCCGACCGCCAAGGGGGTCGCGCGCGGCACGGGCTTCGGCTGGGACGAGGCCTCGCTCAAGGAGCCGAGGGTGAACGTCGCGCTGGGGACGCGACTCCTCGCGCAGCTGCGCGGGAGCTTCGCGGAGAACCCGACGCTCGCCATCGCGGCGTACAACGGCGGAGGTGGGGCGGTCGGGCGCTGGATCGCCGCGCGCGGAGACGAGCCGTTCGATCTTTGGGTCGAGGAGATCCCGTGGGAAGAGACGCGCGGCTATCAGAAGCGCGTGCTGTCGAGCGAGGTGGCGTACGCGTACCTCTACGACCCGGCCGCGCTCGACGAGGTTCTGCGCATCTCGCCACAGGCGCGAGGACGCGCGCGAGGGCGCCCGGGCGCAGGGAGCGTCGACACGAGCACGGCGCGATGAGCGAGGACCGCGCGTTCTTCCAGGGCGTGCTCGTCGTTCCGGAGGGTGCGGTGGAGAGCGCGGTCGGGACGGCCGAGCGCGTGCTGACGCTCGCGACGCTACGCGCGGCGCTCCGGGAGCACTTTGCGCCCGAGATGGAGCTCGCAGACCCGACGGCCGTGAGACTCGCGCTCGCAGCCGTCGCGCCCGAGGTGGTGCGCGGAGACGCGTGGCTCGGGCCCATCGCTCGCCGTGGGGGGAGAGCCTGGCTGCGAATCGTCGACGCCCTCGACGAGGCGGTCGGCGCGCTCGCGGATCGCGCAGACGCGCTGGAGGTGGTGGCGCGCGGCCACGACGGCGTCGCGGGCCGCGCACGACTCCTCGGGTGGCTGATGCGCGCGCAGACCCACGCCCTGCTCGACGCGGGGCTCGTGGATCCGCGGCGTGAGGCCGAGCGAGTGGCGGACGTCCTCGCGCATGCGGACCCGAGCGACGTCGCGCTCGCACTCTCCTCGGTCGTCGTTCGCGCCCGCGGTATCGTCGACTGGTCGCCCGCCGACCTCGCGCTGTGGCGCGTGCTCGACGCGAGCCTGTCTCGCGTGGGGGGTCGCGCGGCCATCGAGCTCCCGGTCTTCGAGAGGCCGCTCGACGCCGAGCGAGAGCGTGACCCGCTCGACGCGCTCATCGAGGCGGTGGCGTCTGCGCTCGACGACGCGCCGCTGGCGACCCCCATCACGTCGTCGCTCGGCGATCTGAGACCGCGCTCGGCCGCGCCCGTGCGCGGGGCCGCGCGCGTGGAGGTGAGGCAGGCGATCGGCGCCGGAGCCCAAGGACGCGCGGTCGCCGACGCGGTGCACGCGGCGCTGCGCGACGGAGTCTCGCCGACGCGGATCGTGGTGGCCCTCGTCTCCGATGACGAAGAGAGCGCGTGCGAGATCCTTCGCGCGCTCGGGGACGCGGACATCCCGGTAGCCGACGTCCGCCGCGTACGCCCACGGCGCTCGAACCTCGTCGCAACCGCGGAGCTCTCGCTCGAGGTCGCGCAGCGCGGATCTCGCCGGGGCGACGTCGCGCTCCTCCTCCGCTCTGCGTACGTCGATCCGCGAGCGCTGCTCGGGCAGGCCGACGCGGATGCGGGGAGACGCGTCCTGCGAGACCTGGCGCGCGCGCTCGAAGAGACGCCGACCGCGCACGGCGACACGCCCGCAGAGCGGCTCGCGGCGACGGTCGTCGCCTCGGCCGTGGCGCGAAAGCGCGGCGCGCTGGCGCTCGGTCAGGCCATGCTGCTCGTGGGTCAGTCGCTTGCGCGTGTCGCCGAAGGGACGACCCGCGCCGCACATCTTCGGTCGGCGCGCGCGCTGTGGCGCGACCTGGGGCTGGGTCACGTGGCGCCGAGCGCTGCCCTCGCGCGGCCCGGGAGCGCGAGCAGGGTCGACCTCGTCGATCTCGCCGCCCGTCGCCGTGACGAGGAGGCCTGGCGGGCGCTCCTGCGGACGCTCTCGTCGTACGAGCGAAGCCTGGCGAGGCTCGGGATTGGAGACCTGCCGGCGACGCTCGAGGCCTTTCGTCACGAGGTCGCGTGGGCATCTTCGCGCACGGTGCTGCCGCCGTCCGACTCGCCGCTGGCGGTGCGCGTGTTGCGCTTCGTCGACCTCGTGGGGGACGACGCGCGCGTCGTCGTGCTCGCCGATGCGGACAGAGACGCCTGGCCGGACGGACGCGCGCGCGCCGAGCTGGTCGCGCCGGAGCTTGAGGGCCGTCTTGCGGAGGCGAGCGATCCCGCGCTTCGACCGATCGTGCACTCCGGCGCAGAGCAGGCGATCGCACGGCTCGCGCTCGCGACGCGCGCAGCGGAGCGGGTAGTGTTCACCTATCGAGCGCGCGACGAAGACGGTGGGGCGCGTAGCCCGGCGCCTGTCATCTCGATGCTCGGAGAGGCCGCGACCGCGACGCTCTGGCCTTCCGGCCAAGGAGCGACGCGGCCTCTCTCCGAGCGCGACTGGCTGCTCGGCGAGCTCGCGCGGAACCCCGATGCGTCGACCGCCCTCCTTCCGGACGCCGCACGTCGCGCGCGGCTCGAGCGGCGACGCGAAGAATCGTTCGGCGCACGGATCGCCAGCGACCATCCGCTCGCCCACACCCTTCCGACTGGCGAGCCGTTCGCGAGCATCCTGAGCGAGGAGACGGGCGGAGGCTCACGTCCGCTCGCGGCCTCGGCCCTCGACGGTCTCGCGAGCTGCGTGTTCAAGGGGTTCGTGAGCGAAGTGCTCCGCCCGAAGCGGAACCGCGAGGCGCACGACGTCGCGGACGCCCGCGAGACGGGTCACCTCGCGCACGCCGGGCTCGAGGAGGCGTTCCGCGCCACCGCGCCGCTGTGGAGCGCACGGCCCCGTGACGCGGGGGAGATCTTGCGCGTCGGGATCGCCGCCGCCGATCGCGTGCTCGCACGAGAGCAGGTGGCCTCGGAGCTCGCGCGCCTGGCGATCGACCAGGTGCGCGCGGGCGTCCGGGCGGTGCTCGAATGGAGCCTCGCGGATCTCGCGTGGGACTTCACGCTGGCGGAGCAGTCGTTCGGCGAGGGCGGGGTATGGGACCCGGTCGTCCTCGAGCACGACGGCGTTCGAGTCTCGCTGCGCGGGCGCATCGACCGGATCGATCTCGCGCACGACTCCAGCTCCGTCAGGGTCATCGACTACAAGACGCGCGAGCGCTCGGCCGAAGCGCACACCGCTGCGTTCGGAACGACGAAGTTCCAGCTCGCGATCTACGCCCGCGCGGCGCAGGCCGGGCTCGATCGAGCGGGGGGAGAAGGGCTGTATGTCGCGACGCAGCGTCTCCGCCCGGGGGCGACGCCGAAGAAGCACCTCGCGCGATGGGTCGCTGCGCACGAGGTCGTGGACGGCGTGCCGAGCTTCGAGCGGCGCGTGGCATCCCTCGTCGGTGAGCTCCGGCGCGGCGAGCTGAGCGTGCGCCCTTTCGCCGCGGCGTCCTGCTCACAGTGCGACTTCGACGGCGTCTGCCGGAAGCCGCGCTTCGCCCCTTCTGCGCCGGTCGACGACCGAGGCGACGCGGACGACGCGCGATGAATACGAGCCCGATGAGCCCGGAAGAGACGTCGCGGACCATCTACGCGTTCCGACGGAACCTCGTGCTCGCCGCAAGCGCAGGCACCGGGAAGACGCACGCGCTCGTGGGCGTGGCCGTCCACCTGCTGCTCGGCGCGTGCGCGGGGTCGGAGCCGGATGGTGGGCTCCGGCCGGCGATGCCTCCCGACAGACTTGTGGCGACGACGTTCTCGCGGAGAGCGGCGAGCGAGATCCGCGCGCGCCTCCGGGAGGAGCTCGAGCGTCTCGCGCTGTGTGATCCTCGCGCGATCTACCGGCGCGACCTGGACGAAGCCTGCCTCCATGCAGGGGTAGCGCCGCTCTCCGACGTCGAGCTCGCGCTGCGCGCGCGAGAGGCGCTGCGAGGTCTCGGTGGCGCAAAGATCGGCACGCTTCATGGCTTCGCCGCCTCGATCGCGCGGAGGCACGCGCTCGTGCTCGGCCTCTCGCCGGACTTCGACCTGCCAGACGAGGAGACGACGCGGGAGCGTGCGGCCGGAGCCATCGAGCTGATCCTCGAGCAGCGCGCCGGAGATCCTGACGTTGCCGCGCTCATCCAGCTCTCGGGTGGCTCACCGTCGCTGGTGGAGCTCGTGCGTCGGCTCCTCGCACGCATCGCGGACGACGGACGCACGGCCGCGGAGACCGTGCTCGCGGAAGACGACGCCGCCCAGGTCGACGCGCTCCTCCACGAGGTCCTCGTGCGCACCCGTGACGTCGTGGGTGACCCGAGGCTCGGCGAGGCGGCGAGCGCGGTCGTCGCCGCCCACGCGAACGGCGCGGCGGATTCCGTCGCGCTCGAGGACGCGATGGGGAGTCTCTGGTCGGTCCCTGCCGCAGGGAAGCTGTCGGCCGCGGCCGAGGCGTTCTTCGAGCTGCGAGACGACATCGCGCACACCTCGAGCGGCGCGAAGCTGCGGGACCGCGGGCGCGCGCTCGTGAGGCGCTGGGCCGTGCGCGATCGGATGCTCCCGCGGGCGAGGGCTCTCAAGGACCTGCTCGTCGCCTGCGAGGAGGAGATCGCGAAGGACAACGCGCAGGACTCCGTCCTCGGGTTCGCCGACATCCTCCGGGCCGCGCGGGACGTGCTGCGCGACCATCCGGACATCGCCCGGGAGACCGGAGCAGAGCTCTCGGCGATGCTCGTGGACGAGTTCCAGGACACGTCTGCGGTGCAGCGCGATCTCGTGCACCTGCTCTGGGAGAAGCCGCGCGCCGACGGGGAGCTCCGGGCGCCCGGCGTCGTGCCGGCCGTCGGCGATCTGCGCGGCGAGGGGCTGCTCGTCGTCGGTGATCGGAAGCAGTCGATCTACGGCTTCCGCGGCGCGGACGTCGCCGTCTTCGCGGAGCTCTGCGTCGGTCTCGCCGGCGTCGCGGCGCGCGACGCGCTCGCGATCCCTCCGGGGATGGTGTGGGAGCCCGTCGTCCCGAGCGCCGACTTCGTCCCGCTGCGCCACAACTGGCGTGCGGCGGCGGAGCTCCTCGACTTCGCGAACGCTTACAGCCGGCTGTCCCTCGTGACCGCCTCGACCGCCGCAGAGCTCTACGAGGTGAGCTACGTCCAGGAGACCGAGGATCTTCTCTCTCCGGATCACGCTGCGCGCCCCGACGCCGTCCGCACGCCGCGCACCCGCTGGCTACGGCTCGCGGTCCCGGCAAACAAGAAATCGACGTCGCTCCTGCGCGAGGCGGAGGCGATGACGAACCGGATTGCGACCCTCGTCCGGGGCGGTGGGCTCGCGGTTCGTGGCGCCCCCGCCCGCTGGAAGGACATCGCGATCCTCGCGCCCCGGCACGAGGTGCTCTCGGCCGCGGCGTATACGCTCGCGCAGGCTGGAATCCCGCACGTCGTCGCGGGCATGGGCTTCTTCGGCGCGCGAGAGGTGCGTGACGTCGTCGCCATGCTCGGGTGTCTCGTCGACCCGGACGACTCGCTGTCGCGCGCGGAGGTGCTGCGCGGGCCGTGGGCCGGCGTGAGCGACCGCACGCTGATCGGGCTCACGGAGCCGCACGCGGGGATCGTGGATGTCGCGCGCTGGGGCATCGGCGAACGTCGGCACCTCGTCGATGCGGGCGACCGTGAACCGATCCGCGCGCTCGCGGACGTGATCTCGACGCTCCGGCTCGTCATCGGGCGCATCGGCCCGGGCGCCGCGCTCCGCGAAGCGTCGCGAGCGCTCCAGCTCGAAGAGGTGCTCGTCCTCCTGCCGCGCGGCGAGCAGCGCGTCGCGAACGTGCGGAAGGTGCTCGCCCTGGCCGACGAGGCTACGGACGCGATGGAGCTTCTGCGTCGCCTTCGTCGCGCCGACGCACGCGAACAGCGCGAGGGGGAGGCGGCGACGTTCTCCGACGAGGATGACGCCGTTCGGTTGCTCACCGTGCATGCGAGCAAGGGGCTCGCGTTTCCGATCGTGTTCCTCCCCGACGCGGGCGCCGTCGCGACGAGCCGCCCCACGGACGTCGCGCTCGTGCAGACCGGCGCGCTCGGAGCTTCGACGTCGTGCCGGCTGGTGCTCCGCATCCAGGACGATCTCGGCACGGTCCACGACACCCCGTCGTACCTCGCGGTGAAGCGCGACCTCGCGAAGCGCGACGCGGCGGAGCGGCGGCGCCTACGGTACGTCGCCATCACGCGAGCCTCCGAGGCGCTGTTCTTCGTCGGTGATCACGCACTCCCGAAAGGCTCGCGCGACGCCTACGAGACCTCGGCCGCCTCGCTTCTCGCGCGGCTCTCCGCCGACGTGGCCTCGCGACAAACTGCGCTGCTCGAAGTGGAGAGCGGGGAGTCGCTCGATCCCGTCGCCGCGGGTCACGTCTCGCCGGCAGTGGAACGGTCGTCCGCGCACCACCACCTGCCGTTCGCCTCGCTCCACGAAGGACCGGTCACGATCCGCGCGGAGGCTATCCACGACGCGGCGCACTGCACGCGTCGATACCAGCTCGGCGAAGCTGGACCCGCCGACGCTCGCTCGCTCGCCGACGTCTCGACCGCGCTCGCGCGGGCGGGCGCGTGGGGGTCGCGGTTCGCTCTCGAGCGGCCGCGGCTCGAGCAACGTCGGGTGGTCGTGCTTCCGCTGCATGACGTCCGGGTGGTCGCAGAAGTCGCCGTCACCGTCTCCTGGGACGACGGAACGCTGGACCTCCTCTGCTTCGTCGCCCCCTCGCCGGAGGCGGGTCGCGACGACCTGTACGGCGCAATCGTCGCGCATGCAGCGCACACGACGAGCCCCTCGGACGCCGTCACGCGAGTCGGCCTCCTCGCGCCGGAGCCGGTCGACGGGGTCGAGCCTCGGTGGACCGAGCCACGAGATCTCGCCTGGACGACCGCCGCGACGCTCGAAGTCGCCCTCCGCATCCTCTCGCAGAGGAGCTCCCAGCTCGCTCCCCGCGTAGCGGAAGCGCTCTGCCAGTCCATCGGCTGCAGCCATGTCGGCGGTTGTTACCCAGCCCGGGACGAGGCGAGCGCGAGGACGGGCCGGCTCTCGCCGCAGACCGCGTTCGAATTCTTCGAGACCGAGCTACGCGCCGCTCCGCTGCGCGTGAAGCGTTCGCGGCGTCGGGCGCGCTGATCGCGGACTTTCCTCGAGATCAGCGCAAGCGGGCCCCACCATCGATGAGGAGCCCGCTGTCCGGGCGTGCCGGGATCATCGCCAGCTCGAGCATCGATGCGAACCGCGATCGTGTGACGATGACGTGGTCGAGGAGCGGGGTCGAAACGATACAGGCGGCGTCGGCGACGGCCGCGGTGAAGGTGACGTCCTCCGCGCTCGGCGTCGGGTCTCCGCTCGGATGGTTGTGGACGAGGACGAAGGCGCTCGCTCCCTCACGCAGCGCCGCGCGCAGCGGGTCGCGCGGCGACACGAACATCCCGTGCAGCCCACCGCTCGCGACTCGACGCGCGGCGCGGAGGCGGTTCTGACCATCGAGCGCCAGCATCCAGAGCTCCTCGTGATCGAGCGCGCCGAGCCTGGGGCGCCCCCACGCGTCGACCGCGCGCGAGTCCGGCAGTCGGATCGTGAGGAGACGCGCGTTCGCTGCCGCGACGCGACGACCAAGCTCCACCGCCGCCGCGATGCGCGCGCCCTTCGCCCCGCCCACGCCTCGGCGCACGGCGAGCTCACCCACGCCGGCGCGCGCGAGCCCTTCGATGCCGCCTTGCTCCTCGAGGAGACGGTGCGCCAGGACCTGCACGGACTCACCTGCGTGGCCGGTCCCGAGGAGGAGCGCGATCAGCTCGGCGTCTCCGAGCGCGTCGATACCCAGGTCCGAGAGACGTTCGCGCGGACCGGGGTTGGCAAAGGTCGTCGAGCTCATGACCTCGTGAGCTGCACCTGGCGTGCCGGGCGAGCGCTCCTGGATTAGCCGCGGTCACCGCTGCCACGAGCTGTCGCGGTCACGCATCGTCGTGTCCCGGACAGCGGTCGTCAGCGCTGGGCCGGTGGCACCGTCTTGTCGGGCGGCGGGCGTCCCGCGAGGCACCGCTCGAGCGCCGGCTCCAGCGACTTCATCGATTCCGGCAGCGTGGGCGTCGAGACGTTCCCGGCCCGCGAGAACGGGAACCAGCGGACGAGAGCGCTGCCGCGGACGAGCGCGAAGGGAACGCCGCCACCCTTGGAGCTCCACCACATCCTGGAGTCGTGGCTGTTCATGCGGTTGTCACCGAGCACCCAGACCTCGCCCGGCGCGACGGTGTACGGCCCCTGCACTTCGTGGGGAGCAGCGCCCGACGAGTGGTCGAGGAACGTGAGGTACGCGTCTCCCTCGAGATACTCGAGAACGAGCTCGCCCGTGTGCTTGCTGGGTGCCATTCCCAGGCCGTCATTGTCGTCGTCGTAGCTTGCCTCGCCGAGCGAGCAGTGCGGCACCTCCCACCCGTTGATCCAGGGGTGGCCGTCCTTCACGGTGAACGTGTCGCCGGGCACGGCGATGACGCGCTTGATGAAGTCTTGGGCTCGGTTCTCGGGGTACTCGAAGACGATGACCTCGCCACGCGTCCGCTGGCGCGCGTGCAGCGCGAGCTTGCGGACGAAGACGTGATCTCCAGGGATCAATGTCGGCGTCATCGAGCCCGAGGGGGTCTTGAACGCCTCCAGGACGAAGAGCCTCAGGCAGATCGGAACGCCGAACAGGACAAGGAATCCCGCGAGCGTGAGCGCAAGCGTGAGCCTGTTGCGGCCGCGTCGGGTCTGCTCGCTCTTCACCTGCGCTGGAGCCGTCATCGAGGGGCGGGCACAACATCCCGACGCGCTCGGCGTGTCAATCGACCTTCGCGACGTCGATCAGGACGAGCTCCGGCTTGCACAAGAAGCGAACACGTGGCGCTTCGCCGCGCTCCATTCCGATGCCTCTCGAGACGACGAGCGTACGCCCGCCCGTCAGCACCGTCGCCCCGCTGGCCCACGCGCGCGGCACCCTCGCGAGCGTGACGAGCGGTCCGATCCACGGGAGCTGCACCTGGCCGCCGTGCGTGTGGCCGGCGACGAGCAGGTCGGCGCTCACGTCCGCGAGCGCAAAGTCGGGGCCATGCCCGAACACGATGTGGAAGCCTGGCGCGCCGGCAATCGGGCGCTTCGTGTCGAACGAGTCCTCGAGATCGAGCGACGTGATGGAGATACCGCCCGCGGTGAACGTCCTCGACTGGGGGAGTACCGTCACCTTCGTGCCGTCGAAGATCCACGGCCATTCTTCATCGTCGACGTTGCCTCGCACCGCGTACGCGCCGAGCGGCGCCTCGAAGTGGAGGGCGCGCAGCTCGGCGTTCATCGCGGCGACCGCGACCCTGTAGCCTGCGCGGTCCCGGCCCTGCACGTAGTCACCGGTGAACAGCACGATGTCGGGCTTCGCCTCCATCGCGAGCGTGAGGGCGCGGCGCTCGTGCTCTCCGAAGTCTTCGAACTGGATGTCCGAGATCACGGCGATGCGGAGCGCGCGCGGCACCTTGGCGCTCGCGATCGACACGTGGTTCACTTCGAGCGCGCGCGGCTCCATGATGAACGCGTCGATCGCGACGAGCACGAGCGCGCACGAGACCACACCGCTCGCGAGCGCGAGGCGCGGCGCTCGGCGGCGCAGCGCGAACGCCAGGAGGGCGAGGCCGATGGGGGCGTGGACGAAGAGGACGTACGCCGCGACGCGCATCAGCCGGAACATCCCGCCGAGCGCGGCGGCCGCGAGGCCGAGCGCGACGAGAACGAGCAGCGGCTGGCTCTGGTCGAACCGACGCCGACGGCTGACGTGGAGCGCCACGCCTGCTTCGAGCAGGAGCAGCAGCACGTTGACGAGGACGTCGCGCATCAGGTCACGAACGAGAGCGCTGTCCGCGGCATTCCCGCAGGAGCTATCGGGTGCGGCTCGTGCTGACCGTTTCCGCCCTTCGTCCGACGGCGGCCATCGCCCAGATCGCCAGCGCACCGTAGCCGATCCCCAGGAGCGAGCCCGCGAGCACGTCGGTGGGATAGTGCATCCCGTTGTGCACCCGCGAGAGACACATGACGACGGCGAAGAGCCCACCGAGAGGCGCGAATCGGCGGTAGGCGTAGCCGAGCACCGTCACGATGGCCGCGGTGCTCGCCGCGTGGCTCGAGGGGAACGACGAGTCGCTGAAACGGTACCCGACCGGCTGGATCAGGTCGGGATGGGCGAGGTACGGCCGCACGCGCATCGGCAGCTCCGTCAGCACGAGGTGCTTGAGGATCGCCTCGCTGATCACGAGGTGGACGACGACCGCGGCCAGCACGACGCCGGCCACGCGCCGGCCGTTCTCCGGGTCCTTCCTCACGACGAGCACCAAGAGGCTCACCCAGAGGGCGACGAGCAGCGGCACCGCGCACACGGCATCGGTGAACGGATCGATGACGCCGCGCCCGAGCTGGTTGATCAGGTGTGCGAGCGCCAGGTCCATTGGACGTGAAGTTAACGCATCCGCTTCATCGCTGATAGGCAAGCGGTTCTCGCCGGCTGTCTCGGTCGCGCCGAGTTGCCGTATGCTCCGGCGCATGCCTGCCGAGACCGTCCGCGAGAAGCTGACCGAGACCGTTACCGCCATCCGCACCAGGGTCGTGATGAGACCCGCCATCGGCGTCGTGCTCGGCAGCGGGCTCGGCGGCTTCGGCGACACGCTCGACAAGCTCGTGAAGCTCCCGTACGCCGAGCTCCCGCATCTCCCGGCGTCCCGCGTTCCGGGCCACAGCGGCAACCTCTGCTTCGGCGAGGTCGCCGGCGTGCCCGTGGTCTGCATGCAGGGTCGCGTGCATTTCTACGAAGGCCACTCGATCGAAGCGGTCGTGCACGGCGTGCGGACGATGGCGCGGCTGGGCGTCGAGCGAGTGCTCCTGACGAACGCTGCCGGAGGGGTGGAGGCGACGTGGTCGGCGGGGGACTTGATGGTCGTCACGGACCACCTGAACCTGATGGGCACGTCGCCGCTGATCGGCCCGAACGACGAGTCCCTCGGGCCCCGCTTCCCCGACATGACCTCCGCCTACGACGTCGCGCTGCGCGACCGACTGCACACGGTGGGCGCCGCCCACGGCATCCCGCTGCGTTCGGGGGTGTACGCCGCGCTCACGGGCCCCTCGTACGAGACGCCGGCCGAGATCCGGATGGCTCGCACGCTCGGCGCGCAAGCGGTCGGCATGAGCACGGTCCCTGAGGTGCTCGCGCTGCGACACATGGGCGTGAAGGTCGCGGCTCTCAGCTGCATCACGAACCTCGCCGCAGGCATCACCAAGGCGGCGCTCAGCCACTCGGAGGTCGAAGAGGTCGCGAAGACCCGCCGCGAGGCCCTGATCACGCTGATCAAGGGGTGGATCGAGGAGGTCGGTCACATCTCCGGTCGCGACACGATGGTGGACGCATGACGCTCGACCCCGTGAAGCTCGAGCAGCTGGTGAGCGCCGCAAAGGAGGCGCGCGGCCGTGCGTATGCCCCCTATTCACACTACCGCGTCGGGGCTGCGCTCCTGACGAAGCGTGGGGGCGTGTTCGCCGGGTGCAACGTGGAGAACGCGTCGTACGGTGCGTGCCTCTGCGCCGAACGGAACGCCGTGGGGACGATGATCGCGGCAGGCGACAGCGAGCCGGTCGCGTGCGTCGTCGTGACGAAGGGGCCGCGCGCGGGCTCGCCGTGCGGGATCTGTCGTCAGGTCCTGTCGGAGATGGCGCGGGACATGCTCATCGTGCTCATCGGCGAAGCGGAAGACGGGACGGAGGAGGGACGGAGGGAGACGACGCTCGCCGCGCTGCTCCCCGACGCGTTCGAAGGCTCGCAGCTCTAGCGCTCTCGGGCGCTCAACCCACAGCCGACCCCGCGTGGTGCCGGCTGACGCTCTCCCCGTCTTCCGGGCGCAGCTCGCTGAAGATCGCCGCGGAGAGCACGGTGAGCCCGCCGAGCACGAGGAACGCGAGGTGGATGCCGTGGATCATCTCCGGCGCCTCGGAGCGGAAGCGATCGGGGATGAACAGCGCGGTCGCGAGCGAGGCGGCGGCCACGCCGAAGCTCATCGACATCTGCTGCATCGTGCTCGCGATGGTGCTCGCCATGCTCGTGTCCGCGTCGGCGACGTCGGCGTAGACGAGCGTGTTCATGCTCGTGAACTGAAGAGAAGAGAGGAAGCCGAAGGCCGCCGCCTGGAGGCAGATGACGACGATCGATGTCCGCGGCCCGATGGTGGCAAAGAGTGCGATCAGGAGCCCCAGGAGAACGGTGTTCGAGAGGAGCACGCGCCGGTAGCCGAACCGGCTCAGGATCTTGGGCATGGTCATCTTCAGGCTGATGGCTGCGATCGACTGCGGGAGGATGAGAAGCCCTGACTGGATGGGCGAGTACCCGAGCCCGACCTGGTACAGCAGCGGCAGCAAGAAGGGCATTCCGCCGACGCCGAGGCGCGTGCCGAAGCTGCCCGCGACGCTGGCGCGCAGGGTGCGGATACGAAAGAGGCCGAGCCGCAGCAGCGGGTGCGGCGCGTGCGTGGCGTGCCATCCGTAGGCGAGGAGCAGGAGGGTCGCCAGGGCAAGGAGCGCGGCGATCGCGGTCGCGCCCATCGAGTGCTCCCCGAAGATCTCCAGGACGTACGACAGGAGGGCGATCCCCGAGCCGAAAAGGAAGAGGCCGACCCAGTCGAGGCGGTCCATCTTCGCCGCGCGATAGTCGGGCAGATGGCGGTAGACGAAGAAGAGGCCGACGAGGCCGATCGGCAAGTTGACGAAGAAGATGACGCGCCAGTGGAGAAAGCTCACGATCAGCCCTCCCGCCAGCGGGCCGATCATCGGGCCGATGAGGGACGGGATCGCGACGAAGCTCATCGCGCGCACGAGCTCCGATTTCGCGAAGGCGTGAACCATGGTCAGGCGACCGACCGGCACCATCATCGCGCCACCGCAGCCCTGCAGAATTCGGCAGGCGACGAGCACGTGAAGGTCGCTCGACAGCCCGCACAGCAGCGACCCGAGCGTGAAGAGGCCGATCGCCGAGGAGAAAACGACCCGCGTCCCGAATCGGTCGGCGACCCAGCCGCTCACCGGGATGAACACGGCGAGGCTCAGCGTGTAGCTCGTGAGCACCGACTTCATGCTGAGCGGGACGACATGCAGCGCGCTGGCCATGGCGGGGAGCGCGGTGTTGAGGATCGTCGTGTCGAGCGACTCCATGAAGAACGCCACGGCGACGAGCCATGGCAGGATGCGCTTCGCGGAGTCGGTCAGCGAGGGTGCGGGCACGAACGTCGCCCCGTATATTACGCTGCGGCCGTCGTGGACAGAGCGAGACCCCGCTGTCGGCAACGACCGTGCGGGTCCCCGTCGTGAGGCGGCGTCTCGGGGTGCCGAGGCGTCGTCTCGTCGTTCCGAGGCGTCGTCTCGCTCTGCCGGGGCGTCGTCTCGCCCTGCCGAGGCGTCGTCTCGCCCTGCCGAGGCGTCGGCTCGCCCTGCCGAGGCGTCGTCTCACCCTGCCGAGGCGTCGGCTCGTCGTGCCGAGGCGTCGTCTCACCCTGCCGAGGCGTCGTCTCGCCCTGCCGAGGCGTCGGCTCGTCGTGCCGAGGCGTCGTCTCACCCTGCCGAGGCGTCGTCTCGTCGTGCCGGGGCGTCGTCTCGCCCTGCCAAGGCGTCGTCTCGCCCTGCCGAGGCGTCGTCTCACCCTGCCGAGGCGTCGTCTCGTCGTGCCGGGGCGTCGTCTCGCCCTGCCAAGGCGTCGTCTCGCCCTGCCGGGGCGTCGTCTCGTCGTGCCGGGGCGTCGTCTCGTCGTGCCGGGGCGTCGTCTCGCCCTGCCGGGGCGTCGTCTCGCCCCGCCGAGGCGTCGTCTGCCGCGAGGCTGGGGCCTCGGTCCTCATTCTGGGGCGCTGCGTTACCGGCCGCGACGTCCTCGCCCGCCAAACTGCGCCTTGTTCGCGCCGCTCCCGCTCGCTTCAGCCGGCCGTGCGCGACCCGACGATGAGCGCGTGCGTCTGCCTGGCGATGTCCGCGAGCTTCTGCACATTTGCTCCGATGCGCGCGGCCTGCACGCTACGTCCGTCCTCGTAGTTGATGCGCAGGCTGCGGTACGCCTCGTCCACCACGGCGGCCCTGTACCCGGCGAGCGGGTGGGTGCTGGATCCGTCGGGTCCCGAGATGGTGAGCAGGCCGTCCTCCACCGAGAGCGCGATCTCGTCCTTACCCCAGACGAACGCGAGCCCCGCGATCAAGCTGGTGAGCACGCCGAGGATGAGGCTCGCCGTCAAGAACCCGCCGGTCGCAGCGTGCGCGCGCTTCTCGGACGTGTCCGTGACGAAGCGATCGAGCGACTCGACGTCGCTCTCCGCGAGCACAGGATCGATGAAGGCGAGACCGACATCGTCGACGTAAATGACCGTTCCGTCCTTCATCGTGAGCACGAGCTGCTTGTCGACCTGACCGGGGTTGCCTCCGCTTCGCTTCGAGATCGACGCGCCGAGCGTCGCCCTCCGGATCTTCCCAGCCGCGATGTGCCGCACGTCGGTGGCGCCGAGGAGAGGGGTCTCCGTGATCGTGCACTCACGCTCGGCGTTCTTCGCGCGCGCGCAGTCGACGACCGTCTTCTCGAAGAAGAACGACATCGAGACGAGAAGCGCGACGAACACTGCCGCCCCGATGGCGAGGACGACTGGCTTGAGCACGCGGAACCGGAGCTCGCCCGTAGGCGATGGCGCGACCATCAGCGAGCCCACCGTGCGGCGGCAAGCGCATCGAACGCGCCGAGCACGGCGATGAGGTAGCGGCGCGAATCGTCGGCGGGGTCGAGCTGGGCGATGCGTGATGTCGCGGCATCGACGATTGCGTCAGGGAGCGTGAAGGTACCCGCGGAGCGCGCCTTGAGCATGTTGAGCGCCGACAGGCCTGCGCGGCGGCGCTTCACGTCCGGATCGCCGATCAGCGCCGCAATGACGTGCGCGAGCCGGTCTCCGGTCGGGAGCCTCGCCTCCGCCACCCACGAAGCGGGACGCCGCAGGGGGTCTGCGCGTTCGAGGAGAGCTTCGATGCTCGTCTCCGCCGGCAAACGAAGCGATTCCCAGGCCTCCGCGAAGAACCAGAAGCGCTCGCGTACGAGCGGTGAAGCCGGTGGCGCCTCCAAAGGTACGCCCGCCGCGCGAAGACGCTCGTCGAAGCGCTTCGCCGCCGCGTCGCGCGCTCCCCCTTCGGCGCGCTCGAGGTCGAGCTCGCTCTCGAATCGCGCGCTTGCAGGGAGAAAGAAGACGTCCTCGCTGCGTGCCTCGAAGCGTTCCGGGTCGCCCACGAGTCGCGGCCACGCGCCAAGCCAGGCGAGATCGGAAGGGGCGACCGTCAGCGCCTCGAGCCCGACGACCCGCACGGCATCGTGAGGGTCCCCCTCGATGGCGCTCGTCTTCGAAACAACGGCGCCGGTTCGGCCGCATCGCATGCACGCGACGACGCGCTGCCCGGCGCCCTGAAGCTGCTCCGTTCCGAACACTGTGCGCCAGATCGCCGCATCGCACGCGCACCCGAATGGACTCGGCCACATCCCAGAGGCGTAACAGCGATGGTGTTCTCGCGGACGGTGAACTGGCCCGGACGACTTCGAGCGCCTTCGACGCCGGGAGGTCGCGCCGCGGGACCCGACGGAGCGCCTCCACCCGGGGTCCGCGGACGTTTTCCCGAATGATTTCAGTGGGCCAAGACAGACTTGAACTGTCAGCCAACGGATTAAGAGTCCGCTGCTCTACCAATTGAGCTATTGGCCCGGAGCCACCGCGAGTGGCAAGGGCAGCGTGTTTATCGATCGCTCTCCGCCGAGTCAAGCTTCGCCTACCTCTGGTCCAGGATCCCGCCCGTGAACGTCACACTCCCCGCCTTCGCCCGGCACGCGCTGGATCGGTGGGTCCTCCTGCACGGCGCCGAGGCGGCGGCCGAGGCTCTCCCCGGCGGGCGACGGGCGGCGGTCCTCTCGCTCCACGAGGCCGCGCGCACGCGGATCGACGGCGCGCTCGGTGAGCATGGAGTCTCCGCGCTTCTTCTGGTTCGGGCGGCGATCCCGATCTACCTGGAAGCGGTGGTGGTGGCCCGTAGCTCCGAGGCTCCCGCGGCCGGGAGCTCCGTCGGGGATCTCTGGGCGCGCTACGATGACCTCGTCGGAGCTGGGCTGGTCCCTGCCGTCCCGGAGTCGCTGTCCGGCGCGCGCGAGCACTCGGTGGCTGGCGGCCCTCTCGACGCCGAGATCGCGGAGCACGGGGAGGCGCGTATCGACGAGGCCATCGCGCTGGCCGAGTTCCTCGCAGACCGCGTCGAGGTCCGAACGCCGCGTGCCGTGCGCGTCCAGCGCAGGCTTCGAAAGGCAGCCCTTGCCGTCGTTGTGGTCGCGCTCGTCGCCGAGATCTTCGTGCACCGACCGAAAGCGGCCAGCCTCGCGCTGCACGCGAACGTGGTCTCGAGCAGCCGGCGGGTCGGCAGCGGCCCCCCGCTCGACCTCACGAACGGGAAGGTCGAGCCGACGTTCGCGTTCGCGACGAAGGACGAGCCGGACCCGTGGATCATGATCGACATCACCCCGTCGGCTCGCATCTCGGAGGTCATGCTGTGGAACAGCGACGACCACCTCGATGATTCGCTCCCGCTGCAGGTCGAGACCTCCTCCGACGGAGCCGCCTGGGAGCCAGCGGGGCTGGTGGCCGTACACTTCACTCCGCTCGAGCCCGCGCTTCTGAAGTTCACGACCCGGAGCGCACGCTTCGTCCGCATCCACAGAAAGCCCGGCGGCGCCATCTACCTGACCGAGGTGGAGGTGCGATAGCGGACGTTTCCGGGGCCCACCCTGCGCTTCCCTCGCGCTTGGGCGTGGTGCACACTGGTGCCTGAATGCTTGACTGGATGAAGGACAAGATCGGGCGGAAGCAGTCCCCGCTCCAGGCGCTCCAGGCAGGGGCTTTCAAGGATGACGCCGAGAAGCAAGCGCTGCTCGACGCCGTCGCGAACACCGAAGGGCTGAAGCCGGAGGATCTCGTCCCCCTGCTGAGCCACGCCGACGCAGCGATCCAGCAGCGCGCGAGCACGCTCTTTCTCTCGCGGTCGACCACCGGCGCGGTGATGGCGCTCGTCGACGCCGTCCTCGGCGCCGATCCGTCGATCCGCGCGCTCCTGTCGAAGACGCTCGTGCGCGCCAAGCCGGAGCACGCCAAGCCCGTGCTCGACATGGTGCTGAAGGACGCGAAGCAAGATCGCCTGCGCGGTGCGTGGGAGATCGCGATGGAGTTCCCCCCCGAGATCAGCGAGGGGTACGTCGATCGCGCGTTCAAGGAAGGCCCGCCGAAGGCGCGCTACGACGCGCTCAAGCGCATGATGGCGAAGCGCTCGGCCGACGAGCTCCGCCCGACCCTCGTTCAGGCCCTGGAAGACCGCGAGCATCGCGTCCGCAAGATGGCGGTCGACGCCCTCGTGAAGCTCGAAGGGAACGACATCTTCGAGGCGATGCTCGACCGCATCGCCGGCGACGACAACCCGGAGATCCGACAGATCGCGGGCGGCTACCTCCAGAAGTTCATCGCCACGGCACCTCCGGAGCTCCGTCCGGCGATCCTCGGTCGGCTCCTCCTCGCGGGCGACCCCGCGCTCCAGGCGCAGCTCGTGAAGGCGCTCTTCGCGACCGGCAACCACGGCGAGCTGCTGCTCGAGATCCTCACCTTCGCGAAGACCGTGCTCGGCGCGCAGCACGCGATGATCCTCGACTCGATGAAGCCGCTCGGGGAGGGCCTCCTCGACCACGGGATCAAGCTCCTCGACCACGAGGATCCCGACCTTCGCATCCAGGCGGTGCTGCTCCTCGAGCGCTTCGCGAGCCCGAAGACCGCCGCCGCCGTCCTCAAGCTCCTGAGCGACGAGGACTGGTGGGTGCGCATCATGGCGTGCGACGCCCTCGGCCGCCTGAAGGACCCACGCACGCTGCCGTACCTCGAGCGCTTGCTCGACGACCCGGACTGCAAGTGGGCGGCGATCGACTCCATCGGCACCATCGGCGGCGACGCGGCGCTCGGCGCGCTCGTGAAGCTGCTGTCGGACCCGCAGAACGAGGTCCGCCTCGTCGCGATGAACGCGCTCGGCAAGGTCGCCGACACGCGCGTCGACCCGTACATCGAGCAGCTCTCGAGGACCGACCCGTCGCTCGACCTCCGCGTGCGCGCCGTCGAGCTCCTTCGCGAGCGGCGAGGCATCACGGGCGGCGCCGACGCGGCCATCTCGAGCGCCTCCCTGACACGACCGATGGAGCGGCTCTTCGCGTTCGCGCGGGAGTCGCTCGCGTCGGACCTGCACGTCACCCCCGACGAGCCGCCGTTCCTCCGCATCAACGGCGTCATCGCGCGCGTCGACATGAAGGCGCTCACGGCAGGGCAGGTCGAGTCGCTCATCGACGAGATCCTCGACCCGGTGCGGCGCCCGATCCTCGACACGAGGGGCGCCGTCGACTTCTGCTACGCGATCCCGGGCGTCGGCCGTTACCGCGTGAACATCTTCCGACAGATTCGCGGGACGAGCGCCGTCGTGCGCGTCATCCCGAACGTCACCCCGACGCTCACGGGGCTCGGTCTCCCGAAGGACCTCGAGGAGATCGGGACGTACCACCAGGGCATCATCCTGCTCACGGGCCCCGCCGGCGCCGGCAAGTCGAACACGCTCACCGCGCTGGTGAACGTCCTGAACGAGACGCGCAGCACGCACGTGCTGATGCTGGAGGACCCGATCGAGTTCATGCACACGCCGAAGAAGGCGCTCGTGAACCAGCGGGAGATCGGGCGCGACTCGAAGAGCTTCGCCGCGTCGATGCGCGGGGCGCTGCGAGAGGATCCGGACGTCATCGTCGTCGGCGAGCTCCGCGACAAGGAGACGATGCGCCTCGCGATGGTCGCGGCCGAAACGGGCCACCTCGTCATCGCGACGATGCAGACCACGAGCGCGACCGCGACGATCGACAAGCTCATCGAGAGCTTTCCGGCCGACGAACAGACGCAGATCCGCGTGCAGCTCGGCGGCAGCTTGAAGCTCATCGTCTCGCAGATCCTCATCCCGCACGCGAACGGTCGCAGTCGCGTCGCGGCGTTCGAGATCTTGAAGTCGACGTCGCCCGTGCGCGCCATCATCCGCGACGGCAAGACGTTCCAGCTCGGGAGCGCGATGCAGATCGGTCGCTCGCAAGGCATGCTCACGATCGACGCCTCGCTCGAGCTCCTCCTCAACGAGGGGAAGATCACGTTCGATACGGCGTACCAGTACGCGCAGAAGAAGGAGACCTTCACCAAGATGAAGGCTCCCAAGGAGAACGTGGCGGCCGCCGATGGCGGCGAGGCGCCGCCGCCCGTCGCGATGGTCGACATCGGCGCCGTCGCCGAGGCTGCGCCGCGCGCTCCGACCGCTCCGATGCGACCGCACGTGTCGCAGCCCGCGATGCAGGCGCAGCCGCAGCCGCTCCAGCCGCAGGCCCGGCCCGTCACGGCGAACCCTCAGTATGCCCAGCCGCAGCAACCGGCCGCGCGGCCGGTGACGGTCCAGCCGAACCCGGCACAGGCCGCCCCTCAGGCAGCGCCGCAGGCGAGGCCTGCCCCGCAGCAAGCACAGCCCGCTCCTCAGGCGAGGCCCGCGCCGCAGCAAGCGCAGCCCGCCCCTCAGGCGAGGCCTGCTCCCGTTCCTCAGGCGCAGCCCGCGCCTCAAGCGCGCCCGGCGCCGGTCGCCGTACCGGCCGCTGCGCCTGCGGCAGCGGCGGTGCCACGGAAGCGCATCAGCATCCCTCGCGACGAGTGACAGAGAGCTTCGAATGACCGACCTCAACGAGAACCGCATCGCCCGCTTCTTCCGCATGATGAAGGACTGGGGCGCGAGCGACATGCACCTGTCGGTCGGCCGCCCGCCGATGTTCCGCATCTCGGGGCGCATCGACGCCATCCGCTACCGCACGCTCACCGACGGCGACTTCCGCACGCTGGTCGAGCCGATCACCCCCGCGCACATCTGGCAGCAGTTCGAGCAGACCGGGGACGTCGACTTCGCCTACGAGCTCCCCGGCGTCTCGCGCTTCCGCGTGAACCTCTTCCGGCAGGAGCGCGGCATGGGGGGCGTCTTCCGCAACCTCGCGAGCAACCTCGTGTCGCTCGCGAAGCTGAATCTCCCCGAGTCGATGTCGAAGCTGATCGCGCTGCGGTCCGGCCTCGTCGTCGTCACCGGCCCGACGGGCTCGGGCAAGTCGACCACGCTCGCGGCCATCATCTCGGAGATCAACCAGAACTCGGCGATGCACATCATCACGGTCGAGGATCCGATCGAGTTCGTGCACCCGAACAAGAAGTCGCTCGTCTCGCAGCGCGAGCTCTCGGCGCACACCGAATCGTTCGCGTCGGCGCTACGCGCAGCTGCCCGAGAGAACCCGGACGCCGTCCTCGTCGGTGAGATGCGTGACCTCGAGACCATCCGCCTCGCGCTCGAGGCATCGGAGACCGGCATCCTCGTCTTCGGCACGCTCCACACGAACTCCGCCGCGAAGACCATCGACCGCCTCATCGGCGTCTTCCCGACGGAGGAGCAGACGGGTGTGCGCAACACGCTCTCGAACACGTTGCGTGCCGTCGTCGCTCAGCAGCTCCTTCGCAAGAAGATCGGCGGGCGCGTCGCGGCGGTGGAGATTCTGTTCGGCAACCACGCGCTCGCCGCGATGATCCGCGAGGGGAAGACGTTCCAGATCCCGGGCATCATCGCAGGCGGCAAGGCCGAGGGGATGATCGGGATGGACGAGAGCCTGCAAAAGCTCGTCGAGGATGGCATCATCGAGGGGATCGACGCGCTCGAGAAAGCGGTGGAGAAGGACGCCTTCCGCGACTGGCTCGTGGCGAAGGGCGTGGACGTCAATCCGGAGGCGTGACGCCGCGGTCAATGCTCGCCGCGTCCGTCGCCGAGAGCCTCGCTCCTTCCGTGAGAATTCTGGCGAGCCTCAGTTGGTGATGAGGCCGATCCAGACGGGGGGGTTCGCCATCCCCAGGCTGCTCTGGATCCACAAGATCTCGGCGTTACCGGAGCCGGCGGCCACCACCTTCACGGTCATCGGGATCTTCTGTCCGTTGACTCCTGTAGCCATGGGCTGACCGCCGAACGTGACGTCGAGCTGGGTCGGGCCTCCGAACAGGCTCGAGAGATCGGACGCCGTGACGGTGAACGGCCCGGACGTCGGGGCGTCACTGTAGAGGTCGAGGTCGATGGTCGCGCTGCTCCCGACCGGAATGTTCACCCCGACGTTCGTGTACATGCCGAGCATCGGGTCGTTGACCTTGAGCGTCTGCGTGAGCACCGCGGCCGCGTTGAAGTACGGCATCGCCCCGTCGGGCTGGCACGGGTCATGGCCCGCAGCCGCCGCCTTGTTCGACCAGCTCCGCTGGACGAGGTAGGGCACGTCCGTCGGTGTGTAGAAGACGTTGCCGTAACCCGCGCACATATCCCCGAGCTCCCCTCCCGCAGGGACGGCCCATGCGAGATGTGCGGTGTCGGGCTGGTAGTACGCCGGGTCATCAGCGACGCGCGGGTCGGTCACCGCTTCGATCATCTCGTGCGATGCGATGGAGCTGATCGAGTCGATCGCCGACGTGTCGGGGAACGGCGGGCAGCGAGCGACGACGCTGTAGGTGACGTACGAGCTCGCGCCGAGCATGAAATCGTTGTGATAGCCGTAGAACGAGCTGCAGCTAGTGCCTCCGTCGAGCGTCACGGTGACGCTGGACGGGTAGTAGATCATGTAGACGGTCTCGCCGTCGGGCTTCGGCCACGGAGCGCCCCCGTCGAGCGTGCCTGCATCGGGCCCGGCCAGCTTCTGCGTGAGCCACGCCTGGACGTCGGAGTCTTGCAAGGACGCGGCCGGAGTCTCGTCGAGCGTGATGTTCTGCACGGAGGCGATCGCGCCGACGCCGTACTCCGCGGTCGTGCCGCTCCAGTAGGTCTTGCTCGCGGCGACCTTCTCGACGAAGTCCTCGATGCTGGGGATCAACGTGTCGCCAGCGAACGTGATCACGACGAACTTCGGGGTGGCCATCACGGGGCCGCCTGCGTTTTCGACCTGCGGCATCGGCGGGTGCGGCGCTGGGTAGGTCGCCCCAGCCAGCGAGTCGCCTGCGGCGTCGGCCGTTGCCTCGTGCGTCGCGTCTTTCGGCGTCGCAGCGTCCTGGCCCGCGTCGCGATGTCCGGCATCCGGGAACTGCAGCTGCACTTGCCCCGCATCGGGCTTCGACTCGCTCTTCGCGGCCGTTCCTCCGCAACCGACGAGCGCCGCAAGACCAAGGCAGCAAAGCGTTCTCATTGTCTTCAGGTACCACGATATCCTGGCCCTGTGCCTCTGGACGACCCGACGGAGCTGTTCGATCTGTACGACGAGAGCGGCAGACCACTCGGTGTCACGAAGCCCCGCGCGCGGGTGCATGAAGACGGCGATTGGCACCGCAGTGTCCACCTCTGGGTCGTGCTGATGGCGGCAGCGGGGCCGCTGATCTTGCTGCAGCGGCGGAGCCTCACGAAGGACTCGCATCCTGGGGCCGTCGACGTGTCCGTCGCCGGGCACCTTCGCGCGGGCGAGACCTATGCGGCAGGGGTACGCGAGGCGGAAGAGGAGATCGGTCTCGTGGTTGAGCCGGGCGACCTCGTGCGCCTCGGGACCAGACGAAACGTGGCGCGACGCGGGGCGGACTACCTCGATCGAGAGCTCCAGGAGGTGTTCTTCGTTTGCTCGCCGGCCTCTCTCGAGCAGCTGCGCCCCGACACGCACGAGGTGGCGGGCGTGCTCGCCGTCGCGCTGCCGGATGCGCAGGCGCTCTTTGACGGAGAGGTCGGCGAGGTGACCGCGCGCGAGCTCCGTGCGCACGACCACACCGTGAACGTGACGTTGCGTCGCGGCGAGCTCCTGCAGGGGGGCGACGACTATTTCGCGCTCGCACTCCGAGCGATCACGCGCTCGCTTGCGGGGGGGTCGCTAGGGCCGTGGCCGCTCGGCCCCCCGTGACGGAGCGACGGAACGCCGACGCGGCGAGCACACAGAAGACAGGCGTCGCCACGAGGTGATAGCGGTCTTCCCCGAAGAAAACGGCGTGCGTCAGCGCCGTCGTCCCGAGCAACGCGACGGGAAGCAAGAGCGCGGGAGGCCACGACGGCGCCCCGGGTAGTGGCATCCACGGGACGGCGGAGATGAGGACGACGAGCGGCCAGAACATCGGCGTCCCCGTGCATGCCACATAGGTCAGCGTCAGCACGAGCGCGAGCAGCACGCCCTGGACGAGCGAGCCCTTCCGGCGCCCGCGAGCGAAGAGGGACAGCGCCGCCAGAACGACGAGCAAGCGGTGCGCCGTCGACGTGACCGCGCGGAAGCGAGCACGCTTGTCGTCGGGCCACGACGCCGGGCGTGCCTCGTGGAGGTACTCGACCGCGAACGACTCATGATCGAACGTGTACCCGAGCTTCTTTGGCACGAGGGCGAGCCAGTGACGAGGGGCCGCGCGGATTTGCGCCAGCCCGTACTCGAACCAGCAGCGATCCTGCTGAACCTGTCCGGTCACCTCACGACACCCATCGGACGCGTGGAGCGTTTCGAAGCGGCCCGTGGCGCGCGGGAACGCACCGATCGCGAGATTCCAGCCGGCATTCGTGCTGATCAGGGCACAGCCGTCCATCACGCGGCAGTTTCGAGCGGTCCACGGGAGGACCGGCACGAGCGCGACGGAACAGGCGACGAGCATCGTGCCAAGGCGACGGGCGACCGACGACGCCGAGCGATATGGAATCGGGAGAAGCAGCCCAAGGAACGGCGCGCACAGCAGCGCCTGGGGGCGCACGAGCGCGGAGAGCCCGAGGAGCAGCGAGCCGAGGATCACACCTCTGGTCCGGCGTGCGTCTGCCGCCGCGACCCAGAACGCCCCGAGCGTCGTCAGCGCCGCGAGCGGCTCGCTCATCTCGAGACCGGCGTACAGGATGAGCCCTGGATGGAGGGCGACGAGCAGCCCGGCGATCCGCGCACGACCCTCGGTCAGCGCTCGCCTTGCGAGCCGCCAGGTCACCCAGGCGAGCGCGGCGCCCGTGAGCGCATCGACGGCGGCGACCACGCGCGGGCTGTCGCCGAGGACGCGATAAAAGAAGCCGATGAACGCCGAGTAGCCGACCGGGTAGTGACACCACGGGTGCCACTCGACCACGCCCCCACCGCCAAGCGGGAGATCGTCCGAGTAGCCGAAGCCTTGCGCGATGCGGCGTGCGCCGAAGTCGTAGTAGTGACCATCCCAGACGGGCTCCCCGGCCAGGAAAAGCGCAACGAAGAGGCGCGGAACGGCAGCGATCGCGAACAGCACGGTGCCGAACGCAGACGGAGAGAGTCGTGCGCCTGCGGCCGCGGGCACGCCGTCTTCAGCCGGGAGCGCGCGCGAGGGGGGCGCAGCGCGGGGCTCGGTCACGCCGGCTCCCTCCCTCGACCCGAAAGCCCTTCGCGCATGCGCCGGAGGTAGGTCCGCTGCACCTGCGGCGGGTCTAGCCTGAGAAACTTCGCAAGCTCTGCGACGAAGCCGCGTACGTAGACCGGCGCCGGAAGGGCGAGAAAGTTCTCCTCTTCGATGGCCACGAGGTGCGCTTTCCCGATCTTCGTCCGCTCGGCGATGTCGACGATCTCGACTCCGTGCGCCTCCCGTACCTTTCGGAGGAGCGCGCCAGTGAACTCGGTCTCCGGTCCAATCTCGCGTGCAAGCTCGTACTGGAGCAGGGCCTGCTCGGCGATGACTGCGGGCTTCTTGGGCACGCCGGCTGGCTTCGGCTCCGGGTCGGGCGACGTCGACAGGTCGTACGCTCTGCGCCGCAGCGGGTCGAGGAGCGTGTCGTACGCCTCGTCGAGCTGGGTCCGCTCGATCGTGAGCTGAGCGTCGCTCAGCAGCGACGAGATCGCGAGGCTGCTCGGAGCATACATGTCCTTGACGCGCTTGTAGGCGCGGCGCACCTCCTCGTCGGTCGACGAGCGCGTGACCCCGAGGACCTCGTAATGAGACATCCGATCCATCGGGATCGCGCTGGGAACGATGCCCGGCTGCGCGCGCGCGGTGACGAGCGCCAGCACGCGGCGAGCGATGCGCTCGACATTCCGCGCTGCCTTCGACGCCGGGCTATCGATGAGAAGCGGACGATTCCGCCTGACGGCGAGCCAGACGGTATCGTCGTGCTCTACGTGACCGAGCTCGTCGAGCGCTAGACCGTAGTGACGCGCCCCGAGATCGCACATCTGCTGGCCGAGGTCCTGGTCGGCGCGGACGCGGGTCTGGTTCACGACGAGGTGCAGCCGCATGCGACGCGCCTCCATCCACGCGAGGTTCGCCAGCTCTCGCTCGACCTTCGTCAGGGCGCGCACCAGCTCGATCGGAGGCGGAAGAAAGCCGAGCCCGCGGAGCGCCCGATCGAAGAGCCCCAGACGGAACTTGTCGCTCAGGAGAGACCGTCGCACGCGCCGGACGAAGGCCGCGCGAAGGAACCGGTACGTTGTCTCGATCGCGGGCGGTTCGGGGACCGTGACCACGATGGCTAGATCGGCGGCGAGCATGAGATCGACCGCGACGGCGCCGTGACCTGGCCCGACGTCGACGACGAGGTACTCGGCGGGGAGCGCCCTGAGCCGGCTGAGCCACCGCGACTTCCGGCTGGCGCGCAGCGCCAGTGGCAGATCGATCGAGTCGTGCGCCGCGGGAAGGAGGCGTAGCCCGGGGACGGCGGTCTGGACGAGCGCGTCGTTCCACGCGCTGAGCGGGTCCCCGTCACGGAAGCCGGTCTCGAGTCCGTCGAGCGAGGGCTGCTTGCGCGCGGCCGAGAGGCCGAAGTGCGAGTGCAGATTGGCCCCGGTCGGATCGGCGTCGACGAGGACCACCGGCTTGCCCAGCTGGGCAAAGTACACGGCGAGGCTCTCGGCGATGACGCTCTTGCCGACCCCGCCGCGCCCTCCCCCGACGGTGATGAGCCGACCCGAGGCGATTCCCCGCGGGGCGGGGGCAGGGAGCCCGGCGTCCGTCACCTCGATGTCGTCGGCATCTGCCATCGCGCGGTGTTCTTAGTACACGGCTTCCGTCTCGCGCGCGCCTTCGGCTAAGCTGCCGCCGCACATCATGGGTCACAGCCAGCTATCGGCCGCTCTCGTACTCGCGCTGTCCTTCACGTCGGGGGCATCGACCTGCCACGGACAATCGAGCGGCGAGGCCTCGAAGGATCCGACCACGCCCCTCCCCGAGCTCACGTTGCCCGGCGTCGACACGAGCTCGCTGATGCCGCGCGAGAAGCGCGAGTGGACGGCGCGTGTGACGGAGCTCCTGGCTCCGTGCTCCGAGGTGCCCGTGTCCGTCGCGCAGTGCGTGCAAGAGAAGCGAAAATGCCCGAAATGCATCCCCGCAGCGAAGTTCGTCGCGAAGATGGTCCGCGACGGGATGAGCCAGGAGCAGATCGAGGCGGGGTATCACGCGCGCTTCGACCCGGACAAGGTCAAGAGCGTCGACATCGGTAAGGCCCCGTTCAAGGGGCCCGAAGGCGCGCCCGTCACGCTCGTCGAGTTCGCCGACTTCGAGTGCCCGTACTGCGCCCTGATGTCCCCGGTGCTCGAGAAGATGTGGCAAGCGCATGCGACCGACGTCCGTTACGTCTACAAGTTCATGCCTCTGTCGGGCCACCCACACGGCGAGATCTCGTCTCGCGCCGCGGTCGCGGCGATGAATCAGGGGAAGTTCTGGGAGATGCACGACAAGCTGTTCGCCAACCGTGATCACCTCGAACCGGCCGACCTCGACACCTATGCGAAGGACATCGGCCTCGACCTCAAGAAGTTCCACGCGGACGCGACATCCCAGGCCACCACCGACGTGCTCGCGGCGGACCGCAAGCAGGCAGACGCGCTCGGCGTCCAGGGGACGCCGACCATCTACATCAACGGCCGCGAGTTCGACGTCCGCCAGGACCTCGACGACTGGATCGCGCAGGAGCTTGGGCCCGCTGCGACGCCGACCCCGCCGCACTGATGCGAGCGGTCATCCCTGACTCTTGCGGATGCTTTCCTTCTGGAAAGCACTACCCGGGCATCGCGCACCTGCTGCGCACGGTGGCCCGCGGGCTGGTCGCGGAGCTCCTGGCCGACGCTCCGTGGATAGATCTCCCTGTCGCGCTCATCGATCTCGAGACGACCGGACGAGACGCGTCGGTCGATCGCATCGTCGAGGTCGGTATCGTCATTGGCCAGGGTGGGGTCGTGATCCGTAGGGCGAACTGGCTGATCAACCCGGGCATCCCGATACCCGATGAGGCACGCGCAGTGCACGGCATCTCCGACGACGACGTGAGGAACGAGCCGCGCTTCGAGGCCGTCGCGCACGAGATCGCCGCTGCGCTCGAGGGCAGCATCCCTGCGGCGTACAACGCATCGTTCGACCGTGCGTTCCTGGTGAACGAGCTCGTCCGCGCTGGCTACGCCCCCGCCCTCGATGCGGCGCCGATCCCCGCGTTTCGGCGCGAGGTCGTGTGGGTCGACCCGCTCGTCTGGGCCCGTGAGTTGCAGCGCGAGGAACGATCGAAAGCGCTCGGAGACGTCGCTGCCCGACTCGGCGTGGCCCTCGAGAACGCGCACCGAGCGAGCGATGACGCGGAAGCGGCGCTCAAGGTTCTTTACCTCCTCGCTGCGGACGCCCGTGTCCCGAAGATTCACGCGGCGTTCGTCCAGGAGCAGCGACGACTGTCGCAGATCCAGTCCGACGAGCGACGGTTCTGGAAGAGCTGACCTTCAGCCCTTTTCGGCGTCCTTCGACGCCGCGTCGGCCCCGGCCGCATCCGGGCTGACGACGTCCTTCGCGGTCGCGTCGTGCGGAGCGTCCGTGGTCGCGTCTCGGGCGGCATCCGTCGTCGCGTCGCGGCCCGCGTCGGCCCCGGAGTCCACAGGCATCGTCGCTTCCGGACGCGCGTCGATCGGAGCGACGACATCGGGCTTCGCATCATGGCCGCTGTCATGCGCGGCGTCCGCGGAGGCGTCCGCGGAGGCGCCCGTGTCGACGCCCGCATCGGCGAAGGAAAACTCGCCGCCGTCCGATGTGCTCGCTTCGAGCACCGGGATCGCCGCGGACGTCGTGCCATTTTCGCAAGCAGTCGTGCCCACGCCGATGAAGGCGAGCGCGACGGAGAACCGGAGAAGAACGGACGAGCGAGGCATGCGGAAGGAGGAGACCAAGGATTCGGTCGAGCGTCTACCGTGACGGGGGTGCGATCGCAACGGGACACGAGCGCCTTGGCCTGGCGAGACAGGCCGCCGAGCCGCTTCGTCGCTTGTAAGTGACCCACCGGAGCGTACCGTGACGACCGCATGGCAGAGGTGAACGTGGCCTGGGTCTCTGCCCGAGCGGACGACCGCCTCGCTCACGCGATGCGCTGGCTGACCGAGCGGGGCCCTTCAACCGAGGTGCTCATCGTGGCTGGCACGATGCAATCCGCCGCCGACCTCGCGCGCAACGCCGGGAACGAGCTCGGCAGCTCATTCGGCTGGCAGCGAATGACGCTCCTGCGCCTCGCGTGGATGCTCGCCGAGATGCCGCTCGCGCAAACCGGCCGCGTCCCCGTGAGCACGCTGGCGTTCGAGGCGGTGTGCGCTCGTGTAGTGCACACGGCTGCGTCTCTGAACCTCCTCGGAAGGTTCACGCCGATCGCGGATCGGCCCGGACTCCCACGCGCGCTGGCACGGACGTTCGCGGATCTCCGCCATGCGAAGGTTCACCCGCGCGACCTCGGCGACGCCGATCTGGCGGGCCTATTCGACGCGTGTAACGTCGCGCTCGATCGAGCGCAGTTGGTCGACCAGTCGGAGCTCTTCACCGTGGCGACGGAGGTCGCGAGAGGCGGAGACGCGCGGCTCGCGCACCCGGTCCTCCTCCTCGACGTCCCCATACGCACAGCGTGCGAGCGCGACCTCGTGAAGGCCATTGCGGACGCGTCGGGGCAGGTGCTCGTCACGGCGCCGAGCGGGGACGAGGCGACCATCTCGCACGTTCGCGAGATCGGCATCGAAGTGCGCATGCAGTCGGACGGAAAGCCCGCGGCCTCGGCGCTGGAACGACTGCAGGGCGGCCTCTTCACCGAAGCCTCGAGAGAGCCTTCGGCCGCGGACGACTCCGTGACGGTCTTCTCCGCGCCCGGTGAGAGTCGAGAGTGTGTCGAGATCGTGCGCCGCATCCACGCCGAGGCCCAGCGCGGCGTGCCATTCGATCGGATCGCAGTCGTCTTGCGCTCACCGCTCCATTATCGCGCACACCTCCTCGAAGCATTTCGACGTGGCGGTGTGCCAGCGCACTTCGCGCGCGGGACGACCCGGCCGGACCCGGCCGGTCGAGCGTTCCTCGCCCTACTGACGTGCGCAGCGACAGGTCTTCCTGCGTCGCGCTTCGCGGAATTTCTCTCGCTCGGCGAGGTCGCCGACGCGACGAGCGAGGGCACACCTCAGGCGGCGCGCTCCTCGGAGGAACGCTGGGTGCCACCCGACGATGGACTCCTTCCGCCAACGACGATGGATGCCGTCGATGAGCTCGACGTGCCCGCGCTCACGACTTCCGCGCGCGAGCCGGCCGTCGTCGGCGGCACACTGCGCGCCCCGCGGCAGTGGGAGCGCCTGCTCGTCGATGCAGCCGTCATCGGGGGGCTCGATCGATGGAAGCGGCGCCTCGAAGGCCTCCGACAGCAGCTCGCGCTCTCGCTTGACGACATCGAGGACGCCGCCGGCGCAGAGGCGCTTCACGTCCGTCGCGACCTGAGCGCGCTCGAGGCGCTCACCGCATTCGCGCTGCCGCTCCTCGTTGATCTCGACGCGCTTCCTCGACAAGCGCTCTGGGGGGACTGGCTCGAGCGGCTCGGCGCGCTCGCCACGCGCTCGCTCAGACATCCGGAACGGGTCCTCTCGATCTTCGCGGAACTCGCGCCGATGGCCAGCGTCGGGCCGGTCGATCTTCGCGAGGTTCGTCTGGTTCTCGAGCGGCGCCTTACGGAGGTCGCAGTCCTTCCGGCAGACCGGCGCTACGGCCGGGTCTTCATCGCATCCGCAGACGATGTTCGCGGCCACGCCTTCGACGTGGTGTTCGTCCCGGGCCTCGCGGAGAAGCTTTTTCCGCAGCGCGTCGTGGAAGATCCAATCGTTCCGGATCGTGTCCGGCTGGGCACATCGCTCCTCACCAACCGCGACCGCGCCGCAGCCGAGCGCCTCGCGCTGCGGATCGCGGTCGGCGCCGCACGGAGTCGGGTCGTCGTCTCCTTTCCGCGGCTCGACGTCGAGCAGGCGCGACCACGGACGCCCTCGTTCTATGGGCTCGAAGTGCTTCGAGCTGCAGAGGGGACGCTGCCTGGGTTCGATGAGCTGTCGCGGCGCGCAAACATGACCGGCGCCGTGCGCGTCGGCTGGCCCGCCCCGATGCAGCCCCACGACGCCATCGACGACGCCGAGCACGATCTCGCTCTCCTCGACGCGGTGCTTCGTCGCCCGAACGTCGAGGCGCAAGGGATGGCGAGGTACCTGCTCGGAGCCAACGTCCACCTCGAGCGCGCGCTGCGCTTCCGCGAGAAGCGGTGGCGGCGCAAGTGGACCGATGCCGACGGTCTTCTCTTGCTGCCGGTCGACGCGGCCCCCGCCCTCGCTGCCCACGCCCTCTCCGCGCGCTCCTACTCGGCGACGGGGCTCCAGAACTATGCAGCCTGTCCATACCGGTTCGTGCTGCAGGCGATTCATCGCCTCGCTCCGCGTGCGGCGCCTGCGCCGCTGGAGGAGCTAGACCCGCTCCAGCGCGGCTCGCTCATTCACGAGGCACAGTTCGCGCTCTATACGCACCTTCGCGCCGAGCGCCTGCTCCCCATCGGCCCCGCGAACCTCGAGATCGTTCGCGACGCCCTCGATCGGGTGCTCCAAGAGGTCGAGGCGCGGTACGAGGACAAGCTCGCCCCCGCGATCCAGAGAGTGTGGGACGACGGGATCGCGGCGATCAAGGCCGACCTGCGCGAGTGGCTCCGGCGAGCCAGCCTCGAGCCTTCGTGGCAGCCGAAGTATTTCGAGCTCTCCTTCGGTCTCCCGCCGGAGCGCGAGCGCGACCCGAACAGCCGCGACGAGCCGGCGCCGCTCGACTGTGGCATCCAGCTCCGCGGATCGATTGATCTCGTGGAGCGGGACGAGACGGGAGCGTTGCGCGCGACCGACCACAAGACCGGCAAGGCACGCGTTCGTCCGGGCGTCGTCATCGGCGGTGGTGAGGTCCTCCAGCCGGTGCTGTACGCGCTCGCGCTCGAGAAGCTGCTTGCCGGCGAGCGCGTCCTCGGCGGTAGCCTCTATTTCTGCACGACGAAGGGCGACTTCACGGTGGTCCCGGTCCCGCTCGACGATCACGCCCGCGCGGCGGCGGCGAGGGTGGCGTCTACGCTGGGGGATGCGATTGCGACGGGCTTTCTCCCAGCAGCTCCGCGCGACGGGGCGTGTCAGTACTGCGACTTTCAGCGCGTTTGCGGCCCGCACGAGGAGCTCCGCGTGAGACGGAAGCCCGCGTCTGAGCTGACGCTCCTCGCCGGGCTTCGGGAAGAGTCATGATCCTCGCCGATCAGGCGGCGCGTGACCGCATTCGCGCGGATCTCGAGACGACGCTCGTCGTCGAAGCTGCCGCCGGGACGGGCAAGACGTCGGAGCTGGTGCGTCGGGTCATTGCCCTCTTGCGGACGGGAACGACCACGCTCGCGCGCATTGTCGCGGTGACGTTCACGGAGAAGGCCGCGGGGGAGATGAAGCTCCGGCTCCGCACCGAGATCGATCGCGCGCGTCAGGACGCGGCGGTGGATGAGCGGCAGCGGTTCGACCAGGCGCTCAGCGAGCTCGAGGAGGCGCACATCGGGACGATCCACGGCTTCTGCGCGGAGCTCCTGCGCCAACACCCGATCGAGGCGCGCGTCGACCCGCTCTTCGAGGCCGCCGACGACGATCAGCAGACACGATTGTTCGACGAGGCTTTCGACGCGTGGTTCGAGCGCGCGGTCGCGACGCCGCCGTCGGGCGTGCGGCGCATCCTTCGCCGCCGCGCCCGTGATCGCGACCGCACAGGGCCGCGGGAGGCTCTTCGCAAGGCGGGGCTCGACCTGATAGGGCAGCGCGACTTCGAAGCGGTGTGGAAACGCCCGGTGTACGACCGGAAGCTCGCTCTCGATTCGGTGGTAACCCTTCTGCTGGAGCTTGCCGAGCTGTCGCAGCGTGCAGCCGACCCGGGCGACTGGTGCGCGAAGAGCCTCGCCGAGATCGCGCGATTCGTGGCGGAGCTCGCGCGTCGAGAGGCGATCCGCGGCCGGGACCATGACGGGCTCGAGGCGGAGCTCTCGACGCTTGCACGGCAGAAGTGGTGGGCGTGGAAAGGGCGCGGGCGATGGTTCACGGAGGGCGTGACGCGCGAAGCGGTGCTCTCGAAGCGCGAGGCCGTGAAGGCGGCGCTCGACGCCTGTCTCGAGACCGTGGACGCCGACCTCGCCGCCTCCCTGCGCGAGGATCTGCGCCCACTCGTTCTCGCCTACGACGCACTCAAGGGACGCGCGGGGAAGCTCGATTTTCTCGATCTCTTGCTGCTCGCGCGGGGTCTCGTGCGGGACGACGCGGAGGTCCGCCACGAGCTACAGCGCCGCTTCACGCACCTCCTCGTCGACGAGTTCCAAGATACCGACCCTCTCCAGGCGGAAATCCTGCTCTTGCTCGGCGCGAACGACCCGCACGAGACGCGCTTCGAGTCTGCCATCCCCGTGCCCGGCAAGCTCTTCGTCGTCGGTGACCCGAAACAGGCGATCTACCGCTTCCGCCGCGCCGACGTCAGACTCTACGAGAGGGTCAAGCAGCAGCTCCTTCGCGGAGGTGCGAGCCTGGTGCACCTGACGACGAGCTTCCGAAGCGCGCCGAGCCTGCAGGCCGCAATCAACGTCGCGTTCGCAAAGAGCATGCGAGGCACAACCGATGGCAGTCAGGCGACGTACGTCCCGCTGAATCCGTTCCGCGCCGAGCCGACAGGCCGTCCGACGCTCATCGCGCTGCCCGTACCGCGGCCGTATAGCTCGTACGGCAAGATCACGAACTACGCGATCAACGAGTCGCTGCCGGATGCGGTCGGCGCGTTCGTCGACTGGCTCATCGCGAAGAGCGGCTGGACGGTCTCGGAGCGTGAGCGGCCGGATACGCCAGTCCCCATCGAGGCACGGCACATCTGCCTGCTCTCGCGACGCTTCCAGGGCTTCGGGGAGGACCTCATGCGGCCGTACGTACGGGCGCTCGAAGCACGGCGCGTACCGCACGTCCTGGTCGGAGGCCGGTCGTTCCATCTGCGTGAGGAGGTCGTCGCGGTGCGGAACGCGCTCGCCGCGATCGAGTGGCCGGATGACGAGCTCTCCGTGTTCGCCACGCTCCGCGGGCCGTTTCTTGCGCTGACGGACGCGGCGCTGCTCGCCTTCCGCCACGCGCTCGGAAGCCTCCACCCGCTCCGCCTCCTGGACGAAGGACTCGTTGGCGAGCTGACACGTCCCGTTGCGGACGCGCTCGCGGTGCTTCGCAAACTGCACCTCGGACGAAATCGCCGCCCGATCGCAGACACTCTCGCACAGCTCCTCGATGCCACTCGCGCGCACGCAGGTATCGCGATCTGGCCAACCGGCGAGCAGGCGCTCGCGAATGTGCTGCGCGTGCTCGACCTCGCGCGGCGGTTCGAGGCTTCCGGCGCCACGTCGTTCCGCGCGTTCGTCGAGTGGATGGAGGACGAAGCCGACCGCGGCGCGGCGGGAGAGGCGCCCGTCGTCGAGGACGGAACCGACGGCGTGCGCATCATGACCGTTCACAGAGCGAAGGGCCTCGAGTTCCCGATCGTGATCTTCATCGACCCGACCCACAGCCAGCCGCAGGAGCCCGCGCGCTACGTGGACAACGCCGCACGACTCTTCGTGACACGGCTCGCGGGCTGTATCCCGCTCGAGCTCGTCGAGCAAAGAGACGCGATGCTCGCGGAGGACCAAGCGGAAGCGATCCGCCTCACGTACGTCGCGGCGACCCGTGCGCGAGACCTCCTCGTGATTCCAGTAGTCGGAGACGAGCGCTGGCCTGGATGGGTCGACGTGATGCACTCGGTCGTCTACCCGAAGTGGCCGCGAGAACCGGAGGTCGCGGACGGATGTCCGCTGTTCGGAGACGACACCGTCGCCCATCGCCCAGGGGACGTTCATCCAGGCGACGCTGTCGCTCCGGGCGCACACACCCCGCTCGACGGTGCGCACCGCGTCGTCTGGTGGGATCCGAACGTCCTAGAGCTTGGAAAGGAAGAGGCTGGCGGGCTCCGCCAGCAACGCATCCTGGCGCTCGATGAAGGAGGGGCGAGCGCGGAAGAGAGCGAGCGCGCGCACTCCGAGTGGCGTGCACGACGCAGCGCGCTGCTCGAGCAAGGGTCCGCGCCGACGCTGCGCATCGAGACGGCGACGGGGCAGCCGTCACACGGTCCACCTCGAGGCGTCGTGGAAATCGCGCAGACGAGCGCCTGCGGATCTCCGCGCCCTGCGGGCAGACGCTTTGGCACCCTCGTGCACGCGATCCTCGCCGCAGTGAATCTGCAGGCGACGCAATCGCAGGTCGAGTCGCTTGCGGCGACGCAGGCGCAGATGTCGGGCGCGACGATCGAAGAGCGCGTCGCAGCGGTCACCGCTGTCGTCGCGGCGCTCGCGCATCCGCTTTTCCGGGCGGCGGCAGCCGCAGGCCCTGCGTGTCGACGCGAAGCGCCCGTGCTGCTGCGTGAGTCGGACGGCACACTACTCGAAGGGGTCGTCGATCTAGTCTTCCGGACGACGGAACCCGAGGGGGCCACGTGGACGGTGGTCGACTACAAGACCGACCGCGAGCTCGAAGGGCACCAGGCCGAGTATGAAGTGCAGGTACTGAGCTATATGCGCGCGGTGACTGCCGCCACGGGCGAGCATGCCCGTGGCGTCCTCCTCCGCGTCTAGTCGGCTAGCCCAGCAGCTTGGCGGTCGAGACGTATTCGACGTTGTGGGCCTGAGCGACGGGCTCGTAGGTCACGTGCCCGTTGTACGTGTTGATCCCCTTCGCCAGCGCCGGGTCGGCCTTTGCCGCAGCGACGAGCCCGAGCTCTGCGAGCCGGACGGCATACGCCATCGTCGTGTTCGTCAGCGCCCACGTGCTCGTCTGCGCCACTGCGCCTGGCATGTTCGGCACGCAATAGTGCACGACCCCGCGGACCTCGTACGTCGGATGGTCGTGCGACGTCGGTCGGCACGTCTCGATACAGCCGCCCTGATCGACCGCGACGTCGACGACGACCGATCCCTTTTCCATGCGGCCGATGAGCTCCTCGGTGACGAGCTTCGGGGCGACCGCGCCCGTGACGAGCACCGCGCCGATGACGAGATCTGCGCGCGCGACGGCCTGCTCGATGTTCGTCGGGTTCGAGTAGAGCGTCTCGATGGAGCCGCCGAACACGTCTTCGAGGTACGCCATCGTGTCGGCGCGAACGTCGAGGACGGTGACCTGCGCGCCCATCCCGATGGCGATCGTCGCCGCGTTCTGCCCAACTACGCCGCCCCCGAGAATCACCACGCGACCACGACGCGTGCCGGGGACACCCCCGAGGAGCACGCCCTTCCCGCCGCGCTCCTTCTCGAGGCATGTCGCCCCGACCTGCACCGCCATGCGGCCGGCGACTTCGCTCATCGGCTTCAGCAGCGGGAGCGAGTGGTCTTCGAGCTCGATCGTCTCGTACGCGATGCCGTTGACCTTCGCCTTCGCGAGGGCGAGCGTGAGGTCTCGCTCGGCCGCGAGGTGGAGGTAGGTGTAGAGCGTGAGGCCTTCGCGGAAGTAGCCGTACTCGGTCGTGAGCGGCTCCTTCACCTTCACCACCATGTCTGCGCCCCACGCGTCGGCCGCGCTGGGGACGATCTGCGCGCCCTGTGCGGTGTACTCGGAGTCGGCGATCCCGCTCCCTTCGCCCGCGCCGCGCTCGACGAGGACCTTGTGACCGCGAGACGTCAGGCTGCGAGCGCCGGCGGGGGTCATCCCGACGCGGTACTCACGGGTCTTGATTTCCTTGGGGACTCCGATGATCACGGTGCGGCTCCTTTGAGGGAGCGTCGTTGAGACGCTCGGGCTGCGGGAATCTAGCAGCACCGTGGCCGTTGAGAAGCGGTCTTGGCCCCTGCTTTATGATGCACCGAGTCTAACGCGTGCTATCGCCCCCACGATGTACGGCCTTCTGCGAGCGCTCCTCTTCGCGGTTCCGCCCGAGGAAGCCCACGCGTTCGGGATGGCCGCCCTCACCGCGCTCGAGGCTCTCCCGTCGGTCTGCGACCTCGTGCACTCGCGCCTGGCGCCACCTCTCACGCTCGAGAAGAAGCGCCTTGGCCTCACGTTTCCCTCTCCGATCGGGCTGGCTGGCGGCTTCGACAAGAACGCGAGGGTTCCGCGTGCGCTCGCGGCGCTCGGCTTCGGGTTTCTCGAGCTCGGTACGGTGACGGCAGAGCCGCAGGAGCCCAACCCGCCGCCCAATCTTTTCCGGCTCCCGGACGACCACGCGCTCGTGAACCGTCTCGGCTTCCCCAACGATGGAGCGTGCGCCGTCGCCGAGCGGTTCGCGCGTACTGTCGGTCGAGGTGGGGCGGGTGTGCCCGTGGGGTTCTCGATCGGCAAGTCTCGAGCAGTCCCGATCGACGCCATCGGCCCGGTCGTCGACGACTACCTCACGAGCTTCCGCGCGGTGAGGCCGGTGTCGGACTTCGTCGTCGTGAACATCTCGTCGCCGAACACGAAGGGGCTGCGGGCTCTTCAGGGTCCGCACCTCGCCCGCGCGCTCCTCGCGGCCCTCACACGCGACAACGATTCGAGGGAAGCTCGGGTTCCCCTGTTGCTGAAGGTCTCGCCCGATCTCAACGACGACGAGCTCGACGCCCTCCTCGACGTGGTGCGCGAAGCCGATCTCGACGGGGTGATTGCGACGAACACGACGACGTCGCGGGCCGGCCTCGCAACGCGACGGGATGTGCTCGAGTCGATCGGCGCGGGCGGACTGAGCGGGCCTCCTCTGCGCCGCCGCGTGCTCGAGGTTGTGCCGAGGGTGAGGCAACGCCTGGGCCCAGACGCCACGGTCATTGCGGTCGGCGGCGTGAGCGACGCAAGTCACGTACGGAGCTACCTGGCCGCGGGCGCCGACCTCGTGCAGCTCTATACCGGGTTCGTCTTCGAGGGCCCCGCCCTTCCCTCGCGCCTGGCGCGCGATCTCGCGCGACTCACGGGCTAATTACGCCGCCCTTCAGGCGAGCACGCGTGCGAGCACGGTCTCGGCGATCTCGCGCTTGCGCTCCTCGATCATCTCGGGGGAGCGAAAGTCGGCCTCCGGCCACAGGACCGCGAACATCTGGGCCTCCTGGAACGGCAAGCACGCCATCGCCATCGTCGATACGCAGAGGTGGCGCGGGTCGACGTCGGCTCGCAGCGTGCCGTCCCGCTTCAGCCCGTCGACGACGACGGTGACGGCATCGAGCACCGGGCGAAAGTGTGTGGCGAGCAGCGGGCGAAGCTCGGCGAGGAGGTGGTCGGCCTTCGCGGGCTTCTCTGCATCGTGCCGCAGGATCGCGAGCAGTGTCGTGTGTGCCGCGTAGAAGTCGACGAGGAGACCGACGAAGCTCGTCACGAGCCTGCGGACGTCGAGCTTCCCGTCCATCGTCCCCGCGCTCGCCGCCATGCCCTCGAGGATGGTCCAGCTCCCAGCCGTTACCGCCGCCATCCCGCGCTCGACGACCGCGCGGTACAGGCCGTCCTTGTCGTCGAAATAGTGGTGGATGAGCGCCTGCTGCACGCCGACAGCCCGCGCGATGCTCTGCAGCCGGGCCCCATCGAAGCCCTTCGCTGCGAACTCGACTTCGGCCGCGTTCAGGAGGTCCTTCTTCGTGCTGTCCGCGTTTCGCTCCCGCTTTCGTGGAGCGAGCGGGATCACGACTTCGGGACGAGCGGCGCTGACTGGCTTCACGGTAGGGCGATGTTCACCGAAGACCCGCCCTGGGTAAAGGCGCAACCCCACACCGCCCCCGACGCACCTCAGCGGTGCGTGCCACCGATGAGCGTGACGTGTCGGCGTTCGAAGGTGATCGCTCCGCGCACGGACGATTCTCGCGGCGGGATATTTTTCCGCTCGACGAGGATTGTGTGCCGGCGGAGTGGCACGGCCTGCGTCAGTTTCTGCACATGCAGGAATGTGCGTGGCGACGCGAGCGTCAGTGAAAACAACTGATTCGTGAATGTTTCGAATGCGGCGCGCGACTTGCGTATGTGACTGACGAGCCGAGAGAGCCGAGAGAAGGAGTGCCCGATGGAAGCGAGCAACGTAGCCGCAGGATTGGACCCCGACGACACGATCCCGACGTGGAACGAGCGGTACGCGCAGGCTTTCGAGTCCACTGCGCCGGGGAGCAGTACCCGTCTCACGACCGAGCGGCCGACCCTTCCGCCGCCGGCGACGGACGATGTCATGGTCTCACGCATTCATCTCGGGCCCACGGTCGACGAAGTCCTCTACCGACTCTCGCTCGGCGACCTCGCGGGCGCGGCGCTCGCGAACGAAGAGCTCGAGAACTGCATCCCGTCGCTCGGCTCTGCGCCCGTCGTAATCGCCGCGATGCAGCTCACCTATCTGGAGGAGTTCATGGTCGCGTCCATCGACGGCGAGTCGACGTGGGGGGAGATCCTCGACAGCTCACCGTTCAGTCCGAAGGAGACGCTCGAGGCGCTCTGCCAGCTCGTCGACAAGGGAGCACTGTCTCTTGCGTGAATCGTGCGGGGTCGGCCGCCGAGGCGCCGGCCGCCTTCGTCCGTGAAGATTGCGGGGGCGCGGTCGCTCGCAGTGCCCGGCCCGGGCAGGCTCACTCGGCGAGTGTTACCCACGCATCCTTGAGGACGGTCTCGTCTCGCTCTTTCACGGAGACCGACAGCGCGATGCGGCCGGGGCCGACGCGCCACCCTTGCGTGACGAGCGTGTCGCCGGGCCACACTGGCTTGCGGAACTGCGCTTCGAACCCCGTGATCTTCGACGCGTCGCCACCGCACGCGCCCTTGGCCGCATGGCGGACCATGTAGCCGTAGGTGGCCAGGCCGTGGAGAATGGGACCCTGATCGAACCCGACCATCTTCGCGAATGCCGGATCGGCGTGGAGCGGGTTCACGTCGCCGGAGAGCCTGTAGAGGAGTGCCTGCTCGGCCGAGGTAGTCTCCTCCACGCGAAAGTCTGCGGGGCGATCCTTCGGGACGTCGATGCCCGACGGATCCTTCGGCGGCGGGCTACCACCGAAGCCACCGGCTCCGCGGAAGAGGATGTTCGCGGTCGACACGCACACGACGTCGCCGGAGGCGTCCTTCGTCTCGGTGTCGATGAGGACGCAGGCGAGCCGCCTCAGATCGTAGATGCCGCGTGCCGTCGCGGTCGTCATCACGGTTCCGGACGGAGCGAACGGCTTCCGGAGGAGGACTCTCTCGCCGCCGTGGACGACCATCGACATGTCGCCGCCACACTTCGCGATCACCTCCAGCATCGGCCCGAACATGGGGACCACGGCGAAGCTCGGGTAGACCTTCGGCCCGCGCCCTTCATAGAGGTAGTCGAGCTCGTCCTTCCTCGCCCCGATCCCGAGTGCGTAGAGGACCGTGTCTTTCCACGTGTACGAGAAGGCAGCAGGTGCGGTGGGCTTTCCTACGACGGAGAGATCGAGCGCCATGCGGGGCACCGTAACCGACTCCCTGTCGGTGATGAAGCGGCGTCGAAGTCGTCTATTGTGAGGGCTTCCGTGAGCACGTTCCCGTCCACGCAGCCCGTTCCGTCGCTCATCGGCCTCGTCGTCGTCGCGCTCGACGATGCAGGCATCGATCTCGCGCGCCTCGGCATGGCGTGGGCTCGCGCGACCCCTGCGGTGACGCTCGTGCCGGCCTTCGGACTCAAGGCCCTCCCGGCTTCCGCGCGCGGCGTGCTTGCCGTGGCGCTCGCGGCGGCGATCTTTCCCGCGCTGCCGGCGGTGACGTCGACGTTGGGCAGCTCGCTCTGGGTGAACCTGCTCGCGCAGGTCGCGCTCGGCGTTCCGGTCGCGATCGCAGCGGCCGTGCCGCTCTGGGCGGCGACGATGGCGGGAGGCGTCGCCGATGCCCTCCGTGGCTCGTCGGACACGAGCCCGGCGCCGACCGTCGAGGGGAGCGCGACGCCGATGGGCATCACGTTCTCCCTGTTCGCTTGCAGCATGTTCTTCGTCACCGGCGGGCCCGCTCGGGTCGCTCTCGCGCTCACGCTCCGTGCCCCGGCGCTGAACCCGGTGCTCCGCGCGTCCGAGGACCTGACCAGCGGAATCAGCATCGCAGTCGCGCTCGGGGCGCCGCTGCTCGCCGCGTCTGTCGTCGTCGAGGTCGCCGGTGCTCTCATCGCGCGCGCGGCGACGCCGGCGCAGCTCCACCTTCTGCTCGCCCCTCTGCGCGCCCTGACGCTCCTCGGAGTGCTCGCCCTCGTGCTCACTAAGCTGAGCGAGGCTCTCGCGGCAGTCATCGCGCACGCACGCTTCTGAGCTCCGTCGGGTGCTCCGTCCGCGAGGCTACAGTGGCAATCGGTACCCCAGGAGAAAGCCGCCCTCGTAAACGAGGACCGCACCGGAGAGGGTCGAGCAGTCGCCGAGCGAATCGCACTGCGGGGACGACGGGAGCAACCAGCCGTTCGCGCGTACGGTGAAGCCGACGACGAAGTTCTCGCTGAACGAATAGTTCACCCCGGCCTGGAGGCCCGCCGAGAACCCCTCCGTGCGCTCGCTGACTTGCGCGTACCCCACCGGCGCGACGTACGCTCCGGAGTTGGTGGTGATGAAGCGGTCGGCGATGACGACCACACCTGCCTGCGCGCCGATCCACCCCTCGAACAACCTGTAGTGGAGGGGGACGAACCGCCCCTCCGCGCCGACGAAGAAGTAGTCGCGAGAGTGCGTGCGCGAAAGTCCGCTCGAACCATCGAGACCGTAGCTCGTGTCGCTCGTCGGGTCCGGCGCGAAGAGGACCATCGCGCCGATCGCCCACGTGGAGGTGGCGCGGTAGAGGAAGTGGAGCCCGACCTGGATGGTTGCGTCCCCCTTCCCGAGCTCGAGCCCGGCCGGCAGGCTGCCACCTCGGTTCGCAGGCGAGATCGGTGCGCTCGGCAAGACGATGGCGCCCAGCTCGAGCTCCGCGATCGTGTGCGGTCGAGAGCTGAGTCCGCGATCGAGCGCCTCGTTCCAGCGAGCCATCTCGGCGACGTCGTCCGCGTGCGCGACATGTGCCTGCACGACGAGCGCCAGGGCCGCGAAGAAAGACGTGGCACCGCAGACGTAGGAGCGATGCCGAGCGCGGTTCGTCATCAAAGCCACTTCGCGCTCGGAATCGTCGACGGCAGGGTCGGAGCGCTCGCCGACGGAGGCGTGCTCGGCGCGGGCGCATCTCCGTCGACCGCGATCGTCCTCGTCGTGTGGACAGCGCTCCCGTCGACCTTGCCATCGAACGAGATGTCGTACTTTCCTGGCTCCGACCCCGCGAACGTCGCGATGTACGAACCACCCGGCCCAGCGAGGGCGGTGAGCTTCGTGTCTGCCGCGAGGCTCGGGCCGGTGATGATGAAGCGCGGCTCCTCGACCGGCTTCGCTGGGCCCGTCGGTCCGACGACCTTCGCCGTGAACGTGATCGTCTGTCCGATGCGCGGATGCGGGAGCGACGCCTCGAGGGCGACCTTCGGCGGGTTCGTGGCGGTCGGAGAAGGATGCAGCGAGCCGTTGTGTTGCGGCATGACCGGTACCGCACCGTGGGACGACGACGTCGGCGCGGGCGACGCGTCGAGCGCGGCCTTCCTCGCGGCGCGTTCGTAGTCGTCGACGAGATGCTGCGCGGTGGTGTCGGTGGGGTCGAGCTCCTTCGCGAGATGAGCGAGGTGAAGGGCTCCGGGCAGATCGCCGGCGAGCTGCTGGCCGACCGCCTCCTTCACGAGCTCGCCCGTCGCGCGGCCGCGCACGTCGAGGAGCCGCGCCTCCCGCGGCCATCGAGCCAGCCCGTCGTTGGTGATGTCGCGAACATTGTCGCCGGGCGGCGTGTCCCAACGCGAATGTTTCAGCGCTTCGTCGGCGTGCGCGACCGCCTCGTCGAGCGAGCTCTGGCCGACGGTCTGTCCGAACATTCCTGTCTGGTAGAGCGCGAGCGACGCCCCGGCCATACCGACCAGGAGGCAGGTCACGACGACTCCGATGAGTCGGCGGGCCGGAACGCGCGCCATGTCGGGCGTGCTCCGGCGATTCGTACGCGTGTCGTCGAGCGTGGAGCTGAGATGCGGGGACGCGAGAGCCGTTTCCGGTGGTGGGCTGGGCGTCGCAACGACTGGAGGAGCGGCGTGAATGGGCTGCTGTGGAGGCGGCGGCGGCGCCTGCGCAACGACGGGCGGCGGTGGGGTGAGGTTGAGCCCCACGGGTGGGAGCAGCGCCGGCTCGGTACGGATGCGCATCGCGGAGGGATCGGGCGGCGCATGAACGCCGCTCGACTCATCGAGGGTCCGGTCGACCCCGGAAGCGTGCACCGGAACCTGCGACGGTGGCGGCGGCGCGACCTCGTGAAGCGCGGGCACGGGCGGCGATTGCCCAGAACCGTGCGGTGCGCTCGCAGCGGGCGGGCTCCACATCTGAGTCTTCGGCGAGATACCAGCCGAAGGAGGAGAGGCGCTCGTCGTTGCGTGCATGTCGACCTCGGGAACATGGACGGGCGGAGGCGCGACGCGCAGAGGGTGCACGCTCCCTCCCGCAGGCCCCGGGTCGGAGTTGCGTGGCTGCGGGACGAACAGGCTCGATCGCGGGACGAGATCCTCCGCCGTGAGCCCGGCGCTCTTGGCGGCCTCGACGAGCGCGCGACCGAACGTCCGCGCGTCGGGAGCGCGATCGGCGGGCGACTTGGAAAGGTTCCGCATGATCACGGCTTCGATCGGCTGCGGGATGCCGGCCGCGGCGGCGAGCGAGCGCAGTGGCGGCGGAGTGTCGTGGATCTGCTGGACGAGCAACGCGACCGCCTGCTCCCCCTCGAACGGGGTCCGCCCGGCGAGCATCTGGTAGAGCAGCGTCGCCGTCGCATACACGTCCCCTTCGGGGCCGACCGCTTCCCCCTGAGCCCCCTCGGGTGAGATGTAGCGCGCCGTCCCGAAGATGAGGCCCGCGGCGGTCGCCATCGATTGCTCGCCCCAGTTGAGACGGGCGATTCCGAAGTCGAGCACCTTCACGAAGTCCGGGTCGTCCCCGCGCCGGATGAGCATCACGTTCTCGGGCTTGATGTCCCTGTGAACGACCCCCTGCGCGTGCGCCTCGCCGGCGGCATCGCAGATCTGGAGCGTCACGTGAAGCGCTCGCTCGAGCGAGAACGGCCCGCGCGAGGCGGCGAGCGCGCTCTGCAGAGAGAGACCGTCGAGGTACTCCATCACGATGTACATCGCGCCGTCGGGGAGCTGGCCCGCGAGGTGAACCTGCACGACGTTCGGGTGCTGGAGGCGCGAGGCGACCTTCGCTTCGCGATGGAAGCGCGCGACGAGCTGCTGGTTGGCAGAGAGCTCCCGGTGGAGGACCTTCACCGCGACGTCGCGATCGATGCCCTTCTGGAACGCGCGATACACGCGGCCCATCGCGCCGACTCCTGCGAGGTTCTGGATCTCGATGTGCCCCGAGATCTCGCGACCGAGGTAAGAGTCGTGCCCCTCGCCTCCGCCGCTCGCGGGTCCTGCTTCGGCCACCCCGAGGGAGTTCGCGGTGAGCGGAGACCCGTCGTTCGGGCAGAAGAGGGCGTCGGGCGGGTAGCGAGCGCTACACCCTGGACAGACCTTCGTGGCAGATGCCTTCGCGTTCACTTCGCTCCGTGCCAACGCTTCACTGGGCTCGGCACTCCGTAGACCTACGTGGACTTCGCAAGGCTCGGTCCACTCAGGTTCACTTCGCTTCGTAAGACCACGGACCCCGTCAACCCCTTCAGCGCTCCTCGGGGAGGTGCAAGTGTAGTACCGGGAGCCGGGAAGTCCGTACCCGATTGTCACCAAGTGGGCGACGCGCGCGGAAAGTGATCACGGGGTCAACCAGCCAGCAAAGTCCTTGTGTCATCGTCATCGAAGGCTCACCGCACGGCCGGTGCCGCACTGTCCGCATCCTTCCGCGAGAATTCGAGCGCGCGGTCGTTCAGAGGTGCGTGCTTGAGGGTCAGGCGGTCGAGGACGTAGTTCTGGTACAGCTTCCACGGCGCGGCCGACCCCTGCCGCGGGAATGCCCCGATCGAGCGCTGGACGTAGCCGGAGGTGAAGTCCATGAGCGGCTCTTCGGTGAGCGACGGGTCGTTCCGGCGAGGGCAGCACTTCGTATAGCCGTGCGTATCCATGTAGTTGAGAAGCCGGCAGACGTAGTTGCAGGTGAGATCGCACTTCAGCGTCCAGGACGCGTTCGTATAGCCGATGGCGATGGCTAGGTTCGGCACGTCACTGAACATGATCCCCTTGTAAGCCATCGTCTCCGAGGGGACGATGGCACGGTCGTCGACCTGGAGCGTCATTCCCCCCAGGAACTTCAGCTTGAGGCCCGTCGCCGTCACGATGAGGTCGGCCGGCAGCTCCTCGCCGGAGCGCAGCTTTATGCCCGTTTCCGTGAAGGTCTCGATGTGACCGGTCACGACCGACGCTCGGCCCTCTCGCAAGGTCTTGAAGAGATCCGCATCCGGCACGAGGCAGAGTCGCTGGTCCCACGGATTGTACGACGGAGTGAAGTGCGCCTTCACGTCGACCTTCCCTCGGGTGCGCTTCTCGACCTCGCCGATGAGGAAGGCCTTGGCCTTCTCCGGAAAGCGTCGGCAGTACGCGTAGATCGCCATGCTCAGCGCGACGTTCTTCCAGCGCGTCGTGGCGTAGGCGAGCTCGGCCGGCAGGTGCTCTCGCAGCCAGTTGGCGATCTTGTCGCGCTCGGGTGCCGAGACGACGTAGGTGGGAGACCGCTGAAGCATCGTCACGTGCGCTGCACGCTTGGCCAGCTCCGGCACGAGCGTCACTGCGGTCGCTCCACTGCCGATCACGACAACGCGCTTCCCCTCGTACGCAACGTCGGCCGACCAGTGCTGCGGGTGGACGACCTCGCCCGCGAAGCGATCGCGTCCAGGGAAGTCGGGCGTATAGCCCTCCGCGTAGTCGTAGTAGCCCGCGCACGCGAACAGGAAGCCACACGTGAGCCTGAGCGTCTCTCCCGCCTCGGTGACCACTTCGACCGTCCAGCGGGAGTCCTTCGTGGACCATGCAGCGCTGACGACTCGATGGCCGTAGCGGATATGCTTGTCGATCCCGTAGTCCTTTGCAGCGCTGCGGATGTACTCGAGGATCGCCGGCCCGTCGGCGATCGCCTTCGCGTTCGTCCACGGACGAAACGAGTAGCCCAGCGTGTACATGTCGGAGTCGGAGCGAATCCCCGGGTAGCGGAAGAGGTCCCAGGTGCCGCCGAGCGTCGCGCGCCCCTCGAGGATGGCGTAGCTCTTGCCGGGGCAGTTCGTCTGCAGATGGTACGCAGCACCGATGCCCGAGAGGCCGGCGCCGACGATGAGGACATCGAGATGGGTCTGGTTCACGGCTTCTTTACGTAACATGAGACAGAGAGCCGCGCCGGATGGGGCAAACGGCCCGCACGGGAGGTCTCGCCCCGTCTTGTCGGCCCCGTCGCTCGGGGCTAAGTGGTGTCGCTTGGTCTCCGAAGAGCCGAACAGCCTGCCGCGAGGGCCGGAATACGCCGTCAGCCTCCCGAGCTCCGACTTCGAAGGCCCGCTCGACCTGCTGCTGCACCTCTGTCAGAAGCACGAGCTCGACATTCTGCAGATCCCCGTCGGCTTCGTGACGGAGAAGTACCTCGAGTACCTCGCAGTGATGCAGCTGATGCACCTCGACATCGCGAGCGAGTACCTCGTGATGGCGGCGACGCTCGCTCACATCAAATCGAAGATGCTCCTCCCCGCGCCGCCGCCCGGCCAGGAGGACGACGCGTTCGAGGAGGAGGAAGACCCACGCGAGACCCTCATCCGGCGTCTGCTCGAGTACCAGAAGTACAAGCAGGCGGCGGCGGACCTCGCGGCTCGCGGCGTGGCCGGACGCGACGTGTTCCTCCGCGGGAGCACGATCGAGGAGTCGGTCAAGACCGAGCTCGCGCCGCTGGCCGAGGTCCCCCTTTACGCCATCGTCGAGGCGTTCCAGCGAGTTCTCTCTCGCAGCAAGGTCAAGCTCTCCCACGACGTCGTGGCCGATCGCATCAGCATCAGCGACCGCATCGTCGAGCTGACCGAGCTCATCATGACGCGACGTCGGGCGCTCTTCGAGGAGCTGTTCCAGGGGATGACGTCGCGGTTCGATCTCGTCATCACCTTCCTCGCCCTCCTCGAGATGACACGACTGCGGCTCACGACTCTCATCCAGACCGACCCACTCGCGCCGCTTTACGTCGAGGCGTGTGCCGAGGGCGTGCGAGAGGGAGAAGAGGGGGAGCGCGGCGAGGAAGCGCCGGCCCCAGCCACGTCCGGAGCGGCCACTGACGAAGAAGCGGCCACCACGACAGGGAACACGGAAGCTGACGTAGGATAGCGCCATGCCCGACGACACCCCCTCCGAACCCGAGCCCTCTGACCTGGCGGCGACCGCGGTGGTCGCCATTCCGGACTTCCGAGCGCCGGTCACCGTGACGGAAGCGACGAACGACGCAGTGTACGTCGTGCCGGACGCAGACCCTCCGCATGGCACGATCAACGAGTTCGAGGCGACCGTGAACCTGTCGAGCGACTCGCCGCTCCTTCGCGAGCTGGCGGACCGGCTGGCGAACGGTGGCCAGGCACCCGCGTCCGGGGAAGGCTCGGATGTGACTCGGTCCCACCTCAAGGGGCTGCTCGAGGCGCTCATCTTCGCCAGCGATCATCCGCAGAAGGCGAGCGACCTCGCGAAGGCCGCGTCCGCCGGCGTGAAGGAGGTGCGCGAGCTGCTCGTCGGCCTCAAGGCCGAATACCAGCCGCGCGGCATCCAGCTAGACGAGGTCGCTGGTGGCTGGGTGTTCCGCACCAGCTCGGCGTACGCGCCCTTCGTGCGCGATCTCACGAAGCAGAAGCCGGTGCGCCTCTCGCGCGCTCAGGTCGAGACCCTCGCGATCCTCGCGTATCGCCAGCCGGTGACGCGACCGGAGATCGACGAGATCCGCGGCGTCGACTCGGGCCCCGTGCTCAAGCTGCTGCTCGAGAGAGATCTCGTGCGCATCCTCGGAAAGAAGGACGAGCCAGGACGCCCGATGATCTACGGGACGACCACGGCGTTCCTCGAGTTCTTCGGCTTGAAGTCGCTGAAGGATCTCCCGACGCTCCGCGAGTTCACGGAGCTCAGCGAAGACTCGCGCCGTGTCGCGGAGCGCGAGCTGGGCGAGGTCCTCGACACGAAGCAGCCGGAAGCGGTCGCCGGGGACTCCCTGCCGCCTTCCGCGGGACCGACCGAGCCTGCGGAGGTCCACGACACCACGCCTCCCACGGCGCCCGATGACGAGACGGCACCGGAGGGCGAAGAAGATCCCGAAGGGACGTCGCAGTAACTGACGCTACGCGCGGGCGTCACCGAGTCACTGAAGCCGCACGCTAGCGATGGATCCGTAGGTCGCCTGATCGAGCACGATCGTCGCGCCCGCCACGCCGCGAGCGGCGCCGTCCCGCTCCGCGAGATCGACCTGCGTGATGTGGGTACCGACCAGCGACGCGGGCAGCGTCACCGTGACCGGTCCAGGGGTGAGCAGCGCGCGCAGAATGACGCCACCCCCGCGGTCCGCAGGCTTGAACGCAGACACGACGCCCGCACCGCTGACGCTGAGGAGGGAGCTCGCCGGGGGCAAATCGAGCTTCGTCGCCTGCGCGAGCGGAACGACCTCGAGATCGATCGGTCGGTCGAACGCCTGGGCAGCTTGCTCTGCGAGAAGCGGCGTCGATGCGGGGGCGATGAGCCACTCGATGCGATGGGTCGCGGTGTCGCTGCCCGTCCCCCCTTCCACGTCGCACTGCTCCGTCCGCGCGTCGCGCACCGCCATCAGCTCGAGCTGCCCCGCCTGGCTCATTCGTACGCCGGTCGACTGACGCAGAAGGACGGCGACGCCACCGACCTGCGCCCACCCGACGGCGGACCAGAACGTCGGCGTGTACAGGCGCTCAAGCGGGCGTGCGGCCCAGCCCGCGGGCTCGGACGTCGTCAGCGACGCTCCGGCTGGGACGGCGAAGGCGAACGAGACCGTTCGCGTGGTCGCCTCTGCTGCGCCCGTGGTGATGGCGAACGAGAGCCCCGTCGATCCGGAGCCGAGCGCGACTTCGCGATCCGCGGTCGCCGAGTGGAAGACGACCCGCGCGACGAGCCCTGGAGCGTCGACGACCTCGACGGTCTCGGTCTCGGGCGTCTCGACGATCGGCGTGAGCGAGCAGCCCGTCATCTCGTTGCCGAGGCGCCAGAGGCCCCCCTGGTCGGTGTAGTCGTTGATGACCCCCGACGCGCTCGCGATCGTCTCGGCTCCTCCGAGGACCAGCGACGTCAGCTGGAAGCCGTTCGGTGCCTGCTCGAGCGTGGCCCGAACGTTGGCGTTCGACAGCACGACGCGCGCGACGCTGGCGCCTGTCGCCGGAGCCCCGTTCACGTCGGTGAGCGCGAGCGTGACAGAGGGTGCGACCGGTGCGCCCGCGCCGGGAAAGATGTCGATCGTCTGCCAGGAGAATGCGGGCATGGCCGTGAAGCCGAGGCGGATCGTCGCGGTCGCATCCGTCGGCAGCGGTGAGCCGACGATCTCGAGAGGAAGCGCCTGACCGCTCGCGACAGCATGCATCGCCGGCACCACTCCTGCTGTGATCGGCACCTGCAGCTCGGCAGAGTCGCTCTGTGAAATCCCTGCGCCGTTGAAGGCGACGAGGCGCGCGATCTCCTGCGACCCCGGAGCGGCGAGCGGCACACGCGCTGCTATGGCAGCGGCGACCTGGTTCAGCTCCGCCTCTCCGGCGGCGGCGGCCACGGTGAGCAGCGGGAGCTGCTCGTCTTCGACGACGGCGTCGGTCGCCGTCCCGGTCACGAAGTCGTGGTGGTCTGCGCGCGTCAGCACCGTCAGCGCGGGCGCGGCCGCCTGCGTCAGCGTCTGCCCTGCGGCGCCGAGAGCCGTCGCGAAGGTCTCGGCCATGAAGAACGGCCGCGCGGCGTCCCGCGACTGCCGCTTCACCGACGCGCGGCTCCCGTAGAAGCCCATGAAGTAGGGGGTGAGATCCGCGGCCATCACCGGGAGCACGTCGCGCCAGGACGCGACGAGGTCGCTGTATATGTCGAACGGCGCGGCGACGGCCCACACTCCCGTCGTCGCGTAGCGTCGGTCGTTGTAGCCGTCGAGGTACGAGATGAGCTGCGGCTTCGGGTGGGCAAAATCGCAGCCGACGGGGATGAAGACGTACGGGGTCTTCGAGTACGTCTTCATCTCCGAGACGTAGCGATCGATCGACGCATCCGTGAACGCCGAGTCGTTCCCCATGAACGTGCCGATGTGGCCGCCCGCGACCTCGATCTGCTCGTCGTAGTCGATGTTGTCGCCGGCGCAGTAGAGCCCCTCGGACACCATGAAGTGGGCGAGCACCGAGCCGCCGCCCGGGCCCGTCCAGACGAAGTCTGCGCTGCCCAGCGCGAGGAGCTGCGCGGCCGTCGACCCTGGCTTCGGCGGCAGGTCGTTGTGGAGGATCTGTTCGAAGATCGTCGGCGCTCCGTCGATCCTCGAGAACGCGACGCTCGTGAACCCTGCAGCAGCGAGGACGTCGGGCGCCGTGCCTGCGTGCCCGAACGAATCGGGCAGCCACGCGGCCGTCGGGTGCGCGCCCAGCGTGTCCTCCGCGAACTGGATCCCGTAGAGATAGTCGCGGAAGAGGAGCTCGGTCTCCGGCAGGAGCGTGTCGGGGCTCGTCATTCCACCGCCGACGACGTGGAACGACCCCGCGCTGACGGCGGCCTTCAGCGGAGCGAGCTCCTCGGGGTGCTGCTGGAGGTGATACTGGAGGAACGCCATCTCGGCGATGCTGTAGAACGCACGCGGCTGCGTCTCGAGGAGCTGGCGCGCCTCCGTGAGGACGTCGCCGACGAACGCCGAGTAATAGTTCGGCAACGTGCGCTGCCAGTCGATGTCCATGTGGGCGTTCTGCCCGAACAGGATGACCGTCTTCGCGTCGGGCGGGACGCCGAGCGCCTTCCGAAGCGCGAGCTCGGACGCCGTGAGCGGGTGAGTCGGGGAGGGCGGCGGCTTGACGACGGGAGGCGTCGTCGCGGTCGGGCGCGGCGCAGGCGTGGGCGACGGAGCCGCGGGCTGCCCCGACGAGCACGACATCGCGGCATCGGCTGCGAGAGCCAGAGCGGCGAGGCACACGATCGAGCTGCGACGTCCGAGCATGGGCCCCCTCCCTGCGGCCGGAGGCGCTGACGCGCGCGGCACTCGGCCTCCGAGCATAGCCTCTCACGGGCAGGTCGGCAGCCCCGATGGCGCGTCTTCTTGCGCCTGGCGTCCGACAGCGGCCGGGCTTCCGTCACTGTGGCGCTCGCCAGCTCTCCACGGGCTGCCTGTCCGCCGCGAGCGTCACGCATTCGAAGTCGTCGCACGGCGGGTGCACGCGGAGCTGCGGCACGTACGCGCGGTACGCGGGCAGGAATCGCTCGATGTAATCGCGGGCGTCGTCGTCGGAGAGCGCCGGCTCCCGTCGTTCGCGGCGCGCGCGCTCGGCGTCGACGCGCCAGGTGACGATCGTATCGAGCGTCGCGACGTCGAGGTGCACGAGCGCGTCGAGCGCCCGCGTCCAGGCGCCGTACGGGCGGAGGAACTCGTTGACGACGGAGAGCGCGGCGTCGGCTGAGGCGGCGACCGCGCCGAGCGCTTGCTCGCTCAAGGGGGAGAAGCCGAGCATCCAGCCCTCGACGACGACCAGATCGACCGGACCGGCGACCTGTCTCCAGCGGCTCTCGGGCGCGCGGTCGCCGCGCCCCGCGTGGGCCGACTTGTCGTAGGACGGGATGCGAACCATGCCGCCTTGCCCCACCGCGCGGAGCTCCGCGAGGACGCGGCTCCCGAGCGCGACGTCATGCGTGCCCGGGTAGCCGCGGTGCTCGAGGGCGCGGTTGCCCGGGTGCGCGGCGGCGAGCGCTCGCTGCTCTGCGTGCGTCAGGTAGAAGTCGTCGATCGAGACCGACACGCTCCGCACGCCGACGTCCTCGAACGCTGTCACGAGCGCGCTCGCGAGCGTCGTCTTGCCGCAGCCCTGCGGGCCCTGGATGCCCAGCACGAACGGTCGCTTCGTCGCCCGCTCGACGCGCGACGCGAGCCACCGGGCGAGCGGCGCGTAGTAGCGGTCCACGAGCGCCGCGTCCGGGACGTGCCGCTGAAGCGCTCGAACGACGGCGCTCACGGAGAGGTCACTTCGACGTCGGGTCGACGACACGACCCATGAAGAGGACGAGCCCCGAGTGGATGTCGCGAAGGAAGAACAGGTACGGGTGGTCCGCGTGGAAGAGCTTCGGCGGCTGCTGGGCCGGCGCCATCGCGGCGCCGACGGCCATCACGGCGGTCGCCGCGGCCGCCTCGGTGCCCTTCTCGTCCATCTTGACGAAGGCCTTGTGGAACACGTTGCTGACAGATACGCGCTCACCCGTCACGGCCGGGCGCGCGATGCCCGTGAAGTCGGCCTTCTCGCGGTCGAACGCGAGCGGCATCCCCATCGCCGAGAGCGTGTCGCCGAGGGGGACGCCGTCCGGTGCGAGCTCGACCTTCGGGAGCGAGACGTCCACGTTCGCCGACGAAGCCGCGGCCATCCACGCGTCGAAGACCGCGGGCGTGAGACGAGCCTCGACCGCGCCGAGGCCGTCGACGGCGTCCGGGAGCACGAAATCCATCACGATGCTGCTGTTGCTGTAGCCGAGCTCCAGGACCTTCACCCCGTCGGTCGCGGCGAAGTGCAGGTGCTCGGTCTCGTGCATCGTGGGCGTGTCTTTCCGGTCGGTCTTGCTCGTGAAGAAGGGCGCGGGGTGGGTCAGGCTCGCGACGAACGGGACGTCCCAGTCGCCGAGAAAGTAGATCGCGTTGACGAGCGACAGCCGCGTCTCCGCGCTGACGCCCGAGGGGGGCACGAGATCCTTGATGCGGTCCCGCGTCTCGGTCGCGACCCACGCGTTGATGCGGGCGCGGCTCGCCTCCGCATGGTTCTTGAAGTCGACGGGCTCGAGCGGCGCGCCGAAGGCCGAGGTCAGGCGCGCGAGGTAAGGCTGCTCGAACGCGTAGGTCTTCTCGCCGAAGAGCCGGTTCGCGATGTGGATCGTGACGGGCTGGCCCGCGCCGCCGTAGCTCGCGATGAGCGACCCGGCGATCTCGAGCGTGCGGTCGGTCGCGCCGTCGAGGTGGAGCACCTTGGCCATCTGGGCCGCGGTGTCCCCCTTGGCGCCCGCCCAGGTCATCGCGAGCGCCGTGGAGATGCTGAATGGCGACATCGCGAGGTTGCGCTTGCCGCCGTCGGCGAGGCGCGCCTTGCCGTAGAGGTCGAGCGCGAAGGCGTTGTTTCGCTTCGCCAGATCGGTGAGCTCGTCCTTCGTCGCGGGGGTCGCGAGCGGCGCCGGGGTGGCGGACGAAGGAGGAGCGGGCGCTACGGGCGGAGGAGGTGTGGCCGAGGCGGCCGGGGGAGGCGCCGGCGCGTCACTTGCGGCAGGCGAGGCTGCGGGCGCGGCGGGCTGGTCGCACGCGCCCATGGAGAGACAGAGCGCGAGCAGAGGACCGGAGACGGTTGCGACACGGGTCATGGGGAAGTCATACGCAAGGCACCACGGTCCGGTCTATCGGGCGCAGACAGAGGCTCCCGGAAGAAATCGGCCGAGGGGCCGTAGAAAGTCGAGGTCGTCGAGGACGTTGAGGTTCACGGACCCGCGGGAGCTCGCCCCTCTATGAAGGGGTTGATCGCCGAGCACCTCGAAGCCGCTCACGTCCACCCGGTCTGCCGCCATGACGTCGTAGGCCGGCGCCACGACGTCGTTAGCCGCCGCCACGACGACGTAAGCCGTCGCCACGACGTCGTTAGCCGGCCCCACGACGTCGTAAGCCGTCGCCACGACCCACCCGATCCACGCGCATCCACCCATCACGAAAGGAGGCTCATTCGAAGAAAATGAAGCACCGACGTCGTCCCCTCCGGAATTCGCGCTCCTGGCGCCCTGGAGGGGTGAAGGGACGCGACGGAACACACGGTCCAGCCACGCTCAACCACACGAGGTCTCGATGCCAGTCACGAAGAAGATCGCGCCGACGAAGAAGCTCCCGACCCAAACCCACGAGGTCACCATGCCAGTCACGAAGAAGATCGCTCCCATCCACAGCCCCTTGCCGCCGATCGCGACGTCCAGCGCGACGCCCGCGACCGTCGGCGAGCCCGCCGGACCCCCGGCCGCCACGACGACGTCTCTCAGCGCCGTCGTGCGGCCGATGGCACCGCCGAACATCCTCATCCCTGCACCGCCCCCGGGGTTCTCCCCTTTGAACCTGCTCGACTATCGAGGTTTACACCCCAAGGCGGGGCAGATCGCCTGGCGAAGCTGCTCGACGTCCAGAAGGTCATCGGGCAGCGCGCGCGGGCGACGACGGTGCGCAAGACCAAGGCGAAGGTCGCGGCCCCTTCGACAGAGACCCCGGCGACCCCGCCGGCCACGGGAGCGACCGCAGCTCCCGCCGTGAACCCGAGCAGCGTCAACGGCGCGGGAGGAGGTGCGAAGAGCTGACGGGCTGAGACATAGCGAAGAAAGAAGAGCCGGCCGCACGCGCGTCGATGAGGGCGCGCGTGCGGTCTCTTTCGTTCCTAGCGCATCGGCGGAGGCGGCAAGCTCGCGCCCACGACGGTCTTCCTCCACAGCTGGATGCGGTCCCAGAAGATCTCGGTGAACTTCTCCACCTCGTGCTCCGGGTAGAGCGCGGCGACCTTCTTCCTCACGGCGTCCTTCGCCTCGGTCGTGCCGAAGAACTCGCGCACGACGACGTCGAGGTGCCCGAGGTGCTCCTCGCAGAAGGCCTCGAACCGCTCGGTCTCGAAGCGCTCCTCGGCGATCGCGGCGTAACGATCGAGCTTCTCCTCGTACGTCATGTCCCCGGCAGCGACCGCGAAGAACGGCTCCCAGTCGAGGTTCTTCCGCATCTTGCGCTTGGTCGCGGCGCAGAAGATGCTCCACTTGAGGTAGGCCGAGACCATCCACGGGAAGTGGTAGTGGAGCGACGTGACCTGCGAGTCGGGGCACGGGTTGGCGAAGTCGATGGGGTGCCAGACGCCGTCCTTGCGGAGCGACTCGCACGAGTTGAACTCCCAGCCGAAGAACGCGTTGATGGTGAGGGTGACCTTGCGGAGGTGCTCCGCCTCGGCGGCCGGGATGAAGTCCTTCGCCATCGTGTAGCGGTCGTGGAGCGGCGCCTCCGGGTCGTAGAGCACGCAGTGCGTCTGCGGGCCGAAGCCGATGCAGCGGACGAAGCGGTCGTAGCCCTTCACCGCGGCCTGGACGTGCATGACCGCCTTGCCGCTCTCCTCGTAGGCCTTCCACGCCGCGGCCGGGTCCTTGATCTGCGTGACCGCGCGCCAGCCGCCGCCGTCGTACGGCTTCATGAACATCGGCCAGCCGATCTTGTCGCCGATCTTCGCGATGTCGAAGAGCTTCGCGTACTGCGCGAGCGTCGGCTTCAGGTCGGGGAGCGGCTCGTAGCTCTTCGGCGGGATCATCCACGTCGCCGGCACGGGCATGCCGAGCTTCAGCATCGCGCAGTACGACGTGTGCTTCTCGTTCGCCTGGATGCTCCACGGGTTGTTGAAAACGTAGAGGTCGTTCATCACGATGGACTTTTTTATCCACTCGCGGCTCGTGTGATACCAGTGCGTCAACCGGTCGACGACGACGTCGTAGTTGCAGGGCTGCATCAAATCGTAGGGCTCGATCGTGACGCGCTCGACCTCGAAGCGCAGCGTGTCGCCCTGGTACGGGATGCGCAGATCGAGCCGCCGCATGATGTGCTCGAAGCACAGCGGCCAGCAGACGTCCGCCCCCAGGGAAAGCCCGATTCGTCTCGTGACCTCAGCCATGATCGCCTCGCTCGCTCACTCGTACACGAACATCAGCGGCCCCGGAAACACCCAGGACAGCCCCTCGCGCAGCCGGTCTCGCCAGTTCTCCCAGTTGTGGCCGTCGCGCGCCTCGACGAACTTCACCTGCATCCCCGTGGCGTCGAGGAGCGGCACCATCGAGCGGTTCTCGTAGATGAGCGACTCGTACACGCCGCAGCTCACGAAGACCCGCTCGCTCACGGCGATCGGCTCCTCGCGATAGTGGTTCACGCACTCCACGACGCGATCGAAGAGCGGGCCGCGACGGTTGCGCTTGCCGATGTCGGTGAAGGCGAAGGAGCCCGACTGGAGAATGAGGCGGCCCCAGAAGCCCGGGTAGCGATACGCGGTCGAGAACGACGCGACCGCGCCGAAGCTCGCGCCCATCAGGCAGCGCGCGCCGGGGCGATCGAGGATGGGCAATCGAGCCGTCAAATCGGGGACGAGCTCCTCGGTCAAGAAGCGAGCATGCCGCTCGTCGTTGGCGTACTCGCGGAGGCGGTCTGACGAATCGGTGAACGCGACGATGACGTCGGGGATCTCGAGCCGGTAGATCAGGTTGTCGAGGACCGCCTTCATCCCCGTGTATTTCAGGTAATCGCTGCCGTCGTGGACGACGAGCAGCGGGTAGAGGCGGGTCTTGCGGAACCGCGCCGGAAGATAGAGGTGGCCCGTCTGGCGACCGCCGAGCGCGTGGCTGTTGAAGCCGAAGGGCTCGAGCTTGCCTTCGCGCGCGAGCGGGTCCTTGTTCGTCCAGGTCGGGATCTCGTACCCCTCCCCCTGCAGGACGGAGTTCGCGCCGAACGGATCGCGCGCGCGGTTCGGGTTGAACGGGTCCTCGATCCAGTGGCTGCCGCCGCCCCGGTGGACCTCGTACTTGTACTCGACGCGTGAGCCGTGCGGGATCTCGAGGGTGAGATAGAAGAGGTCCGTCCCCTGGACGCGGATGAGCGCGCTGTCGGACTCGAGCCCGTAGATCCAGTGGCGAAGAGTGACGCCGTCGGCCTGGCCGTGCCAGATGAAGGTGACCGAGGACCCTTCGACGATCGGGAAGCGCTTCCCGGACGAGAGGAACGTCTGCACCTTGCCCGCGTCGGGGGCGTGCGTGACGAGATCCTGGATCGCGGTGTGGCGGTGCGTCACGCGGCGTCCTTCTTCGGGTCGAAGAGGCCGTGCGTCCCGTCGCGGCGGAGGCAGAGCACTCCCTGCGGCGCCGACAGCCGCGTCCCTCTCAGGATGACGCGAGATCGCGGCGGGAAGCCGAGGCAGAGCGCGGGGGCGAACCGGCGCGCGAGGAGCTCGATGCGCTCCTGCCGATCGAGCTTCAGCCGCTCCTCGGGCTCGGGAAAGACCACGACGCCCGGCGCGAGCCCGAGCCCCTCGTCGAGCAGCTCGCTCGCGCCGGGCCCCTGCGGCGGGTCGTCGTGAAAGAGCACCACGCGCTCGCTGATGGCCATCGCGCCGGCCGACCACGCGAAGACGACGCGGCTCCCGACGAGCTTGCCGATCTGGAACAGCGTCAGCCGGTTCAGGAGCGACGCGACGTGGCCGCCCGCGATGGCGATCGCGTCGCACTCCTTTATCTGTGCCGCGACCTCGTGCCGATGCTTCGCGAGCATCGGGCTCTCCGGAGTGTCGCAGCGCTCGGCGAAGTCCTTCCGGACGCGGGCGCACTGACCGAGGTGCCAGGCGTCGAGGGAGCGAATCGCCTCGACCGAGGCGAGCGCCTCGTCGGCGAGGATGTCGTCAGGCGCAGAGCGCTGCCGGATCACGTGCTCGGCGTCGAGGCTGTGCTCGAGCCGGATACGATAGAAGTCCTGGCGGTGCCGGAGCACCTCCTGCCGCTCGCGATGGGCGGTCTTGAGCTTCACGTCCGCCTTGAAGATCTCCTCCGCGCGCTGATGGAGGCGGAGGTTGACGGTGCGGCCGCCGAGGTGCTCGGAGAGCTCCTCGTCCTCCGACTCACGCTCCTGCCATCCGGCGGTGATGACGGCGATTCGCCCGCTCACGCCGAGCTTGGTCACAGACTCGTTCAGGGACGGGTCGAAGCGTTGCGGTCCAAGAAGGACGACGGCGCGCGGCGGCATCGAAGGGACCGCGGAGCCTAGCACGACCTCGCGAACGGATGGGCCTGACACGCACGTCGCTCTCCGCAGCACTTCGCCGTGCGCTTCGGCGCGTGAGCGAATTGAGGTAGAGAGCTAGGCACACACGTGGAGCGGCACGCCGACATCGTCGTAGTGGGCGCAGGATCCTCCGGATCCGTCATCGCGTCGCGCATGACGGAGAACCCCGACCGCGACGTCCTGCTGCTCGAGGCGGGGCCCGACTACCCGAACGCCGCGCTCCTCCCGCCGGACCTCGTCGACGGCCGACGGAACGCCACGCGCTCGCACGACTGGAACTACGTCCACCGCCCGACTCCGGGACAGTCGCTCCTGCGCTTCCCCCGCGGTCGCGTCGTCGGCGGCTCGTCGGCGGTCAACACGTGCATCGCGCTCAGGGGCCAGCCCTACGACTACGACGAGTGGGCGGCGATGGGGCTGCCCGAGTGGACGTTCGAGCGATGCCTCCCAGCGTTCAAGCGGCTGGAGGACGACCGCGACTTCGACAACGAGTGGCACGGGCGAGGGGGGCCGATCCCGGTCCGCAGGCACAGGCCAGAGGAGTGCGGCCCATGGCAGCGCGGGTTCCTCGATGGGTGCCGCGACCTCGGCTTCGGCTGGTGCCCCGACACCAACAACCCGACGATGAGCGGCTTCGGCCCGCACACCATGAACAAGCTCCGCGGCGTGCGCATGAGCGCCGCGCGCGGCTACCTCACCGACGCGGTCCGGGCGCGCGAGAACCTGCGCATTCTGCCCCACACGGTCGTGCACCGCGTCCGCTTCCGGAACCGAAAGGTCGTCGGGTTGACGGTCGAGACCCTCGGGCGCATGCACGAGATCGCCACGAGCCGGATCATCCTCGCCGCAGGGGCGATTGCGTCTCCGGGGATCCTGCTCCGGTCCGGCATTGGCCCCCGCGCGTCCGTCGAGCGCCTCGGCGTCGAGCTCGTCGCGGAGGTGCCGGCGGTGGGGGCGCGGCTCCTCGACCATCCGGGCGTCGGGATCTTCTTCCGCCCGAAGCGCGGTCTCCACAACGAGCGTTTCCCGATCATCCAGAACGTCCTGCGCTTCACCTCGAAGGGGAGCCCGTACGTGAACGACGTGCAGCTCCAGCCGCTCTCGTTCCTGCCGACGCCGTGGGGAATCGACGTGCCGGTCGTGACGCTCGGGGTCTGCGTCGGGAAGCCACGCGGCCACGGCGGCATCGAGTGGAACGACACGAACCCCCACAGGCGTCCGATCCTCGACCCGGGCTTCCTGCTGGACGCCGCCGACAAGGCCGTCGCGTTGGAGGCGCTGCGCCTCGGGCTGCTCGCCGCCGACACGAACATCATGCGCGACATGGCCACCCTCCTCTGGCCGCGGCGGGATGTCGTGGAGGACGACGCGAAGCTCGCCGCCGCGCTCCCGCGAATCTGCGACTCGGGCTACCACCCGTGCGGCACGGTCCCGATGGGCCGCGACGGAGATCCTGGCAGCGCGGTCACGCAGTACGGGCGCATCAGACCCGTCGACGGGCTCTGGGTCGCCGACGCGAGCGTGATGCCGACGATCCCGAGCTCGAACACGAACTTCCCCACGCTCATGATGGGCGAGCGCTTCGGCGAGTGGTTCAAGGCCAGCATGGATCGCTGAGCTATTGCAGTCGTGAGCTCGTGCAGGCGCGGGAGCCGGAGGGTCCTCGCCGTCGGCGATCACGCGACTGCGTTCGTTTAGGGGAACGCGCCACGCGGGTCGCGGGCGACGGCGCATGAGTCGTTGGACAGGGGGGCACATGTGCGCGACGCTTGGGGCATGACCGGAAACCGATCCGAAGTGCTCGCCGAATCGAAGCGCAAGGCCGTACGCGCGGGCGTCGCGACCGCCGCGGCCGTCACGCTCGGCGTCGTCCACCTCCCTCTCGTCGCCGCCGTCGCCGCCTTCCCGGCCGCCGTGCTCGGCTACCGGTGGTGGAAGCACCGCGCCGAGAACGGGATTCGCTTCTGACGTCGCTTACGAGCGCTGGAAGTTCGCGCTGATGCGCGCGCCATCGAAGTCGAACCGGAAGCGGAGCGGACGGAGTCCGCGGGCCACCATGACTTCGTAGACCCTCCGGCGGCTCTCCGGCCGAACGTAGAACATGAAGAAGCCGCCGCCGCCGGCGCCCATCAGCTTGCCGCCAATCGCGCCCGCCGCGCGCGCGGCCTCGTAGTGCTCGTCGATGGTGCCGTCGGTCATGTTCGAGGCGAGCTTGCGCTTGTTCATCCAGTGCTCGTGGAGGAGGTCTCCGTACTGGTCGATCGCCCCGGTGGTCAGGATGCGCTTCGTCTCGTGGCCGAGCGCCTTGATGCGATGCATGCGCTGGACGGCGTCGTCCTTGTTGCTCGTGATCGACTTCTTCTGTTCGGAGAGCACGTCCGAGGCCTTCCGCTCGATGCCGGAGTAGAAGACCAGGAGGTTCATCTCGAGGTCCTCGATCACCTCGGTCTTCATCTGGACGCGCTCGACGGTGACGCCGCCGCCGTCCTTGACCGAGTCGAAGGTGAACGCGGTGATCCCGCCGTAGGCGCTGATGTACTGGTCCTGCTTGCCGATCGGCTCCTTCAGGATGTCGATCTCGATCTGACACGCCTCGCGCGCGAGCTGCTCGGTGGCGACGAACTCGCGACGGTACGCATGGAGCGCGTTCAGCAGGGCGACCGTGAACGCCGACGACGACCCGAGGCCGCTGTTCGCGGGGAGGTCGGCGATGCTCACGAGCTCGAGACCGTCCGACACTCCCGTGAGCCGCATGGCCTCGCGAAAGAGCGGGTGCTGGATGTCTTCGACCCGGTCGACCTGCTCGGTCTTCGAGTACTTGAGGAGAATGCTCGGGTAAAACCGGCGGTTTGCGGCGACGTAGATGTACTTGTCGATCGCGGCGGCCACGAGGAAGCCCCCGTGCTCGTTGCAGTAGCTCGGAAGGTCGGTACCTCCACCACCAAGAGAGAAGCGCACCGGGGCGCGTGAAAGCATCATGTCTGTCTCACCGAGCTCTCACGACGTCGGACGGCGCCGCGCTGTCCTCCCTGCCGTGAGAATTCCCCTCCTACACCGAACGGAGCCGCGCATCGAGGGCAAGGAGCCCCTCCTCCGACCCGATCTCGTAGAACCGCTCCGTCGCCACGACGGCGCGCATGCGCCCCTCGCGAGCGACCCGAGTCTGGATCTCCTCGAGGCCGTGCCGCTCGGACGGCGGTAGTGCCTCGATCAGCGTCCGCCTCAGCGCCAGGGCGCCGTAGTCGATGTGATCGAACGCGCGGTCGGTCGTCCCCTTCTCGTACGCGAGCACTCGCGCGCCGTCCGTCCGTACGTTCGACGCGTCCCACTGGCCGTGGTTCGGGAAGACGCTCATGACGCCGTCGCAGTCTTCGTGCGCGAGAAGGACCTCGAGCGGCTCGGCGTAGTCGAACGGGAGGTAGCTGTCGCCATAGGTCACGAGGAACGCGGGGTCGAGCAAGGGAAGGGCGACTCGAAGGGCGCCGGCCGTCCCGAGCAGCGTCGGCCCTTCGTCCGAGTACCGCACGCGAAGCCCGTGTGCATGACCATCTCCGACATGGTCACGGATCTGGTCGCCGAGGAACGCGACGCAGAGCACGACGTCGTCGTAACCCGAAAGGCGCAGGCGCTCGAGCTGCCAGTCGATGAACGGACGACCGGCGACCTCGATCATCGCCTTCGCGATGGTGAGCGTGCGAGGGCGCATGCGGGTCGCGAGCCCTCCGGCGAGGATGATGGCCTGCATGCGACGTAGATAGCTCGGATCAGGAGGGTTCGGTGGCGCGGGGACGCCTCTCGAGGCGCTCCGCGAGAGCTTCGAGAGGCGCGAACAGCGCGGGGGGACCCCAGCCTCCGACGAGCAGCGTGATCATCAGCAGGGCGAACCAGACGACCGGGCCGAACATGAGGCCGATCATCGCGTGCATCCCGACGGCGAACACGAACGCGGCGCGGCGTGTCTGGGGCAACGCGAACCAGAGCGGCGCGCCGATCTCGAACGCCAGCACCAGCGCCTGCATCACGGTCCACGACCAGCCGGGAAGATGCGCGGCCAGCGCGAACGAGACGGCGGTCTGGTACGTGTCGTGAAGCTGCGTCCAGAGCACGCGCGGCATCTTGAGCCAATCGCCGCGGGCCTTCGCGACGCCCGAAGCGCTGTAGATCACGACGGGGAGCAGCTGCAGGAAGCGGAGGCTGGGCAGCGCGCGAAGCTGCTTTGCGCGCTTGCCGCCCAGCCGCCGCTCCCGCCAGGCGTCGAAGCCGATGCGGCTGCCCGCGGGGCCCAGCGCGATCGCGAGCATGACGACCGGAGACATCTTGCTCACGGTGAACGCGGCGAGCCGATCCGCGACGGCCACGAACGCGAGCGTCGCCGCGAAGACGAGCCCGCTCTGGCGCGCCTTGAACCCCGCAGCGCACATGAGCGCGGAGAGCGTCATGACCATCGCGAGAGCCCACGCGAGGGTCGAGGGCAACGGCGGGATGTAGAGCGGCTGTCGATAGTCGCCGCCGAGGTCGGGGGCGTGAAAGCCGTGATCGCCGACCCACTCGTCGGCGTGGATGAGGCGCCCCGACATGAAGCCGAGGATCGCGAGCGGCGCGGCGATCCGCAGCAGCTCGAGCCGCAGCACCGGAAGGGGCTCGTGAAGCCATTCGTCGAGCTTGGACAGAGCGCTCACGGGATCGTGTCTCGGGCGCCGTCACTCGCGGGCGGCGACACCTCGCTCGCTCGAGGGCTCCGTCCAGGAGCGAGGCCCGGAGAGCCGTCGGGGGTCTTCGGCGGCTCGCGATACCCGCAGCGCTCGGCGCGCTTGGACGTCGGCGTGTAGTAGAAGATCTTGCGGACGGTCTCGGGGTACTCGGACAGCGGCTTCCTCTCCATCCGTGCGAGCGGCGCGTCGGGCGCGGGCAGAGGCAGACGGAGGCTCATCACACGAATCCCGCCGAGAAGGGCCCCCGCGGCGAGTCCGTCGGGCCTCGCCGCGCTCCCTGCCGCATGCCCCGCCACGATGTACTCGTCGAGCGCGTGCATCGTCGGGCGGTTGTCGCGGAAGAAGTGCATCACCCGCTGGAACCGGTTCTCCTTGTCGTCAGGGTCGAGCGGGAAGTAGGCGCGCGTGTCGAGCTCTTGCCAGCGACGCTCCTGGCAGAGCCACCCTTCGGCGCGGTAGTCGATGACGTTGACGGCGGCGTGCGGGAAGAGCGCGGCGATCTGGAGGAAGTAGAGCGGCATTCGAGGCAGGACGGCTCCGGGAATCGAGCTCCCCACCCCTTCGAGCCAGACCCCGGCGAGGTAGAGCGCCCCGAAGACGAGGCCGACGATGCCCCCGATCCCACGGCCGCGCGAAGCTCGCAGAGGCTCGGTCACGGCTGCGTCCTATAGTGGAGGGCGGCGCTGACGGCTACTGCGCGTGGGTCCTTGTGGCTTCAGGTTACGCGCCGCAACATGTCGACCGTGATGGTGGCGCCCGAGCATCTGCTGTTTGAATCGTGGCCGACGGCCGTCGTCGTGCTCGCGGGGAGTCGGGTCGTGTTCGCCAACTCCGCGGCCGCGATCCTCCACGTGCGCTCGCGAGAGGAGCTCCTTTCGATCGACCTCTCTCGAGCGATTCCCGAGTGGGTCGTGCCGGCCGAAACCGCTCACCTTCAGGACCTCGACCTGGCTCGCCAGGCCGGACGGATCGAGCCCGGCACGTTCTCGGTGACCCTGACGGCGGGCGACGGCTCGCGCAAGGCTCTGCAGGTGAGGGTGGCTGCGGGCCCCCGGCCAGGCGAGTCGACGCTGCTCCTGCTCGAAGTCACGGAGGATGTGCGCGAGCTTACCGACGCGCTCGCTGCGGCGAGCTGGAGCCTGGTGTCGAAGCGAGACGAGCGTGCGGTGCTCGACGCCGCCGCCGACGCGCTCTCGACGCTCGGCTTCCGCGTGGTGATCCTGCGCGACGAAGGCGCGTACTTTCGGCACGTAGCCATCCGCCAGGAGCATGGTGCCGTGGCCCGGGTCGAGACGATCACCGGCGGGTCGCTCGCAGAGAGGCCCCTGCCTCGAGCCGAGGCCAGGGAGTTCGCCGAGTGCATCGAGAAGCGCACCGCGATCTTCATCCAGGACGCTCACGCGCTCGTCGACAGGTTCCGCGCGCCGGACGTAGCACGGGCGATCAAGGCGTCGATGCCGCGACGCTCGGTCGTCGCTCCCGTCGTCGTCGACGGCGAAGGCTGGGGCGTGCTCACGGCTCAGCGCGACAGTCTCGTCGTCGGGGAGGTCGGGGCCATCGAGCTGTTCGCGCACCGAGTCGGGAGCGCGCTCGAAGCCGTGAGGCACCACCAGCGCGCCGCCGAGCGCCTGCGTGAGCTCGAGGACCTCCAGCAGAAGCTCGTAGCCCACGCGAGGCTTGCGATGCTCGGCGAGACGGTGGCGGTTCTCGCCCACGAGATCCGAAACCCCGTGGCCGCGATCGTGAATGCCCTCGCGCTCCTACGGCGCAGCCCGAGCACGCCCATCGCCCCCCTTCGAATCGCGGAGGAGGAGGCGCTCCGTCTGGAACGTCTGGTGAAGGACCTGCTCCACGTGGCGCGCCCGCTCGACGCACGGCGAGACGTTTTCGATCTCGCCGAGCTCGCCTCGTGGGCCGTCGCTTCGCTACAGGCCCGAGGCGACCCGCCGACGGCGACCATCGAGCTCGTCGCTCCGATTCCCGTGCCTGCCATCGGCGACACGTTCCTGGTCGGTCTCGCGCTCGAGAATCTGATGGCGAACGCGCTCCGTGCTGCCGGCTTGGGTCGGGTGCGCGTCACGGTCGAAGGGCGCGGTCACTCCGCGTACCTCGTTGTCGATGACGACGGCCCTGGTGTCCCTGCCGATCTCGTCGAACGGATCTTCGAGCCCTTCTTCACGACCCACGCCAGCGGGACGGGCTTGGGGTTGGCGATCGTGCGAAAGGTCACCGACGCTCACAAGGGTCGGGTGCGCGCCGCCACGAGCACGCTCGGTGGCGCACGCTTCGAGGTCGAGCTCCCGGCCGCAGAGTAGGCCCGCGCAGCACGCGCCGCGTGGAGCGCGTCCTATTGAAACGTCACGCTCGCCTGTGAGTACAGCGTCGCAGACTCCGTGATGGAGTACGCGCCCGCCATGAACGTCGTCTTCGTCTCCTGACCGTACTGCAGGAAGCTGTCAGTCTGCCCGGCGAGCTTGCCCAGCAGCGCGTGCGGGACCGTGCCGTGCCCGACCGTCGCATCCCACGCGCAGCTGACGGAGCTGTAGGTGCCCCCTCCGTCGCCGCCCCCCTGAAGCGTCATCGTCCCGCCCGCCTCGCCGCCGGTCCACGAGACAGCCAGGTCGATCGAGATCGGGATCGTGGTCGCGCCGCCATCCGCGGCGAGCGTCGGCGCAGTGAGGGTGACGAGAGCCGGAGCCGTCACCGAATGCGAGAAGGCCGGGACCGTCGCCCCCGTGGTCGACGCCGTGAGCAACTGGCCGGGCGTGAAGATCGTGCCGCCAGCGCTATACGAGTACGCACCGTCTCCGAAGTTCATGATCGCCGCGCCGGCGGGGATCGCACCGCCGGAGATGGACAGGATTCCTGCGTCGTCGCCCGAGGGGAAGGCCATCATTGGGGTGCAGGTGGACACCATGCACGATCCCGATGTCACCACGGTGCACCCGTAGTCGCTCGGCAGATCGAACTTGAATTCGGCGTCGAACGAGAAGGATCCCGAAGCCCCACAGCCCATCGTGTCGGAGAGGGGCGACGGAGTGCACTGCCCGAAGTCGATCGTCCCCGTAGGCACGCCAGCGTCGTGACCCGCGTCGGGGCCTGACCCGGAGCTGGAGCTGGTCGAAGCGGTCGTGCTCCCGACGCTGAAGCCGCTGGAGCCCGTCCCCTCGCTCGACGCGAGAACGTCGCTGCGGCTCGTCGTGCTGGAGAAGGAGCCGCTAGCGGTGATCTGCGCGCTGCTCGACGAACTCGCGGCGGTGTCCGAGCGAGTGGCCCCGCACCCTCCTGCGGCGGGGCCGACGGCCGCAATCGCTGCGCTCAAGACCAAGGCGGCCGTCGTCTTCCTCATCTGGTCTCCCTCCGTAAGGCGGCCCGAACGCGCGAAGAGACTATCAGAGTCGGCGCCTCATGCGGCGCACGCGCCGTTGACGCAGGTGGTGCCAGCCGCGCACTTGTCGCCGCACCCACCGCAGTTGTTCGAGTCGTTCGAGAGGTCCACGCAGACGCCGTTGCACTCGACGTCGCTGCATGGTGCTGCGTCGGCGTCGTTCGCCGACCCTGCATCCTGACCACAGGCCCCGCAGTCGAGCGTCCCGCCGCAGCCGTCGTCTGCCTCTCCGCAGCTGAGGCCCAGCGACGCGCAGGTGGCGGGTGCGCAGGCGTCCGTGGAGCCCGACACGCTGCACTCACCGGCGACGCACACCTGGCCGGCCGCGCACTCGACATCGGTCGTGCACCCCGTGCTCGCGTCCTTGTTCGTGGCGCAGCTGCCGCAGTCCGACGGGCAGCTCTCACACGTCTCGCCGGCCGTGCAGACGCCGTCGCCGCAGGTTCCGGCGTCGTCGCCGGTCGTCGCAGCGCTGCAGACGCCGTTCACGCAGGTCTGCCCCGCGGCGCAGTCGGAGTTGCTAGTGCAGCTCGAGCTCGTGCTGAGGCTGGTGGAGACGCCGAAGTCGGTGAAGCCACTGGCATGAAACGTCGCCAGCCCACCGGCGATCGACAGGATCGCGAGCTCGCTCGTGGTGCCATCCGCCTCCTTGGCCTCCACGAACGAGGACGACGCCGAGGTCGCAGTCGTCGGGATGGAGATCACGACGGGCACGGCGAACTTCGTCCCGCTCGGCTCGAAATCGAGCACGGGGCCGGCGGCCTTCGAGCCCGACGGGTTGATCACGTCGGTGGAGAGCCCGATGTTGATGGTCGTGTCTGAAGCGAGGGCATTCGCCGGGATGACGATGGTGGTCCCTTCGAGCGCCACGTCCGCTGTACCGCTGACGGTGATTTTCCCGCCCGAGGCTCCGATCACGGCGGTTGCGACGTACTTGCTCGCAACGCTCTGGCTCCCCCCGCTACATGCGACGAGAGCGACTGCCGTGAGAACACCCGAAAACCCGAAAAGTCCAAGTCTGCGATTCATTGTCGTCGATCTCCTGGGGTGGCCTAACCGGTCCCGCCCGGCGGTCACATGGGGTTAAGCGCGCGACCTCGGAACCACCTTCAAGAAATAATTCAGGCCCGTCGTCGATGCGGTGAAGGGTGACGGCAGCGCAGGGGTGGGTCCACTCCGGTCGCCTCCTGGGCGGCTCTTGCGGAGCCATGAGCCTCCCGCGGTGCTTCGATCGCAGCGCGAGCTGCTCCGTGCGTGGCCGAAGTGATGCCGCGCGCCCCTCGAACGCCGCCGAGAGCGTCGCTCCGTCCACGTGAAGCGCGTCTCTGGCTGTCGAACGAGCCGTTCCCTCTGCCTCGCACCCCCGAAATCACCGCGAGTTTCGCGCGACGACTGGTCTGGGTCGCCGTCGGTCAGCCGAGCGCCTCGCTCGGGGTGCCGAGCGACCCACAAATTCCGGCTTTCTCCGCAGTCGGCACGACGATTGTCGCGCTCGACGTGCCGATCGACGCTCGAGCGACGCCGATTTCCGCCGTCGACCCGTTCTGAGCGACCCAGGTTGCGGCGAGGGCGTCCCTCGTCGTCCCGACTGCCCCCAATCGTCACGGCTTTGGCCGCGCTCGCCGTGACTTCGGCGTCGCTCGCGGGACCGACCGCCGCGATCGCCGCGTCGCCTCTCGCGATCGTCGTGCCGACCGCCGCTCTTGCCACGCCGAGAGCGTCGATCGCGACGACCTCCGTGGAAAACCTCGCTTTTCGTGGGTCGCTCGGCACTTCGAGCGGGTCGCTCGGCACTTCGAGCGGGTCGCTCGCCGTCCCAAGAGCGCCTCTCGCCATTCCCACGGCGGCGCGCGTCACGCCCTCCGCCGCGACACGGCTTCCGGCCCCACGAAGAGGGCTTCCTTCGAGGCGCACACACCGATCGTGCTCGATGTCTCAGAGATCGACGATCTTGTAGTCCTTGATCTTGTAGAGCAGCGCCCTGTGGCTGATCTCCAGGATCTCGGCCGCGCGCGTCCGGTTCCCCTTCGTCTTCGTCAGCGCGCGACGAATCAGGATCTCTTCGATCGCGTAGTTCGTCTTCTTGATCGAGAGCTCGCCGGAGGCGAGCTGCATCTGTACGGGGTCGAGCGCCTCGCGGATGCGCTCAGGGAAATCACCGATCTCGAGGATGTCTCCCTCGGCGAGGACCATCGCCCGCTCGAGCGTGTTCTCCAGCTCGCGGATGTTGCCGGGCCAGCCGTACTCCTGCAGCAGCTTCCTCGCCTCGGCCGACAGGCCGCGGATACGGGTGCCCATGCGCAAGTTGTTGCGCGCGAGGAAGTGGTCGACGAGAAGTGCGATGTCCTCGCGGCGCGACCGCAGCGGCGGGATGGCGATGGCGAGAACGTTGATGCGATAGAAGAGGTCCTCGCGGAACCGGCCCGCCTTCGCCTCGGCGCCGAGGTCTCTGTGGGTCGCGGCGACGATCCGGACGTCGACCTTCATGTCCTTCGAGTCGCCGACGCGGCGGATCGTCTCCTCTTGCAGAACGCGGAGGAGCTTCACCTGGAGCGGCAGCGGCAGCTCACCGATCTCGTCGAGGAAGAGCGTGCCGCCGTTCGCCTCCTCGAAGAGCCCGCGACGATCGCTCGTCGCGTCCGTGAACGCGCCCTTCTTGTGGCCGAAGAGCTCGCTCTCGAGCAGGTTCTCGGGGATGGCGCCGCAGTTGACGGCCACGAACGACGCGCTCTTCCGCGACGAGCGAGAGTGGAGAGCGCGCGCGACGAGCTCCTTGCCGACGCCGCTCTCGCCCGAGATGAGGACCGTCGCCTTGAACTCGGCGACCTTGGTGATGGTGCGAAAGATGTCGACCATCTGCTGGCTCTTGGCCAGGATCGACTCGTACTGGTTGCCCTCGCGAATCTGCTCCTTGAGCGCGAGATTCTCCCTCCGCAGCGCTTCGCGCTCCTCTGCCTTGCGCAGCACGAGGACGACCTCGTCCGGCTTGAACGGCTTGCTCAGGTAGTCGTAGGCGCCCGCCTTCATCGCCTCGAGCGCGAGGTCGTTGCTCCCGTAGGCGCTCATCACGATGACGGTCGCGGGCTGCTGCTTCGCCTTGAGGGTCGCCAGCAGATCGAGGCCGCCCATCTTCGGCATCCGCACGTCCGTGAGGATGACGTCCGGTCCGAACGAGTCGACCAGCGCGAGCGCGGCCTCTCCGCTGTCGGCGACCTCGACCTCGTAGCCGTGCTTGCGCAGCAACGTCCGGAGGACGAGGCGGATGTTCTCTTCGTCGTCGACTACCAGCACTCGTCGCATGCGTCCCTCGCGTCACCTCGCAACCTTTGCATGACGATCCTAGCACCATTGTCCGGTTTCGACGGCAAACACGCCGGCGACCCACAACTCTTTGCGGGGCGCACTTTCCCCACGCACGACCCACATGGTGCAATGGCGCATGATCGACGCCTACGACCTCGTGCCGTACACCGAGCACGCCTACGCAGAGTCGCACCCCGACCATCTTCAGGTCATTGCCGCACTCTCCGGGTTCACAGGACCTTCGTCGCTGACGCCCCGCGTGCTCGAGCTCGGCTGCGGTCGCGGCGGCAACCTCCTCGCGCTCGCTGCGTCGTGGCCGGAGGCGAGCTTTGTCGGCGTCGATCGCTCCCCTGCACAGGTTCGTGACGCGACCCGGATCGCGACGGCCGCCCTCCTCTCGAACGTGAGCTTCGTCGTCGCCGACTTCACCAGAGAGCCGTCGACGGAGACGTTCGACTTCGTCCTCTGCCACGGCGTGTACTCGTGGATCCCGGTCGGCGACCGGCCCGCGCTCCTCGATCGCATCCGCGCCGCGCTCGCGCCTCAGGGCATCGCTTATGTGAGCTTCAACACGCTCCCCGGCTGGTATCGAAGGCTCGCCGCGCGCGACTTTCTCCGCTTCGCCGCGCGCGCTTCGTTTGCGGGTGGACCTCGCGATGCGCTTCTGTGGCTCGGTAAGGCGGTGTCGCCCGAGCTCGCTCCGTATCGCGGCGATCTCCTTGCGGTGCACGAGCGCCTCCTCGCGACGGATGCGGCGTATCTCACGCACGAGTACCTCGCAGAGGAGCATCATCCGGTGCACGTCGCGACCTTCCTCGAAGAGTGCGCGCTGGCCGATCTCGCCTATCTCGGCGACGCGATCCCGTCCGAGACCGCGCTCGAGCTCTTGCCCGATGCGGTGCGCGCGCGCGCGGATCCACTCGACACGAGCGCGGCGCTGACTCTCGCCGACTTCACCCGCGACACGGCGTTCCGCCGTGCGCTCCTCGTACGCTCCGACACCGCGCGCGCGTCGAGCTTTGGCGCGCCTCGCGCTCTCGACCCGCGCGCCGTCGTCGCGATGCGCGCGTCGAGCCGCCTCTGCCCACTCGGCGACGCGGGCGGCTCGGGCGGCTCAGGCGCAGAGACCTTCGAGGGTGCCGGCACTCGTGTGGTGCTCGAAGGCGCTCCGAGAGCGGCGCTCCACGCGCTCGCGAAGGTCGCCCCTCGCTCGATCTCCTGCGTCGAGCTCGCGCACGCGATCGGCGCCTCCCCGGCGCGGGTCGCCAGCGAGCTGTTCGAGCTATGGATCGCAGGCGCGGGGGTCGATCTTCACCTGCGCGAGCCCGAGCTGGTGAGCACAGTCTCTCGACGTCCGCGAGCGAGCCCCGTCGCGCGATGGCACGCGATCGAAGGGGGGCCCGTCACGAACGCGTGGCACCAGGAGGTTCTGCTCCCCGACACGGTCGTACGCTTCGTCCTCGGCCGGCTCGATGGAGAGACGACGACCGAGATGCTCGCGCGGGCGGTGCGTGAGCGTGCACGCGAAGGGGAGCGCGTGTCGGAGGTGGAAGCGCTGTCACTGGTGGAGGCAAGCCTCGCGATATTGGCGAAGGCGGGGTTGCTCGTGGGGTGACGCTAACCGCACGCGACCCGCCCCGCGCCCAGGCGAGCTCACTCCGGGCCGCGACCCCGACGAAACATCCCGGGGGGCTGCCCCGTCCACCGCTTGAACGCCCGGCTGAACGTGGCCAGGTCGGAGAACCCGAGCCGCTCCGCGACGTCGACGAGGGATGTGTCCGGCCGCTGAAGCGCCCGGCGCGCGAGCTCTTCGCGGACGCCGTCGAGCACCTCGAGAAACGTCGTCCCCTCCTCGTCGAGGCGCCGCTGCAGGGTGCGGACGGAGAGCGCGATAGCGCGCGCGACGACGTCGATGGTTGCGCTGTCGGGCAAGAGAGCGGGGAGCTTCGCGGCGACGAGCGCAGACGTGCGTCTTGCGGTCGTATGCCGCGCGAGCGCCCCGTCGGCGAGGTCGAGGGCGGTCGTGCGAAGGCGCGGGTCGTGGCCCACCGTGGTCGCATCGAGCGCGTCGAGGCTCCAGCAGAGCTCGCTCGTCTCGCCGCCGAAGGTGAGGGCGCGCGTGCCGAAGAAGCGGTGCAGCGGCGCAACGTCTCGTGGGCGCGCGTGCGTGAAGCCCACCGCGATAGGGGCGACCGCGTCGGGACACGCCTCCTGGCAGCGGGTCAGGACGAACGCCATCGCGTAGTGGTCCGCGTGAGGTCCTATTCCGCGCGCGTCCCGCGGGCTGGCTTGGACCCAGCGCGCGACGGTACGCTCGACGACTAGCTCCGCCGTGATGTGCGGGTGAATGAGCGGCGCATAGCGCGCGAGGCAGTCGAGCGCCTCGCGGAGAGTCGCCGTCGATCGCACCGCAAGATCGATCGGCGCATAGGCGCGCGCGCCCGGCGAATCTGCGAGCGTGAGGAGGCGCAGCCCGACGTACGGCTCCCCCGTTGCGTCGGCGACAGCCTCGAACAGGGCGCGAAGCGTCGCCGGGGCCACCGCGAGCTCCTCGGCATCGGCGTCGGCCTCGACGTCGAAGCGCGCCGCGAGCTCGACGACCGACGCGCCGCGACTCCGCGCGAACGAAAGGAGCCGCGGGACGAGCGCGGTCGGCGCCTTCGGCTCTCGGAGCGGGCGTGCCACGGTGCACACCTTAGCGGTCGGCCAGGTGTCGTCGTGTTCTGGCGTGGCGGGCAAAGAATTTGGCGCCGGAGGCCATGGTCGTCGCGAGGTCCCCGCCCCCATGATGACGCGAGAGGCACACATGGGAATCGAGATTCTCGGTCGAGACGGAAGGGTGCTGTACCGCGCCGTACACGCGCGCGATCTCCGGCACGCCATATTGGAGCTGGTGCGTCGCGCGGCGGATCTGACCGACGCGGAGCTCGCCGGCGCCCAGCTGTCCGGCACCGACCTCGAGGGCGCGCAGCTCTCGCGCGCGAACCTCGCCGGAGCACGCCTCGAGGGATGCAACCTCGAGGCTGCCGAGCTGCGCGAGGCAGACCTGAGCGGTGCGTCGCTCGACGGCTCCAACCTGGAGGGCGCCGACCTCTCACGCGCGACGCTCGTCGCCACTTCCCTGCGTGGCGCCAACCTCGAGGGCGCGCGGCTCGACGGGGCAGACCTCTCTCGCGCCGTCCTCGAAGGGGCGAACCTCGAGCGCGCCGACCTGCGCGGCGCGGGGCTCGTAGGCGCCCGCCTTGGTCGTTCCAATCTGGAAGGGGCAGCGCTCGAGCGCGTGCGGGGCGACGGAGCGAGCTTCGTGAGGGCCAACCTCGAGAAATGCGACCTTCGCGACGCGAACCTCGAGGGCACCGACTTCGAGGGGGCGAACCTCGAGAAGTGCGATCTCCGCGGCGCGCGGCTCGTGGGCGCGCGGCTCGTCGGAGCGAACCTGGAGCGCTGCGACCTGCGACGGGCGGACCTGTCTCGGGCGGACGTCTTCGAAGCCAACCTCGAACGGTGCGAGGTGGCGGGAGCTCGTATGACGGGCGTCAACCTCGACGCCGCGAACGTCGAGAGGCTCCGCGGGGAACCGCTCGTTGACGAAGCGGGGGGCCCGCCCTACCGATGAGAGCGGCCGCGCGAATGGCCGTACCCACACACGTGCGAAAGACAGACGAGAGCGGACCAAGCTGCTCCGCGTGCCGGTTCAGCTACACCAACGCGGCGTGGAACGGCCTACCGCGCGTCACCACGCTCGCACCCGAAGACCTAGAGAGGCACGTGTTGACATGGCCTAAGAATCGTGTGGTTCACGTCCGTTCGTGCGCACGTTGCGGTCACTCGATGGCGCGGGTCGGCGACGCCGACGCGCGAGAGCTGCTATAAACGCCCCCGTCGAGGCACCGTGACCGCCCACGATCCGCTCTCCGCAGACCTCGCGAGCCTCCGCATCGCGCGAGACGAACCGCCGGCGCCTCGAAAGACCGCCGGATGGATCACCGCGGGCGTGCTCGTCCTCATCCTCGGCTTCGTCGCCGTCCGATCGGTGCCGTATGCGACGGCGCGCGTCTTCAAGACCGAGGTACAGACGACCGAGATCGGCCTCGTTTCACCCGCGCAGGCGACGATCGATCTCTCGGCGACCGGCTATGTCGTGCCGCAGGTGGTGGCCAAGGTCGGGCCCAAGCTCACGGGGCGCGTCGTGAAGGTGAACATCCGCGAGGGGAGCGTCGTGAAGGCCGGCGAGGTGCTCTTCGATCTCGATCCGTCGGACCAGAAGAGCGCCGTCGGGGCCGCTGTCGCACGCGTCGCAGCGGCGAGGACAAAGGCCGCGGTCGCCCGTGCGAAGGTGGAGGTGGCGCGCGCGAACGTGGCGGAAACGAAGCTCCAGTACGACAGGAACAAGCGCCTGGTCGAGCGTGGAGCGGCGAACGCTGCGACGGCAGACGACCTCGGCGCGCACCTCGTGTCGCTGGAGAGCGAGGTGAGAGCCGCCGACGGCGAGGCCATCGCGGCGGACGCCGACGCACGCGTCGCCGAGGCTGAAATGAGCACGCAGTCCACGAACCTGACCAACATGACGATCGCGGCGCCGATGGATGGCACGGCCGTCACGAAGCCCGCAGAAGTCGGCGACGTGGTCAGCCCCGTCGGGACGCTCGTGGAGCTCGTCGATTTCGCGTCGCTGCGCGTGGAGGTCGACGTGCCCGAGTCGAAGCTCGGAATGATCAAGCCCGGGAGTCCGTGCGAGATCGTGCTCGACGCCTACCCGGACAAGCGCCAGCGCGGGGAGGTGACAGAGCTCTCGCCTCGCCTCGATCGTGCGAAGGCGACAGGGGTGGCGAAGGTGAAGTTCGTCGACGGGCTCGCCGGCGTTCTCCCCGAGATGGCCGCGCGAGTGAGCTTCCTCGCGCACGCGCTGGACCCGAGCGAAATGAAAGCGCCGCCGAAGAAGATCATCCCCGCGAGCGCCGTCGTGGAGCGCGCGGGCGCGAAGGTCGCCTTCGTGGTCGACGGCGAGCGTGTGCGGATGATCACGCTTTCGCTGGGGCCGCCGTTTGCGGGCGGCTTCGAGCTCAAGGACGGCCCCGCTGCGGGGACGCATGTGGTGAAGGACCCTCCCGCGACCCTCGCGGACGGGCAGTCGGTGAAGGAAAGCGGAGGGGCAGGATGAGCGAAGCGGGGCCTTTGACGGAGACACCGAAGTCGAACGGCAAGGAGCGCACAGGCGTCAAGCCCGCCGCGATCCAGATCGAGCTCCGGGGCGTGAGCAAGAGCTACGAACGAGGGGGCGAGCGCCTCAAGATCCTGAACGAGCTCGATCTCGATGTCCTCGCGGGGTCGTTCGAGGCGCTGATGGGGCCCTCGGGCTCCGGCAAGTCGACGCTCTTGAACCTCATCGCGGGGCTCGATCGCCCGACGTCCGGGAGCATCTCGGTCTCAGGCAAGCGCATCGACTCGATGAGCGAGGCCGAGCTCTCGCGCTGGCGCGCCAACACGATCGGCTTCGTGTTCCAGAGCTACAACCTGCTCCCCGTGCTCACGGCAGTCGAGAACGTCGAGCTGCCGCTCTTGCTCACCCGCGTGCCCTCGAACGAGCGACGCAAGCGCGCCGAGACCGCGCTCCGCGTCGTCGGCCTTGAAGACCGGAAGACCCACTATCCGCGCCAGCTCTCGGGAGGTCAGGAGCAACGCGTCGCGATCGCCCGAGCCATCGTGAACGACCCAGCCATCATCGTCGCCGACGAACCGACGGGAGACCTCGATCGGGCGAGCGCAGACGAGATCCTCACCCTGCTCGAGAAGCTCAACACCGAGCTCGGAAAGACGATCGTGATGGTGACGCACGACCCGTCTGCGGCCGACCGCGCGAAGATCATCCGGCGCCTCAACAAGGGGGCGCTCGAGTGACGCTCGCGGGGCTCGCCGTCCGGAACGTGCTGAGGAACACGTTCCGTGCGGTGCTCACCGTCCTCGGCGTCGCCGTCGCCACCGTCGCCTTCATTTTCCTCCGCACCCTCCTGTCGTCGTGGACGGACGCCGCGGACTTCGCCGTGAAGGACCGCCTCATCACGCGCCACAAGATCACGTTCGTGATGACGCTGCCGCGCCACTACATCGACCTCGTCAGAGCTGCGCCGCGAATCAAGGTCGCGACGTTCGCCAACTGGTTCGGCGCAAAGGACCCGAAGCATGACCGTGAGTTCTTCGCGAACATGGCCGTCGACGCGGACACCTTTTTCAAGGTGTACGACGACGTCCTCGTACCGCCGCCGGATCTCGACACGTGGCTCCACGACCCGCAGGGCGCGATCGTGGGCGACATGCTCGCGAAGAAGATGGGCTGGAAGGTGGGCGACAAGGTGTCCCTCGAGAGCGGCATCTACCCCGTGCGCCCACAGTGGGACTTCAAGGTCGACGGCATCTACACGACGAAGGGTCGCTCGGTCGACCGCTCGAGCTTCTACTTCCACTGGAAGTACATGAACGACGCGCAGCCCCCGGAGCGACGCGATCAGATCGGCTGGATCATCAGTCGCGTGGAGGACCCGTCGCAGACGGCGAACATCGCCGTCGCCGTCGACAAGGTCTTCGACGAGAAGGACACGCAGACCCTGAGCCAGGACGAGCGCGCGTTCACCGCCTCGTTCCTCGCAGGACTCTCGGCCGTCCTCACGGCGGTGAACGTCATCTCGATCGTCATCCTGCTCATCATGATGCTGATCCTCGGAAACACGATCGCGATGGGCGTGCGCGAGCGGACCAACGAGTACGGCGTCCTCAAGGCGCTCGGTTTCTCTGGCCAGCAGATCGCGATCTTCGTCCTCGGAGAGGCCATCACCATTGCCTTCGTCGGCGGAGTCGTGGGGGTTCTCGTCGCGTACCCGTTCGTCGAGCTCGGCATCGGGCGCTGGCTCGAGGAGAACATGGCGCAGTTCTTCCCGTTCTTCCGGATCGCGCCGAGCGTCACGGCGGCGGCGCTCGCGCTCACCGTCGTCCTCGGGGCTGCCGCGGCGGCCATACCGGCGTTCATCGCGTCGCGCCTCCGTGTCGTCGACGCGCTCCGGAGAGTCGCATGATCCCGATTCGCTACAACGTGCGAAGCCTGATCGTGCGCAAGACGACGACGATCGCCACGGCGCTCGGCGTCGGCCTCGTCGTGTTCGTGCTCTCGTCGGCCCTCATGCTGTCGGCCGGCATCCAGAAGACACTTGGTGTCTCGGGGCAGGACGACGTCGCCATCGTGCTCCGAAAAGGGAGCGACGCCGAGCTCGGGAGCGTGCTCGACACCGCGAGCGTGAATACGATCGTCGGCGGCCCAGGCGTGAAGCGCGACGAGACCGGCAAGCCCATCGGCGTCGGTGAGATCGTCGTCGTGGGTGCGCTCGAGAAGATCGGGGCGTCCGGCGTAGCCAACGTACAGATCCGTGGCGTGACCAGCGAGGCGATCAAGTTCCGGCCGCACGTTCATATCGCGTTCGGTCGCGAGGCAAAGCCCGGAAGCGACGAGGTCATCGTCGGCGAGCGCATTCGTGGTCGTTTCAAGGGGACAGAGCTCGGCGAGACGTTCGACCTGCGCAAGAACCGCCCCGTGACGGTCGTCGGTGTATTCACCGACCAGGGCTCCTCGTACGAGTCGGAGGTCTGGGTCGATCTCGACACCCTCCGCGCCGCGTACGGGCGCGCGGGCGCGATCTCCTCTGTGCGCGTGCGCCTCGACTCGTCTTCCGCCTTCGATCTCTTCAAGGCCGCGATGGAGGGCGAGAAGCAGTACGGATATCTCGCGCTGCGCGAGAAGGACTACCTCGAGAAACAGTCGCAGGGGACGAGTCGCTTCATCGACGTGATGGCGACGATCATTTCGTTCTTCTTCGCCGTCGGCGCGATGATCGGCGCAACCATAACGATGTACGCCGCCGTCGCCCACCGGCAGCGCGAGATCGGCACACTTCGCGCGCTCGGCTTCTCGCGCGGGAGCATCCTCTTTTCGTTCCTTCTCGAGGCCGTCGTCCTCGCGTTCTTCGGTGGAGCCGTCGGCGCGTTCGCCTCGCTTGGCATGGGCTTCGTCCACGTCTCGATGCTGAACTTCGCGAGCTGGTCCGAGATCGTCTTCGGTTTCGAGCCGACGCCCGGCATCATTCTCACGTCTCTGGGTCTCGCGATGGCGATGGGGCTCTTCGGCGGGTTCTTCCCGGCGGTCCGCGCGTCACGCGTGTCGCCCGTCGCCGCGATGCGCGGATAGAGGCCCGGTGACTACAGGCCTTCGTCGAGGCGACGCATCCCCTCGAGCAAGAGCGACTCGGTCGACTCCGTGATGAGCCGTTCCTTCGGCTTCACCGAGGGGTCGACCGTGAAGCGCCCTTCCGTCAGCGTGAGCAGCTCGTAGAACGCTCCCGTGCCGCGCTTCCGATCGGTCGATGCGTTGACGATCGCGCCCTCTAGGAACAGCACCTCGCCGTTGACGGTCTTGCTCGTGATCTTGAGCGCACCTGTCTTTCGGCCGTTGCTGAGCGCGGTGACGAGATCGGGGAGACCGAGCTCCGCGAGCGAGCCCGAGAGACCGCCTTGCTGCTGTGTCTTGGAGCGGCTGCGATCGAGCCTTGCTTTGAGCTTCGCGACGAGGACGTCGATCGCGGTGGGCTTGCTGACGAAGTCGATGACGCCGTGCTCGAACGCCTTCTGCGCCTCGGCGCGTCCCTGCCGCTTGGTGTGCATGACCCAGGCGAGGTCTTTTCCCCAGCTCTCCTGACGCGCCGCCGCGAGGAGCGCGAGCCCGTCCTGCCCCGGCAGATCGATCTCGCTCACGACCAAGTCGATCTTCGTCTCCGCGAGGAGCGCTCGCGCGGCTTCTGCGTTGCGTGCGATCTTCACGTCGAAGCCCTGCTCGACCATCTTGAGCTCGAGGACGGACGTCTCGGCGGCGTCGGGGTCAATGAGGAGGGCGACGTAGCGATCCGCCATCAGGCGCGCCTTGAGGTCCTCTCCGAGCACGATCGTCTGGAACGCGTCGACGACGTCCGGGCAGAAGACGGTGCCGCGAAACTTGCTGAGAACCTCAAGCGCCTCGGTCGGCGCGAGCGACTTCCGGAAAGGATTCCGCGGGTTCTGGGTGAGATCCGCGTAGGTATCCGTCGCCGCGAGGATGCGCGCGCCGAGCGGGATCTGGTTGGCCGCGAGGTTGTCGGGAAACCCTCGACCGTCGTACCGCTCGTACATGTGTACTAGCGCCTGCGTCGTCTCGGCGGAGAGCTTCACCGCCTCGAGCAGCCGCGTTGGGGTGCGTACGAGCCCCTGCGCCGCCACCTTGTGCCCTTCGTACTCACTCACGTTGAGCGCGGTCAGGTGGTACTGCCCTGCCTTCCCGAGATCATGCGCATATGCTGCCGCGACGAAGCTCGCGATGATCTTGCTGGGGATGGCCATCTTCTCGCCGACTCGTCGGGTCAGGCGGGCGGCTTGCGCCGAGTGGCCACGGAGGTCCGGCCGATCATTCTCGAGCATGCCGACGAAGACGTTCATCATCTCGAGCACTTCGTCGAACGCATACACGACGCCGGGATCCGTCCTCGCTCGACCCGGCGCTGATGGGGCGACCACCGAGGGCGGGCCACTCGACACCGCCACTGCCTGGATGCGGGGGCTCGTCTGCTCGATCTCGAACGCGGGCGGCGGCGCAGGCGCGCGCGATACCTGGGAAGGATCGGCCGCCGATCGCTGCGTGGAGCCGAACCGCTGCCCACGGGAGACGGTGTCGAAACCGTAGAGCGCCCCCTGGGCGTCGAGCTCCATCCAGGCGAACGCGGAGAGATCTCCGCCGTACGCACGAGCGATCGCCGATCGGATCGCGCGCGGACGCGCGATGAAGGCCCTCACCTGCCTTGCCTGGGAGACCCCCTGCGCCTGGCGCAGCGACTCCGTGTCGTGCGGGTTCGCGGTCACCACGCCGAGTGTCAGCGTCTTCGCGTCGAACATGACCGGAAAGAGCCCAAGCGCTTCGGCCGCCTCGCGCGGGATCATTGCAAGCGTGGGCTTGTCGATGGCCGCCTTCGCGAGTTTCTCGGAGGAGACGAACTGCGTCTGAAAGTGCGTGGAGAGGACCTTCAGCAGCACCGCTTCGTTGAGGATGCCGAGGTCGATCAGCGCCTCCTCGACCCGCACTCGGTCTTGCGCCGCGTGCGCAAGGGCCTGCTGGAGCTGATCGGCGGTAAGAGCGTTCGCGCGGAGGAGGATCTCGCCGATGTTGGGTTGAGCTTTCTGCGGCGGAAGGGGCATCTCTTTGACCGTAGCGAAGATACCGGCAGGCCGACTTGTCCGCCACTACTGCGCAGGGCCATCCCGAAGCACAGGACGCCGCAGATGGGTGCGCACGCGCCCTACATGCGCGACCGCAGGTGGCTCAGGATCATGTCGAGCGCGACCAGGTTCTGCCCACCCTCCGGGATGATCAGGTCCGCGAACCGCTTCGAAGGTTCGACGAAAGCCATGTGCATGGGTCGGACGGTCTCGTAATACTGCTTCCGGATCTGGGCGAACGTTCGCCCGCGATGCTCGAGGTCGCGGCGGATGCGGCGCATGAGCCGAATGTCGGCATCGGTGTCGACGAAGAGCTTAACGTCGAAGCGTGTCCGAAGGCGCGGATCGGTCAGGACAAGGATTCCCTCGACGATGATCACGCGCGCGGGGAGGACGGGCTTGCCTGTGGTGTCGCGGTCATGGTGTGCGAAATCGTACGTCGGCCGAACGATCGACTGACCCGCCGCAAGGCCGTCGAGGTGTGCGAGGAGCAGGTCGAACTCGAGCGAGTCGGGGTGGTCGTAGTTCACCAGCTCTCGCTCATGGAGAGAGAGGTGCGTCTGAGCGCGATAGTAGTGGTCTTGCTCGAGCAGGACTCCCGCACCCGCGGGCAGCGCCTCGAGGATGCCCCTCGCAATCGTCGACTTGCCGGACCCTGAGCCCCCTGCGATGCCGAGGAAGAAGGGCGGTCTCTGAGATGGGTCGGTCATGCAGGCGGCTTTCCGCCCGCTCCTTTAGTCTTCGTTCCGCGGCAGGCGCAAGAGGCGGTCTCGATCGACGTTGCGTCCCGTAAGAACGACCACGACATCGGCGCCAGCCGACGCGTCGCTGCCAACGAGCGACTTCGGCAAGCCGGCGAGGACCGGGACGAGCGAAGTCGCCGCGCTCCCCTCGAGAACGAGGCCGAGCTCATGCAAAGCGAACCCCATCGCATGTGCGATTGCGACCTCGGAGACGACGACGACGCCAGCGATCTCGGCGCGCGCGCGCGCGAACCCTGTCTCCGAGATCCCCCCCTCGAGCCCTTCGGCGAGCGTCTCCCCCCCAGCATCGAGTCGCGTCACGGCGGCGCCGCGAGCGAGCGAGAGCGCCATCCCAGGGCTTGCCTCGCTCTGCACACCCCACACGCAGGCCCTGCTGCCCGCGCCGTCATGCCCGATGACACTCAGCGACCACCCGAGGCCGCTCGCGAGCCCACCACCGCCGAACGGGCAGAGCACGACGTCGGGTGCCTTGCCCAGAGCGCGCGCGATCTCGAAGCCGAGCGATCCGCCGTTCCCGGCAGCGACGAACGGGTCATCGTACGGGGAGACGAAGAGTGCGTCCGTCTCGCCCGCGAGAGCGACCGCGTGAGCCTCGGCGTCGTCATAGTGCGGGGTCGGGACCTCGAGGAGCTCGGATCCGTACCGCAACACCCGCGCGCGCTTGGCTGCAGGCGCGCCGGTGGGCATCACGACCGTCGCGTGAATTCCGAGCGCCTTCGCGGCGTACGCCACGCCCGCCCCGTGATTTCCCGCGCTCGCGGCAATCACCCGCACGCGGCTCCCTCGGCGCTCGCGAGCCTCGGCCAGGGCGACGAGGGCACCGCGCACCTTGAAGCTTCCGGTCACCTGCAGCGACTCGAGCGCGAGCCACACCCGCGTACCGAGAGCGGGATCTGCGCGGCGATCGAGCGCTGGCGCTCGGAGAAGGGTCGTCGGGATCAGGTGCGCTTCCGGGAACCGGCGCGGCAAATCGCGGACGCTCGTTACCGGGACGCCCCACGCGCTCGATTGCGCCGCGAGGGGACCATCCGCGTGAACGAGACGCATGCTTCCCTACTTCCCGGCCGACGTCAGCCACAGCAGCGGGCGCCGGTAGGTCGTGATCATTCGGTCGCCTGGCACCTCGTGGCCCATTCCCGGTGCGATCTTCACGCGCACAGGGATCTTCTGCGCCTTCACGATCTCCCCAACCCGAGCGGTGTTTTCGGCGACGCCGTCATTCTGCCCCGTGAGGAGGTACACCTTGCGAATGTCCTTGCGCTCGTCGTGGAGCAGCCCCGGAGCGTCGCCCCACCAGTACTGATCGTTCGCCGCTAGGATGAGCCAGCGGTTCCAGGTTTTCGGCTCGTGAATGCCCAGCTGCATCGCAATGAACGCTCCCTCGCTGAAGCCGATGAGGACGTTCCCGCGCGTCTGAACGCGCCCGCGATACTTGGCATGAAGCGCCTGCAAGGTCTTGTCGACAATCTGCTGGCCCAGCGCGGCGTTATTGTTCCACGCGCGTGACCCTCCACCCCGGTCTTCCGGCCCCTGCGGGCAGAGCACCCAGCCGAACTGCGTGGCAACCTTCGCCCACTTGCGACAGTCGTCCTCCGGGTTGTTCCCGCGTCCGTGGAGGTAGACGATAACCGGTTTTAGACCGTGCCCCTTCGGCCGGTAATAGAACGCGTCGGGTTCACCGGCGACTTCGAGCCGCTGCGGGCCGGCAATCGTGGCCGTCTTCGCGTACGCGAGGTGTGCGCCCCCGCCCATCAGCAGCAGGGTCAGGAGCACGACACGCCATGCAAGGGTCGCGACGAGCGCGAGCCGTGAGCGGATGATCTCCTGGAACGGCGTAAGCACGACGGGCTGCCAGCATATGCACGTGCGGCCCCGGGGCAAGTTTCGATCGCGCGGCGTCGACGATGACGCGCCGAGACGACGGGCGACTCGTCAGCGCAGGCGAGCGCCGACCTCCTGCCCGAAGGCGTGAGCATCGTCTTCGCGACTTGGCCATGGCGTGTTCACAGAGGCCTTCCGCACTCGCGAACCGTCCGGGTCGGCGACCATGACGCGCAGCGCGAGCGTGTCGCTCTCGCGCGTGGCATATGCCGCGATTGGAGTCCGACAATCACCATCCAGCGCGACCATCACGCCGCGCTCTGCGGCTACCGCGACGGCGGTCTCTACGTGGTTCAGCGGTGAGAGTAGGCTTCTCACAGCATCGTCGCCGACGCGCGTCTCGATCCCGAGCGCTCCTTGCCCGATGGCAGGGAGCGACACGTCCGTCGACAGCCACTCCGTCGCACGCGCCTCGAGGCCGAGCCGTCGAAGCCCCGCGCCAGCGAGGACGATCGCGTCGAACTCGCCCGAGTCGAGCTTCCGGAGGCGCGTGTCGACGTTGCCACGAACTGGAAGGAACGTCAGATCGGGTCGTGCTTCGCGGAGAGAGACCACGCGCCGCAAGCTGCTCGTTCCGACACGCGCACCGGACGGAAGGCTCGTGAGCGTACCGTAGCGTGGCGCGACGAGGACATCGCGAGGGTCGATACGGAGCGGCAAGCACGCGAGCACGAGCCCGTCTGGCAGTCGCGAAGGGACGTCCTTCACCGAGTGTACCGCGAGGTCTGCGCGACGCTCGAGCAGCGCCTCTTCGATCTCCTTCACGAAGAGCCCTTTGCCGCCCACCTCCGAGAGCGGACGATCCTGGATCCGATCGCCCGTCGTGGTCACGAGCAGCTCGGTCGTGACGAGCCCGGCATTCGCGGCCGACAACGTCGCGATGAAGGCACGGCACTGGGCTAGGGCGAGCGGGGACTTGCGCGTGGCGTAGGTTAGCGAAGGCATTGGATCCGGATCAGTGCGGGAGCTGGTCAGGCGCGACGGGGTCATCCTCTTCATCCGTCGTCTGCGCCGTAGGGGTGGCTGACGCGGGCGATGCAGGGCTTGCCGTGTCCGGCAGATCGAACAAGTGGGTCACGGCGCGGACCCAGTCCGCCCCTTCCGCAGAGGCGGCGCCCGCGCGAAGCCGCGTCGTCGGCGTGTGCAGCAGCTTGTTCGTGGCTGCCTCCATCAGCTGCCGGAGCACAGCGCGGTCACCTTCCTCGAGGTGCTTGAGCCGCCCCGCAAATGACCGGTCGAGCTCCGCCGAAAGGACCTCGCGTGTCCGCGTCCGAAGCGCGACGATTGCCGGCGCGACCAGGAGCCCGCGCCGCCAGGACTCGAACTCGACGAGCTCGGTGTGTACGATGCGCTCGGCAGCTTCCGCTTCGGATTCCCGCGACTTGAGCCCGAGCGCGACCTGCTGTTCGAGGTCGTCGACGTTGTAGACGTACACGTTGTCGATGGCGTGGACGGTCGGGTCGACGTTCCGCGGGACGGCGATATCGACGAACAACAGCGTCCGCCCCTTCCGTTGCTTCATCGCGCGCCGGACCATGTCCGGCGTGACCACGTACTCGCGGCTTGCGGTGCTCGCGACCACCACGTCGGCGCGGAGCAGCTCTTCCTCGAGAGCGTCCCACTGCACGGCGTCGCCCCCGATCGCCCCCGCGAGCGCCGCGCCTCGCTCGAAGCTTCGGTTGCACACGCGAATGTGGTGCGCGCCCTTCCCGAGGCTCTTTGCTGCCGCCTCCGCCATCTCGCCTGCGCCGAGCAACAGCACGCTATGGCCCGCGAGGTCGCCGAAGATCCGCGTCGCGAGGTCGACGGCGACGCTGCTGATGCTGACCGTCCCTGCGCCGAGCTGCGTATCGGTGCGCACGCGCTTCGCGACCGTGAACGCCCGGGTCATGCACCGACCGAGCACTGTCCCGAGCGTCCCCGCCGCGCTCGCCTCGTCGTATGCGCGCTTGACCTGTCCGAGGATCTGCGGCTCGCCGAGCACCATCGAGTCGAGGCTCGATGCCACCCGGAAGATGTGACGGACGGCCTCGCGTCCGGAACGCTCGTAAAGGTATGGCGCCATCGCCTCGTCCGCGCTCGCGCCCCCCTGTTGCGCCAGTACGTCGCGCACCGCTCTCACAGCGCTCCCCGCGCCCTCGTCGTTCGGCGCCGCAGCGAACACCTCGACGCGGTTGCAGGTCGCGAGGAACATGGATTCGCTCAGCTCGCGGCGCGCCGACAGACGCGCGAGCACCTCGGGGAGCACGTCCGCGCCGAACGCGAGCTTCTCGCGGACCTCGACCGGTGCCGTGCGGTGGGAAAGGCCGACGACGACAATCATGGGACGGCAAGCCGGGTGTCGGCGCTGACCACCGCCACCGGCGCAACAGCGGGCGCGATCACGGGGGTCGATAGTCCACGGACGAGGTACACGACGAGGACCAGCACGGCGAAGCTGAAGCCCGCGATCGTCCCGTACGCGGCGCGTCGCCCGCGCCATCCTGCGCCGGCGCGAAGGAGCAGTACTCCCGCGAACAGCACCCACGTTGCGTAGCCGAACACGGCGCGCGCGACCGCTGCAGGGCCCCCGGCTTCGACGTCGTGCGCCCAGTAGACGCCGGTGAGGATACCTGCGGTGAGCATCGGGAAGCCCGCTAGAAGAAAGCGATGCTCCGCACGATCGAGCGCATCGAGCGGTGGAAGCTTGCGGAAGAACCCAGCGAGCTTCTTCTTCTTCAGCCGTCGTTCCTGGAGCAGGTACGCGACCGCAGCGGCGAACGCGAGCATGAAGAGGGCGTCACCGAGGAGGTTCACCGCGACATGAATGGGGAGGATCGCGCGGCGATAGTGGGGGTCGGGCGCGCTCATACCGACGAGGGTCGACGCGAGGAGGAACGTGAGCGCGAGGGGGGCGACGAAGGCGCCGACAACGTCGATGCGGTACCGACGACGCAGCGACAGGTAGATTGCGCACGCGAGCATCGACGCGACGCTCAGCGCGAAGTGGATCCCCTCGACCGGGCAGATGTGAAAGACGAGGGACGACGCCGTGATGTGGATCGCATGGAGAACCGTCGCGACCAGCAGAAGCCGCGGCGCGAGCGTACCCGCACGGGCGAAGCGGTCGTTGCCAAGGTACGCGACGAAGAGACCACAGGCCGCCCCGTACGCGGAGACGGTCACGATGAGGAGTATCGTGACGAGGGCGACTAGGGGCGTTCTCACGCGGGTAATGTGCCGCTTCGACCGACGAAGCGCCAGGGTCGTCGAGCGGCCGCGTGAGCCACGTCGGGAGTCAGGTCACTTCGGGGGCGCCCCTGGGCACCCAGCTCCCGTGTACGGCACGGCCATGGAGGTATTGTTGTCCGTTCTGCATTGGTGCCATGCGGGGTGCGGCGGAGCGCCGGGCGGATCGACCACGGCGTGGAAGGGTCCGCTGGTTACCGGGATGCCCGCAAGGTCGAGCGACTGGGACTGCGCCGAGAAGAGCGCGACCGTGGTGACCGCTTGACCAAGCTTCACGCCGCTCGCTCCGTAGAAGTACACGTACGCGCCGGCTGGCAGCGCCGCCTCGCCGACGTTGCGCACGGTTGCGGTGACGGTGGTCGTCGTCGGCGCGCCCACGCTCGCGGACTCGCCGCAACTGAGCGCGACCGACACGACGGCGTTCGGCGCCGCGAACTCGTAGCCAGGTGCCTTGTTCTGGCGGAAGTTGTTTAGCCCGGGCTGGAGCCAGTTGGCGGGCTCCTTCCGTGGGATGGTGCCGTCGTCGTTCACGTTGGTGATGTGGTAGGCGTGCTCGTTCCAGATCGCCCGGGTTCGCACCCATGAGAGGTTCGGGTCGCTGTAGACGCGGATGCCGGACTGACCCTTGGGCCCGCCGTCGGTGTCGGAGCACGCGATGTCGACATCTGCGCTCGCATACGCGTTCGATGCCACGACGATGTCGGCGTGCCCGTCGTTGTCGACGTCGACGACGATCGGGTACTCGACGAGCGTGCCGGTCGTGTTGCAGGTTTCGAAGAGGACGCCGCCATCCGGGCCGTTAAAGATCCTGAGCTTCTGCTGATCCGAGTAGAGCGTCTCGGGCTTCCCCTCGCCGGTGAAGTCGAAGATCGTGCTTCCTGTCTCTCGCGACGAACAGTCGTCGGTCGGGTAGTACGCCCAGAGGAAGAATTCGGAGGCGTTGCCGCCGTCTGTCCCCGACGGGCCCGCGTCGACGCTCGTCAGCTTCTTTCCGTCGAAGATCGTGTAGTTGACCGACCCGGCGAGCGCGATGTCTGGTTTGCCGTCGCCGTTGAAGTCCGCGACCGTCGGCGGCCCGCCGCCCGACGAGGCGCAGACGGCAGAAGCCGACTTGACGTTCATGTCGAGGTTGCGCTGCACCCACGCGAAGTTGCCGGGCGGATTGGCGCCGTCGTAATGCCAGATCGAGATCGAGGCCGCGCCGGTCGCGAAGATGACCTCGGGCTTCCCATCGTTGTCGATATCGCCGATCGCGGGGAAGCTGCCGGCGACACCGGTGTCGACGAACCTCGCCCCTGCAGCGCTGTACGCGGCGCTCGCCGTCACGATGTCGAGAACCCCGTCGCCGTTGATGTCGCTGACGACGAAGTAACCGATGTCGGTCACGGCGACGTTGTTCACGGTGAACGACGTGACCGCGCCGGTCTGGCCGTTGAGGATGCCCCCCTCCGTGATGACCTCTGGCTGACCGTCCTGGTTGAGATCTGCGATCGAGGGCATGTAACAGACGGGGACTTCAACCGCCCAGTACGGGGTACCGTCAGGGTGGAACGCGGCGACCCCGTACTTCCCTGACGAGACCAGGCACGCGACGATCTCCGCGCCGGGCTGACCGTCCAGATCGCCGCCCGCGAGCGACACGCCAGGGTCGATCGTATACGTCACGCCACCGATGACGATCGGGGCCGTGGCGGGCGTGCAAGAGGGCCCCACGCACCACCGATCGACGAGCGCGCCGTTACGGACTGCGATCGCGTGCACCGTGCCGCTGCTATTGTAACCCCCGCCCGAGAACGAGGAGAAGACGATATCGGGGATGTCCTCCGCGTTGATCTTGCCGTCGCAGTTGGTGTCCTCCAGCGGCAGGACGAGCGGCGCCATCATGACGTCGGTGGCAGTGGGTGCGGCGACCTGCCCGCCCCACGAGTACTTGAGGGCCGGCGCGAACGACCCCGCTTCCGGGTGGTACTGGCACGATTCGATACACGCCGCTCCGTCCGGCGCGCCCGCCTCGCCAGCGCACGTTGGCGGCGCAGGGAGACACACGCCGAGTGGGAGAGCTCCGCCGACGCAGCTCGCATCGGCCTTGCCGCCGTCGCTCGCGGCCGTGCCGGCGTCGCCCGAGGCCGGCGCGTACTGGCAGTACTGGCCGGCATCGCAGCCCGTCGAGTCGAAGCACGCCGCACCCGGCTTGACGCACGAGTTGAAGGAGCAGACGAGGCTGGACGAACAGCAAGTCTCGCCGCAGGCGAGGTGCGAGGGGCAGCACGACCCGCCCGCGCAAACGCCACCGTCTCCACAGGCCTGGCCTCCCGCATCCGAGCACGATTTGTGACCGCTCGCATCGACGAGGCCGGTGTCCGTCGTGAGCACTCCTGTCTCGTGGGCGGGAGCATCGAAGACGGTCGCGTCGCGTGAAGGGTGGCCTCCGCCGTCCCGCGCTCCTCCGTCCGGTGCGGTCGACGCCGTCGTCCCGTTGCCACCGCACGCCGTCACGAGCGCCGATGCCGCGACGCAGACCACGCCAGCCCAGGACGCACGAGCGCTGATGCTCCCCACCATCCTGTCAGTGTACATCATCGCAGGGATCGGCCGTCGAGCGACGTCGGCTGCTGTATCCTCCGCCGCTAATGGCCGCGCGGCTCGGACGGTGTGTCGCGCTGCTCGCGTGGTGTCTCGTCCTGCTGGTCCCGACGCTCGCGCAGGCTCATGGAGCCAACACGAGCTACGTCGTGCTGACGCCCAATGGCCGCACGATCGATGGGTCGCTCACCCTCGATCTCGCGGACACGGCGACCGGTCTCGGCCTGTCACGCGCAGATCTCCTCGAGAGCCCGGGACGTGAGGCGGTCGTGGAATTCCTCGTGGGCCATCTGTCGCTCACGGACGGGAAGGACGGATGCCCCATCGAGTCGGCTCCACGGTCGCTGACGATCGATCTCACGTCCGGCATGTTGTCGCTCCCGTTCGTGGCGCGGTGCGCGAGCGTGCCTGCGCAGCTTGGCGTGGACTTCCGGCTCTTCTTCCGCGCTCCTGGTCTCGGGATCGTGAGGCTCGAAGGCGATGCTCCGGAGACGCGGGTCTTCACGAGCGGACGCCCCACGGGCACGATGACCATCGCGCAGGGCGTCGTTCGTCCGTCAGCATCGCCTTGGTCCTTTCGAGGCCTGTCGTCGGCGATCCGTACCGGCGTGCTTCACATCTGGTCGGGCGCGGACCACCTGCTGTTCCTCGTCGCGCTGCTGATGACCTCGGTCGTCGAGCGCGTCGGTTCCAGGTGGATGCCACGCGCGAGCTTGCGCGACTCGCTCGTCGACGTGGCGAAGATCGTGACCGGATTCACCCTGACGCACTCGGTCACGCTGAGCCTCGCGGCGCTAGGGTTCCTGCGACCGGCTGCACGGATCATCGAGCCCGCCATCGCCGCCTCGGTGGCTATCGCCGCGCTCGACAATCTGTGGCCTTTTCTGCGAGGGCGAAAGTGGATGGTCGCGTCGTCTCTGGGCCTCCTGCACGGCTTCGGCTTCGCGTCCGCGCTCGACGAGCTCAACGTACCGCGCGAGTCGCTGCTCACGACGCTGGTCGGGTTTGGGCTGGGGGTGGAGATCGGTCAGTTTCTCTTCGTTCTCGCGTTCGTCCCGGTCGCGTTTGCGCTTCGGGGGACGAGCTTCTATCGTCGGTGGGTACTGTCGGGTGGGTCGGGGATCATCGTGATGGTGGCGCTAGTGTGGATGGTGCTGAGGTTGATCCCGACGCATGGCTGAGAAGCCCCCCCGTCCTGACGAGCCTTCGACGGTGCACAATTGACGCCACCGTCGAGGGCAGCGAGAGTGGATTCGGCTCCTCGAGCCGAACGAGCAGATCCGCAACGACCTCGCGAGGTTTTTCGAGGTCAAGTTCGGATCCGCGACGAGCTCGCGCGGTTTCGAGAGGACAACACTGGAATCCGGCACGCGCTCGCACGGGTCTTCGCGGACGACGCCGGGATCCAGAGCGATCTCGCACGGGTTGTCGAGGAGAATGCGGGCGCACGTCACGAGAGGGAAGGCCTCGCCCCTCTCGCGTTCGGAGCGAGCACGGGGACTCTCGGGCGCGGGTCTCCAAACGGGTGACGGCAGCGATGCGCGAACGGTGGCAGAGAGCCCTCAGCCGTTGGCGAGTGTGAGAGCGGTGGAGCTTGCGATACAGTGAGAAATCCATGGTGACCCCAAAGGCCTCGCTTCCTGCTCGCCTCGCGCGACAGCTCCGCATTACATGCGCAGCCTCGCTCGTCGGGAGCGCGCTCACCGCTTCCTATCCTGCACTGGCAGACGGCCAGGCACCCGTGACAGCTCCGCCAGGACAGAAGCCGCCGTGTGTCCCAGCGACGAGCTACCTGCTGGGCTACGACTGCGAGCTCTTCCCGCTCCCGGCGCTCCCGGTACCCGCGCCGGCAGGGGCCGCCGTCGTCCCGGTCGTCGTCCCAGTCCCTGCCGTCGTCCCGGTCCCCGCGGTCGTGCCGCCTCCTCCGGGCATTCCTACGGAGCCGGGCGTCCCGGCCCTTCCAGCCGTCCCCACCGCTCCCGGCGTCCCGACCCCTCCGGCGGTCCCGACCCCTCCGGCGGTCCCGACGGCTCCGGCGGTCCCGGGTGCCGACACGTCGTCGACCTCTTCGGGTTCCCCCTCGCACGCGCCCGCGTACGTCGCCTTCGCGGTCGGCGTCGCTGGTGTGGGAATGACCGTCGCTTTTGGCGTCCTCGCCCTCCAGGCGAACTCGAGCCTGCGCCAGGACTGCTCGAACGGGAGCTGCCCCGCGACGGACGCGTCGACGGTGTCGAACCTGAAGCTCTACGACAACCTGGCCGATGTCGGCCTCGGCGTCGCCGCAGCTGGGCTCGTCACCGGAATCATCTTGTACGTCACCGAGAAGCCGTCGAGCTCGACGGCCGCACGCCGCGTCGAGCCCTGGCTCGGGCTGGGCTCCGGCGGCGTGAGGGGGTCGTTCTGATGCGACGCTCGGCCTCTCGGAGCGTGATGCTCGGGATCTTCCTGTTCGGCGTCGCCAGCTGCCAGCTCTTCACCGGCACCTACAACGCCGACGGCGGCACGCTCGGCCCGAGCTGCACCGCCGTCGCGATCTGCTGCCCGTCGCTCACCGGAAACGCGGCGACCGCATGCTTGACGTACGCCGAGCTGGAGATGGAGCCGATCTGCACGGCATTTCTCCAGACCTTCCCCAACGGCGTGTGCGCCGCGCAGCACGACGCCGGCCTCCTCCTGTTCTTCGACTCGGGGACGCACGTGGACGCGAACAGCTCTCTCCCGAGAGACGCGGGCCACGACAGCACGATGTCCGACCCACTGAACGGCACGTGGACCCTCTCGAGCATCGAGTGCAACGGACAGGCTGTCGGCCTCAACGGAACCACCTCGATCACCTTCTCGGGAACGACCGTACAGGAGGTCGACACCCTCTCCGATGGCTGCGTCATCACGACGTCGCTGAGCCCCGCGACGATCACGACGAGCGACATCACTTCAGCCGCCGGCAGCGTGAGCTGCGGCGCGTTCTGCACAACGAACGACACCTGCGCGCCGGAGACCACGGGAGCAGCCAGCGACCCGTACACACTGTTGGGCGGCGTCCTCACCATCCGCCTCCCCGATTCATCGTGCTCCGCCGGCACCGTCAACTACCTCTGGACCCAGAACTGAGCGCCGGCCGATGATCCCATTCTACCGCCTCCGTCGTCTGCCGTCGCTCGCCCCACTCGTGCTCGCCCTCACGATTTCCTCGACCACGGGCTGCGGACTGCTCGCCGCCGCGACCAACCCGGGCGCATTCTGGGCCGTGAACGACCCGGCAAACCTGCAAATCGTCGTTCGTCGCGCCGACGCTGCGCTCATCACGGCCGCTGAGGTGAACCGCATCCTCACGGCCACTCCCGCCGGGAAAGACACGCCGTGGGTCGCAAACGTGAGTCCTGACCCGAAGCAGGCAGCGGCCGAAATCAAGGCGCTGCAGCAAGATCCCGAGTACGCGGCGACGAGAGCTCGCGTTGTCGGCGCCGAGGTGTGGATGCGCACCCTTGGCGACGTCGGGGCGACCAGCGGCGAGCACCCGAGCTTACTGGCTGCGATCGACCAGACGCTGGCGGATGCCTACCTCGCCATCGGGCTGAAGCAGGCGGAGATCGCCTCCCTGACTGCGCAAGTCGACGCCGAGAAGCAAGCGGCGAGCGCCGATGGCGTCTCCCCCGGCGACAAGAAGACGCACGAGGACCAGGCCAAGGCGCTCCAGAAGCAGGTCGACGACGCGAAAGGAGCGGTCGATCCGCTCAAGGCGAAGTTCCTCGCACAGGTGAAGGACGCCTCCGCAAAGCTTTCGAATGATGACAAGGCACGCTACGCGCCTGCGGTTGCGAGCCTGCTTGCCGCGCTCGACGACGCGGACATGGCCAACAGCGCGGCGGCGCTGAAGTACCCCATCGTCATCAAAGGTCTCCCGGACGCGCTGAAGAAGGTGGTCCCCGAGATCGCGATGGACATCGTCGAGGAGCAGACCGGCGCACGGCCGAACCTGAAAGACCTGAAGGTAAACGTGTCCGTAAGCGGCGGGTCCCCCACGATCACGCTCGACGGCCTTGGGGACGTGGGTTCGCTTCAGCCGGCGGAGGTCATCAAGCAGACAGTAATGCGCTCGGTCGCTTGGTTCACGCACACGTTGACGCTGCTCGCGACGATCTCGTCGACGAAAGACAGGATTGGCTTCGAGCGCGAGACGCTCCTCGGGATGCAGGCCGCGTTCGCCCCCGCGGCCCCGTCACTCGTCGTGGTTAAGGTGCCTGCGTTCGACTCGCCGGAAGTGACGAAGGCGGCCCCCGCCAAGCTCGGTTCGCTCGTGGCCATGAAGCGAGCGAAGGCGAAGAGATCGGCGCCCGCGCCCGCCGGAGCCCTTGCCGCGCCGGCGGCAGCAGCCCCGGACGCGACGCCGGCAGAGGAGGAAGCGAAGAAGAAAGACGACAAGAAGGCTGGCGCAGCGAAGCCCAGCAAAAGGAAGTAGCCCCGGAAGAGCGAGATCGGCGACGAGGAGCCCCTCGGCAAGCCCATCCGTCGCTGCCCGAGCGACGCTGGGGCGACGATGTCACTCTTTGCGACATTGGGATGTAGTCGCACCCGGCAACCCCAGATCTGGTCGATTCACGATATCGCGATTGACGAAACGAGCCCGGTCCCGGGCTCTCTCCTCACTTGCCCATGCAGGCGACGAGATCCTTCGAAGCCTCGGACCAGACTGCAGCGGTATCCAGATCTTCGCTCGCGTCTCCGCGGCCGACCTGGACGCGTCCTACGTCAATCCCGCGAGAAACGCAGCGATCTCTCCGAGCGGGAGTACCTTGTCCGCAAGACCCGCGCGCACCACGCTCCCGGGCATCCCGTAAACGACGGCGGTCTCGGCAGACTCCGCGATGACCAGGCCCCCCGCCTCCTTGATCGCGCGCGCTCCAGCGAGACCGTCATCCCCCATGCCGGTCAGCACGACGCCGATCGCGCGAGCGCCGGCGACCTTCGCGGCGCTCGCGAGCAACCTATCGACGCTCGGAACATAGCGATCCGTGACCTTCGCTGGCCCGATCTTAACGCGCAGCTCGAGCCCGACACCGGCGACGAGTTCCATGCATTGCCGGCCGGGGCACACGAAGCCGCTGCAGCGCAAGAGCGTCTCGCCGTCCTGGCCTTCGCTCATCCGTACCGCGCCGCGACGGTCGATGCGCTCCGCGAACGTCCGGGTGAACTTGTCTGGCATATGTTGGGCGACGAGGAAGCCGGCGAGCGATGTCGCGGGGATCTTGGAGAAGATCTCGAGCAATGCGCTCGGCCCCCCCGTCGAGCTGCCTATTGCGATGACCTGCTTGGGCGGTGTGCGGTTGACGGACGGCGGCGGATGCTCGTTCTCCCTGCCGTCCGCGCCGAGCCCGAGCGGTCGCTTGACCCGCGCAAACAACGAAGGTCGGATCGCGCGCAAGTGCCGCACCTTCGTCAAGATCTCGTCCTTCACGTCCACGCCACCTGGCGCGAGGCGCTGATCAGGTTTCGCCACGAATTCGAGCGCGCCCAGCTCGAGTGCCTTGAACACGTTTTCCTTTTGCGAGTAGCTCGAGACGACGATGACGGGCGTCGGCTGCTTCGCCATCAGGATCCGGAGGAAAGTGAACCCGTCCATTCGTGGCATCTCGAGATCGAGCGTGATGACGTCCGGCTTGAGCAGCGTGGCGAGCAGGAGGGCCTCTTCGCCATCCGCAGCCTTTCCCACGACCTCCACGTCCGTCGCGCCGACGAACACGTCAGCGATAGTACGACGATTGTAGGCGGAGTCGTCGACCACAAGGACACGCACAGGCGCCGCGATCGACGAGCGGGACGGTTGCGGATTCGCCAATATGGTACAGGCTTATCACGTCTCGGTCTCGACGGCCTCCTGTCACGGTACCGGCTGAAACGTGCGCGGCTTCCGGTAGACGAGGTCCTCCTTCAAGTGCAGCAGCTCGAACGCCGTCGAGATGTTGAGGAGGGACTCCGAGTGCCCGAGGAGCAGCACTCCTCCGGGGTAGAGGCGCTCGTGAAAGAGATCGATGACAGAACGGCGAGCGTGCGGGTCGAAGTAGATGAGCACGTTGCGGCAGAAGATCGCGTCGACTCGGCCAATGAGGCGGGCCTTGTCCGCCTCGAGCAAGTTCATCTGCCCGAAGTGGCACATCGAGCGGATGCGCTCGACGACATGTGCCCCATCGGGCCTCTCGATGAAGTAGGCACGCCGCTTGTCCTTCGGCGTCGTCCGGAACGAGCTCGGGCCGTACACGCCACGACGCGCGACGGCGATGCTGCGCTTCGAGATGTCCGACCCAAAAACCCGGACCTCCCAGCCTTGGAACAGGTTCGTCTCGTGGATGAGCGTCGCGATCGTGTAGACTTCTTCGCCGGTGGAGCAACCAGCGCTCCACACGGTGAGCCGACGGCGTGAGCGTGCTTGCTCCAGAAGCAACGGCAGGACCTCGTCCTGAAAGGCTCGGAGCTGGTAATCTTCGCGGAAAAAGTACGTCTCGCTTGTCGTCAGGAGGTCGTAGAGAGCGTCCCACTCGTCCTCCGCCCCCGAGTCAAATGAGATGTAGTGGTAATATTCGGCGAACGACTTCGCGTTCACCACGGCGAGACGCTCGCGAAGGCGGCGCTCCAGGCTCGGTCGGGTACTGGGGGCTAGCGACAACCCCATTCGCGCGCCGACCGCGTCCCGAAGGAGCCGAAAGTCCTCCGGCGCGAGCGGGATGTCGACCCGGCCCCAGTCCGTCACGGTGCCTCCTTCACCGCGTGAGCCACGAGCGCGAGGGTCAGCGCGTCGCGAACGACTGGATCCGTCTCACGATCGAGACGGCTCCGAATGAGTGTGTGCGTCGCCGCGTCATCGGCATCGGCGAGGAGCTCCGCGGCAAATCTGCGCACCTCGTACGAGGGGCTGTCGAGGCACTGGCCGATTCGAGCAAGGATCTTGGGAGAAATGTGGCGGGACAGCTCGACGAGCGCGCTCTTCACCACCCCCGGGTCACGGTGGTCGAGCGCGACTTGAAGCCCCTCGTCTCTTCGCGAGCCTGTCCTCCGCCCGATCGTCTCGACCGCCGACGCGGCGAGCATCGGGTCGTCGCTCCGTAAGAGCCCCCACGCGGCGTCGAACGCTCGGCCCGGGCTGGCCTCGCCGAGCGCACGTAGAGCGCCCGCGACCACCGCGGTGTCGTGGACGCCTTCGAGGAGCAAAATCAGCGGCTCCGCCTGGCCCATCCGACCAAGCGCACGTACCGCGGCGAGCACGACATCCCGCTCCTCATCCGCGAGCGCTCGCGCGACGACCTGGGCCGCAAGCGGGCCACCGATCGCAGAGAGAGCGTCCACGGCGGCGCGTCGGACGCGGACATCGTCATGGTCGAGCGCTCCTCGCAAGAACTCGATGTCGCCTGCAATGCCCGCACTCTTGGCGCTCACGCCGCGAAGGAGGCAGCCGACGACCGCGAGGGGGGAGTCGGCCCGGATCCTCTCCGCCATCGCTCGGCCCTCGAGAACATGCCGAGACGCGAGCGTCGTAATGGCGGCGCACGCCGTCGCAGCTACCCGTGCATCAGAGCTCGTCGCGTGGAGCGCGAGGAACTCGAGGTCGGCCGCGTTCCCCGTGACGGCGATGGCCTGAAGCGCAGCGGCCTGGACCTCCGGAGCGTCCGACTTGAGTGCTTCGCGTAGGGTTTCGCTGGTCGTGAGGTCCGCGCGCTCGGTGAGGAAGGGGATGAGTGAGAGCGTCGCCGCGCGTAGCGGCGGAGAGGATCGCTTCCCCTCATCGAGGAGTGGCGCCACCGCATCCTGCCCAAACCAACGCAGCCCCATCTCGGCGTACTCCGACACATCGTCATCCGACAAACCTCGGACAAGCGCCGGCATGTCGGAGCGAACGCGCAAGAGACCCAGCACGGCGAGCGCAGCGCCGCGAACCAGCGGATCGTCGATCGCGCTCGCGAAGCGCCGGATGCGCTGCTGGGCCACGGCAGACGCGAGGAGCTCGCGTCGCGCGAGCTCCTCCGTGCCGAGATGCGCGACGAGGCAAGCCACAAGTGCGACCAGGGCGTCACGAGCGATGGCCGCCGCGGGATCCCCCGTCGCGCGCGCGAGCGCGGCGATCGCGCTCGCTTCGTGCGTTCGCCCTGCAGTCGCGATCGCATATCGGCGGAGCAGCGGGTCCGTCGTCAGCGGCTCGAACACGTCCCACGGCAGCTTGGCCTCGAGCCGGGTCAGGGAGCCCAGGGCTGCGAGGCGCCGCAGCGGTTCGTCGTCCGCCAGGGCCGCCGTCAGCGCTGTGACGGCGAGTCTCTGTGCCTCGGCACCCGCAAGGCTCGCAGAACCGAGCGCCTCGGCCGCCGCGGCGCGCACGTTCACGTCGTCGTCCGACAACGCGCGCGCAAGTGCCTGTGTCCCCACGAGATGCGGGACACCGCCCAAGACCTCGACCGCCAGCTTCCGACCATCGGCATCGAGGCGAGCGAGCGCCTCCACGGCGATCGGTACCGCGTCGCTTCCGATGAGCACGAGCGCCTCGACGGCGGCATTCCGCAGCCCGACGTTATCTCGGTCGTTCAGCGCCAGCGCGAGCTGTTCGATCACCGCCTGCCGAGGCACCACGGACGGCGCGACCGCCGCCGCTTCCTTCCGAACGCGCCAGTCGGTGTCGCCAAGGGCCCGAGCGAGAAGCGCGATTGCCTCTAGGCCTTTCAGCTCGGAGAGTCGTTGCGCACCGTGACGCCTGGCTTCCGGGTCGTTGTCCGCGAGCAACTCGGCGACGGGAGACTCTCCAGTCATCGCCGACCGTGTTTCGCCGCCGAAGCACCACTTGTCTCCGCAGCCAGCGCCGATGGCGCGATGCTGGGCGGGAGCGCCAGGTGCGCAGTGAGATCACGAAACGTGCGCAGCCGGAGGACGAAGATCATGTCCTCTCCATGGGTCGCCACACCTTCAATCCCACGGACATCCTCCCCCTCCCCGAGCGGTGGCGCAGGTCGGAGCCCGACGCCCGCCGTCCCGAACACCCCGAGCGTCTGGTCGACGACGAGCGCGACGCAGCGTCCGCCGACGTCGACGACGATCCACTTGATACGCCGGCTCGCCTCGACCACGGGAAGGCCGAATCGCGTGCGCAGCTCGACGACCGGAATGACATCGCCTCGGTAGTCCGTTACGCCTTGGACGGCGGCGGGAGCGTGAGGGAGGGAGACGAGGGTCTGTGGGTTGCAGATCTCGCGAACATCCCCGATGGCGACCGCATAGTGCACGCCACCTACGGTGAACCCGACCAAGGTCTTCGATGGATCGTGACGGTGACGGTGGCGGTGCTCGGGCATCCTACGACTCCAGGATTGGGCGAAGATCGAGGAGGATGAGGACGGCGCCATCCGGCCGCCCGATGCCGGCGAGGTACGGCTCAGGGTCCCCACCGAGGACGTCCCGCGCCTCGATCTCGCTCTCTCCCAGCCGATGGACCTGCATGACCTCGTCGACGAGGAGGCCGATTCGCTCCTCCCCTGTGTCTGTGATGAGGATGCGCGATTTGTGATCGAGCGGCGACTCTGGAAGGCGGAGACGGCGTCGCAAGTCGAGGACGGTCACGAGCCGCCCCCGGACGGTCATCACGCCAATCACGACCCGCGGCGAACGAGGAACCGGGGTGATCGGCAGCGGCTTCAAGATCTCGGCGACGCGCGAGATGGGGACCGCGTAGGCCTCCCCGGCGAGCGCGAACGTGACGTACTCGACGCGCTTGCCGATGTCGGCAGCGCGGCGAGCCGCGGCGCGATCGTGCCGTTTTCTGACGAGCGTGCTCACCTTGCCCTCGCTCCCTCGCTGATCCGCTCCTTGTCGCTCGCCAAGAATTCCTCCATCAACGCCGCGACGTCCAGCACGAGTCCGACGCGTTGATCACCGAGCTCCGTGGCGCCTGCGAATCCGCGGACGGACTTGAGCGACTTCCCCAGCGCCTTGATGACGACGTCCTGCTGTCCGACCAGCCGGTCGACGACGAAGCCGAGCCTTCGATTTCCAACCGAGGCGATGACTACGCATGGTTTCGCGTGCCGTCGAGCACGGCTTTCTCCGGGCGGCGAAGCCTGGTCCTCGAGCCCGAAGAGCCGCGACAGGCGGCAAATCGGTAGCGTTGCTCCACGCTGGGTCAATGCCTCGCGACCGTCGAAGTTGCGTACAAGGGACTCGTCGAACGTGATCGCCTCCTCCACACTTGCGAGAGGGACGGCGAACGACCTGCCGTGCACCTCGACCCCGAGCACGCTGATGATCGCGAGCGTGATCGGGAGCGTGATCGTGATCTTCGTTCCGATTCCCACCGCGCTGCTGATGTCGACCACGCCGCCCAGCTTGGCGATGTTGGTCTTGACGACGTCCATCCCGAAGCCACGCCCCGAAAGATCCGTCGCCGTCTCGCGCGTCGTGAAGCCCGGCAGGAAGATGAGGTTGTAAACCTCTCGTGTCGTGAGCTCCTCTGCTTCCGAACGCTTCAGCAGCCCACGCTTCACGGCGGTATCGATGAGGCGCTCGGGCGACATACCGCTCCCGTCGTCCTCCACTTCGATGAGGACGTGGTTCCCCTTCTGAAACGCGTTCAGCGCGACCGTTCCGGCCGCTGGTTTTCCTACGAGCGTGCGCTCCTCGCGCAACTCGATCCCGTGATCGATCGCGTTACGAATCATGTGCATCAGCGGATCGGAGAGCTCCTCGACGATCAGCTTGTCGATCTCGGTCTCCGCGCCCGTGATCACGAGATTCACGACCTTGTCGTGCTCCCGTGAGATCTGGCGCACGACGCGGGCGAGCTTCTCGAACACCTGCCCGAGGGGCACCATCCGCACCTCGAGGATGCCATTCTGCATCTGGGTCAGGTGACGCTCGAACGTTCGTTGCAGCCGGTGCAGCTCGCTCCCCCACGCGCGCAGCTGCGGTTCGGCGCGGACGCGCTCGGTCATCCGGCCCATCGCCGCACGAACCATCGCAAGCTCTCCGACGACATTCATTAGGTTGTCGAGCTTGCGGATGTCGACGCGGACCGTCTGGCTCACAGAGCGCAGCGACAAGTCGCGGTTGTCTCGCTGACCCTGTGCCCCGTCTGCGCCGACGGGCGGGAACGCTGGAGGAAGCGTGAGGCCACTCCCCGTCGTCTCTCCAGCTACGCCGAGTGACGCCGTTGCTGCTCTCTCCACTGGCGCAAGCGCGACGTCGGCCGGCCACGGGGTGACCACAGCCTCATCGAGACCATCGTCTGGCACAGCAGCGGGCACCGGAGCGGGCGAAGACCTCGCAGGGCTTTGGGGCGGATCGGGTGTCTGCGCGGAACGCGCGACGGCTGACGAGTCCCCTCCTCCGCGCTTCTTGACCGCCTCGACCGCGACATCGAGGCCGCGAAACGCTGCCCGTAGTCCGTCGAGATCCGCATGGCTCGCCATGAGGATGTCGAGCTCGATCCGATCCGCGTCGGACCCGCTCCCGCTCGGCAGATAGGTGATGATCTCGCCCAGCGGTCGCGCCGCCGCCTTGATGTCGTCGAGCGCCGTGTCGATCGTCGTGAGCGCGAGAGCCACGTGGATGCGGTAAAGCGACACCCCGGCCTTCATGTTCGTCCGAAGCCGGTGCTCCTCGTACTCGGTCAGCACACCGAGGATGCTCGAGTCGATCTCGTACTGCGCAACCTGACTTGCGCCGCCCGTACCGCCTTGGTGGGTCAGCTCGCCGAGCCTGAACAGGAACTCCTCTACAACGCGTGTCGGCTCGGGCGCCTCCCCCTTCTCGGCGAGCAGGAGCAGACCGTAAAGCTCGACTCCGCGGAACAGGAGATCGACCACCTTCACCCCGAGCTCAACGCGCCCGAGCCTCAAATCGTCGAGGAGCTCCTCGAGCTCGTGCGACACCGCCGCCATCCGCGCCGCCCCGAAGAGACCAGCGAGCCCCTTCAGCGTGTGAATCGCGCGGAAGAGATCGTTGACGAGCTCCGGATCGGAGTCGCCCCGACGCGTTTGTTGGTCGAGGACGAGCAGGTCTCGACTGAGGCTGTCGACGAGCTCCTGGGCCTCCGAGAGGAAGTCTTCGCGCGCCTTCTCCACGGAAGCATCCCGCAGCGGTCCACCGCCTCCGCCGCTATCCGACATGAGCCAGCTGATTGACGAGCGCCTTCCGCAGCGTCTCTGGGGAGAACGGCTTCGGGACGAACGCGTTCGCCCCGAGCACGAGCGCCCGCTCGACGTCACGCTTCGTGGTCTGCGTCGAGATGATGACGAGCGGGGTCGCACGGTGATGATCCGACTTGCGAATGAACGCGATCAACTCGAGCCCGTTGATGTCCGCCATGTTGATGTCGGAGATGATCAGCGCGTATGGCCCGCGCGGAAGCAGGCGCATCGCGTCGAACCCGCTCGATGCCTCGACGCACTCGCAGGCCTCGCCAAGTGCCTCCGTCAGGGACTCATCCTCGACGATCGCCTTGACGAGCGCGCGAGTGGACGCGGAATCCTCGACGACCAGCACTCTTCGCATCGGTCCCGATGCTACATGCGCGCGGTCGGCGGCGGTAGCGGCGCGGCAATTCTGGCGACCGGGAGCACCGACGGGCGCCCGCGGGCTTCTCGCCGGCGGAAAGGCGCCCGGCGAACCCCGAGTGAACCCGCAACCCGGACGCGCGCCGTGAAAAGACCGGCGCGCGCCGTGGACCGTTCTCCTGGACGCGGATTGCGGGATAGAATCCTCCGCGTATGCGCGACGCCCTTTCGCCGAAGACCGCCGCAGCACTGATCATCGGCAACGAGCTGCTTTCGGGGAAGGTGGACGAAGCCAACCTCGGCGTGCTTGCGCGCGCGCTCCGTGAAATCGGGGTCGTCCTGTCGCGCGTCGTCATGGTGCAGGACGACGCGCCCGTGATCGCACGCGAAGTGAAAGAGCTCGCTGCGAGCCACGACTGGCTCTTCACGTCCGGTGGTGTCGGGCCCACGCACGACGACGTGACAATTGACGCCGTCGCCCTGGCGTTCGAAGTTGCCGTCGTCTCCGACCCGACGCTCGAGGAGATGATCCGCACTCATTACGGCACGCGGACGACCGCCGGACACCTGCGGATGGCGCTGATCCCCGAGGGAGCCGCGCTCGAGGTCTTGCCAGAGATACCTTGGCCAACCGTCCGCATGCGCAACACATGGGTGATGCCCGGCGTGCCGGAGGCCTTCCGTATGAAGATCCCCGTCGTGCTCGCGCGTTTGGGAGGGGCGCCGGCTTTCATCTCGCACGCCGTCTATACGAAGCTGGATGAGGGAGATCTGAAGCCCCTGCTCGACCGCGTCGTCGCCGAGTTCCCGGACGTGGAGGTCGGATCTTATCCGAAGTGGAGCGACCCCACGTATCGCACAAAGCTCACCTTCGACGGTCGTGATGATGCGCGGGTCGTCGCGGCCCGAGATAGCTTCGTCCGGACCCTGCCAACGGGGGAACCACAGCGCCTCGACTGATGACTCAGGCGAAGCCTCTGAGGCCTACGTGCCCGCGAGCGGTCCTCGTTCGACGACGAACTCGAGCGAGGCACCTCCCCTCACGACCGTGACCCTGACCTTGGTGCCGACCTTGCCTCCGAGAGCCTCGTGTACCTCCGACGGCGACATCCTCACGATCGGTTTTCCGTCGATGGCGACGACCTCGTCGCCAACCTCGATGCCTGCACGAGCGGCCCCCATCCCTGCCGGTGCCTCCCGGACGAACAGCCGCCCATCTACGTTGTCCTTGCCCAGGATGGCCCCGACGGAGCCCGTCCAGGTCGCGCAAGCCGCTGTACCGGCGAGCAGCATCGCGACCGTGCAGGCCCTCAGAACTAGCCGGAAGGAGAGGAAGATGGGGAAGCGGTGGTTGGTGACCGTTGCGCTCCCGCGCCGCTGCTCGCTAGACTCGCGCCGCATGGCACCCCTGTCGTTGCGCATTGCCGCCCGTCTGCCGAGCCGCTGAGACTTCCGGATATAACGCCGCCAAGCCATGTGGAAGCTGGTCATCGAGGACGACGAAGGGAAGCGCACGGTCGTGCCGCTCACGCGGGACGAGTACACGATCGGCCGTAAGGAGGGGAACAGCATCCGCCTCACCGAGCGCAATGTCTCTCGCGACCACGCGAAGGTGACGCGGCGTGCCGGCCCGTCGAAGGACAAGCCGATCTTCACGCTCGGTGACATGACGAGCTACAACGGCGTCTACGTCAACGGCCTGCGCGTCGCCGACAAGCAGGACCTCGCCAACGGCGATCTGATCCAGATCGGAGATTATCGCGTCGTCCTGCAAGACGAGGCCGCGGACCCGAGCGATGCCGAAGAGGCGGTCTCGATCGATCCGGAGGACCTGAAGGAGACGGTGTCCGCCGGGCCGGTCATTCCGCTCGCCCTTCGCGCAACCAACGCGACCTTCCTCGAGAAGCCGAACCGCCTCGTCGTTCTCGCCGGACCCAATCCCGGCGAAGAGTTCCCTCTTGTCGGCGAGCGTCTGACGATCGGGCGTGCGGAGGACGCAACCATCTCGATCAACCACAACTCCGTGTCTCGTCTGCACTGCGAGGTGCACTCGCTTGGCGATGCCCGCTTTGAGATCGTGGACAAGGGCTCGAGCAACGGTGTGCGCGTGAACGGCGCGGACCTTCGCCGCGGAATCATCGAGGCCGGCGACATCATCGAGCTCGGGGACGTCAAGTTCAAGTTCGTCGGCGAGGGCCAGCTCTTCCGCCCAGGGACAACAGAGAGCCAACAGCTCGCGGCCCTGAGCCAGCGTGCCGCAGCCGTTCAGATGCGGCCAGCCCCGAGTAGCAGGATTCTTCCCGTCATCCTGGTCGTCGTGGTCGTGGCGCTCGCCGTTGTCACGTTCATGCTCGTGAAGGGGGAGAAGCAGCGCACGGAAGTGGCTCCGGACACGAGCAGTTCTGCCGCGGCGACCGATACCACAGGCCCCGATGCGGCGATGCTCGCGGACGCCCGCCGCATGTGCGACATCGGCGACGTCGAGGGCGCGCACCAGAAGGCAAACCTGCTTCCGGCCAACTCCCCACTCCATACCTCGGCCGACTTCACGTACATCGAGCTGAAGTGGTCGACGATGACGTTGCTCCAGGCGGAGTCTGAGCCTGACGCACCGACGAAGGCGGCATCGCTTCAGCGGCTCATCGCTGACCCGTTCGCCGATCCGATCGTCAAGAAGACCGCGGCCGCTCGGCTGGCGGCGGTCGACCTCACCGCGCGAGACGCAGGCAAGCGCGGCGGTCGCACAACGGCAAGCCCAACGGCATCGCAGCCGGTACAGAGCGTGACTCGCGTTGGCGGCGCTCCGGATGTCGCCCCGCCAACGCCCGCGCCGCCTCCGCCTCGTCCGGCAGCCAACACGTCCGTTCCGCTCGGGGATCTCGTCGGATCTGCGAACCCAGCTGACTGGCAGAAGGCGCGCAACATCCTTGAACCGAAGGTCTTCGGAAAACGCGGGAGCCCGCTCGACGTCCGGATGCTGCGATCGATCTGCAAGCAGCAGGCGGACAAGGACTGCCTAAACACCCTCAAAGAGCTGGGGCTATAGCGAGACCCTCCCGCGAACCTCGAGCTGTACTAGGGTCAGAGGAGAAGACGCTCAGCGAAGACGAACCGATGGGACGGAGCCTTGCGAAGTCCAGGTCGGCCTACGAAGTGACTGCCCGGAAAGGCTGTCACGCAGTGAACAGGAGATGCCCATGATCAAGATCGGCGATCAAATCCCGGATGCCACTCTGACTGAGACGACCGAGTTCGGCGATGCGTGCCCCATCGGCCCCAAGAAGGTGCAGGTCGCTGAGGCGACGAAGGGGAAGCGCGTCGTGATCTTTGGCGTCCCTGGCGCATACACGCCAACGTGCTCCGCCAAGCATGTTCCGGGCTACATCGATAGCCTCGATGCGCTCAAAGCACTGAAGGTCGACGAGGTCTGGTGCATCGCACAGAACGACGGCTTCGTGATGGCCGCGTGGGGACGCGACCTCAAGGCGATCGGCAAGATTCGTATGCTCGGCGACGGGAACGGCGAGCTGACGAAGAAGCTCGGCCTCGATGTCGATCTCTCGGTCGCAGGGCTCGCGTCGCGGCTTCAGCGTTGCTCCTTGTTCGTCGACGACGGTGTCGTGAAGCAGCTCAACGTCGAGGCGCCCGGCAAGTTCGAGGTGAGCGACGCTGCCACAATGCTGCGGCAGCTGAGCTGAGCGCCGCTCGGGTTGCGTAGAGCAGTCCGGACTCGCTACGGATTGGGTGGGTGCGACTTGCGCCGGGGCGTCAACGACGCGTCCGGCTTCAGGATCGCGCCGCGGCTCGACCGCCCGTCGAGGACGACATGGAGCGGCGCGTCGAGCGCGATGTGCCGCACCTCCGCCGTCTCCGTCTCCACCCGCTGCATGGAGAGCCATCGCTCATCCAGGGGCCACTCGTCGCCGACGAGGCGCCCGATCGACGGCAGGGTGAGGTAGCCGATCCGCGAGGAGGTGACGTTGTGGAAGAAGTGCGCCCCCTGTGAGGGCTCCACAACTCGGTCGTCGAACCCCACCTCGACAATCACCCTCGCGCCCGAGATCTGCGACCATTTCACAGGAATGCCGAGCCGCGGGTCCGCCGACCCCCAGCGTCCCGGTCCCACGAGAAGGTACGGCCGCTGCTGGTCCGAGAGGCGGCGATTGAGCTCGCCAACCTGTCGCGCGACGAGCGGCGTCTCGGAGGCCTGGAGGTCCGTCCGCTTCACGTGGATGATGTCGCGGATTCCGTCGATGACACCGTGACCCAGCGACCTGTGGGTCCGACACACGAGACTCTCCGATGGGTACCCCTCGACGTCCACGAGCCCCTCGAGCAGCGGCGTCGCCTGCGGGCGGACTTGTAGGACGTAGAGCGTCGGCTCCTGCGGAGACGTACCGTCCTTCGTTGGCTGGCCCCAGCTCCCTGCGTCGACGGCAAACTCGATCTCCACGGGGCACCCCATCCCTTGCCGAACGATCGCCAGGAGCCGTGCGAGCGCTGGCGCGAGCGGGATCGCGTTCCACTTGAGGACGTTGTGAAATGAGACGATGCGCGGCCCCGGCTGACGAAGGTCGTCTCGCAGAGCATCCTCGTCGGAGCAGTACACGCTGCCGACGAGGGCCAGTGTGCCGTCCGCCTCGGCATCGGCGAGATCGTAAAGCCGCGTGCTTCCGCTCTTCGACCTCCAGTCGACGTCCGTCTTGGTCAGGTCGAGCGCCGCGAACTGCCGCTGAGTGTGCTGGAGGTAGTCGCGTGCAGGCCCGAACTGCGGGAGGATCGAGGGGTCGCTCGGCGAGAACTGCACCCCCATCCCCCCCTCGACGATTGTCTGCCCGAGTCCGAGCGCCACCATGGCCAGGCCGTCCTCGGCGCGCTGATGCCCGATCGGATAGTAGTTGTAGGACACGGCTACACCGCCGATGTGCGGATAGAAGCGATCCCCATGGCGCTGGCCGACGACCTCCTGGATGAGAACCGCCATCTTCTCTTCCTCGATCGAGTACGGCGTCCTTGCGATGTAGGCGCGCGCCTCGTCCGAGTAGGTCGAAGCGAACACCCCCTGCACCGCCTGGCACACCTGTTCGAACCGCACCTCCGGGTCCGAGTGGTTGTTCGGGAGCATGTAGGTCGCGTAGATGCCCGCGAAGGGGCGAAGCTGCGAGTCCTCCAACATGCTCGAAGAACGGACGGCGAGCGGTCCGCGGAAGGCGGCGACCGCGCGGCGTAGCTTCTGGCGGAGGTCGTCGGAGAGCCGGCCAGACATGCAGCGCTCGAAAGCGGCCGAGTACGTCAGTGAGTCGTGCTCGCCCGAGATGATGTGGTTCGACTCGACGAAGTGCTCGAACTCCTCCGTCGACACGCCGACGCTCGCGGGAATTCGGATCTGTAACCCCGGGAACCGATCCGCGAGGTTATGGCGCGCGATCACGGAGCTGAGAAAGGCGAGCCCGCGCGCCTTGCCGCCGATCGAGCCCTTCCCGACGCGAACGAACTGGAGCGTGTCGCCGGTCTGAGTCGAGGTGTAATCCGTGATGACGCCTTCCTGGCGGCGCAGACGCGACTCCGCGAGCGACTGGATCAGGAACGTGCGGATCGCCTCCGGGCCGCCAAACTCGGTCGCCTTCCGCTCGCGCAGCTTCTTGGCCATCGCGAAGAGGCAGCGCGCCGTGAGCCACAGCGAGAAGTGGTCGCGCGCGGCGTGGTACTGGATCGACGCGGCTGGCACCGTCGCGAGCTGTTGTTCCAGCTCGAACGCATGGCTCGCGCGGCCAACCTCGGAGCGGTCCGGCATCCGGAAGACGAACTCTCCGAGTCCGAGTGCCTCGTTGACGAACTGCCGGATGTCGCCAAGCAGATTGGGCGACTTCTTCGCGGCGTACGCGGTGCCGAGCGCGAACGCTTTGAGGTCGCTGCCAGGGTCGGCCGACTGAAGGAGCACCGCGATCTCGGGGTCGATTGCCCGCACCTCGCGCACGAGCTCGTAGCCAGCTTCGGGATCCTCCTCTCCACGGTGGGAGAAGCTCACGTCGCTGATGATCGCCGCGATGCCGGAGCGGAACTCGCCGTAAAGAGAGATCGCCTCCTCGTACGTGCGCGCGAGCAGCACCTTGGGGCGCGCGCGCATGCGGATGAGACGGTGCAGGTCGTTCAGCCCCTCGGCGGCAAGGGACTCCGACTGCTTCATCAGCTCGACGTAGAGCAGGCTGAGGAAAGCGGAGTAGTAGCGGACGGAGTCCTCCACCACGAGGATCGCGCGCACACCTGTCTCGATGTCGTGAACGATGTTGAGGCGATCCTCGACGAGCTTGATGATCGCAAGGAGGATGGTCGCGCTCCCCGTCCACCAGAACACCACGTCGATCGCTCGCGCGTCGAAGCCGCCGGGGAACTCGCCCAGGTCCGCTTCCGTGAGCACGAGCAGCACGACCGGTAGCTGCGGGAAGCGCTCCTTCACGCGACGCGCAAAGGCGCTGACGTCGATGTCGGGAATGCGCACCATCGTCACGACCAGATCGAAACGACGCTCCGACAGCAGCCGCAGGGCACGGGCGCCGCTCGACACATGGGTGATGCGTGGCGCGTTCGAGAGGTTGAGCTCTGAGTACTCACTCACGACGCGGTCACTCAGCCGCCCGTCCTCCTCAAGGATGAACGCATCGTAGTGCGAGCTTACGAGAAGCACCTCCCGCACCCGGTTGGGCATGAGGTCGTGGAACGTCTGGTCCCACCCCATCTCGGGGTTCTCGCCGGGGAGGAGGGAGGCTCGCTCGGTCATCACGGTCCAGTCTCTGTTGCCCGCGCCGGCGCGCCAGTCCGCGGCCGTCTCAGACGATGCCCTGCGCGATCATCGCGTCGGCGACCTTGAGGAAGCCCGCACGGTTGGCGCCGTGGACATAGTTGACGAACGCACCGTCTTTTCCGTGCTCCACGCAGGTCTTGTGGATCGACCGCATGATGCCGTGAAGTCGCTGATCGACCTCCTCTCGACCCCAGGAGAGGTGCATCGCGTTCTGCGCCATCTCGAGACCCGAGGTCGCGACGCCACCCGCGTTCGCGGCCTTGCCTGGCGCGAAGAGGATCTTGGCGTCGAGCGCGAAACCGATCCCCTCGGGGGTTGTGGGCATGTTGGCCCCTTCGGTGATGCAGATGCAGCCGTTCTTGATCAGCGTCCGCGTCTGCTCGCCGTCTAGCGTGTTCTCCGCCGCGCACGGGAAGGCGACATCGCACGGGATCGCCCAGGGTTGCGCGCCGGGGATGAACGCCGCGCCGTACTTCTCGACGTACTGCTTCAAGCTCCCGCGACGATGAAAGACGAGGTCTTTCGTCCACTCGAGCTTCTCGGCATCGATTCCTTGTGGATCGTGAACCGTACCGTCGTAGTCGGAGATAGCGACGACCTTGCCGCCGAGTTGCGTAACTTTCTCCACTGTGTGGAGAGCGACGTTGCCCGCGCCCGAAACGATGACGGTCTTCCCCCTGAGGCTATCGCCCTTGAGCGCGAGCATTTCCTCCGCGAAATAGGTGCAGCCGTAGCCTGTCGCCTCGGTGCGAATCAGCGAGCCGCCCCAACCGAGCCCCTTGCCGGTCAGCACGCCCGTGAACTCGTTCGCGAGCTTCTTGTACATTCCGAACAGGTAGCCAATCTCGCGGCCGCCGACACCGAGGTCGCCCGCGGGGACGTCGGTGTTGGGCCCGACGTGGCGGAAGAGCTCCGCCATGAACGACTGGCAGAAGCGCATCACCTCGAAGTCGCTCTTGCCGCGCGCATCGAAATCGCTGCCACCCTTCCCGCCGCCCATCGGCAGGCCCGTGAGCGCATTCTTGAACGTCTGCTCGAAGCCGAGGAACTTCAGAACGCCGAGCGTGACGGTCGAGTGGAACCGAAGGCCCCCCTTATAGGGGCCGAGGGCGCTGTTCAGCTGCACGCGGAAGCCGCGATTGACCTGGACTTGCCCCTTGTCGTCCACCCACGGCACCCGGAAGATGATCGTTCGCTCGGGCTCGACGACCCGCTCGAGGATCTTCGCCTGCCTGAACGCAGGTGTTGTCTCGACGATCGGCATGACCGACTCGACGACCTCCTGGACCGCTTGGTGGAACTGCGGCTCGGACGGGTTCTTGGCGATGACCTCCGCCATGAATGACTCGACGGCCTTGCTGCTCATTGGGATCCTCGTGGGGCTCGGCTCAGTCTGTGTTGGGGCGCCCCGGACGCCTCCCTTTCTGCACTCAGGCGGCGCGGGGTGCAAGAGCCATCAAGGAGGGTACGCCCGTGGGTCGGGATGTCTCGGATCCGCCCTGGTACGTCGGGCTCGCTCCGCCGCGACACGATTCTAAGCGAGCGTGACCCAGGCTCACCTTTACCGGACGTCGAAGCTCGTGATCACGACCTGATCCCCGGCGACCGTCGCGCTCCCCCGCTGCACGATGCGCACGCGCGACCCGCCGCGGAGAACGCGCCAGAGGCCGACACTTACCTTCCACTCCTTCTTGCCTGCATCCTTCGGCAGCGTGATGGGGAGGAGATCTCGTAGGATCTTCCCAGGCGGCGCCGCGTCGAGCAGGAGGGTTTGCGAGAGCTCAACGTGATCCCCGCTCAGCGCGTCACCCTTCGATGGGTCGATATGGACGAAGATCCCGAGGCCAGCCTCGAGGGAAGCCTCGCGCATCCAGTCGAGCTCGAGAACGACGGTACTGCCCGCCCGCGCAGCCTTTGTCTCGATCGAGGCCCCCACGAGCGTGACGCCCGACTCGAAGCGCGTGTCGAGCGGACGCGCCCCCGCCGGTAACGTGTCCACCACGATGCGCTCGCCGGTCGGCGCAACGGGGACGAACGCCGCAACCGACGAATCACGAAAGAGCAGCAGGGCCGCTGCGAAGGCGACTACTGGAGCGGCCGCGACAAGGTCCAGAACGAGGTGCGATGCGGTCTGCCGGCGAAGCACGAGCAGTGCCCCCAGCAGCGTGACGATCGAGACGAAAAGACCTCCACGTGCGGACCGCGGCACGAAATCGAGACTCACGGAGCGTGCCCCTGCGGGGAGATCCACGACGAGGAGCCCTCGCGAGCTTCCTACCTCTCCCGCACTCGTACGCCATCCGCGGTGCCAGTTCTGGTTCACGAGCAGCCGCGCCGGGCGTTCGAGATCGACGTCGAGGTCGATGTGGTTCGGCGACCAGGAACGCTCCGTGACATGGCCCGCCCTGGCGTCCTCCAGCCGTTCCTCTGCAGGAAGATCTCCCTGCAGCAGCGGCGACTCGGGCACGGGATACGCGTCCCAGCACGAGAGCGACCCCCGCTCCATCGGCGCGTAATAGGCGAGCTCGAGCCGGTTGCCGCGAGCTTGATGGAAGGGGCGCTCAATCGTCACGGGTTGCGGTCCGAGATCTCTCATGGTCGCACTGGCGAGGTGCTGACGAAGCAGCGGCACCGTCGCGAGCGAGAGTGCAGCCAGGACCGCGACGTAGAGCATGCGGAAGCGCGGACGCCTCGGGCTCCTGGCCCGCGCGAGCGCTGCGGCTACGGTGAGGCCGCGGGCCGCGAGCGTGCTCGCGACGAGGCCGAACAGGATGAGATAGCGCTCGGGATAGCGCAGCGTCCCGTAGACCGGCAGCGCTTGCGTCGCCGCGAAGAGCGAAGGGAAGACGCCATACCCGGCGCCCAGCCACGCCCAGAGCCCGCCGTACGCGACGAGCGCGATCGCGCGCCTGTGTACGATGGCGACGATGCCGGCGGGGATCGCGAGCGCGCCGATGAAGAACTGTCCGTCGGGGGTGTCGTTCTCCAGGCCGAAGAACAGCATTCGCGCGAGAGCACGGTACTCGTTTCCGGGGGCCCCCCCGATGACGCGGGGCGCATCCGCGAGTGTCTCGGCCACCGGCCAGAGCCGGACTGCAGCGAGCCCTGCGCCGAGCGAGGCGACAACCAATGCCATGCGCACGATGTCCACGGCGCGCTTTCGATCGCGAGCGCGCACGGCAAGGGCGAGCGCCTCAACGATCTCGAAGGCGCACCACAGCGCCACCATCGGCACCGCGTAGGTGCCACCGAACCCCGTGCACCACGCGACCCCGGCCGCCGCAAGGACCGCGCCGCGAACGTGTCCCGCGAGCGCCCGCCGCGTGCCGGCAGCGATCCACGGGACGAGCGCGAAGCCGAAGAAGTTGACCCAACCGTAGTGCGGCGAGAAGGCGAAGATCCCGCTCAGCCCGAAGACCGGCGCCGCTACGAGCGAGGCGACGGCGCTCGCGCTGCGCGTCCGTGCATAGCGGAACGCGCCTTCGAGCCCGACGACGAGCATCGCGAACGCAGTGAGCGCTTCGCCCTCGGGCTCGCCGAACAGCAGCGTCAGAAGGAACGTCGGCGAGACGAACCGCGCTTGCGGTGTCCCGAGGAGGTACATCCCGCCGCAGTAGTAAGGGTCCCATAGCGGAGCCTCGTGGAACCGGAGAACCGTCGTGCGCGCGATCGACTCGTAGTGCGAGAGGACGTGGGCGTCGCGGAACACGTTGATCGCATGAGCGGTGCCGAGCAGCCGCCAGGTCGCGACGAGGGCGAGCGTCGCGAAGAAGGCAAGCCGCAGCGGTGCGCGCGTCGCGACCGATCGGAGGCACGACCGCACGCCGCGGACGTGGCTCAGTAAATCGCGCGAGGGTGACACGGCGGTACGGTAGCGGTCAGCGTCATATCCCCGCGTGAGTGTTCGTCACGGATCCCATCGTCGAGCGCCGCCAGGACGTCGGTGAGCGCCACATGCTGCTTCCGCGCGAGCTCCTCGGCGCGATCGGCTTCGAACGCGTGAAATGCGTCGTCGCGAGACCACGGGTCTGTCGGGAAGTCCTGCGCCGCCTTCTGCCTCAGCTCGGGCTCACGGCCACGGAGATCTTTGAAGAGGGTGCGCTTCAGCGCGTCGTCGGCCCGCGGCGAAGGCAAGGACGCTGGAGCCGAGCCGGCGCGGGCGACAGCGAGGAGGCACACGATGGGGAACGGCAGCAGGTGTGCGCGCATGCGCCAGCGAAGTTAGCTGATCGAGGCGCCCGCCGTTCGAGCTTGTCTGTCACGCAGCGCTACGCGAGCAGTCGACGCAACCCGTCTTCGACCCCCACCCGCGGCGTGTACGCCAGGTCCGCGCGGGCCCTCGAGATGTCCGCGACCGACTCCGCGATATCCCCGGAGCGCACCGCCTCATGCTTCACGACGAGGTCGCAGCCCGCGACGCGACCGATCATCGCTGCCAGGTCGTTCAGCGTCGTTCTCTCCCCACGCGCGACATTGAAAACTCGGCCCGAGACCCCCACCGTTTCTGCCGCGAGCAGATTCGCCTGCACCACGTCCTCCACATAGACGAAATCGCGACACGCATGCCCATCGCCGAAGATCGTGACCGGCTCACCTCGGCGCGCGCGATCTGCGAAGATGCTGATGACGCCGGAGTAGGCGGACGACGGGTCTTGTCGGGGACCGAACACGTTGAAGTAGCGAAGCGCGACGGTCTCGACGCCGTAGAGGCGAGCGAAGACTCCCAGGTAGTACTCTCCCGCGAGCTTCTCGACCCCGTACGGCGAGATCGGAGTCGGGACCATCCCTTCATGCTTCGGGAGGCCAGGGGCGTCCCCGTACACGGCGGCCGAGGTCGCGAAGATCAGCCGACGCACCTTCGCGTGCCGCGCCGCTTCGAGCACGTTGAGCGTGCCCTGGATGTTGACGTCGTGCGTCTCCTGCGGATGCTCGACGGAGTAGGGGACGGAGACGATCGCGGCCTCGTGAAAAATCACCTCGCACCCGGCGGCAACATCCCGCACCTGTGATGCGTCACGGATGTCCGCCTCGACAACCTCCAGGTGCGATCCTGCGAAGGGAGCGAGATTGCTTCGCTTTCCCGCGGTGAAGTTGTCGACGACCCAGACGTCGTCCCCGCGGGCGAGCAGGCGCTCGACGAGGTGCGATCCGATGAACCCAGCTCCTCCCGTTACGAGCGCTTTCATCCCTTTATCCTACAGTGTTCGCCAACGTAAGCCGGCGAAATCACGGGCGTGTTCACCGAACATCGGTCCTTCGAACGGGTGACAAGCGCTTCTCGGGAACTTTTGGCAGAATGCTGTGTCAGGCGGAACGGAGGCAGGGACGATGAGCATTCGCGGCGCATGTGGGGTGGTCTTCGCAGCGGCAGTCATGACGCTGGGCACCCTGCCCGGCCGAGAGCGTCCCGTGTTCGCAGCGGGGGAGAGTGGCCAGCGCGTAGAAAGGCTCGAGGCGCAGGTCGCTGCACACGCCGACGACCTCGGCTCTCGTACCGAGCTGGCCCACGCCTACCTCGACGCGGGCTCGCCCGGCCTTGCGTGGCGCGCCCTTTCCGAGACCCCCGAATCCCAGCGGCATGCGCCGCTCGTCGAGCATATGGCGGCGCGCGTCCTCATCGAACAGGGGAAAGCCAACGAGGCTCTCGCGCTCGAGCGAAGCGTCCTCTCGACCTGCGGCGACGACCCGTCGAACACCGCGCCCGGCTGTGACTTCTGGGTCATCGTATCGGCGACCCGCCGCGCAGCGATCCTCCAGGAGCTCGTCCATCAGGGTGTCGAGGACGCGATCGCGCAGCCCGAAGCTAGCCTCGTCGCGTACCACAACGCGACCCACGAAGCGCACCTGTCGGTCACGCAGTAGTCGGCTGCGCACGGTTCGAGAATAGCGGCGGTGCGCCGCGCGTTCACTGCGAGCGGGCCTACAGGGTGTGACTCCATCGGCGTACGCAAGGCTCCATCCACCTCAGTTCTCCCGGGCCAACGCTTCCAGGCTCGGCAGACGGTGGATTTGCGTGGACGCCGCCGGAGTCAGTTCCAGGTAGGCCTCGACTCGGCAGCGGTCTGACGGCACTCTTGCTTGCGTCGGGCTGGTCGTGCGACCGCTGCGACCACCTGGAGACTCAACATGTGCGGAATCGTCGCGTACGTCGGCTCAAAGGACTGCGCCCCCATCCTCGTCGAAGGGCTGCGCCGACTCGAGTATCGTGGGTATGACTCCGCAGGGCTTGCCGTCCACACCGGCACTGGCGTCGAAATCGTTCGCGCTGTCGGGAAGCTCCAGAACCTCGACGCGGCCCTTCGGAAGCAGCCGCTGGCCGGAACAACCGGAATCGGTCACACACGGTGGGCCACTCACGGCCGCCCAAGCGAAGCCAACGCACACCCTCACGCTTCGGGCGACGTTGCGGTCGTACACAACGGCATCATCGAGAACCACGTAGCTCTCCGGCGAGACCTGGAGGCGCGCGGGGTGCGCTTCTCGAGCGATACGGACACCGAGATCGTCGCCCACCTCATCAACCTCGAGCTTGCGCGAACCGCGAGCGGCGGCAAGTCGCCGAGTCTGGTGGATGCCGTCCGCGCGTCACTGCAGCAGCTCCGTGGCGCCTATGCGATCGCGGTCGTCAGTGGCCGTTCGCCGCAGCAGGTCGTCGTGGCGAAGCAGGACTCACCGCTCGTGATCGGAGTCGGCGAGAGCGAGATGCTCGCGGCGAGCGACATCCCCGCGCTCCTTGCCTCGACGCGCGACGTCATCTTCCTCCAGGACGGCGAGGTCGCCGTCCTCGAGCAGTCCACCGTGACCATCACGACCCTCGCCGGCGTGCCGGTGACGCGTGCGAGCAAGCGGATCGATTGGTCGCCGACGCAGGCCGAGAAGGGCGGCTTCAAGCATTTCATGCTCAAGGAAATCCATGAGCAACCGCGCGCCGTCGAGGACACACTGCGCGGCCGGATCGACCTGGTCGCGCACGAGGTCGTCGGCGAGGAGATTGGCGTCTCGATCGCGCTCGCGAAGAGCATCAACCGTGTCTGCTTCGTGGCCTGCGGCACGAGCTCGCACTCCGCCATGGCGGGCAGGTACTGGGTCGAGCAACTCGCGCGCCTCCCTGCCACGGTCGAGATCGGCAGCGAGGTGCGCTACCGCAACCCCGTGTTCACGGAGAACGATCTCGTCGTCGCCGTGAGTCAGAGCGGCGAAACGTCCGACACCCTCGCCGCGATAAAGGCCGCGAAGGCCCACGGCGCGCACATCCTGGCCGTGTCGAACGTACTCGACAGCGCCATCCCGCGTGCAGCGGCCGGTGCGCTCTATACGCATGCCGGTCCCGAGATTGGGGTCGCCTCGACGAAGTGCTTCACGACCCAGCTCGCGGGCCTTCTTCTTTTGGCGGTCCATCTCGGAAGGGCACGCGGCACGCTCGCAGAGTCGGAGGCCGAGAGGGTCCTGACCGCGCTCCGAGGTGTCCCGCAACAGATGCGCACCGTGCTCGCGAAAGCGGACGACATCAAGGCCATCGCCCGCAAGTTCGTTCACTCGCGCGACATGCTGTTCCTCGGGCGCGGCACGGGGTTTCCCGTCGCCCTCGAGGGGGCGCTCAAGCTCAAGGAGATCTCATACATCCACGCCGAGGGCTACGCGGCTGGCGAGATGAAGCATGGGCCGATCGCCCTCATCGACGAGTCGATGCCGGTCGTCGTTGTCTGTCCACGCGACGGACACTACGAGAAGACGCTGTCGAACATGCAGGAGGTCAAGGCGCGCGAGGGGCAGCTGATCGCCGTCTGCACGGAGGGTGACCTCGACGTCGAGCGTCTGCTGGCAGACGAGGCGTCGCGTCGTCCGCCCGCTTCGTCCCGATCATCGCGGCCGGACTACTCCGCCGTCCCCAACATCATCACCGTACCGGCGGCGGAGCCCGAGGTTCTCCCGCTGCTCACAGTACTTCCGCTGCAGCTCCTCGCCTACTACGTGGCCGATCTCAAGGGCACGGATGTCGATCAGCCGCGGAACCTCGCGAAGACCGTCACGGTCGAATAGCCAGGCCAACCGGCCGCGGCTCACACTCTCGACCACCTGCACGCGCGGCACTGGGGCGCGGATCATCCATGGGTGCCATCGTTTGCACAGGGAATCTGGGGGGCCCATAGCTTGACCCGAAGGGGTGTAACGTCGAAGATACTCCCTTTGCGAGGTCATCGTGGTTGAGCGCGGGTTGCGGCATCTAGTGGCAGACGACTGCCTGGCCACGCCTTGCGCACGAGGTGCGCCGTGAGCGCCTCGCCCGAGACGGTCGATGACATCCAGGAGGGAGACATCCTGGCCGGGAAGTACCGCGTGGAGCGCATTCTCGGCACGGGCGGGATGGGCATGGTCGTCGCCGCCCACCACATCCAGCTCGACGAGCGTGTGGCGCTCAAGTTCCTGCTGCCCGCCGCGATCGCGAACATGGAATCGGTCGCGCGCTTCATCCGTGAGGCGCGATCGGCGTTCAAGATCAAGAGCGAGCACGTCGCGCGAGTGACGGATGTAGGGCAGCTCGAGAACGGCTCGCCTTACATCGTGATGGAGTACCTCGACGGGAAGGATCTCGCTGCGTGGCTCATCGAGTACGGCGCGATGCCGATCCCGCAGGCCGTCGATTTCGTGCTTCAAGCGTCGGAGGCGATCGCGGAAGCGCACGCGATCGGCATTGTTCACCGAGATCTCAAGCCTGCGAATCTCTTCTGCGTTCAGCGCTCCGACGGACAACCGTCCATCAAGGTGCTCGACTTCGGCATCTCGAAGGTGATGAACCAAACCGCTCAGATGCACGCGATGACGCGGACGAACGGCTTGGTGGGTTCGCCGCTCTACATGTCGCCCGAGCACATGAAGTCGTCGAAGACCGTCGACGCGCGCACGGACATCTGGTCTCTCGGCATCATCCTCTACCAACTGATCGCCGGTCACCCGCCGTTCGAGGGGGAGGCGGTCACCGAGCTGGTGCTCAAGGTCGCCACCGAGCCGCCGATCCCGCTGCGCAACTTTCGGCCCGACGCGCCCGAGGGGCTCGAGAAGGTTCTCGGGAAGTGTCTCGAGAAGGATCGCAACAAGCGCTACCAGACCATCGGCGAGATGGCCGTCGCCCTGGCAGAGTTCGGCCCGCCTCACGCGCGCGCCTCGGTCGACCGTGTGGTCGGGACACTGGAGATGGCCGGCGTCTCGAAGGTGTTCAAGCCGGGGCTCGCGCAATCGGGCACGAACCCGGCGATGTCCGTCGTCCCGCTCCCCGGAGCGCCGGAGATCGCGGCGTCGCGGCCGGATGTTCCTCATGTGAGCTCACCCCACACGCTCGCATCCTGGAACGAGGCCGCGCCCCTCGCAAAGCCGAGCAGGCGAGCGGCCATCGGCATCACGGCCGCGATTGGCGTGAGCGCGGCGACCGTGCTCGCGTTCCTTGTGTACGTGAACCTGAGAGCCGCGCCGTCGACAGAAACCTCTTGGTCCGCGGTGAGCGATACGCCGTCGTCTACCACCACGGCCCCTTCCGTGTCACCGACAGCCGCGCCGATCGTCGGTGCGCCCCCGCCGGCGACGCCTCTCACTCCCTCCGCGATTGCCCAGGAAGCGGCCCCGCTCCCGCCGCCGACGAGCTCGAGCAACGGTGTCGCTCCTCCGAGCGCCCCGCCTCCAGCCGTACGACACACCACCTCCGGGGTTCGCCCCGGATGTGCGGTCCCGTTCACGATCTCGTCCACGGGGACGAAGCGCTACAAGCCGGAGTGTATGTGACGGCTCGCCGATTGCCCCTCGGCGGCCTCCTCGTGATCGGCGCCGTCGCCGTCTACGCGACACCGTGCCTTGCCGACGAGACAAAGGAGGCGTGTATCGACGCCAACGCCAACGCGCAGGATCTTCGCCGAGATCACCGACTCGCCGCGGCGCGCGCGATGCTGGTCACCTGCTCCGATCCGTCGTGCCCTGGACTGGTGCGCAATGACTGCCAAAAGCGCCTCGCGGAGCTGGATCAAGCCCAGCCGAGCGTGGTCTTCGACGTGACGGAATCGTCCGGGGCCTTCGTGTCGAGCGTGAAGGTGAGCGTCGACGGAAAGCCCTCGACCGACGCTCGGCGTGGAACGATGCTGGCGCTCGACCCCGGCGCTCACACGGTGACGTTCGAAGGCCCCGGATTGATCCCCCTCACCCGCACGGTCGTGATGATCGAGGGAGACAAGGGTCATCACGAGCGCATTGTCCTGTCGCCCGTGGCCACCGACCACGCTGCGGACGCGACCCAGCCCGGGGACGAGTCCGGCTGGCGAAGCTCGCAGAAGCTCATCGGGATCGTCGCCGCGGGCACCGGGCTCGCCGGCCTGGCGCTGGGCGGGATCTTCGGTGCGATGACGATCTCGGAGAAAAGCGCGCAGAACGCCGCGTGCTCTCCGGCTTGCTCGGGCTCCAGCTACGCGCAGGCGGTAAGCGACCACGAGTCCGGCATCACTGACAGCACGGTCTCGACGGTGGGCTTCATCGCGGGCGCAGCGCTTGTTGCCGCTGGCGCCTACCTCTTCTTCACGGCACCGACGAAGCCCACCCAGGGCGGCACTGCGGCCCTCGAGCTTGTCCCGAGCGTCGGGCTGGCGCCTGGCGCAGGAAGCGTGCTCCTGTCGGGACGATTCTGAGCCAGCAACCGCCGGCTCATGGTCGTTCGTCCCGACGCGAACCGTCGTAACGTCGCAACCGACGGGCCTCGGAGGCTTTGTCCACGTCAGGTCTTCACTCGAAGTCCTCCGCGAATTCCGGACGCGCCCCTTCGGTCAGCACCCCGGCGCGTACGCCTCGGGAGAAGAGCTCCTCGACCGCGCGGCGAGCATCCGGGGCGAAGCTCAACGTATCGTCATTCGCGTACATCGCCAGGTATCGATCGAGAAGCGCTCGATCGAGACCGACCTCCGCCCGGCTTTCCTCGGCGAGCAGCGCGGTCATCACCTCCTCGCGGTGCGCGAGCGCCCAGGCGATCGACTCACGACACAGCCGCGAGACGAGGGCGACCTTCTCCGTTCCGAGCCCGCGCCGGATGACGTTTCCGCCGAGGGGGAGCGGTAGGCCTCCGGTGAGCGCACTCCACGCCTCGCCGAGGTCGACGACCTTGTGGAACCCCTCGCGCTCATAGGTCAGCCGTCCCTCGTGAATCAGGAGCGCAGCATCGACTCGTCCCTCGCGCACCGCATCGAACGACAGCGTGAACGGGCTGATCGGTATCACCACGGGCTCGAAGCGAGGCAGGATCAGGCGAAGCGTGAGGTACGCCGTCGTGCGGGGGCCCGGGATACCGATCGGTCGCGCGTCGAGCGCTGCGAGCTCGGTGGGTGCACGCGAGACCACCACAGGACCGTATCCTCGACCCACAGACGCGCCGTGCGGGAGGAGCAGATAGTCGCGCGTGAGCGCGGCGTAGCGGGCGATCGACACAGCAATGACGTCGACCTCGGCCTGAGCGGCGCGCTCATTGAGTGTCTCGGTGTCGGCGCGCTCGTGGACGAACGACAGGCCTCGCGTGTCGATCTTGCCGTGGAGGAGCGGCCAGAACATGAAGATGTCGTCGCTGTCGGGCGAGAAGGCCAGCCGCACGGGGTGCATGCACGCAAAGTAGCGCCGCCCACGCTCCTTTGCTTGGTCTAAGCTCCCTGCCGTGCGCTTCGCCCGACTCGCCACCTCCGATGGCCCCCGATATGCGCGTCTCGACGGCGACCTCGCCACGATGCTCGACGCGGCGCCTTGGCTGGGTGCGCGCTCGGCATCGCCCACTGTCTCGTCGTGGGGGCCCGAACAGCTGCTCTGCCCGGTGGAGCCGAGCAAGATCATCTGCGTCGGGCGTAACTATGCCGCGCACGCAAAGGAGCTCGGAAACGACGTCCCTGCCGAGCCGCTGCTCTTCTTCAAGCCTCCGTCGAGCCTGATCGGTCCGCGAGGGACCATCGTCCTTCCGATCCAGAGCGACCGCGTCGAGCACGAGGCCGAGCTGACGGTCGTGATCGGCACCCGCGCGCGAAACGTCGCCGTGAGCGACGCGATGAAGCACGTCTTCGGCTTCACCGCCGCAAACGACGTGACGGCGCGCGACCTGCAGCGCAAGGACGGTCAGTGGACCCGTGCGAAGGGCTTCGACACTTTCTGCCCCGTCGGGCCGTGGATCGAGACCGACGTGCGTCCGGGGTGCGTGCGGGTCCTCTGCCGCGTCAACGGAGCGGAGCGGCAGGACGGCAGGACCTCCCAGATGGTGTTCGACGTTCCCGCGCTGATTGCCTACGTGAGCTCGGTGATGACGCTCGAGCCGGGAGACGTGATCCTTACGGGCACGCCGGAGGGTGTCGGACCGTTGCGGGCCGGCGACGTTTGCGAAATCGAGCTGCGCGACGACGAAACCTCCGGAGAGCTGTTCCTTTTTCGCAACGACGTGCGGTCTGCGCCTTCGACGTGATCTGCTCGCGTGACGAGTGATGCCTCGCTCGACGCTTGCCTGGGGAGGAGTCGTCGGTCTGGCTGTCCTCGCCGTTGCGCTGCTCGTCTGGCCGAGCGCCGGCAGGGTGAGCTGCGGTCCAGGCTTCGTGTCACGCGGCGCGCGGTGCGCGCTCGGCACGGCGTGCCCCGCACCGCTCGTCCAGACCGGAGAACGCTGCGAAGCGCGCGGGCGTGTCGCCGTCGCACGGGCTCGGCTGTCGTTCGGCCCGTCGGACTGGGAGGCCGAAGGGAGGGTTGCGGCGAGCACCGTCGAAGCGGGACCCTTCTGGATCGACGCCTTCGAAGCGACGACGCGAGACCTGTCGGGGAGCGCCGGGCCTGACCCGCTGCGAGCGGCGAGCGGGCTGTCGCGAGCAGAGGCCTCTGCCTACTGCGTGCACCAGGGCGGGCGCTTACCGACTGAAGAGGAGTGGATCGTGGCGGCCGCGGGCCTCGGCGGTCATCGTTACCCGTGGGGTGAGACCGGGGCGGTGTGCAGACGCGCCGTCTTTGGGCTGGCGCACGGGCCCTGTTCGCTCGACGGGGATGGGCCGGACACGGTGGGCGCACACACCGACGGCGACACGTCGCAGGGCATCCACGACCTCGCCGGCAACGTCGCCGAATGGGTCTCGGCGCGCCCGGATCAGCCGCGGCGCGGGGTCGCGAAGGGAGGGTCGTGGCGATCGGAGCTGGCGACGGAGCTCCGGGTGTGGGCGAAGCTCGACGTAGACCCGGACGCTCACGACGACCGCATCGGCGTGCGCTGCGCCTACGACTCCCCGTGACGCGTGCAAACGTAGGCCTGCGGGGTCTTTGCTTTTGCGTTACGCTCGCGGACCGACATGACGTGCGCAGTCTTGTGCATCGGGACCGAGCTTACACGCGGGGAGCTCGTCAACACGAACGCCACCTGGCTCGCGTCCGCGCTGACGGATCTCGGCTTCGATGTCATCGAGGACGTCGTCATCGACGACGACTGCGATCGCATCTCTGCGACCCTCGAGCGGCTCGGGAAGGCGGTCCGCGTGATCGTCTGCACGGGCGGCCTCGGGCCGACGACGGATGATCTCACGACGCGCGCTGTCGCCACGACGCTCGGCGTCCGGCTCGTCCGCGACGAAGCTTCGCTGGAGAGCATCCGGCGACGCGTCGAAAAGGCCGGGCGCGCGCTGACACCGAGCAACGCAAAGCAGGCGGAGTTTCCGCAAGGCGCCGACATCCTTCCAAACCCCGTGGGCACGGCGCCCGGCTTCGGCGTCACGATCGGCGGCGCGTCGGCGTTCTTCATGCCGGGCGTTCCGTCCGAGATGCGGAAGATGTTCGACGAGCAGGTCGTGCCTCGGATTCGCACGCTCGCGACGCGTACGACACACCAGGTTCGCCTGCGCACCTACGGGTTGCCCGAGAGCGTCGTCGGCGAGCGACTGGCTGGCGTCGAAGAAGCGTTCCCGGGCGTGCTCATCGGCTACCGTGCCCACTTCCCCGAGATCGAGGTGAAGGTGCTTGCGCGGGCACCGTCGAGCGACGCCGCCCACGAGCTGTGCGAGCGCGCGACGGTCGAGGTCCGCGCCCGACTCGCCGACGTCGTCTACGGCGACGCCGACGACAACTTCGCGGGCGTCGTCGGGCGCATCGTGCGCAACAAGGGCTTTACGCTGGCGATCGCCGAGTCGTGCACCGGGGGCCTCGTCGGGCACATGGTGACGAGCGAGCCGGGCGCGAGCGAATTCTTGCTCGTCGACGCCGTTACCTACGCGAACAGCGCGAAGACGCGGCTCCTCGGAATCGACGAGGAGGTCATTCGCGGGCACGGAGCGGTGAGCTCCGAGGTCGCGGCGGCGATGGCGGAGGGCGTGCGACGCGTCTCCGGAGCCGACGTTGCGCTCTCGCTGACGGGGGTCGCGGGCCCTGGTGGAGGCTCCGCGGCAAAGCCTGTCGGTACCGTCTTCATCGGGATCGCGACCGCGAGCGGGACGACGGTCGTCGAGCGGCATTTCCAGGGCGATCGTCAGCGAATCCAGGTGGCGGCTGCTTACGCCGGCCTCGACCTGGTGCGCCAAGCCTGCGCTTGACCCGAGGTGATGGCGCTCTACGAGACCGTGCGGTGCTTCGTCGGGCTGAACCTCGACATCGCCGGTGTACGGCGCGTGGTGGAGGTGATGGGGCAGGCGCGCCCCCTTCCGGGGTCTGCGGCGCTCCGATGGGTCGTCCCCACGAAGCTCCATGTGACCCTGAAGTTCTGGGGTGAGATCGATCGCGCGCTCGTCCCGGCGATCAAGGACGCTCTCTCCGCCCTCTCGGTGGGCCGCGCAACGCCTCAGCTCGTCTTCAGCGGCTTCTCCGCCTTCCCGAGCGAAAACGCCGCGCGCGTCCTCTTCGCCAAGACCGAGGATGTCGGCGGCGAAGCGGCGAAGCTCGCCGCCGCCATCGACGAGATCGGCGAGCAACTCGGGCTCACGCGCGAGAGCCGTCGCTACCATCCGCACCTCACCGTCGCCCGTGCACCGACCGCCCTAGACCTCCGTTCGCTGATCTCGCGGGTCCCCGCGTGGCGCGTGAGCGTCGGCGCCTCCGAGATGGTCCTCTATCGCTCCGACACCGCGAGCGCGGGCAGCGAGTACGAGGCCCTCGGTCGCTTCTCTCTGGGCTCGCGAGCCCCTCTCAAGGCTCCAGCGACTCACGGCTGAGGAGCGGGAGGCTGCGGCTCGAGGATCGCGTCGATGCGTCGCAGGTGCGTCGATCGAGGGTTGGCGGCGCGAAACTTCTCGGCGCGAGCCAGCGCAGCCTCGCGCCGACCGGTACGTGCGAGCGCCTCGATTGCGATCACCTCCGCCTCCGGACGAAGGATCCCATACGGATACCGCCGGACGTCCTCATCAGCGAGCGCGAGCGCCATCTGCGGGCTGTCGATGAGCGCCTCCTGTGCGCGCTGGAGGAACCGGAGCTCCGCGTCCGAGTCAGCTGCGGGCGGGAGAACGGGGCGCGGTGGCGCGACGGATGCGGACGGCTTTGGGGGTGGAGGCGGCACCGCGGCGCCGAGCGTCGGAAGCGGCGGAGCGGCGGGGAGATCAGGTTCTCCCGCATCGCCCGTGAGCTCTCGCACGAGACGAGCGACCTCTTGCTCGGGCGTTTCGGCAGGCACGGCTTCGGTGGCCTCGGTCGGGACGGGGCGGCGCCGCCGCCTCTCCTGAGAGTGGACCGCGACCCACAGCCCGACGACCAGCAAGGCCAGTAGCCCGACCGTCTTCGGCACGCCGAGCCCGCCGCGTGACGGTCTCGCGCCCTTCCCGCGATCGGTTGTGCCGCCTCCGCCTGGACTTTCGGATCCGTCGCTCATCCGCCGACCCTATCCAAGCACGTCTGACCGTCCAGATGACGACGGTCGCCGGGCGAGCACGAGGGCCCGACCGGTCCTGCCTGCGAGAATCGCGCGTCGCGAGTGACCGATTTCCTGTTCAGCTCGCCACTAGAGCGCCGATCAGTTTGAAGCCCGCGTAAACAAAGGACTTCCCGGCCAGACGCGAGCGAATACCCTCGCGCGGGTCCGCGTCGAATGACGCTATGTGATCATATGTGATCATACGCGAATCGC